>Ga0207800_1000036_pt1 | contig 65392 bp, 57 predicted proteins | sample LuqExpMetageno11_FD_187769 | JGI IMG/M metagenome (GOLD analysis project Ga0207800, IMG submission 187769) | Tropical forest soil microbial communities from Luquillo Experimental Forest, Puerto Rico - Sample 11 (SPAdes) | ecosystem: Environmental > Terrestrial > Soil > Tropical forest ... | reverse complement strand
GGGTTACTTTTAAAGCTTATCTTATTTTCCTTGTTCTCTGGCAGCTTTTTGTTTACTATCCTTTCGTCCATATGGTGTGGGGAGGCGGTCTGCTTGCACAAATGGGAGTCCTTGACTTTGCAGGTGGGATTGTTGTCCATGCAACAGCAGGATTTGCAGCTCTTGCTTCGGTTTTTTACGTAGGCGCGAGAAAGTATAACAAAATTACAAAGCCAAACAATATTCCGCTAATGGCTATTGGGACTGCTCTTCTATGGTTTGGATGGTACGGCTTTAACGCTGGAAGTGAACTCAGTGTAAATGGGATTACTTCACTTGCATTCCTGAACAGCGACATTGCAGCTTCTTTTGCAGCAGTAACCTGGATGGTAATAGAATGGTATAAGGAAGGAAAACCAAAATTTGTTGGGTTTATGACAGGAGCAGTTGGAGGCCTTGCAACGATTACTCCTGCAGCTGGCTATGTTTCTTTGCCAGTGGCTGCTCTAATGGGTATCCTCGGATCAATTGTTTGTTACTTTGCGGTACACATCAAAAACAAGATGGCATGGGATGATGCCCTTGATGTATGGGGGGTCCATGGAATTGGTGGTGTTACCGGCACAGTTCTACTTGGAGTTTTTGCTTCTATTGCTATAAATCCAGCAGGAGTCGATGGATTGCTTTACGGTGGCACATCATTCTTTATTAAAGAAGTTATAGTTGTTGTAGCTACTTCAGTCTATGCGTTTGTTTTTACCTACATTATGCTGATGTTGATAAACTTAGTAACTCCGGTCAAAGTTACGGACGAAGACCAACTTGTAGGCCTGGATATTTCTATGCACGGCGAATGTGCCTATGACACAATTCACTGAGTAAAACAGTTTTTTAATTAAATGAAAAAAGTTAGGGTCAATCCTGACTTTTTATTTTTCTATTTAGCCTTTCAAGATCGTCTTTTTTCATAGAAAACGGCCTTATAAGTTTTTAAATAGTCAGAAATTGACAAATAAAAGGTTTTTAGATAAAATAAAGCTCTTAACGGAAATGTATCTGAAATTTGGATTTCAGATGTGGTTATTTTTAGAATTTTCACTTCGAATAACTGTTTTCTTACCATTGTTAGAGCTAGAACTACTGAGAAAACGAACGATTGTAACTGAAGTAAGAAATTTCATAGCAATATTTAAGTTATTGGAAATAACCAATAAGTTCTGCCGTAGTTATTTTATATGAAATTCTGGAAAATATGGCAGTTTTAATATAAATTATAGAAATGCGGATATACACAAAATTTGACAGCCTGTACTATGGAATTTTGTATCATGCTTGTGGATAGGTGTTCTACCATTAACCCAGAGAGATCACTTCCAAGCAACGGAACCTTTAGACCACCTTAAGACGATTTACTATAGCAATTTATTGTAAGCATACTCAGAGTTATGAATAAATACGGGATGATAGATTCCATTAACGATATAGTACTTGCATTTATAATAATAAAAATAGGATCAGTAACCCAGAAACTATTATACCACGATTTATTATAACTATTATAAAACCAAAAACTATTATAAATATTGTACAAGTTATAAAAAAACAATGGAATAAAGCACACCATAAACAATTTTATGTAACTCGATTTTTTCATAAAATGGTGGCAATCCTTTCTCTTCATCCAACAGAATATATATAAAGTAGCTAATATTAGTAAAACGGTGATTACAACGTATATAACAGGTATCCCGTATAATGTTACAGCATGACTAGAAACCGTTACACTAGAGCTATATATTGCAGTTTCATTGTTCACACTGCTTTATACGTTACCAAAAGTTAAATATTTTTTTAAGTGCCGCATGCAGATCCAGTTTTGAGACTTAGTATTAAATAATGGACATTAGAGCAAATCACATATCTACGCTATTACTATCCACGAAAAGTAAAACTGCAACTCCAGGTCTAAACAATATAACCTTTAAGGTCGAAGGGGGAGGTGACTGCTGAAAGCTGCAAAAGCTGTTTTTCCTTCAACTTTCAAACCTCCTTCGAGAATTATCAGAATTACTCTGGATTGCTTTCGCAACTTGAAGCTTTAATTGGTCACTTCAAATGTGGAAGCCGATGAAGAAAATTTTGAGTTTTGGGATAGACTCGTATACTGACCACATTAACGAGGTATGTAGAACATTATTAGTACACCTGCTAGTGCAATCATTGCTCCTATTATCTCATATTTGTCGGGTTTCTTCTTATCGATAAGAGCTCCCCAGATCAGGGATGAAACAATGAAGATTCCTCCGTAGGCAGCATAAACCCTTCCGAAATGTGCAGGCTGAAAGGTTGGAATTATCCCATAAATTGCTAATGTCAGTCCTCCAAGCAGTCCGAATATAACTCCTTTGTTTTCCCTTAACCACAACCAGACAAAGTAGCCTCCTCCTATTTCAAATAGGGCAGCCAGAAAAAATAGAGCAATAGAAACGACAGGATCAATCACCTATCATCATCCTCCCTTGGCCAATAGTAAATAATTGATACTCCAATAAGAATAACCAGAGCGCCTACAAGATCATAAGTATCTGGAGAGGTTTTATCAAAGATCCAGCCCCATAAAATGGACATAACGACAAAAATACCACCATAAGTCGCATATATTCTGTGGAAGTAAGAACGCTGAAAAGTAGGCACAATCCCGTATAAAAATAAAATAATTGCCCCTAAAAATGCGAAAATTAACCCTCCGCCTTTACGCAACCATAACCACATAAGGTATCCTCCTCCTATCTCAAAAATACCTGCAAGAATAAATAGGAAAATGGTATGTATAAAGCACCTTTTTCTGGAAACGCATTCGTATTCGGTTTTAACCATATTTTCCAAATATTGTCCGAGATATATATAAATACACTGATTTTGAATTGCTCCAACTTTAATTGAAGTCCAGAGTTATAATTGAATAGAAAACTAAGAACGAACCCGAGGATTAACCTAAATACATAATCAAGAAAATTGAAGATTAAAATATAATCAAATTGCAGGTCACCCATTCGATTTCTTGGAAATAGTTTAGTATATGTAGACAAAATATTCATAAGACAGAGTTGCGTTGCCAACTTTTGTAACCAAGACACCAAGAAATCTTATTTTACAAAGAATCAATGGTACAGAAGTTTAAAAAATCAAAAAGAGGCGAGAGTCCACTTCATCTCCCAACCTAAAGTTGGGATATTCGTGACCCTCTGTGCTCCAGATATAATAACAGAAGAGGAATTGATATTATTAAGGTGGAAATCGGAGTGGAAATAGAAGTAATTAATGAGCAGCAACCTCACTGGGAGAAAGTTTTTGAAAGCACATGTTCCAAGTTTGGGGATGAACCAAGTTACCCTGCCAGAAGAGTAGCGGCTATTTTTGAGAAGGAAGAAAGAAAATTCTAGAATTAGAATGCGGTCAAGGAAGAGACACTTGTTTTTTCGTAAGTAAAGGCTTTAAGGTTTATTCGCTTGATTACACTGAAAGCGGGTTAAAGACAGTAAATGAAAAATTGGAAATATGGGACTTTCAGACTCAGTGATTACTCTAAAACATGATGTCAGAAATCCTCTACCATTTGGAAATGAGACTTTTGATGCCTGTTTTGGTAATAGCGGATTTGTATTCAAAAGATCTTCTTCATCATCCATATTGTTTTTAAAAATGTTTTCTTCTGATTTCTCTTTCCCTCCAACTCTTTATTTGGCAAACCACCTACTTCTTCTTCTTTTTCTCATCTTTTCAGGAAAGCCCTATTTTTTATTAAATCTCATTTAATTATTAGAATATGAGCATAAAAAGAAATAATACTATATCAAAAAATTGACTCGTTATGACTTCAATAAAATATATACAGTGAGCTTTTATTTATAGCGGATGAATCAATCGAGTGAGACTTCATATTTGGTATTGTATCTCATTTTTGACAAAGAAATATAGAAAATTTTAGACTACTATTGGCATTTCTCTAAAGTGGAAAAATGCAAAAAGTGAACTACAAAAATCTGAAGATAAACTCACTTATAGTAGTCACATCCGCACATGCAGGAAGAAGATTTTTGTTGCTGCTTTCCACTTTCCACATTTAAAGCAGAGTTTTATTGTACTAAGATTCTGTGCTTTACCTAAGAAGTGAATTTTCGTCCTTTCCACAAATCGAATATTTAACCATATTTGAACCTTCAATTAGCATTTTGATAATGCAGTTTACACAAGTAAACTCTTAATCAATATTTTCATTCCAGTATGCCCATGAAAATCCTACTGATTTTGTAGAGATCTAAACTTAAACCTTAAACCAGAATAGCCTTGAACTCACTATAGTGAGTTGTTCACTCTAACTCAAACGTTATTGGTATGATTCCGATCATAAAAAGCCTTATTGGAAAAAGGCTCCCAGTAGGCACTGCTCTGGCTTTTCTTATGGCAGTTACTGCACTTTCACTTCCTGAGATGATTACTCTGAAAAAGGTAATTAAAACAAGTTGATTGGAGTCTTTGTTTTAATTGTTATGATATCTATCATCTTTACGGGATATTTATTCAATATATTCTGTAAGTATCTGACCTTCAATCGAGCATGGAAAGAAGTACTTAGAAGCTGTAAACAATTAACAATTCTAGAAAATTCGGTACTTAAAGGAGAAGGAAGGACATTATGAGTTATCTATTGCCTATTCTCTAGGCATTTATGATGGGACTTACGCACTTGAGAACCAAAATCAAGTACGGTAATCACTGAGAATTAAGGTCACATTTCCAACAGTTAAAGGTCTATGCTATTGATTATCCAGTTCAACTGCGTAAGTCATATATAAAATAGATTTTCAAGCTTTTTTTATAATAGTGCAGTTATTTATCAGCATTCACAAGATTAATATAAAAATAAAGATAAAATCATTTTCTTTAAATATCCCTTTATTACATTACTTATTATAGTAATTTGACACTATTATTTTGTAAGTATATTATTGGATAAATAGTGAAACTGTAGGATTTGCAGGTTATCTATAAATAAATCTCAGGGGCAATATAAAAATAAACTAAAACCGGCAAGTTTAAATAGAGTTTTCTGCATGCTAATATATACTATTTTAATAGTATACTATAACTATTTAGTAGTATTTATTAGTATTCAGTAGTATTTGCTACTGTGAAATATAAAACAAGAAGACAACAATATCTGGGGGCTGTTTTGTCCATATTCTTGCAAGTAATATAAAAGTAAAAAGAAAATCACTATCTTTAAATATCCCTTTGCTATAAATTAGAATTAGCAACGTGTCGAATTTATATCGACATTATTCGCAGATTATTGTTTCTTGTGATTTTGATATTAAGTACATTATAATATTTGTGGACTATTAGTCCATATTCTTATGTATTCAGGAATTGCGCAGTTGAACTGAGAATCACTATCCTCAAGTCATTTGGAAATATTAAAAACGGGTCATAAATATTCTAAGTGTTTGGTTTTGCTTTTCAACTGCATAAATCTCAGAATCATAAGCTAGAAGAATAAACAGATCGGAGGATTAATAGATCGGAGGATACGCTGTATGATAGGAAACACCGTTATGCTATTAATTTTAGTACCCTTACTGTTTTCGTTATTATTTGTAGCCCTTCCAAAATCTCTATATAAGATTCTTGCTTGGGCTTTATTCATAATTGGAGCAGCTTTATCAGTTAAATTAGTATTAGATGGTACTGGAGTAGTTCAGGTTGGTGAACCAAATTTCGCAACGTTAGAAAACGTTGTCCTTATACTCGAAGTATTAGTAATACTATTTATTCTTGCAGTGTCAGCAAAATATAAAAACTGGCCTACGCTTGGACTAGGAATAATTTCAGCAGCTATATTTGCTTACACTTATTCCAATGTTCCAAAGGTTGAAGGCGCTTCTTTTAATATTGATCAATTTTCTCAAGTCATGATATTAATTGTGAATATAGTCGGTACTGCGATTATATTATTCGCAACTGGATACATGGACACTTATGAGGAGCACAGACATCTGAATAGGCAAAAGACATTTTACTTTACAATGAGCTTTTTCCTGGCAGCCATGAATGGTCTAGTAATGGCTGACACACTAGGATGGCTGTTTCTTTTCTGGGAACTTACGACTCTGTGTTCATTCGTGTTGATCTCATACAACATGGATACAGAAGGAATAAATAATGGTTTCAGGGCTCTGGCTTTAAACCTTGTTGGTGGAATTGCTTTATCCATAGGCATAGTTCTGCTCGCAACTAAATATAATGTAAGTACTCTTTCTGGAATTGGAACTTATGCTGGAACTAATGCAGCAGCGTTGACCGCTGTAGCTCTTCCTGTCGCCTTACTCTGTATCGGAGGCTTTGCGAAATCTGCTCAGATGCCTTTCCAGAGCTGGCTCTTAGGCGCAATGGTAGCTCCAACCCCGGTTTCTGCCTTACTGCACTCAAGCACAATGGTAAATGCCGGTGTTTTTTTAGTTGTCAAACTTGTACCAGCTTATGCTAATACCCCCCTTGGGACAGCTATTGCAGTTTACGGTAGCTTTACCTTCGTTATGTGCTCAGCTTTAGCCTTATCTCAAAGAAATGCTAAAAGAGTGCTTGCTTATTCAACTATTGCAAACTTGGGATTAATTATCGCAAGCGCCGGAATAGGCACACCTCTGGCTGTAGCTGCTGCGATTATGCTTATTCTGTTCCACGCCATATCAAAAGCTCTCCTGTTCCTATGCACAGGTGAAATTGAGCACACCATAGGAAGCAGAGATATCGAGGATATGTCAGGATTAATAAAGAAAGCTCCTCTTCTCACTACCCTTGCAGCTCTGGGAATGGTATCCATGCTATTGCCTCCTTTTGGAGTATTGCTTACAAAATGGGTGTCAATGGAAGCTGCAGCAAGCAACCCTGTTGTGATAGTGTTCCTCGTACTTGGAAGTGCACTCACTACAGTTTATTACGCTAAATGGCTTGGAACAATCTTATCATCTACAATGGATAAAAATGCAGTTCCCCACAAAAAACTGGAAACATATTTCCCATTGTCGTTCCTTGGAGTAGCCATAGTAGCTACAAGTGCTCTTGTATTTTCAATATACCACTACCTCATTGAACCTCAGGTTAAAATTCTGCTAGGAAATGCTCCTAATGTTACAGGGCCGGTTGGACAATTTACCTCTGAAATAGGGACATTTACTTATGCAGTAATATTTATCGTGCTTGCTCTGGCTATTTTGATCTATTTCGCTACCAAGAACATGTTCACACCCCGTAGAGTTGGTTATTATATGTGTGGGGAAAATAATCTTGAAAAGGATGGATTAATGTTCAGAAATGGACTTTGCAGTTACGAAAAGAGCAGTGTAGCTAACATCTACCTTCAAAATACATTTGGAGAAAGTAAACTTACAACACTCGGATACGCAATCTCTATAATTCTTATTGTATTTGCGTTAGCAGGAGGAGTATTATGAATATGAACGATGTTTTAACAGTTGTTCTTGTTTTAATTGGTGCTCCTATCCTTGGCTGTTTGGCTTCAGGAATTGACAGGAGAATCACTGCAAGATTACAAGGTAGAGTCGGTCCTCCTATTTTGCAGCCATACTATGATGTTAAGAAGCTCCTCAGTAAAGACAACATGATTGTAAATCCATCACAAAACTTCTACGTAATCGTATATTTATTCTTTATAATTTTGAGCCTCTTAATGTTAGTGTTTAAAGAAGATATCTTGATGATAATATTCGTATACACTGTAGCTTCACTAGCTCTCATAGTAGGAGGTATGAGTACTGGTTCCCCATACGCTAGGGTTGGAAGTTCAAGGGAAATTATGGCTATACTGGCCTATGAGCCAATTTTAATTCTATATGCTCTTGCAATATACTTGCTTACAGGTACATTTAACTTATCTAAGCTGGTAAATGCATCAACCCCTCTGCTGGTGTATACACCTCTTATATTCATAGCAATGATAGTTGTTTTGAATATAAAATTGAAAAAATCACCCTTTGATTATTCAACCTCTCACCATGGTCATCAAGAACTGGTTAAAGGTATGACGACTGAGTATTCAGGACCAGGGTTTGCCGGCATTGAAATTGCACACTTTTACGAATATGTGTTTTTAACAGGACTCATTTTCCTGTTCTGGGCAGTAAATCCATTAATAGGTTTGCTTATCTCCATCGCTGCTTACTTGCTTGTAATTGTTATAGATAACATTACTGCGAGAGTATACTGGCAGTGGATGCTCAAAATGAGTTGGTCAGTTCTGCTAATAATTTCCATAATAAACATAGCATTGCTGTACGCTAGCAAAGTTACAATGGTGTAAAAAGAGGGACACTTATGAGTTTGGCAAAATCCCCATGGATTATACATGTAAACGTGAACAGTTGCAATGGCTGTGATATTGAAGTAGTAGCTTGTCTTACTCCTCTATATGATGCTGAAAGATTCGGTGTTTTAAATATCGGTACTCCCAAGCAAGCTGATATAATGGTAGTTACAGGCTCAGTGAATTATAAAAATGTAAATGTGCTTAAAAATATCTATAACCAGATTCCAGATCCAAAAGTTGTTTTAGCAGTCGGTGCCTGTGCATCTACAGGCGGGATTTTCCATAACTGCTATAACGTAATAGGCGGAGTGGATCAGGTTATACCCGTAGATGCATATGTTCCAGGATGTTGTCCAAGGCCTGAAGCTATACTTGATGGTGTAGTAGCAGCACTTTCAATACTTGAAGATAAGAAGAAAGGGAATATCAAAGGAAAAGAAGTAAAATTGAAAGGAAACGAGGTGCCATCGAATGCTTGATAACGTGATTCAAAATGTGACAGAAATAAAGAGCAGTGGAGAACTGCTAAAAACTGTTGAGGGTTTAAAAAAAGATGGCTATCGATATTCTACTATGATATGCCTGAAAGCTAACGAAGGTCATGAGTTGTTATATATCTTTGAGAAAGATAACAAATTGAAAAATCTAAGATACTTTGTGAAACCAGGTGAGAAACCCAAGAGTGTATCAGGCATTTATTTATGTGCACTTTTAATTGAGAACGAGTACCAGGATCTCTTCGGATTGACTTTCGAAGGTTTAGCAATAGATTATAAGGGTCACCTTTACCTGACGCCAAACAGTCCAAAAACTCCCTTAGCCTAAAAGCAATTGAGAGGAGAATCAACATGACAACCATAATACCGTTTGGCCCTCAACATCCCGTTTTACCCGAACCAGTATCGTTAAAACTTGAAATTGATAACGATGTTGTTGTTGGAGTACTTCCCTCATTGGGCTACGTTCACAGAGGGCTTGAGAAATTTATAGATGCAAAGGACTACAACCAAACCACCTATATTTGTGAGAGAATATGTGGTATCTGCAGTGCTCTTCATGGTATAACATATACACGAGCAGTCGAAAAATTATTCGATACCGAAATCCCAGAAAGGGCACAGTATATAAGAGTGATAATTGGTGAACTCAACAGAGTTCATAGTCACCTTCTCTGGCTCGGTCTGTTTGCCGATGGTTTTGGATTTGAAAGTCTCTTTTATGAATGCTGGAAGTACAGAGAGGCAGTATTAGATGTCCTGGAGAGGATCTGCGGAAACAGAGTCATTCATTCGATATCTAAAGTTGGAGGAGTTACCAGAGATTTGACTCCAGAACAGATCGATATGATTCTGAAAATGCTCGACACAGTAGAATCCCAAGTCAAAGATCTCGAAAAAGTGTTTGTAAATAATTACACCGTAAAGAAAAGACTTGTGGGATTAGCTACAATGTCAAAACAACTTGCATATGAAGCTGGAACTGCTGGTCCTACACTCAGAGGAAGTGGGAACGCCGTCGATGTAAGAGAAACCTCAGACTGGGATATCTATAAAGATCTTGGTTTTAAGCCAGCTGTTGAAAAAGACGGAGATTGTTACGCCAGAACTAAGGTAAGAATCACTGAATTATACGATTCTATTAAGCTGATAAGGAATGCAATCTCCAAGATGCCTAATGGCGAAATTGTAACACCCATAAAGGGCTTCCCTACCGGTGAAGCGATTATGAGAACAGAGCAGCCCAGAGGTGAAGTTGTATATTATGTGAAAGGTAAGGGTACTAAAAACCTAGAAAGACTTAAAATAAGGACACCTACCTTTGCAAACATACCTTCACTGTTACTTATGCTGCCAGGAGTCAAACTCGCTGATGTGCCTCTAGTTGTACTTACTATAGATCCTTGCATTAGCTGCACTGAAAGATAAAGAAGAGGGTGATATGATGGGTATGTTAAACCTTGTACTAACAAATATTTCTCGTAAACCTGCTACCAGACTTTACCCCTTCGAAATAAGGGAGCCTTTTAAGGAGTTTAAAGGAAGGATTGTTTTTAATCCTGATAATTGTATTCTCTGCGGACTATGCCAAAAGAAATGTCCCCCTGATGCAATAACAGTTACTAAGGCTGATAAAACATGGGAACTCAACGTCTTCAGATGCATTATGTGCACTGAATGCGTTAGCGGTTGCCCAAAAGATTGTATATCAATCTCTAATGAAAGAGCAAAAACTGGTGCTAAGGAATTTATTAAGATAGTAGTTCCAATAGTAGAAAAACCAAAAGCAGCGCCTTCAAAATAAGAATTTAATTTTTAAATTAATTCTTTTTTGATACTGCTTATTAATTTTTTTAAGTTTTGTAACCTATAATTATATTGGATGTTCTCCGGTCTAACTATAGCAACTAAGGGAATCCTCAAGATGGATTCCCTCTATAACTATTATCAAAAAGCGTTTTCTATTGATTTCTGTTTTTGATTGTCAATATTTTCTTACTAATTCCTTACTTCGTATAAATAAGAGATACTTATTTCCAACTCAATTTCCACATAAAACTCATTTCCTTATAAATCTCCAAAGTAAGAACTTTTCTATTATAGAGGTTTCTCATGCTTTTTTTCAACGATCTAAATAAATATTTTTGTCATAAACATTTGTCTAACAGATCATGAATCTAAATATGTTAATACTGAAGGCTAAAATAAACAGGAGATGAACAGCTGACGAATAAAATTCCTTTTACCAATAAAGGTCCGGAAACTAATTTTGATAAGCGGTGGGCTTTTGAAATTGCTTACTTTACCCGATATATAGGAACTGATCTAGGGAAACTCGGGGATCTTCTGAATGCCAGGGACTACGTAGAGTCACGCCTTCTGGCCTCAGAAATGAAACAGAGAACAGAATACGAAAAAACCGTCCAGCCAGACTTCAGGACATCGGAAGGCCTTGTAAAGGCCCGCAAGCTTTTCAACAGTTTTCTGGATGAGTGCGTAAATTTTGCCGAGCTTTTAAGGATCACAACAATACAGGAAGAAACGGGGTGTGAAGAAGTGCTAGACAAGCCCGAACAGATAAGGAATTCAATCGACAGGCTAAACCTTCTTAAAGAAATGTTGACCGATGAGCTTTGTTTTCATGGTTGGTACTACTGAACAGGTTGTAGTACTACTCAATAGTAATATCTAAACTTTTTCGAATCTGCGATATTAACCTATAATCGAAATTATCCCTATGAGCATCGTTTCTAGAAAATGAATGTCGTCTGGCTCAAAGGTTATTCTGGATAATAGATAGCTTTATCAATAAAGATCTCATTAGAAAGGTAGCAAAGGGTTATATATAGGAAAAAGGGTTACAGGGTAACTATTCAATTAAAAGGTTATTTAATCTAATATTATTTAATCTAATAATTCAGTCTGCCTGTATCACAGGGAAGAACTCAAAAAAGCGTCCGGAACTTATCCAAGAATATCGAATTTTTGCTGTATAAGTTTTATGTATCTCGGTTGTGAATTTCCCTGGTCCTTAGGCACCTTCTCGCATTCCCGGGGATATTAACCATTTATACGGCGTGTTTACCTGTTTTTAGCTGGTATCATGTACCGATTTTGATAAGTGGCCTCTTCCGCAAAGGATACTGCCGGGTATGCGGCAGAGAATATAAGCAGCAGATCTGCAAACTGCACGATCTGTAAAAAATTGTCAATATTAGAGTGAGTACATGGAAAAATTAGCAAAATTTAAGGCATTGGGGCTTTCAGACAGTACGTTAAAAGCCCTCAAAAAGAAAGGGTTTGAAGAACCAACCCCAATTCAGGAAAAGGTCATCCCGCTTTTATTGAAAGGAGAATGTGATATTATAGGGCAGGCTCAAACCGGAACCGGGAAAACAACGGCTTTCGGAGCCCCTATTATAGAAAAAATTCCAGAGAAATCAGGAAAGGTGCAGGCAATAGTCCTGACCCCAACCCGAGAACTGGCAATCCAGGTCTCAGAAGAACTCAACTCCCTGAAAGGGGACAAGAAGCTGCATATCGTCCCGATCTATGGGGGACAGTCCATGACCCAGCAACTCAGGATGCTGAAAAGCGGAGTTGACATAGTTGTGGGAACCCCAGGAAGGGTTATAGACCATCTTGAGCGGAAGAGCTTAAACCTTGAACACATTGCATATTTCGTGCTGGACGAAGCCGACGAAATGCTCAATATGGGCTTTATTGATGATATTAAGGAGATCTTAAAGGCAACCGGGCCTGAAAAAAGAATGCTTTTCTTTTCAGCCACAATGCCAAAAGCAATCCTTGGAATCGTCAAGAAGTATATGAAAAACTATGAGCACATTACCATAGAAAAAGAAGAACTTGCCGCAGACCTGACTGAACAGATCTACTTCGAAGTCCAAGAAAGCGACAAACTCGAAGCTCTATGTAGAATTATCGATATTGAAGATGAATTCTACGGACTTGTGTTCTGTAGAACTAAAACTGATACAGCTCAGCTTGCTCAGAAGCTTGGGGACCGGGGATATGCAGCTGATGCTCTGCACGGTGACCTTTCCCAGAATGAAAGGGAAAAGATCCTTAATCGGTTCAGAAAACAAAAAATAAATATCCTTGTAGCAACCGACGTTGCAGCCCGGGGCATTGATATCATGGACCTGACTCATGTAATCAACTATTCCTTGCCTCAGGATCCTGAATCCTATGTGCACAGGATAGGAAGAACTGGCCGGGCAGGAAAGCAGGGGACTGCAATTACTTTCGTTACATCGACGGAATACAGGCGGTTGACTTACATAAAAAAGACTTCAAAGTCAGAAATGAAGAAAGGCCGAATTCCCGAGATAAAAGATGTAATAAAAGCCAAAAGGGCAAGAGTAAAAGCCGAACTCGAAGAGACTATAAAAGCAGAGGATTACGGCGATTGCCTTGAGATGAGCGAAAAGCTTCTCGACGAATACCCAGCTGAAAAAATCCTGGCTGCTCTCCTTAAGTATTCTTTCAAGGAAATGTTTGACGAAAGCATGTATGCAGAGATTTCCGGAAGCTCGTATGTCGACCGGAAAGGCAAAACCAGGCTTTTCATCGCAATGGGAAAAGCAGATGGCATGACCCCTGAGAAGCTGTGCGAATTTATGCAGGAAGAAACAGGAGAAAGCGACCTGAAAATAAGGGACGCAGAAATTTTCCCTCACTTCTCTTTCGTAACCGTGCCTTTTGCTCAGGCTTCAGCCCTACTCGAAATCTTCAAAGATAAAAAGAGAGGTCGAAAACCCTTCATAGAGCTTGCCCAGAAATCAAAGGGGAGAAGCTCAAAGAACACTGGTGAATATCGCGGCGGCACTCGCAATGGATCTCGAAGTGACTCTCGCAATACGAACAGTACAGGTTATTCGAGAGACACAAGAACTGCGAAGAAAAAACATTCTTCGTATTAATTCGTTTCTTTTTTAGGAGTCTTGGGGCTGCAAAGCTTCAGAGATTCCGACAAGCTCCGAGAACATACATTTAGCCGGATTTTATAATTTATATTTTTTTTTCTTTTTAATATTGATTAGTTCTAACTCTAAAATACAGAAAAAATAGGAAACTTTTAAAAGATTACGGAACTTATTTGATTGGTTGGTACTTGCACATTTCAATTACGTGAAAATCAACATACTGATTTTTCACAAGGCTGAGTAGTTGCTGATTTTTTGCAAACAGTAAAGTACTTATTTTCCCAAATAAGTTTTTATTCCTACTAAAATAACAAATATTCCAAAGGACTTTCTCAATATATCCATTGGAAGCATATTTGCGAATTGTGCTCCGAATTTTGCACAAATAACCATAGCAATGCAAATAACTATGCCTGCATATACATCAGTATATCCTTTTTTATAATATTCAAGAAATGCAAGTATGCCAACAGGCGGAAGCAGTGCGACCAGAGAAGTTCCCTGGGCTTTTATTTGAGAGAATCCTTGTAAAAAAACAAGTGCGGGAATAATTATAATCCCACCCCCAATTCCAAATAATCCACTTAAAATACCTGCTACAGCGCCAATCAATAAATAAACTACAAAATTTTCCATAAGTAGTTACCATCCAGAGATATTTCTAAAGAATGTGCTTTAGATTCTTTTTTCATTGCAAAAACAGATGTAGAATCAATATTAATACAATTTCATTAATAAAAAAATTATATTGTTGGTTACTAGATGGAATTTGTCAGCTAATTAATATGATTTTAAATTTCGCAAGAAAAATAAGGAAGAAAATAAAAATAGAATAAAAACTAGAAAAATAGTTATTTGATACAGTAAAATCCAGCCTGCATGTAAGAGTACCAGAATAACTCCACAGTCCTGAACCCTGTTTCTCTTAAGAGTTTCAGATGCTCTTCAATAGTTATCGGGAAATATTCAGTATCAAAGCGCTCCAGATGTTCCTTTACTTCTGTCTCAGTCCTGCTATGGGATAACTGGAAATTACGCCAGTATCTTTTTCCTATGACGATGCCCTCTTCGGTTACCGGTCTGATATTCTCAAAGGTAATATAAATCCCATCTGCTTTTAGAAGATTATAACACACGCCTGTGGCCCTGACCCGATCTTCGCGGTTGAGATAGTGATGGCACTGTATTGCAGTGATAACGTCCGGTTTTTCCTCCAATTCCTGAGAGAACTCCTGAGTAGGAGAGGCTTTCAGAAATTCCAGCCTACCAGCAGGGCAAGATAATAGTTTTTTCCTTGCCTGATTCAGCATACCTTCTGAAGGATCAAGTAAAAGGAATTTTGTAGCCGGAAATTCCCCAATTGCCTTATTAACTAGAGATCCTGTTCCGCATCCGGTATCCAACCAGATTCTTGGGCTGGATGGCATGGATTTGACGAAATTGATTGTTTCCTGATGAAAACAGGAGTAATAAGGGAGAACTCCGGAAATTCGGGAATCAAAATCCTCAGGAAGATGAGGAGTGGAATTTTGGACGTGTTCTGCAGAAGTCATAATACTAAGATCCTCTTTAATTGTTATTTAATTGAAAATTATTATTTTTTTCGGAAATGAAGATAATTAATTATTTCCCTCAAAAATAAACTAATTTTTCGTTTAAATCTCATTCAAAAACTAAAAAGTAGAAGTAGATTTTAAGAAACTGAAACTTCCACAAAGCGATTATAGAAAGGCAGTGACGGTTTTCCCCAATGCTCACCTCATTCCTCTATAACAATGTAGTCTGTATTTACTATTGCTGTTTTTAAAATATAATTTATCCAAAAGTAGAATACTCTTTCTCACGAATTTAAACTCTAGTATCAAATTATTTTTTTGTTCGAAGGCTCTTAGCCGATTCTAGCAGGCAAACGGTAATTATTAAGGTTGTCTTCTAAAGGGCTCTTAAGGGCTTATAACCTTTGTAATTTCTGTTACGAAATATACAAACAGTGTAACATATTTACATCTGAACATACTAATATACTTTTAAATCAATTTCTTTTAATCCAATTGAGGAAATTTGAATCTGTTCCTATTATCTAGTTGATTTTTTGTCTTAGATTACATTTCTTTCAACTGAATTCGTTTTCTAAGCTTAACTGTATATCGGGAACTTTGCAAGTAGTTATTTAAAACGAAGAACCGCTACTGAAAATATTTCATTTCCCCATTATGGATATTAAATGACAGTGAAATATTCAACTCAAATCTGGGAGTTATACATATGAAGAAAAAAATTATACCGAGTGTACTAATTGTTCTACTGTTATTGAGTTCAGTTGCAGCAGCATCTACGACTGAAAGAGTCGGAAATACGCCAACATATGGAGTAAAGTCTTTGACGGATACATCGGGCCTTACTACAACAGACCTTAATACATTAACACCGGAGCAACTGGTAAATAGCTTGCTTGGATCTGGAGTTAAAGTAACGAAAGTCAAATATACCGGGGCTAAAGTTGCAGCGGGTACGTTCTCTGGAGGTTCAGATAATATAGGAATCAAAAATGGAATTGTACTCAGCAGCGGGGCAATATCCAGTGTTGTAGGTCCAAATAAAAATGAGGGTACATCAACAATTAATGAGATGCCAGGAGATACAGATCTCGACGGATTGATTCCAGGTTATTCTACAAATGATGCTGCGTCTCTGGAGTTTAGCTTCATTCCTGATTCCGACCAGATAACCTTCAAGTACGTGTTCGGGTCGGAAGAATATAATGAGTATGTTGGTTCCTCATTTAACGATGTTTTTGGCTTTTTCTTGAATGGTAAGAACGTTGCACTGATACCCGGAACTTCTACTCCAGTCTCAATCAACAATGTAAATCTGAATAGCTATCCAAATTATTATATAAACAATGACCTCAACTCAGGAGCAAAAATTAACACAGAACTTGATGGATTGACAACAATCCTGACTGTTACTGTTCCCGTAAACAAGGGGAAAGAGAACACAATAAAACTGGCCACTGCAGACGCTGGAGATTCTATACTTGATTCTGACGTTTTCATTGAAGGTGGATCATTTACGTCCGCAGATTTCTTCCTTTCTCCTTCATCTGCAACAAATGAAATAGGAAATATCCACACTCTTACAGCAGAACTTAAATCTAACACAGGTGAGCCAATCGTTGGAAATACGGTCAACTTTAAAATCACAGAAGGACCAAAAGCTGGTTTAAAAGGGTCCAATATTACCAGTTCGCAGGGAAAAGCGGCCTGGAGCTACACAAGCAGTGTTGTAGGTACTGACAAGATATATGCTTATGTAGGAACAGAGAATGACCCCAAATATAAATCAAATGTAGTGACTAATACATGGATATGCACAATTAAGCCTCTTGTTGCTGAATTTTCTGGGACTCCAACTTCTGGGAAAGCACCATTAAATGTTGCCTTTACTGACAAAAGTACAGGATCACCGACTTCATGGTATTGGAATTTTGGAGATGGAACTAGTTCAAAAATCCAGAGCCCAACCCACAAGTATTCCAAAGCAGGGAGTTATACGGTTGCACTGACAGTAAGCAATGCTGCAGGCAATAATACGGTAACAAAAACAGGTTATATAACAGTAGTAGCAAAATCGATTGCTGCATTCTCTGCCTCTCCTACCTCAGGGAAAGCTCCACTGAATGTCCAGTTTACTGACAAGAGCGCCAATAGTCCAACTTCTTGGAAATGGAATTTTGGAGATGGGAAATCTTCAACAGAAAAGAATCCAAAACATGAGTATTTAGAGGAAGGAAACTATAAGGTTACACTTACAGTAACCAATACGGCAGGCAGCAGTACTGCAACTAAAACAGACTATATAAAAGTGATAACGAATACGAGACCAGGGCTCTATTCTGAAAACAAATAACCTCTAAATTGAAAAAAATGAAAAGTAAAGGATAAGGGTAGTGGGGGGAATTATTTTTCAAATTGGGCTGTAAGTTTTAAGGCGATTACTGATTTTTCTATAACTAACAAAATTAAGAAATTATTATATAGTACATTCCATGGAGACGAAAAAAATTATACAAATAGTACATGAAAATTACATCTTAATAAATCTATATTCTTTCTTCTTTTAACTACTTAAGAAAACAAAGTAGAGGACTTAATTCAGGCTTCTTTTATAGCCCTAATAATTTTTTCTATATGCTCAGGCTTCACATCCGAAGGTTTTGTTTTTTCAATTCCTAGTTCCGTAATCATCAGGTATACGTCGGCTTTCATTCCGGCTTCATCGAGCTTTTTTGTTGCACACCGGTCCGTACAGCCGTCCAAGGCAAGAATCTTAAAGCCGTCTGATACTGCATCTTCAACCTCATTAATCCCTTTGTGAGCAGCTGTAGCTCTGTACAGGTCAGGCCTCCGAAAAGCAAGAGTTGACGCTGCCTACATCGTAAGTTTTCCTGTGTTAGATAGGCCAGAACAGGCAAAAATAAGGGTACTTTTTCTTTTCCAAGAAACCTTTTTCGTTTCATCTACTCTTTCGGGTAAAGAGTCTGTAGATCCCGTTTCTGTTGATTTCATGGTTGTTACAACCTTTAATGAGAAATTATTTCAAAAAAGATTAATATGGAATTACACGAGAGCTGATATACTTTCCTATATTATCGCCAGCTAATCAGTCGCAGTTTGCCCATCTTAAATAAAACCAAAAAATCTCAAAACGCTCAAAAATAAGAGAGGAGTAAAATCAGTTCAGTTAAAGCTGAGTTATCTCAACGTTAAGGTTTGCAATTTCAAGAATAGCAACCGTTGACTTCCCGGAAAGAACACCCGCAGACTCTCCTGGATTTATAACAGTAACCCCTTCAATAATTTTGACACTCGGATTATGGGTATGGCCACGGACTACCACATCAAATTCTCCTGATTTGGCAAGCGCTTTAACCAGTGCCTCGTTTGTCCCATGCATAAGGGCAATATGCAGTCCGTCAATCGTCAAATCCCCAAAATCCCCGCAGGACGTGGCCCCGATTTCTTCAAATCGTTTTGTAAGTGTTACTTTATCTCCATCATTATTTCCGAATACAAAGTAAAGTTTTGGCTTCAATTCTTTAAAGGCTCTTGCAGTAAAAGGAGAAACAAGATCTCCTGCGTGCAGCACGACTTTTACCTCTCTCTCATTGAAGAATTTCACAGCTTTTCGGAGAGCATCCATATTATCATGTGAGTCCGAAATAATTCCAATCAAGTAATCCCACCTCTTCGATTAGATTTCCCTATTTAATATATGTGGGGTTCACTAAAAAGAATTCGCTGAAACAGATTCTTTAAAGCCTTTTTCAAGAATTCAAATTTTATAAGTCTAGGACAATACAACATCAGTATCAGAACCTAGACTTTATCAAGAAGACAATCACAAAGACAGCTACTTTTAAATACGAGTTACTGGTATTATTGGGGTAATCTCTGAAGAGTATCCAGAGAATCCTGAAAGAATAAATTCAGGGAAATTTCATGTTGAGTTTAAATAATCAACTTAATTTCCTATTAAGTTCAGATAATCAGTTTAAATAGTGAGCTAAAACACAGGTAAAATAGTAAATTTAAGCAGCGGGTAAAAAATGAAAGCTATAACTCTCCTGAGCAGTGGGCTTGATTCTGTTGCGGCGCTCGCAATTGCAGCAGAAGATTTTGATATTGAGATGGCTATTACTTTTGATTATGGGCAGAGGGCCAGAGAGAGAGAAATCGAGTACTCACGAAAAGTATGCGAATATTTTGGAATTGAGCACAGGGTTATAAATCTGGACTGGCTTTCGGAAATAACATTCACCTCTCTCGTAAACAGGGATGCTGAAGTCCCATCCTTATCTTTCGAGGATATTGACGAAGCAGCTCCTCAAGAAATTACAGATGCTTCTGCAAAGGCTGTCTGGGTTCCTAATAGAAATGGCGTGATGCTCAATATTACAGCAAGTTTTGCCGAAAGCAGAGAATGTAAATACCTTGTCGTTGGCTTTAATGGAGAAGAGGCAGGCACTTTTCCTGACAATTCCCTGGCCTACGTGCAGGCAATGGACAGAGCTTTTTCCTATTCAACCCAAATTGGGGTAAAAATACTGGCTCCTCTGATTGAACTTGGAAAAACGGAGATCGTAAAAAGAGCTCTTGAAGCAAAAGCTCCTCTTGAGTATAGCTGGAGTTGCTACCACGGTGGAGACATTCCCTGCGGAGAATGCGAGAGCTGTGTTCGCAGAGCACGTGCTTTTAAAAATGCAGGTGTAAAAGACCCTCTTCTGGAAAGGCTTGGGATTTGATCCAAAGAGCCGGATCGAATATCGATAAATAAATTAAAGAAAGAATTTAGAGAACAACTTGCAGAGATAATTCCATGAAATGCATTGTTTTACCTGAGAAATTTGATTATGATGGGAGTCAGATTTCCTCTCTTTGGGCCTACAACAGTTTTGGAGTTCAGGAAGACTCGGTTGTAGTATTTAGAGGAGCTTGCGACGTAAAAATCGAGCATATGATTGACCTAGAAGACCGACGAGCAAACGAATCAATCTGGTCCGAAGATATGGTAAGTTTTATTATCGAACATTTTGATTCTACAGACCTGAAACTTATATATGCACGTCAGCGTCTTTTTACAGCACTTGTAAGAGAATACCTTGCAGATCTCGGTGTGCAGACAACGCGGGAAGGAGATGACCTTTTCCTTACAGGAAAGAAATTGACAGTCTCGATTGCCAGTACTTCTGCAGTTTCCCAGAAAATCCACCTCGGTATCAACGTTTCTCATAATGTGTACGGAAATCTTAAAGAGGCCGGGTTAGGAGAAGATAAACAAGTTGCAAGCCTCATGCAGACAGTAGGAGAAGCCTATGTTCGAGAGCTTGAAGATATAGAAAAGGACCTGAGAAAATCCAGACCTCTGGGAGTTGTATAATGTCAGCTTCGGATTTTGCTTCTGCTCCTATAAGGGAAGTATTCTGTTCTGTGCAGGGAGAGGGTCCGTATGTTGGGACAAGGCAGGCTTTTGTCCGCTTTTCTGGTTGCAATCTAAATTGTAATTATTGTGATACGGATTTTGCAAACCCCGGAACCTGTGATTATGAGCCGGTGGAAGGTAGCAGTATCTTTGAGAAAATCAAAAATCCTGTAAGTGTCAACCAGCTTGAGGCTATGTTGCAATCTTTCAAAAAGCTCCATTCAGTTTCGCTGACAGGAGGAGAACCTCTCTTGTATGCGGATTTTATAGAAAGACTAGACCTAGCCTCGCCGCTTTACCTTGAATCCAATATGACTTTGCCTGAGCAGGCGAGAAAATTGATTGAAAAGGTTACTTATGTTTCCGGAGATTTCAAACTTCCCGAATCGCTTAGGGGTATCGGACCTGAATCCAGGGAAGCGCATTTGAAAAATACCGTAGAATGTTTCCGGCTTCTGAGAAAAAATCATTCAAGAGACTGCTTTTGTAAGATTGTGGTAGACAGGAATACAGAATTAGAAACTGTAAATCCCGCTGTAGAAGCTATAGCTCCTTACGTATCCTGCGTAATCCTCCAGCCTGAAACCCCTATTGGTCGCGATCCAATGAGTTCGCAATCTATACACGCGTCAGTACAGAGAATTGTGGAACTGCAGAAAAGCTTGCTTGAAATCATAGATACACGAGTTATTCCCCAGACCCACAGGATGTGGGGTTGCTTATAACCGAGCTAAATAGAATTAAAAGAGCATTAAAACGAAGAAGAAATGCTTAAAAAATAATGTTTAATTAAAACGGGGCTTACCAGATGACAAAAATGAGATTGGGAGTTATTGACCATATAGACAGTGCTCATTATCTTCCAGGGCATGGAAAATGTGGAAGAGTACACGGTCATACATATAAAATCGAGGTTTTAGTAGAAGGAGAAGTCAAGGAGAATGGAATGGTTATCGACTTTTACGACCTGAAGAAAGGCATTAAGGAAACTCTTGAAGAATACGACCATATCTTGTTAAACGAAATCCTTGAATTTCCAAGTTCTGAACATCTCTGCCAGCATATTCATTCCCGCCTCCTGAAGAAGTTCGGCTTTCCGCTTAAGGTAAGAGTCTGGGAAGGGGAAGGAAAATGGTGTGAAATGGATAATTTTTCAGAATAAGGCGTCTAATGATGTCTATTCTGATATATTTTGAACCTTTAGAATCACTTCGCAAAATTACTTCCTAAATTTACTCCGAAAATTCATTGAAAACTAAATTTCCTGGGAAGCTGTTGTACTATACAGAGTTTTATATATTTAAAGAAATTTTAATATATATTTAAATTTAAAATTGCAGTAACTCCAGAAGGCATTTCCAAGTTTCCCGAATTCCAGATAAATTCACAATGTATATCAAGTGGTGCATCGTAGACTGGGTTAGACATATTAAAGTTCCCTATACCGAGATTCTGCTGTACTTCTAGACTCCGAACGGAGGAGAACACATTGCCAGAAGACAATCCTATAAACGACATAGACAGCCCTAAATTTGAAGAAGGGCTCCTTAGAAAGATTGCCGAACATCCCTGCTACGACAGGAAAGCCCAGCACAAGTACGGGAGAATTCACCTGGCTGTGGCTCCGTCATGCAATATTCAATGTAACTTCTGCGTTCGGGATTTTGATTGTGTAAACGAGAGCCGCCCAGGGGTTACGAGTAAGGTTCTTACTCCGCAAGAAGCTCTTGAGAAGACAAGGCAGGTTCTGATAGATTACCCCTTCATCAAGGTTGTTGGAATTGCAGGTCCAGGTGACCCACTGGCCAACAAAGAAACTTTTGAGACCTTTGAACTGATAAAAAAAGAGTTTCCTGATCTTACGCTTTGTATGAGTACAAACGGACTTCTGCTTCCTGAAAAACTGGAGGATATTCTGCGTGTAGGGGTCTCCACATTGACGGTAACGATAAATGCAATCGATCCGGAAATTCAGGCAAAAATTGTTGATCATATTGTATATCACGGAAAGGTTTACAGAGGAATCGAAGGCGCAAAAATCCAGGTAAAGAACCAGCTTGAGGGTGTCAAAGCGGCTGTCGATGCTGGCGTAGTTGTCAAAGTCAACACTGTGCTTATCCCGGGAATTAATGATAAACATATAGTTGAGATTGCCAGAAAAATCAATGAACTCGGGGTCTACATAATGAATATTATGCCTCTCATTAACCAAGGAGCCTTTGCAAATATTGAGCCGCCTACAACAGAAGAGAGAAGAGCTGTCCAGCAGGCATGTGAACCTTATGTCATGCAAATGCGCCACTGCAGGCAGTGCAGAGCTGATGCCTACGGGCTCCTTGCTCAGGATATGTCACAGATGAGCGAAGAACGTAGAAAGCTTATAAAAATCCAGACAAAAGAGGATATAGAAAAAGCAAGAGAAATCCTTAAGGAAAACGGGAAACAGAAAGCTTGAAATGAGTAGTAACTCCAAGTACAGAATACCGTACCAGTAGCCTCAATACTTTTTGGCTTTGAAATTAAAAAGCTTAGTCAAAATTCGGAGTAGAAAACCTGAAAAAGCGAAGTAAGATTACTCCGCTTCTCAGACCTATTTATAAATTGCACTTAAAAGCTTACTCGAGTGTGATTGCGTTGTTTGGGCAGGCATCTTCGCATGCACCGCAGTCAAGACACTCGTTTTCATCGACAACTGCAATATCATCGTCGCTGAGAGAAATTGCAGCTGCTGGGCATTCATCTACGCAGGTTCCACAGCCTGTACAGGAATCGGCATCAACTTTTGCTACCATTTTTTACACTCCATATTTTTATCGATAAGAGGTTTTTATATATCTGAAAATATATTAGGTTGCCTTACTAAAATAGAGGTACTTGATAAAAAGCTGTCGCTTCTTTGCTGTAAGACAAAGAAAAAAACAAATAAAGGATAAATGGGATAAGTACTCGCTAAGATGTTTCAGGGTATTTTCACAAGATAAGTTTTGTATCCTATCTGAGGCATTGGTAACTTACTAAAAATGACAATATATTACTGATATACTTTATTTGTACTACTGATTATCATATTTGTACTGCTGACTACTTTGCAATGTGTTAACATATTTGCAATTATGCTATTCAAATACTCGCGCTAATTATAAAAACAAAAGGAAGCCCGACATTGAACCTGAAAGAACTTGCAGAAAGGATAAAAAACTTCGAAGGGGTTACCCGGAAAAAACAGATTGAAGATATTGTTTCAATTTTTGAAACCGTCCGACCGGAGTATCAGAATGCAATCGTTGATTTTGGAGACGATGCGGCAGTTATCGATATAGGAGGAGATGACGTTATCCTCTTTGCAGCAGACGGGATGTGGGGAAGACTGCTAGATGCCAGTCCTTGGTGGGCAGGCTATGGAGCTGTAGTCGTCAATGTAAACGATATCGCAGCAATGGGAGGAAAGCCTCTTGCTATGGTAGATATTGCTTCTTCAAACTCTGATACGGCCTGTAAGGAACTTATGGAAGGTCTGGCTGAAGGAGTCCGGAAATTCGGGGTCCCTGTTGTAGGCGGGCACGTTCATCCAGATACTGAATATAATTCCATGTCAGTTGCTATTATTGGTATAGTCAAGAGAGATTGCGTGATCAGGAGCGATACTGCTCGGCCTGGAGACCTTGTTATTGCAGCCTATGATATGGACGGAAGAATAGGGCCGAATTCTCCTTACAGCTGGGATACGACATCTTTTAAAGCCCCGGCAGTAATCAAGCAAACATATTTCGTAACTCAGGAAATCGCAAAACGAAAACTTGCCACTGCAGGCAAAGACATAAGCAACCCCGGACTTATAGGAACGCTTGGAATGCTCTGTGAAACGAGCAAAGTTGGCGCATCCGTGGATCTCGAAGCAGTTCCGAAACCTGAGAACGTGGATTTTGAACAGTGGATAAAAGTGCACCCTGGAACAGGTTACGTTTTTACTGCATATGCTGAAAAAGCAGAAGAATGCAGAAAGGTCTTTGAAGAAGCGGGACTTACGGCTGCTATTATCGGAAAAATTGAGGCTGGCTCAAAACTCGATATATATGACAAAACAGACAGAGTAACAGTGTTTGATTTTTCAAGAGAAAGCATTACAGGTATCGGTTCCAAATAATTGGAACTCTCCTGAAAAAAGGTTAATTTTATTACTTTTTTCAATCCTTTATTTATATTCTCCAGGCCATTGGCCCGAAGAAGATTAACAGGATCGAGAAATTGGTAGGTAAATTTAAAAAACTTAGCAAATTGAAAATTTGATAGGATTACTGGTTTTCGATCCAGGCCTTCATTTCGTCGTAGAGGAATTTTTCAGCAGCCTGAACCTTCTCCAGAGGACCGCGCAGAACCAGGATTTCTCTTTCTTCACTGTTTGCTACGCCTACGAACATTTTCCTAGTTACAGGTTCTAACTCAAACTCTTCAACAATATCGTAAATAATAGATACAATTGTGCCTGGAGGGATTATAAGGTCGTACAGTTGTTCAATTTCCATATCACAGCATTCTTTCTTCTTTTCTTTCTCAAGCTGCTTTGCAGCAATTAACTCTTCTAAATTTAGTATTCTATTCATCTTGGGGGTCACCTTCTTATTCATTTCCCTATAGTTTCTATCAGCTTCTGTCAAAAAGAAGCAAACTTAGTCAAGCGGACAAATTTTTTGTTTGATCATTGTTAAAGCAACGGATAAGGTAAATCAAATTAAATCTTAGGATATATCAGATAGTTAATCAGATATCTTTTTTGTATCAACTTATCATAGGCATAATCATATTTATGATTGATTCTCACGAAAATTATCTGTTATGAGTTGAATATTTGATTCCCAAAATTAATTCCTTAAATTATAAAGTTACTTTATAAAAATTGAAAAGCAAATTGTGATCAGAGATATAAGTTGGACATAAACTATTGAAATAAAAGCAAAAATAAAAATTCTAAGTAAGAAATTGATGAAAATGTAGAAAAATTGCAGAAAAGAGACGAATACATTGGATATAAACAAAGATGAAAAAGGAATCCATAATAAATAGTCAAACACAAGAACAAAATGCTTAATATGGAAAGAAAAGAGCATAAAAATTAGATCAAGAATTCTTCTAAGGAATTCTGTTTTATTATTCCTTTTCTGGTCCCCATAACTGTATAAAATTCGTTTTTGCCCCTTGGAAGTGGCTTTTCTCTCTCTAAAAAAGTAAAAAATAATTATAATTATTTGCAGGTGTCAAGGAGTGATCTCTTCTTGCCACCCCGTGCCTCAGTAGGGTGAATTGGATCGACGTCGGCTACTTCTTCCCCTTCTTTTTTCTCTAACTTCTCTCCCTTTGTACCTTCTCTTCTTTCTTCAGGCATTTGTTTAACCCCCATATATAAAACACATCTCAGTTGTGTTTTCCATTTAATCTGCCTTCCAGAACAAAATTATCCAGCTCTTTATGATGATTTAGTGGATTTTATTGTCCTTCAGGCAAAGGTTTTAAGTTTTCAAGTTCAAATACGACCATAAAATTCGGTTATATATCTGGCTACAGTATATACTAGGTTTGCTTTATACTTCCCTCCGCCAATTCACCTCCTGATAAGATCTGTCAGGAATTACCCCTTAATTTATTATACCCACTATATTTATTAAATTATTGCAACAATGGTCAAAAAATTGACGAATATCATACTCTTTTTAAAAAAGCAGTATTGAAATAAATGGCACTCATAATTCAACAAAAGTAGTACGGACTCACAAAATCATTAAAATTATTTGGGAGAATATATATCCCATTAATCAGTATAAGGAGATCGTCCAGACGGATAATCTCCGGAGTAAGAAAAATCCGTGAGAAGATCCGCGATATCAAAATTTATCTGTTCATTTGCTCAAAAAAATTGCTTTTACTCAGGAAAATGTGATTGTATGGCATATAATATACTGAAAAAGGAAGAAATCGCCCCGTCAGTACACAGGATGGTAGTAGATGCCCCTGACGTGGCAAAGGCTGCGAAAGCCGGACAGTTCATAATCCTCAGAATTGATGAAAAGGGGGAAAGGATTCCTCTTACGATTGCTGATTTTGAAACCGAAAAGGGCACGGTAACTGTAATATTTCAGGAGATGGGCAAGACCACAAAACAGCTTGCAAAGCTTTCTGCAGGCGAGTTTCTAGAAGATTTCGTTGGACCTCTTGGCACCCCTTCCGACATTAAGAAATTTGGCACTGTTATCCTTGTAGGAGGAGGCATAGGAGTTGCCCCGTTATATCCTCAGGCAAAAGCTTATACCAGAGCAGGCAACAAGGTAATTTCCATTATTGGAGCCCGGAATACGGATCTTCTTATCCTTGAAGACGAAATGAAGAATGTCAGTTCTGAACTGTATATTGCGACCGACGACGGCTCAAAAGGTCACCATGGATTTGTGACCGACATAATGAAACAGATTTTGGACAGTGGAGAAAAGGTTGCAAGAGTTGTGATCATAGGTCCCCCAATAATGATGAAAGTAGGAGCAGGAGTAGCTTCTCCCTATGACGTCGAAATTGTGGTCAGCCTTAACTCCATTATGGTTGATGGAACAGGTATGTGCGGTGGCTGCAGGGTTACAGTTGATGGAAAAACAAGATTCACTTGCGTTGACGGGCCTGAATTTGATGCACGAAAGGTCGATTTTGTTCAGCTCATGAACAGGCTTGCAATGTACCGCGGCGAAGAGGCAAAAGCTGTGGAGAAGTATGAAGAGGAATGCAGGTGTGGACTGCACTAATTAGGAGGGGATGAAAAATGCAAGAATTAAATGGAGAAAAAACCGCAAAAGCAAAGAAAGAAAGGACCCCGATGCCAGAACAGCCTGCGGAAGAACGCAAAAAGAACTTTAATGAGGTAGCTCTCGGCTACACGAAAGAAAATGCTCTTGCCGAAGCCTCCCGTTGTCTTTCCTGCAAGGAACCAAAATGTGTTGAAGGATGCCCTGTGAACGTGGATATTCCAGGTTTTATCAAGCTGGTCTGTGAGGAAGATTTCTCAGGGGCAATCGAGAAGATTAAAGGCACAAACGCCCTTCCTGCCATCTGCGGTCGCGTCTGCCCCCAGGAAACTCAGTGTGAAGCACTTTGCGTACTCGGAAAGAAGGGACAGCCAGTTGCTATCGGAAGGCTCGAACGTTTTTGCGCTGATTATGAGCGCCAGCAGGGAGTAAAGGTTCCTGAAGTCCCAGAGCCTACAGGAAAGAAAATAGCTGTTGTTGGTTCAGGGCCTGCGGGTCTCACTGCCGCAGCAGATCTTGCAAAACTGGGGCACAAAGTCATAGTTTTTGAATCCCTTCACAAAGCTGGTGGAGTATTGAGTTACGGCATTCCAGAGTTCAGGCTGCCTAAGGAAATTGTCCGTCAGGAAATCGAGTACATTAAACATCTTGGAGTCGAGTTTAAGCCCGACTACATAATTGGCAGGATCAAGACTTTAGACGAGCTTTGTGACGAATTCGATGCTGTCTTCTTGGGCACTGGTGCAGGTCTCCCAAGTTTTATGGGAATTCCAGGCGAAAACTTCAACGGCGTATACTCCGCAAATGAGTTTCTGACCCGCGTAAACCTTATGAAAGCCTACGACCCCGAATATGATACTAAAGTTAGGCTTGGAAAGCATGTTGTGGTAGTAGGAGGCGGAAATGTGGCAATGGATGCTGCCCGCTCAGCCCTCCGTCTGGGTGCTGAAGAAGTAAGCATAGTCTATCGCCGCGGGGAAGACGAAATGCCAGCCCGCAGGGAAGAAATTGAGCACGCTAAAGAGGAAGGCATAACCTTCAGGCTCCTTACAAACCCTGTTCGTATCCTTGGCGATGAAAAATTCAATGTTACTGCAGTCGAATGCATCAAAATGGAACTCGGCGAACCTGACAAATCCGGCAGAAGAAGCCCTGTCCCTGTGGAAGGTTCGGAATTCACAATCCCTGCCGATATTGTGGTTATTGCAATCGGCACATCCCCGAACCCCATTATCTTCAAAGGCTCGGAAGGCCTTGATCAGAACAAAAGAGGCACTGTTGTTGCAGACGAAGAAACCGGTGCAACCTCAAAGTGCGGAGTCTTTGCAGGCGGAGATGTAGTCACAGGCGCTGCAACCGTTATCAGCGCAATGGGCGCTGGCAAGAAAGCTGCAAAGGCAATCGATGATTATTTGAAAGAGCAGTGAAACCAGATTAATCTGGTTTCTTTTTTATTTTACTCTCTATGAATTAAACCTTATAGTGCTCAACTTTTTCAAGGCCAGTTCCGTATTTTTGATGATGTTCTTGGTATTCGGAATCTTTGAAATAGATGTTGTATGTATTAATCAAAAAATCATTCACTTCATTGAATAACTCTACCGCCCTTTTTCGATCATAAGATTCTTTTGCAACATATCTAATTGCAGGAATTTCCGAAACAGGCAGGAATACTGGTTTGAACTTGCCGGACTTTATATCATCTAAAGCTTTTTTTAGTTTTTCTGCAGAAATTTCGTTTCCAAACTTTATTGGCCAAACCGGCATGTAAATACCCTTCATAATGTTAACTTCATCGTCGTGTTGGTACGGATTTCGTACCAGATCTTTAAATTTTCGAAGGAAGAAAATATGTTCTTGGCTCATTAATCTATGAGCTTCTATTTTTTGTAAGCACGGCCCAAAGGGTTTACTAAAATACTCTCCAAGTTTGAGTTCAATTCTTTCCTTCATAATTGCTTCGAGTAGTACGCCCATCATCACTAAAGAAGCATTATAGCGGCCTACTAGAAGTGTCTGATAACAATCTTGATAAAGAAAAAGCAATCGAGGATTCGGTAAATCATGTGAAGTCAGTTCAGGACGAAGAAACGGAAAAGTTTCCTCTGCATTTTTGTACCAGGCTTTCTTATGATTTTCTAAATCAATAAAGATGCAGCTTTTACATTTGGGACAAACTAACGAATCACTTTTTTCTTCCATTAAAACTTCTTCACCATTCTGTTTCATACAAAAATCACAAACAGTAGTACTAGTTGACAATAAATCACCTACATCATTAAAAGAGATAATGAAGAAAACATTTAAAAGTTTAGGTGGGAATTGTTGAAAATAATCATAAAAAGTGTAATATAAAAGTAAAATATAAAAGTAGAATGGTAGTTTATTAAAAGTTTTCCAGAACTACTTTCAAGAGTATAATCAGAACGACGATCAAAAACAGAGTCCACAAGAGTGGCAAAAGGATACGCAACAAAAAATACAGTATTATCGCTATGAGAATTAACTGAACTAAAGATATCCTTCTTCCAGCACGCAGGAAGCGACGATTTAATCCTCTAGACATTATATAAACACCTTCAAAACCGATTCTGTTTTTTGATATTTTGTTTTTTTACTTTCTGTCTTCATACCTTATGCCAGGAATAATATAAAAAATAAAACCGAATCTTAAACTACATTTTTTAAAAACAGGTCTGCTGGGAATCGAACCCAGGTTCGGAGCTCCGGAGGCTCCAGTGATATCCTCTACACTACAGACCTTCAAGTGAAAAGTTTGGATCAGTTAATTGGCAGACTAAACTAAGATGAGTCACTTGGCTGGTTATAGTGCTAAATGGCTTATAAACTTAATCCTTAATGAAATAAAAGTGTCTTTAAAGGAATATAGAAACAAATTAAAAGGAAATTTAGCTTAGAAATCTCAGGATAGTTTTATTCTTCCCATTTCTGACCGTATTTTCCATCAAATACTATTTCGGAAAGGGCTCTACGTGTTGAAGTTCTTTCCTTTGGAACCGGTTCTCCGATCGCAAGAGCGGACATAAGCTCAAGATCGTCAGGACAGCCCAGAATGGAATTGACCTTCTCTTTTTGATTAAGGATTTCTCCAAGCCATACTCCGCCAAGGCCCAGTTCGCAGCAAGTAAGGAGCATATTCTCAATTGCTGCCCCTATTGCCTCAATATCTTTTGTCCTGTTGTAAGAAGTTTCATTGTCCAGAAAAGTAGTAATGAGCAGAGGAGCTCCTGCCACTATACCTGAATAATGTGTGCATTCCGAAAGTTTCTGGATCGTCTCTCTATCTCGAATAACAATGAAACGCCAGGGCTGGTTATTCAATCCGGAAGGAGCCCAATGGCCTGCATTAAGGATAGTATTGATATCTTCCTTGCTGACAGGTTTGTCCGTAAACTCCCGGACGCTCCGTCTATTAAGGATGGTATTGATAACTTTTCTTTCTCCTGTTACTGGCATTATTTCCCTCCGGATTGGATTTTATACTTCTATATTTATGAATCTTCTGTCTACAGGCTGTCAATTTATGATTTTCGATCTTATAACAAATCAGTCATCGTCAATCTTTTTGTTGAGCCAGGGGATGTTTGCGCGAATTTGTTTTCCAACAACCTCAAGCTGGTGTTCCTTTTCCTGGCGTTCCATGGCTTTGAGCACAGGATGGTTGACCATGCCTTCAAGAACGAATTCCTTGGCAAACTCTCCATTTTGAATTCTTTCCAGAGCTTCATACATGGCTTCACGGGACTCTTCATTAATAACCCTGGGACCGACGGTCATGCCTCCGTATTCTGCTGTATTGGAAACAGAGTGCCACATTCTCTCAAGCCCGCCTTCATAGATAAGATCAACAATGAGCTTGACTTCATGGCAGGTTTCGAAGTATGCCATTTCGGGCTGGTACCCTGCCTCAACAAGCACTTCAAAAGCGGTCTTAATAAGAGATGCAATTCCTCCGCACAGATCAACCTGTTCTCCGAAAAGATCAGTTTCGGTCTCTTCACGGAAGGTGGTTTCATAGACACCTGCTCTGGTTGCTCCGATCCCTTTGACATATGAAAGAGCAATGTCCCTGGCATTTCCAGTTGCGTCTTGGTAGACTGCAATCAGAGCCGGCACTCCAATACCTTCTGTATAGGTTCTTCTCACAATGTGACCAGGACCCTTGGGAGCAGCCATGAAAACATCAACGTCTTTCGGAGGGATAATCTGGCTGTAATGAATATTGAAGCCGTGTGCAAAAGCAAGAGCATTACCGGCTTCCAGATTTGGCGCGATTTCAGAATAATAAACCGATGCCTGATTTTCGTCAGGAAGGAGGATCATGATAACATCTGCAGCTTTTGCAGCTTCTGCCACAGTCATGACTTTCAGGCCGTCACCTTCGGCTTTTGCCCAGCTTGAACTGCCGTTTCTGAGCCCAACAATGACATTGAGTCCGGATTCATGGAGATTACGGGCGTGAGCATGTCCCTGGCTTCCATAGCCCATTATTGCAATAGTTTTGTCCTTGAGTGCATCAAAAGTAGTCTCGTTATCATAAATTATTGTTGCCATATTAGATTCTCCTTATGAATATTTTAGTTTTGAGCAAAGCTCCTAACATTTTTTGGGGGAAGGATAATATTATGAAATCTGCTAGCTTCCCTGTGGATTAATTTGACTTGAATCATTTTTTAAGAAGTTGCTTTCTTCAGAGAGGGGCAGTTTTAGAAGTTTCAGCAGATGCCTGCCTTTAATGAAACCTTCAGAGTTTCAAAACGCTCTCGGCTGCCCCAACCGGTGAAAAATAATTAAGCAGCTACTTTTCTTTACCTGCCCTTATTATTTAAACCTTCTTTGGGCCGCGAACTAGAGCAATCTTACCTGTTCGAACCATTTCCTTAATTCCAAACTGCCTGAGGAGTTTCTCGATTGCTTGGATTTTAGCCTCGTCTCCTGTTACTTCAACAGTGATAGATTTGGGAGCTACATCCACTATCCTTGCCCTGAAGATATCCGCAATCTGAATTATTTCGGTTCTCGCACTCACATCAGCTGTGACTTTAATGAGGGCAAGCTCTCTTTCTACAGCTTCATCTACTCCAATGTCCGAAACTTTGATCACATCCACTAGCTTGTTAAGCTGTTTTGTAACCTGTTCGAGAACATAGTCATTCCCATCAACTACTATAGTCATTCTGGAGATTTTAGGATCCTCAGTGACTCCTACAGCCAGGCTGTCGATATTGTATCCGCGCCTTGAGAAAAGTGAAGCAACCCTGAAAAGAACTCCTGACTTATTTTCCACAAGAACTGCAAGTGTATGTTTCATTACTGTTCCTCCAGGTCAAGAATTCTATCAGCTGTTGCCGTGCGCAGGTCAGGCATAGTGCAGGGAGTATCTGCATGTTCTTCCATAAGGATTTCATTAATTGCAGCTCCAGCCGGTACCATAGGATAAACGTTTGCCTCACACTCAACAATGACTTCAACAACAGCAGGCCTATCTGACCTGACGGCTTCTTCAATTGCAGGCCTTACTTCGGAAGGCTTTTCTGCACGCAATCCAAGGGCTCCGTAGGCCTCGGCAAGTTTGACGAAATCGACACTGCCCTTTATGTAAGTATGAGAATACCGTCTGTCATAGAAAAGCTCCTGCCACTGCCTGACCATGCCCAGATAACCATTATTCAAAATTACGGAAACAACTGGGATATCGTTCTGAACTGCAGTCGCCAGTTCCTGAGAATTCATCTGGAAAGAGCCGTCTCCTGCAATGTTGATAACTGTTTTATTAGGTCTACCGACCTTGGCTCCTATAGCTGCAGGGAAACCATAACCCATTGTGCCAAGTCCGCCTGAGGTAATAAAAGTCCGAGGTTCTTTATATTTAAAGAACTGAGCAGCCCACATCTGGTGCTGACCGACTTCAGTAACTATAATTGCATCTTTGCAGGCCTCAGAGATCTGTTCAATAACAAACTGAGGCATTACAACGTCAGGTGAAACTTTTTTGTAGCTCAATGGATACTCTTTTTTCCACTGGTTTATTTTCTCAAGCCAAGTTTTAGAATTACAGCGGCGTATATGTTTATTCAGAGATCTGAGTATCTGTTTTGCGTCTCCAACTATTGGAATGTGAACCTTTACATTTTTGGATATCTCTGCAGGATCGACATCTATATGGATAACCCTGGCGTTGGGAGCAAAAGATTCGAGCTTTCCAGTAACACGGTCATCGAACCTTGCACCCACAGCAATAATAAGATCAGATTCTTGAACAGCGTAGTTTGCGTATTTGCTTCCGTGCATTCCAAGCATTCCAACATATAGGGGATGCTCTGTCGGAATTGCGCCTATTCCCATAAGAGTGGTTGTAACCGGAGCATTGATCGTCTCAGCCAGTTCCAAAAGCTCAGCGCTGGCATTAGAGCTTATTACTCCGCCGCCTGCATAAATAATAGGCATACAAGAATTTGCAATTTCCTCGGCAGCTCGCTTGATTTGCTGAATATTACCCTTGTAAGTTGGCTTATACCCTCTAAGCTCTACTTTGTCAGGATAATAAAAGTCAATCTCCGCGTTCTGTACGTCTTTTGGAAGGTCAATTAATACCGGGCCAGGCCTTCCGGTAGAAGCGATATGGAAGGCTTCTTTTACAATTCTCGGAAGTTCTTTTGCATCCTGAATGAGGTAGTTGTGCTTGGTAATGGGCTGGGTAATTCCCGTAATGTCGGCTTCCTGGAAAGCATCATTACCTATCAGAAACGTTGGGACCTGGCCTGTTAAGGCTACAATAGGTACTGAGTCCATATATGCGGTAGCAATACCTGTTACCAGGTTGGTTGCTCCGGGACCTGAGGTTGAAACGCAGACCCCGGTCTTTCCAGTAGCACGGGCATACCCGTCCGCAGCATGAGCTGCTGCCTGTTCGTGGCGCACAAGTATATGGCGCAGATTAGAATCATAGAGTTCGTTATAGAAGGGAATGATCTGCCCTCCTGGATATCCGAAGATGGTGTCAACCCCTTCTTCTTCCAGGCACTTTATCAGAGCCCTTGCGCCATTAACTTTTTCTGTTGACCCGGTTGTCATTATTTAACTCCTATTTATCTAATTGAAACGTGGATTTAACTGGATGCTCGCCTTGAGATGAGCACGTTTCCAGTAAGGGTGTGTCTATCTAAAATACTTATCTCTTAGAATTGTTCATTATTAATTTTGCAAATACGTCATAATTGATCATGCTATATATGGATAAGGATTTATCCTGATTCCAGAAACGTCATCTGTATGCTATTTTAAAATTTCTACAATTAAAAAAAAGAGAGAGAACAGAAAGGTTCTCCTGAGAAATTTTTAAAATTTGTCCTTCCTGGAATCACTCGACCCGGATAAGGCGGTTCATGCCGTTCATTACGGCTTCTACAGAAGCCATAATAATATCCGTTCTGGCTCCGCTTGCGGTAACTACCTTTCCATCCTTGGAAAGTTTTACCCTTACTTCAACAAGGGCATCTGTTCCGCCAGTGATTGAGTCTACATGATATTCTTCAAGAATGATATCTTCGGCACAGGAACTTACGGCTCTCCGGATGGCATTAATTACGGCATCTACAGGCCCATTTCCAATTCCTGCCTGCACTATATCTTTATCTTTTACATTGAGTTTTATCGATGCCGTTGGAGTCACCCGGTTTCCGGATACGATAGTGAACTCTTCCAGTTTCACAACTGGTTCCTTATAGATATCAAGCACGGTTTCCGCGATAGTCTGCAGGTCAGCATCAGTTACATGTTTTCCCTGGTCACCCATCTGCTTGACCCGGTTGAAAATCTCCTCTGTCTGGATATCATCGGCCACAAGCCCCATTTCCTTTAAGGCAAGGGTAACCGAACTACGCCCTGCATGTTTTCCAAGTACAATCTGACGCTGTCTTCCGATATATTCGGGGTTCATCGGCTCATAGGTTGCTTTATCGGCTAGAAGACCATGAACGTGAATACCCGCTTCGTGAGTAAATGCATTTCCACCTACAAGAGCCTTATTTGGAGATACCGGGATGCCTGTAAGCCGGCTTACGAGTCTCGAAATCCGGTAGATCATCTCATGCTTAAGACCTGTATCGTATTTATAAAGCCATTCCAGGCTCATGACAACTTCTTCCAGAGACGCGTTTCCGGCTCTTTCTCCTAACCCGTTTATAGTTACATGGGCCTGTTTTGCCCCAGCTGCAAGGGCAGCAACTGTATTTGCAGTTGCAAAACCGAAATCATTGTGGCAGTGAATGCTTATAGGGGCTTTCAGGGAGGTAGACAAGTCACGGAAAATTTCGGTTGTCCTTTCAGGTACTAAAAGGCCTACAGTATCGCAGAAGCATAACCTGTCAGCGCCCGCCGCTATTCCATCGGCATAAATTGCCTTTAGAAATTCGGGGTCCGCTCGTGAAGCGTCTTCTCCGCTTAGTTCCACTATCAGGCCGTGATCTTTGGCATACTCCGTTACTTCAGCTGCGATCTGCCTTACTGCGTCTCGATCCTTTTTGAGTTTTGTTCTTATATGAAGGTCCGACACAGGTGCTACAAGATGAATAGAATCAACATCACATTCCAGAGCACGGTCAACGTCGGCCTTTACAATCCTGCAGTAGCTGCAAATTTCAGCATTAAGCTCTGCATTTGCAACAGCTTTGATAGACTCCCTTTCACCTTTGGAAGTAATTGCAGAACCGGCTTCAATTACCGAAACCCCCATCTCATCAAGTGCTCGGGCAATTAAGAGCTTCTTATCCTTTGTCAGAGCAACGCCTGGAGTTTGTTCACCGTCTCTCAAAGTAGTATCCAGAAAGCGGACATTTTCGAATAATATAATCCCTCAGTTTTATTTTATTAATGATAGATTTATTTGGCAATACAGGAAAATAATGTCTATATAATACTTATTATTTTATAATATTATGTCCTGTTTTGCAAAGCTCCAATTATTATACAAATTACATATATTTTTCTCAGGAACCCGGCTTTTTCAGGCTTTTTCAGAAAGATCTTTGAGTTTACGCCGTGGCTCTCTGAAACTCTTCTCCAATAAGTAGACCATAGTATTTTTAGTTTCCAGTTAACAATACTTCAATTTTTAAAAAAAGAAGAAAAAATATCTTTTTGATTTCATATAATCTAAAAAATGGTAAAATCTGATAATAAATAGAAAAACACGTGAAAGTAAAAAATAGAACCGCAGGAGTTTTCCCGTAGACATGGGAAAATAAAATTTATACTCTCTTGCGTGAACTTACTCACTGTGGTTATTCTCAAGAGGATTTTAAAAATATTTGCCTACGTTTTCGATTGCTTTTACAATGAGGGAAACGCAAGATTCAATATCTGCCGTGTCCAAAACCTCAACAGGGGAATGGATGTACCTAGTGGCTATGCTGACAGTACCTGTAGGGATGCCTTCTTTTGTGAGGTGTATTGAGGTTGCATCAGTTGTACCGCCGGATCCAACGCCTAACTGGTAGGGAATCTCATTTTCAACAGCAGTTTCTTTAAGCCACTTAAGAACTTGCGGATGAGCTATTAAGCCTCTTCCGGATGCATCGGCTACAGTGATAACAGGACCTTTTCCGAGTTCCAAGGAAGAGTCGGTTTTATTTATACCTGGATGGTCTCCAGGGATAGTTGTATCAAGAGCAAGCGCAGCGTTTGGACAAATTCCAAAAGCACAAGTTCTTGCTCCCTTTAGACCTACCTCCTCCTGGACAGTACCTACAGCATAGATATTTGCTCCAATTTTATGTTTGGAAAGCCGTTTCATAACCTCAATAAGGATTACAATACCTGCACGGTTGTCAAGGGCTTTGGAAGTTACTTTCCCGTTTGCCAGAGATACAAACTCACGGTCAATTGAGATTGTTGTACCTATCTCAATTCCCAGATTCTCAGCATCTTCTCTGTCTTTTGCTCCGATATCGACAAACATATCTTCCAGTTTTACAGGCTTTTTCCTGTCTTCCTCTTTCATTACATGAGGAGGCTTGGAACCAATAGCTCCTGGAATTGAGCCTTTTTTGCCATGAACTACAACTCTTTGGTTAAGAAGTGTCTGATCAAACCACCCTCCAATTCCAACAAACCGCAGGAAGCCATTATCATCAATATACCTGACCATCAGTCCGATTTCATCCATATGGGCAGCCAGCATGATAGAAGGGCCCTCCCCTTTTTTGACAGCTATAAGGTTTCCCATGCAATCTCTTCGGATTGTATCAACATAGGGCTCAATCTCTTTTTCAAGGAGGTCACGTATGTCAGATTCAAAGCCTGATATCCCATGCGCGTTTGTGAATTTCTCAAGCAGAGATTTTATTTCTCTAAGGTTTGCACTTTTTTCCATTTTCGAGTATCTCCTGCATGTTATAATTAAAGTTGAAATTGATCTTTATGAAACTAAGTATAATTTAATGAGGTTAATTATAATTATCCATTTATGATTATCCTTATTAAATTATCTTTTACGATCATTCATTTGACAATGACTTTTATAATTATTCCTCGCCAAATGATTTTATCAAATCTTCTGGTTATGAATTAATTAAGTCATTTCCGTCCCATACGAATAATTGTTATACTGTTTCTCTATTAAATTAACCTGTTGTTTAAGTTTCGGGTAGGAGGGATGTAGATTGATTTTAGGTGGTTTAGGAGGGATTTTCGAAAGCTGCAAGGACAGAAACATTAAAATCCCTTCAGGTTTATTGAGGACTCAGGTGAAAATCACATGACTGCAGAATTACCCCCCCAAATTCAGAATCAGATAGCACAGCTTCAGCAGATACAGCAGCAGATACAGGCTATGGCTATGCAAAAATCCCAGATTGAAGCTATGCAAAAAGAGTCCAAGATGGCTCTTGAAGAGCTAGAAAGGCTCACTGATGATGCAGTGGTTTATCGCAATGTTGGGGAACTAGTGATAAAAACGACCAAAGGAGATTCCATTGCAAAACTGAAAGATAGAGAAGAAACTCTCTCACTCAGGCTTCAGTCAATCTCTAGGCAGGAAGAAAGGCTTACGTCTCGCTTTAAACAGCTTCAGGAGCAGATTCAGCAGGCTTTGGGCACCAGAGCGCAATAATTTTATTTTTCATTCCTGTATATGGAATAGGAAATAAGTATAGCTTTGCCAAAATTCATGTAAAAGTCATGCCGAAATCCCGAAGTTCTTGAATCTAAGGAGATCGATGCCTATTAAAACGATAGCCAGAGTGGACAATGGAAGTTGATGAAGCGGAGTTTTTCAGCCGGCTCCTTGACTATCGAAATATTTTATATTTGTGTCACCGGAACGCAGATCCGGACGCAATTAGCAGTGCTTTTGCTCTTTCAGAAGCTCTCGGAGGTACTGTTGGACTCGTGGACGGTTGTAACCGTGTAGCGGCTGTGCTTATAGATAGACTCAAGATCGAAGTTGTAGATAAACCCAATCCAGCTGATTACGGTTTTGTCGTCGTGGTTGATACTTCGACAAAAGCACAATTAAATGATCTGGAGCTTACAAGGTATTGTGTGATCGATCATCATACAACTACTGCTTTGACAGAAAATGCCGAGTTTTTCTTGCACAGGAATAGTACCTCTACGGTAGAAATAGTTTACAATATCTTAAAAGCAATGGGAGCACCGATTAACAGACGGGTGGGAATCGGGATGCTCACAGGGATAGTAACAGATACTGGGCATTTCAAACATGCATCTGCCGATACTTTCCGCACTGTAGCAAAAATAATAGAGGACAGCGGTGTCGAATATGGGGAAGTGCTAGACCTTATGGCTGCTACCCCACAGGATATTTCCATGCGAATAGCTATCCTGAAAGCTGCAAGCCGCGTTGAGCTCGATAGAGTAGAGGATATGTTGATCGCGTCTTCTCATGTCAGCTCCTTTGGAGGTTCCGCATCTTCCATGCTAATTAATATAGGTGCGGATGTTGCTTTTGTTGGAACAGCCAACGGTAAAAGCGTAAGAATAAGTGCAAGAGCAAAACGTGATGTTGTAAACGCTGGAATTAATCTTGGCCAGATGATGGAAGACATAAGTAACGAATATAACGGTACAGGTGGGGGACATTCCGGAGCTGCCGGAATTGATGTAATCGCTGATATGAAAGAAGTGCTAAATAAGTGTAGGGAAAAGACAAAGAAGATTCTTGAAGTTTCTCTTAGAGGAACGTCAAAAGATATATCTTTTAATGATGAAATTAAAGAGCTTGAAAATGAGTGATTTTTGGAAAATAGAAAGAGATCTAATTTTTCAGAACCAATTTTAAAAATCCCGTACTTCATATTATAATTGAAATAAGTCTCCTCCTAATTATTAAAATCTGGTGTATATGATTTTACCTGATGAGAGTTAAACTTACTCGAAAACTTTAAAATTCGAGCCAAGGTACCATATGGACTTTATCCATTATGAAACTAGCTTTTGGGTTTTACTTAAAATATCTTTTTTTAGCTAACATCTAATATTTATATGAGAATCTAGCTTAATCTTCATATTAACCCAGCTAACTTTCCTATTATATTTACCGGAATAATGTATCTGCTGGAAATACTGAAACTGGGACACGAAAGCAATATTAAAGAGAAAACCGCGATTAAGACATGACCTTAAAGGGGCATGAATGAGATTCACAAGAAGTAAATTAGAGAATATCGGGCATGTCATTGAAAGCCCAGAATACAAGATATACAGAGTGTGAAAAAATGCCAGAATACTGGGATCCTGAGATAGAGACAATGCCTGTAGAGGATTTAAAAAATCTGCAGGAAGAAAAGTTGAAACAACTTGTACATTATGTGTATGAGCACTCTCCTTTCTATAGAACGAAGTTTGACGAACATGGTGTTAAACCGGAAGACATCCAAACTCTGGAAGATATAAGAAAATTACCTTTTACAGTTAAGCAGGACCTCAGAGATACTTATCCCACTGGCATGTTTTGTGTTCCAAATTCAAAACTCGCTCGTTTTCATGCTTCTTCAGGTACAACAGGCAAACCTATAGTTGTAGGATATACTCAGAATGACATTGATGAATGGGCGGAATCTCTTGCAAGAGGATTTACTTCTGTTGGAGTGGGAAAAAACGATATTCTTCAGGTAAGTTATGGGTACGGACTTTTTACAGGTGGGCTCGGTGCCCATTATGGAAGCGAAAAACTGGGTGCAACCGTACTCCCTACAAGTTCTGGAAATACTGAGCGACAGATTGCATTGATGAAAGACCTTGGCACAACTTCCATTGCCTGTACTCCTTCTTACTTCCTTTATATTATCGAAACTGCAAAAAAAATGGGTATAAGTATCAGGGACGAAACAAAACTAAAAAAAGGATTTTTTGGGGCTGAACCCTGGTCTGAAGAACTAAAAAAACGTATAGAAGATGAATCAGGGATTAAAGCTTATGATATTTATGGAACCTCAGAAATGAGCGGTCCTCTTTTTACCGAATGCTCAGAACAGTGTGGAATTCATGTCTGGGCAGATAAATTTCTTGTGGAGATTCTTGACCCCGAAACAGATGAGCCTGTTCCTGACGGAGAAGTTGGAGAACTCGTAATCACGACTCTTACTAAAGAAGCCCTTCCTCTAATTCGCTATAGGGTAAGGGACCTTACCCGAAAGCTTTCGGAGCCTTGCGTGTGCGGGAGAACTCACCCTAGGATTACACGCATTAGTGGGCGCTCGGACGATATGATTATCGTGCGCGGCATCAATGTATTCCCTGGACAGGTTGAATCTGTTCTTATGAATATTCCCGAAGTTGGAAATCATTTTATGATTATTGTAGATAGGATTGGGCCCCTTGATTCCATGAAAATCCAGATCGAAGTGGAGGAGTCCGCTTTTAGCGATAAGATGTCAGATATGATGAAACTTGAAAAAAGGGTGGCGAGTGCGCTTAAGAACGTATTAAATCTTGCAGTTGAGGTAGAGCTGGTAGAACATGGCTCTTTACCTCGCTCGGAAGGAAAATCAAAGAAAGTTATCGACAAGCGAAAGCTTTGAAAGCTTTGAAAATTCAAAGCCTGCAGATATTAATATCTTGCAGTTCTGTCTTTTTTTGGCTTTGTTTTTTCTAAATTTGTTTTACAATATAGGGCCAGATGTATAAATGAAGTTACCAGATGCGAAATAAATTAACTGATTATAATTAAAAATGACATGTAAGCTTAAAATATACATAAACACTTATACTATATCTGGTAAGAACACTTACTATATCTGGTAAGAAGTTAAAAGAATTTATGAAAAATAATAACAAGCAATATCAGGACAAGGGTGCTGGAATGGAAGATAAAACTATAAAGCAGATTTCCCTTTTTGCGGAAAATAAACCTGGCAGACTCGCAAATATAGCAGATAAATTGAAAAGCGCCGGCATAAACATCAGGGCGTTTACTATTGCCGAGTCAGGAGACTTCGGAATAATTCGCATGGTTGTGGACCGATCCGATTATGCACACAGTGTACTCCATGACGCAGGGTTTACGGTTTCTGAAACTACCGTGCTGGGAATCGAAATGGAAGACGTTCCTGGTAGTATGTCCCGTATTGCGGAAGTATTTGGAAAAGTTAAGATCAATATTGATTATGCATATGCCTTTGTCACCAAGGATCAGAATGCCCTTTTAATAGTCAGGGTCAACGACATTGAAAAGGCAATTAAAACACTTGAAGAAGAAGGTATCAAGCTCATAAGCATGAAAGAACTTGAAAAGATTTAATTTTAATGAAACCGGTTTTTCGGAAAATAAATCAATTTTAAAAAACAATCCAGCAATTCAGAGTCCAGCACGTTCATTTGTGTTTTATGGATTCTGAAATATCTTATTTTTGCAACTTTTGGCTTCAGTGCAAATCTTTCATAAAATTTTAATCATAGGAAAGGCTTCCTTGAACTTTTAATCTTTTGAGAAGTTAATCAGATAAATAGATCCATAATAATTATAAAAAATAATAAATAAGAGAAGAAAAGTTTTTAGGAGAACGGGTTACCGGTTTGACTAAAATGAAAGATAATAATAGTAATTTACAGGAGAATTCACAAAGTTCCTCTAAGAATAAACTTGGTGGAGCCCATACGACAATTATTGGAGGAAGGGCTGGTAAAAGGCTTATAAAACTTGTAAGTCAACACCCTGAGGTAAAAAAGATAATTCCATCCGTAATTTCTGTAAAAGGCATTGCAGGAGGAAGTCTTATCGGAAAGGTATTGCGTGCTGATGCGAGAGGAAACTTAAGGCTATTACTCTCTGAAGGTAGGAGTTTCCAGGAAGTAAGATTAGTGACAACAGTTGGGACCGCTGAAGAGGGAGACAGAATTATGGATGAACTAAACAAAATCTTAAAAACTGCCCTCTGAGGCATTAAGGGAGAGATAAATAATTGGCGTTTATAGGGATTGACCATGGCACAACCGCAATGCGTTTTGCTCTCATAGAAGGAGAAAAAACCCTAACTTTTGAGCTTGGGAGGACTGAGGCTGCTACTATGTCTGAATACGAGATTCTGACCTCGCTTGAGGAGAATTTTGTAATCCGGCGTGAAGCAATTGATTTGATTGCACTGACGTACTCGATGGGAGATGGCTTCTCCACGATTAAGGATGTCAGAAGCTTGGAAGGAAGAGGGCTTAAAAGCATTGAAGGAGCTGGAAAAAAGACCGGAGGAGGCACAAGAGTTTTTGACGCCATCCGGAACTCGGGAATTCCGGCAATAGCAATCCCTGGTCTTCATATGGAAAGTAAGGTTGATTCCAGAATGAAGGTATTTTCCCACCTTACAAGCCCGGAGAAACTGGGAATTGCTTACCACATATTTCGCCTTGGCTATAAGAATTTCGTCGTTTCCGACATAAGCTCAAATACTGTCACTCTTGCCGTCGCCAATGGGAAGGTAATCGGTGCAATTGACGCCTGCATATTCGCTCCGGGCGTTCATCATGGTCCTCTTGATCTTCAAGCTATCAGGGATGTGGACAATGGACATCGTACCGCAAACCAGGCTTTCATAGAGGCAGGAGCTCTGAAAATGACTCCCTATAAGGATAGAGAAGAATTACTCCGTGCAGCCGGAAAAGGAGAAAGCTCTGCCCTCCTTGCCCTTGATACTATTGCGTTGTTCGCAGCTATGGAGATCGCCTCAATGCAGCTTCTTCTCAAGGACTATGAGACAACTGGAGAAATCTTTCTTGCGGGATCTGTAGGCGAATTTGAATATGTGCAGAAAAAAATTCGTGCACATCTGGAGCAGGAATGCCAGTGTCTCGGAAAATGGCACGCTGCAATAGGCTGTGCTGAGATCGCACGGGATGTTTTTGCCGGCGAAAAAGAAATCCTCGGTGTAGACGTCAATTATCCTTAAAAATAGAAAGGAATATCATAAAAGGGCAGAATAAATTATGTTTTTTCTAGGGATTCTTCATACATGCTGTCCTGATATTCCGATGTATTAACTTTTCCTTCGCCTGGGCTCATTCCATCAGACTCATCATAACTACTCATTTTGTCTTTTTTCATAAGAATAACATAGTCCGCAGAATTTTTGAGCGCTGTGGAAAAGCCGGGCTCAACTCCGAAAATAATAGTTTCTTTGCCATGTTCATTTGCTTTGTTTAACAGCGGTTTGAAGTCCGCATCTCTTGTCACTATCGCAAGGGTGTCAATGTTCGGATTATATACTAACTCCATGCCCTCTACTGCGAGGCGCACATCAACATCGCTGGAACAAATTATAGGCTCAAGGCCATGATTTTCGATAGCTTCCACAAGCTTGTCAGAGGCGTATTGGTTAAGAAAAACACGTCCAATTTTGATGTTTCCATAATCTTTAAGGACGTCCCTTATCTCCTCAAGATTTACATCAAATTCTTTTCGGAGGATATTCGGACCATCCACTAAAAGTCCTATTTTCCGCCTGCCAACTTCTTTTTTCGAGCGGAGGTATTTTGAGATGGAATCAATTCCGCTTTTTACAGGTTTCATTATCAATGTCCTCTGTGATTTGCAGTTCACGGAACCTGCACCTTATATGTTTGCGCCATATAACCATACAGCACCAACTCTATGGGAAAGCTACGCTTCTAGAGCTCTCCAATCCGCCGATGCAGAGTTTATACTTTAGCCGTTAACTTTTGAGGTTTAAAGTTCCGAATTTCTAAGATTTAAACCTTGATATCGTAATTTGCATAAAATCCGATATACCATATATCTGCTTTTCTGTAGTAAAACATTTGCATATTAAGGCAATCAAAATTTGAAACTTTGCCTCTTAAGAAAATATACTAAAAGGCTGGAGAATCTTCCTGGAAAATGGCCGGGATGAGACTCTTGCAGGACAAGATTCCAATATACTAAAACACATTATATAATGTTAATTATAATTTATCGGAAAAGAACCCCTTTTTTACCTCACGGAGAACATATTTAGATTCTTTGAGTTCAAAGATATTCTCTATTTTTCGTCCTCTTTTATGTCTAATGTACTGAATTTCTCCTAATTTGTTTAGAAAAGTCTCATAAACCTCCATGAATTGCTTAAACTCCGAGTCAGTAATCTCTATCACTCCTTCTCTGCCAGCAAGCCAGTCATAGACTTGGAGAAGAATAATTTCCCGTACTCGTTTCAGGTTTTCGTTCTGAGGCGTTTTTTCAAAATACAAAGTCTTTTTCAATTCTGGAGACCAAGCTGCAAATAGCCTCCTGAAATTCAAGATCTGAATAGGGATTTTCTCTCCGGGCTCGGGCCTTAGGTAATAATTCATACCCTCGAGAAGTTTATCCCTTTCCAGATTCACCACCTGCCAATGTATCTGGACCTCAGACTGTCTTCTTGAATCTTCTTTATACGGAAACCCATATAGAGACCTACAAAAAGTCCACTAAGGTGGGCTGTATGGGCTATCATATCCGAGGAGTTTACCATAAGGAAATCAAAAAGAGCAAAAAGCACTAGGGCGTGTTTTAGCTTCATTGGGACAAAGTAGACATAGACACGCATATCTGGCTCAAGCATTGTAAGGGCTGCAAAAACCCCGTAAATAGCTCCGCTTGCGCCAACCATTGTGCCAGGAGATATATTGAAAATTGGTTGGCTTAAAAATGCATATCCTATTGCCGATAAAATTCCGGCAGTGAAAAAAATCGCTAAAAGCTGTCTATTCCCTGCCTGCCTCTCCAGTACGGTTCCGAAGAAGTACAGGACAAGCATATTGAAGAAAAGATGCAGTAAACTGGTGTGTAGGAACATATATGTAACAAGTGTCCAAGGTCTTGTCACAAGAGAATTAGGGTCAAACTGAAAAGCGTTTACATAGATTTCACCTATGCCTGGAAACATTTCTACGAAGAATGAAAGTATGCAGAAGACAATTATTACTATAGATGGGCTTGCCAAAATAGAATCTTTACCTGCCACCGATTTCACTTCCAGGAATATAAGATGTATTAAGGTTAAACATATTTTCAATAACTCTCCAATCTAATATTATATAATTGTATAATTGCTTAATCTAAAGTAATATACAGGATCTGAGACAACTAAAGTACCTAACCTAGATTAGAGTGATTCCAGATTTAAGTGCATCAGTAATATCATTTTTATTGATTTGGTCATTTTCACGGGCTTCAATATCAGTGTACAATCTACTTTGGGAGTAACTGTTTGTAACTTCTCAGTAACGAGTTATGCTCAATAAGTCATTAAGGTCGCCGCATAATCATTTAAAGATCTTAACCCATATATAACTCAACTCTATCTTTTAGAATTGAAATAGCTGACTGAATATAAGATGATGTTATGCGCTAACTTTTTAAATAAAATCTTTAACCTTAAGAACCGGTTGTAAAATCAAATTTAGAATCTTATATTTTTAGAATCTTATATAAGCTTTTTAAATATAAGCCCGTAAATTTACGAACTTCGTAGTTGGTTTAGTAATTTACTTTAGTTATAGGAATTCGAGTTCCAGAATATCTTGAATAAGCTAGTTTGCCCTTCTTTGGCATCTTCCGTAAAATAAACCCGAAACTTTAAACTTAGGAAGAAATATAAATTCCAATTCTTATGAAATATTATTACTATGATATGAATATCTTCAGGAATGAATTACTCTATTCTTAGAGCAATATTATTTAAATTGATATAATTAGTATTAATATTGAAAAATATATTTATAAATATTCACCTGCGAATATCATATTTATATCTTTCCTGAAAAAACTCAAAAACAGTTTACGGTGTTTACTGTCTAAAACCCTCTGATACTTCTAACCTATAAATAATTTTCCATATAATTATCATCTACTCTATTATAATATATATTATATTTTTTGCAAATTATATTGTTGCTTATTTTCTGGGTGGATATATTTTATTTAAAAAGTACTATGACTTTTAGTAACAAATACTTACATATTTTTCCATCATCAATATGAAAAAAATTATAATTAATCCTAATTAATAACACTTGGGACGAAAATGTCGGTGTTGCAAAAGAGTTTGATGAGAAAACGACATTCATAAACACTATTTTACCTTTTGCAGAGCAAAATTAAATAAATTCTTAAAGTCGGCTGATTTCGAATATTCCCATTTTATCGTTCACGAAATGGCGTGTTACAAATTAGAAAATGTTATATAGATTTGGTACGTTAAGACATTTAATTAGTGTTTATTATCCATCGGTAGCGACCTCTGCTTAAGATTAAGGTCTCAATCGTTGGCAAAAACAGTTTTTTTTGAAGCAAAGGGCGTAAAAACAGTTGTGAAGAGGAACAGAGCCCTAAAAACGAATTTTATCAGGAAATATTTCCTCTAAAAACGGTATTACTCGAAAAAACGCTGGTACAGTGCTCGCTTAATAGTTGAAAGAGTTCGCTAAAGGCGTTTTACCAGAAACTATTATTTAAACGGTTGTAACTTTAACGCAGACGGCAAGGAGTATAATATTTAATCATTATGAATGTGCCGAACATTATAAATTGCAATCGTCTTGGTAAAGTCGACTGTATACAAATTTAGGAGGTAAAGCTCAAATGAGCAAACTAACTACCGGGAGTTTTTCTATAGAAGATCTGGAATCCGTTCAGATCACTATTAATAACATTGTAGGAGCAGCAAAGGAGGCTGCTAAGCCGACAAAAGAGGCTGCTGAAGTAACAGGTCCGATGGGTCCAACTCCCTTCCCTTCAATTGCAACATTAAGGGACTGGAGTTTTACGCTGTTCGACCGCTATGAGCCTGTCTATACCCCAATGTGTGATCAGTGTTGTTACTGTACCTTTGGACCGTGTAATCTGGAAGGAAACAAGAGAGGTGCTTGTGGTCTTGACATGAAAGGTCAAGCTGCAAGAGAGTTCTTCCTCCGCTGTCTCACAGGTTGTGCATGTCACAGTGCCCACGGCCGCCACCTGCTCAATCACATTATTGACCTCTTTGGGGAAGATATGCCAATCAACATGGGTTCTTCAAATGTCATTGCCCCCAACATTCAGCTTGTCACAGGTCTGCAGCCTAAGACCCTTGGCGATCTCAAGCCTGTAATGGAATATATTGAAGAAGAGGTAGGCCAGTTACTTGCAACCGTACACGCAGGACAGGAAGCAGCAGCAATTGACTATGATAATAAGGCCATGCTCGCTGGTGTTCTTGACCATGTAGGTATGGAAGTTTCCGATATCGCTCAGGTTACTGCACTCGGCTTCCCTAAGTCCGATCCTGAAGCTCCTCTTGTTGAAGTAGGTATGGGAACAATTGATGCTTCAAAGCCAGTCATTATTGCCATCGGACATAACGTTGCCGGTGTCACCTACATCATGGACTACATGGAAGATAATGGCCTGACTGACAAGATGGAAATCGGAGGTCTCTGCTGTACTGCATTCGACATGACTAGGTACAAGAGAGAGGACAGGAAAGCCCCCTATGCAAAGATTGTCGGTACCATTTCAAAGGAACTGAAGATCTTACGCTCTGGAATTCCTGATGTAATCGTTCTTGACGAACAGTGTGTAAGAGCTGACCTCGTTGAAGAAGGGCAGAAGCTTAAGATCCCAATCATCGCATCCAATGACAAGATCATGTATGGCTTGCCAGACAGGACCAATGATGATGTAGATGCAATCGTAAAAGATCTGGTAAGTGGCGCGATCCCAGGCTGTGTGATGCTGGATTACGAAAAACTGGGAGAACTTGTGCCTAAGGTTGCTCAGGCAATGGCTCCTATCCGCGAAGCAGAAGGACTCTCAGCCATCCCTACAGACGAAGAGATGAAAGATCTTGTTTCCAAGTGTGTAGAGTGCGGAGAATGCGCACTGGCATGTCCAGAAGAACTGGAAATTCCTGTAGCAATGGAAATTGCCAAGGGAGGAGACTACTCTGCTCTGGAAGAGCTGCACGATTACTGTGTAGGCTGTCGCAGGTGTGAACAGGTCTGCAACAAGGAAATCCCCATTCTGAGCTTGATCGAGAAGGCTGCCCAGAAGGCAATTGCCGAAGAGAAAGGCCTTGTAAGAGCCGGAAGAGGTCAGGTCAGCGATCCAGAAATCAGGGCAGAAGGCCTGAACCTGGTTATGGGTACAACCCCTGGTGTTATTGCTATTATTGGATGTTCCAACTTCCCTGCAGGCACCAAGGATGTATACAACATCGCAGAAGAATTCCTTAACAGGAACTACATCGTTGCAGTTTCCGGATGTTCTGCAATGGACATTGGTATGTATAAGGATGCTGACGGAAAGACTCTCTATGAGAGGTTCCCAGGCAGATTCGAGAGAGGTAATATCCTCAATACCGGATCATGTGTTTCGAATGCCCACATTTCGGCTACATGCCATAAGGTCGCTGCAATCTTTGCAAGCAGAAACCTATCAGGCAACCTTGCCGAGATTGCAGACTATTCACTCAACCGTATCGGTGCAGTAGGACTTGCATGGGGTGCATACTCCCAGAAGGCAGCAGCTATCGGTACCGGATGTAACATGTATGGTATTCCTGCAGTACTCGGTCCTCACAGCGGTAAATACAGGAGAGCCCTGATCGCAAAGACCTACGATGACAGCAAGTGGAAACTTTACGACAGCAGAAACGGTTCCGAAATGGCAATCCCACCATCTCCAGAGTTCCTCATTACCACTGCAGAAACCTGGCAGGAAGCCTGTGTAATGCTGGCAAAGAACTGTATCCGTGTATCTGACAATAACATGGGCAGGTCTATCAAATTGACCCACTGGTTGGAGCTTAGTGAAAAGTATCTTGGTGTGCTCCCCGATGACTGGTGGAAGTTTGTCAGGAATGAAGCTGATCTCCCACTCGCCAAGCGTGAAATGCTTATGAAGATGCTTGAATCCGAGCGTGGGTGGGAAATCGACTGGAAGAAGAAGAAGATTATTTCCGGCCCGACAATTAAGTTCGATGTCTCTGCACAGCCAACTAACCTTAAGAGACTTTGCAAGGAGGCCTGAAGATGGTTGATACTACCAAGAACACCAAACTGTTTACTACATATGGTGTAAAGACCTCAAAAACCGTCACTCCGGAAGTTGCTTCTAAGCTTATTTCTAAGGCAAAGAGACCACTTTTCGTAGTTGGAACCGGAGTCCTCAATCCTGAACTTCTGGACCGTGCAGTGAAGATTGCAAAGGCAAAAGATATTCAAATTGCTGCAACAGGTAGCTCAATGCCTGGTTTTGTGGACAAAGGTGTTAAAGCCAATTACATTAACCTGCACAAGCTTGGCTTTTATCTGACGGATCCCAACTGGCCTGGACTTGATGGCAATGGGAACTATGACACGATTATTCTCCTAGGCCACAAGAAGTATTACATTAACCAGGTACTGTCAGCAACTAAAAATTTCAGTGACGTAAAAGCAATTTCAATAGACAAAAATTACATCCAGAATGCAACTATGTCCTTCGGAAACCTTAGCAGGGCAGATCACATTGCTGCACTGGATGAAGTAATTGACCTTTTATAATTTTGATTTAGGAGGCGAAAAATAATGGCAGATGAATTCCCATTTGAGATTTCTCCAATGTTTGAAGGAGAACGAGTAAGAAAAGAAGGAATGTTTGTTGAACTCGGCGGCCCGAAATCCCTGGGTTTGGAACTTGTCCGTGCAAAGCCCATGGACGAGATTGAAGATGATAAGGTTACGGTTGTCGGTCCTGATCTCAAGGAGATGGAGGAGGGAAAAACCTACCCCTGGGCAATGATCTTCAACATCGGTGGAGAACTTATCGAGGCTGACCTTGAATCTGTCATCGAAAGGCGTATCCACGATTTCATCAACTACTGCCAGGGCATTATGCACCTGAACCAGAGATACGATGTCTGGATGAGAATCTCCAAGGATACAGCTGCAAAGATGGACTCCTTTGAGCCTTTCGGAAAAGCTGTCATGATGCTCTTCAAGACCGAGCTTCCCTTTATTGAGAAGATGCAGGTGACCTTCTACACCGACCAGGCTGAAGTTGAGAAGAAGATGACAGAAGCAAAGGAGATCTTCAAGGTAAGAGATGCCAGGACAAAGAACCTCCATGACGAAGATGTTGATGTCTTCTATGGATGTACCCTCTGTCAGGCTTTTGCTCCAACCAATGTCTGTGTAGTTTCCCCTGACAGAGTCTCTCTTTGTGGTGCAATCAACTGGTTTGACGGTCGCGCAGCAGCAAAAGTAGACCCAGAAGGCCCGCAGTTTGCAATTGAAAAGGGTGACCTTCTCGATGCAAATACCGGTGAATACTCCGGTGTCAACGATATTGCTGTAAAGCTTTCAAGTGGCGAATTTAGCAAAATTAAACTCCACTCCTTCTTCGATTCCCCACACACCTCTTGTGGCTGCTTTGAAGTAGTCGGATTCTACATCCCTGAGGTTGACGGTATTGGCTGGGTTAGCAGAGAATACCAGGGAATGGCCCCGAACGGTCTTGGTTTCTCCTCGATGGCTGGTCAGACAGGCGGTGGAAAGCAGATTGTAGGTTTCCTCGGTATCGGTGTCTCCTACTTCTATTCTCCGAAGTTCATCCAGGCTGACGGCGGCTGGAACAGAGTTGTCTGGCTTCCCGCAATGCTCAAGGAAAAGATTGCCGAAACAATCCCTGCAGATATCATAGATAAGATTGCAACTGAGAATGATGCAACTGATATTGATTCCCTGAAGGCTTTCCTGCAGGAGAAGAACCACCCGGTTGTTGCCAGTTGGGCAGCTGCGGAAGAAGAGGAAGAAGAAGAGGAAGAAGAGGAAGCAGAGGAAGTAGCTGTTGCAGCAGCTCCGATGATGATGCCTGCAGCTGGCTTCCAGATGCCCGCAATGGCTTCAATGCCAATGATGCCTGCTGGTGGTAAAGCTGGTGGAGTTAAGATCACCTTCAAGAAGGCAAAGATCACCATTGAAAAAATGACCATCAGAGAGAAGAAGGAATAAACGTATTTGGATGACGATATATAATCATCTAATACGAAAAACAATCCAACGGGGTATTCTGTGACAAAAGTAATTGCAATAACGGGAAAAGGTGGGACTGGTAAAACAGCGGTAGCGGCTCTTCTGATCCGCTCCCTTTCCAAAAAAGGTAAGTTTCTACTGGCAGTTGATGCAGATGCAGACACTAACCTGCCTGAGACCCTTGGCTGTGAGAACGTAAAAACAATCGGGGATGCAAAGGAGTATTTACAGGCTGAGATCACCAAACCAAGGCCTGACAACCCCGATATGAATAAAGAGTCGGTACTTAAAAGCAAGGTTTATGAGATCATCGAAGAAATGCCTGGCTATGATCTCCTAGTCATGGGCCGACCCGAAGGTTCAGGTTGTTACTGTTATGTAAACAACCTCCTCCGGGGCATCATGGATAAACTGATCACGAATTATGATGTAGTTATCATTGACGCAGAGGCTGGTCTTGAGCATTTCAGCCGGAAAATTATCCGGGACATAGATGATCTTATTGTCGTAACAGACGCCTCTCGAAGGGGATTTAGGACTGCTGAAAGAATTCACGAGCTCGTGGATGAACTAGACTCAAATATTGGTCAGATTCACGTTATTGCAAACAAGGTTACAGATGCTAACCGCGAAAAGCTTGTCAAACTGGCAGAGGATCTGAAACTCAACATGATAGGTATGATTCCACTCGACCCTAAAATCGAGGAAATGGATATAAAAGGCATACCTCTCTTCGAAATCTCGGATGACTCGATTGCTGCAGTCGAAATCGAAAGTATCGTACAAAAGCTGGGATTCTAACCCCAGTTTTTTTGAACTTGTAAGATTGCAGAAAACCATGCTGAGAAGAGAAAAAGATTCTCTTGCCTTTTATGGGCTTGAACCGACATTCAAAATCATATGAAATAACGGAGCAGGGTTTACTTCTCCCCCAATATTTCTTTCCAAATAAGGAAAGAATCTGGAAGTAAAATCTGTATTGTACCTTTATTTATACAATCACTCATCAAAACGGAAAAATTACGGAAAAGGTGAGGTTTACATGGCAAACAAAAAGAAGTTATCAGAAATGACAGACATGTTCAAGGACGTAGACATACTATCCCTTGAAGGTGTAACCATAGAAGGGGACATTGAGATTGATCTCAGCGGACTCGGAGGCGGCTTTGACCCAATGCTTGCTGCTATCCTCGGACAGGAAAATGCAGTACTTGCACAGCACTTCGCAAGACTTGCTGGCGTGTTCGGTGTTCCTGTAGGCTTTGGTGCCCCAGCAGCTGGTGTCCCCGCACCTGCTCCTGCAGTTGCTCCTGCTCTTGCAGCCCCGAAACTTAAGGATCTCATTCCTGCCAAATTCGATGTTGAAAACATTGCAGAATGGACAACTCAGATTCAGGAAGTCCCAATAGGTAACACCTCTGCAGACGGCGGAAGCCGTGGCAAGAGGGTCGTGCTCGGTGGCGAGAAAGCTCTTCCGTTCTTCCCTGACGCCGTAATGCCCAACAGGAACCAGGTTACCATTGATGTATTCGATATGAGGCTAGGGCTAGCAAAAGCTGTCAAGGAGAACTACGATGAAGTCATGGACAACCCTGGAGAATGGGCAAAGAAGAACGTTGAGAAGTTCAACGCCGACATGATCACAATCCACCTGATTTCAACCGACCCTCTCGTCAAGGATACCCCTGCCAAAGAAGCAGCTAAGACAGTTGAAGAAGTCCTGCAGGCCGTTGATGTACCAATAGCAATTGGTGGATCAGGGAACCCACAGAAGGACGTAGAAGTTCTTTCAAAAGCAGCAGAAGTCGCAGAAGGCGAGCGCTGTCTCATTGCATCTGCCAGCCTGAACTTGGACTATGCCAAGATCGCAGAAGCTGCATTAAAATACGACCACGATGTTCTTTCCTGGACTCAGCTTGACATGAACGCCCAGAAGGAACTGAACAGAAAGCTCATGAAGCAGTGCAACGTGCCCAGAGACAGGATCATCATGGACCCAACCACTGCAGCCCTTGGATATGGTCTCGACTACGCTTACACTAACATGGAGCGTATCCGCCTTGCAGCCCTTATGGGTGACGAAGAACTGACTTTCCCAATGTCCTCTGGTACTACCAATGCATGGGGTGCCCGTGAATCTTGGATGGTTAGCTCCCCATTGAAGGAAGACTCTGACTGGGGTCCCAGAGAATACAGAGGTCCTATCTGGGAAATCATTACAGGTCTGTCCCTTGCAATTGCAGGAAACGATCTGTTCATGATGATGCACCCAACATCGGTTGCCGTTCTGAAGCACATTACCCAGACTCTATTTGGTTCAATTGAGGCAGAGCCTATTGACATTGCTAACTGGATCGGAGCGGAGGTGTAAAACATGAAGATAAACAGTCCATTAGAAGCTTACAAATACCTCCCGCAGACAAACTGTGGAGAATGTGGTGAAGCAACCTGTATGGCTTTCGCTTCCAAATTGATAGACAGATCCGGAAAGACATCAAACTGCCCACCCTTGATTAAAGAGAAAAAGTTTGCAAAGAAACTTGCAGAGCTTGACAGACTCCTTGCCCCTGAGATTCGCGAAGTTGTAATAGGTGTAGGCGACAGAGCAGCCAAGATTGGTGGCGACGATGTCCTGTACCGTCACAAACTTACATTCTTCGACAAGACGAAGATGTTCTTTGATGTGACAGACACCATGGATGAAGCTGCCCTTGTTGAGAGAGTTAAGAAGATTGCGAACTTCAAAAAGTTCTATGTCGGGCGCAACCTGCTCCTTGACGGCGTGGCAATCAGGTCTGTATCCAACGATCCAGCAAAGTTTGCAGCAGCTGTTAAAAAGGTTGCAGAAGTTGGCATACCCATGATCTTCTGTTCCTTTAACCCTGCAGTCCTTAAGGCAGGACTTGAAGCAGCAAAGGATAAGAACCCACTGCTATACGCTGCAAACAAGGATAACTGGAAGGAAGTAGGCGAACTTGCTCTTGAATACAACGTGCCTGTAGTAGTTTCAGCCATTAATGACCTTGACGCCCTGAAGACCCTTGCAAAGACCTTTGCAGATGCAGGCATTAAGGACCTCGTCCTTGACCCCGGAACTGCTCCAAGTGGCAAGGGTATGAAGGAGTCTTTCACCAACTTCCTGAAGATCAGGAGAGCAGGCATTATGGGTGATACCGAGATCGCATACCCAATTCTGGCTATTCCGCTCACTGCCTGGATGGCTGGAATAACTGACCCTGTTAGCGCTTCCTTCTGGGAGACTGCAATGGCTTCAATTTTCACCATCAGGTACGGCGACATTATGATCCTCCACAGCATGGAACCATATGCCACTCTGCCTCTGGTACACCTGGCCGAGACAATCTACACTGACCCGAGAACTCCTGTCGCTGTAGACTCCAAGATGTACAAGGTTGGAACCCCAGACGAGAACTCTCCAGTGCTCTTCACAACGAACTTTGCCCTTACCTACTACACAGTAGAGAGTGACCTTGCCTCAAACGGCATCACCTGCTGGCTTCTTGCAGTTGACACCGATGGTATCGGTGTGGAAGCAGCCGCGGCCGGTGGTCAGTTGAGTGCCGATAAGGTTAAGGATGCCTTTGACAAGTCAGGCTTTGACATCCACAAAGATGTTACCCACAACACTGTAATCATTCCGGGTCTTGCTGCCCGTCTTCAGGGTGACATTGAGGACAAACTTGGTGCAAAGGTTCTTGTGGGCCCAATGGACTCCGGAAGACTCCCTGGCTTTATGGAAAAGAACTGGCCTCCAAAACAATAAATCCGAATGTGAATTGAAAACATAAATCCGTGTCTGTTTGACACGGAACTTTCTTTTTTGAAATTACAAAAAAGGGAACTTAATGTTGTGTTGTCTGTTGAATTGGTTTTCTGCAGAACACAAAACGGATTTTAAATGAACTCTTTTAAGTATTCATTAATATGATAGCCGAAAAAAATGCTACTATTAAACAAATGAAGCTTAAAATGAGTAAAAAAACACTTTTTTTATTTTTCTTTGTTGATAACTCTAATGGCGATCCTCTTATAAATAACGTGAATAACAAAGCTACAAATATTGGCATTATCCAAAAGAAATATTTAACATTGTTATAAGAAATCATTTTGTTTGCAGTCATTGCAATTAATGCAATAGTCAACCAAATTATAAAGAAATAAATTTTTATTATTGTTTTCTTTTCTACCAAAGGAGTGGAGGAGAAAAAACTGAGTAATTTATTCATTATTTTCACCCATTAGTATTTTGAATCCTCTTAGGAGAACTACCCTCAATTTTATTCAAATATGAATAAATATAGATGTATTTGAAATTCTTAAATTTTTGTAGTAGTATGCATGAGTTAAATGCGACGAGCTTTGGAAGTGTGTTGAACATGATAAGTGTAGCTTTCTGCTAGAGAGGTTCTATAGAGTGAATCTGCGCGTATCGAAAAAAGGTATATCTATTAAAAGGAAGGACTCCGGAAATCCAAGAAATATATACTAGATAAGACAATTACTTACCTAGTAAACACCCAAAATATATATTTTAAACCTCACGTAATTGATTCACACAAAGACTAATATGTACTTTCTGTAGATTAAATTCCATAAAAATTGAGGAGCCTGAATACTCAAAGGTAAATTCTCAAATCCAGCTATTTTTAAATAGCATGAGTAGGCTTAACAAGTGGGTTGTAAAAGTTATATTGCAGAAATTTTTCTTCCTGTGAATTCAAAGATTACTATTTAGATTACTGCTTTAGAAAGATTATTGTTCAAGAATACTACTATTTCAAGAAGACTAAAAGTAAGGATTACAGATGAATTTCATCACATGCCCTAAATGCGGCAGAGAATGCTATAGGCTCTTTGACTCAGTTTGTAGAGACTGTTTTTTTGAAACTTTTAAACTGATTGAATTGCCTCATGTACTACATGTAAGGATATGTTCAGCTTGCGGAGCATACTTTCATAGAGGCCGGTGGGAAGATACTGGTAATATAGAAGATGTGGTGCTAAAGGCCGTAGAAGATGTCCTTTATATTCACAACGAAGCCGGAGACGTGGAAGTTTATCTTGAACCCAGGGAGGTTACACCTTATATATATATGGTGAGAGCCGAGGTCGATGCAGTTGTCAGAGAAGAGCCTGTTCATGCAGAAGCTGAGACTGAAGTAAGGATTCAGCGGACAGCTTGCGACATGTGTAGCAGGGAGTCTGGAGGATATTTTGAAGCGATTATCCAGATCCGAGCGGCTGGCAGGTTCCCTACTGAAGAAGAGAAAAAGCGCTGCACGGTTATCGTTAAGGAATCCATGGAGAGCATGAGAAAGAAAGGTGACAGGCTTGCATTTATAAGCGAGGTACTGGACCAAAAGGAAGGAATAGACTTTTACATGGGTTCGATGAATGCTAGCAGGCAGGTTTGTCGGTTAATAACCTCTGAACTTGGGGGCAGCTTTTCTGAATCTCCTACTCTTGTCGGAATGAAAGATGGAAAGAACCTTTACAGAATTACTTTTTCTTTGCGTCTTCCTGAATTCAAGCCTGGGGACATAATCAGGTTCAGAGGGAAGATTATCCAGATCAAGAGCTCAGGAAAGAAGGTTAATGGAATTTCCCTTGAGGATGGTTCAAGATTTCTCTCAACCCCTGAGGAGCTAAAAGGAGCAGAGAAAATAGGTAATATCGGAGATACCTTATTAACAGTACTAGTTTCAATTGAGGATAATGCAATTCTAGTGCTCGACCCTGAAACTTATGAGACTGTTGCCATAAAGAAGCCGATGTCGTTCAATGCAGAAGCAGGAAGCGAAATTCCTGTTCTGAAAACCTCATATGGAATCTTTGCGTTAGCACATTCCGATATTCCACAGGCAAAATGAAAGGTTCAGAAAGAGGAAATATGCAGAATATTCTTGTAATCGGATTTAATACCAGGAATGTTGTCTGCTCTGCAAGCCGAGCTGGTTATACGGTATGCTCTATAGACGCTTTCTGTGATTTTGACTTGCAGGATTGTGCATATGCATCGAAATTTCTTGAGTGCAAAAACGTACAGGAACTACACCAACTCAAGGCTTCCAGGATAAAGGCTCAGATGGCTGAATTTGGACTAAAATTTGATGCCATTGTTCCAGGCTCGGGACTGGAAACACTTAATCATAATGAATTTTCCTGCCCTGTTCTTGCCAGTAGTCCGGACTCTATGCAGAAGGCCTCAGACAAACTATACTTGTCAAAAAAGCTTGAAGCCATGGGAATCCCTCATCCACATTGTTATTCTCCTGAAGAATTAGATGCAATAGAATATCCGGTTATGATTAAGCCAGTCTCAGGTGGAGGAGGAATTTTTAATCGGGTTGCTAGGAACAAACAGGAGCTTTTATCTATCCTAGAAGAATTGTTCAGCCTGAACCCGGAGCTTACGGAACAGGCGCTTATTATTCAGGAGTTTCTTGAAGGAGTGCCCTCAAGCGTTTCTTTGCTTTCTACAAAGAATGAAGCTTTGTCGGTGGCTGTGAATGAACAGCTAATAGGGATCCCCTGGCTTTCGCGACTGCCCTTTGCATATTGTGGGAATATAACTCCTTTTAGGACCGATAAAGCTGAGGAAATGGAGACACTTGCTGAAGAACTGGTGCTTGAGTTCGAGCTTCTGGGTTCAAACGGAGTGGATTTTCTGGTTTCGAAAAAAGGGCCTGTAGTACTTGAAATAAACCCAAGGTTCCAGGGAAGTCTTGATACTGTTGAAAAAGCGATGAATATTAACCTTTTTGAGGATCATGCTGGTTGCTTTAGGGGTGAACTTCCTGAGAAACCCGAAGCTAAATGCTTTGCTGCAAGAGGAGTAATTTACTCGGATCGAGAACTTTTTATAGACAGAAAACTCATGAACCTCATTCTAAGGGAAAAAGGCGCTGATATTCCATCTCAGGGAACTGTTGTAGAGCCTGATGGGCCTCTTACTTCCATGTTTGCGTGCACCTCTACCAGGGAAGAGGCAGTCCTGTCGCTTAAAAGAGGGGCAAATAGGATAAAGGCAAAGGCTTTTATTGAAAATTGAATGAAATGAAAATACCTGAGATTTGCCGAAGAGGTATAAATATCTAGTTGATATAGTTCAATTTTTTCTGAATAGAAAAGTTTCTGGAAGAAAAGGGGAATGTAAACTTTAATATTGATATATTCAATTGATACAGGGATTTGAGGTGAACACGTTGGTTGATTTAGATGACAAGGTAATTAGAGGATATCTTATGAGTCTTGTAGGGGAAGACGGGCTCAAAATGATAGAAGAAATGCCTGAAGGCGAGGTTACGGATGAAGAAGTCTCAGAGAAAAGTGGCGTTCTGCTGAACACTGTGAGAAGAACTCTCTTCATATTGTATGAGAATAAGTTTGCAATTTGCCGCAGGGAGAGAGATTCAAACAGTGGATGGTTAACATATCTCTGGCACTTGGATTTTTCTGATATAGAGCACCAGCTTATGAGGGAAAAGAAAAAGTTGCTCCGCAACCTGAAGACTCGCCTTGAGTTCGAAGAAAACAATGTTTTCTACACGTGCCCACAGGGCTGCGTTCGTCTCCTTTTTGACGAGGCCACGGAAACCGAGTTTCTCTGCCCGATGTGTGGGGAAGACCTAGTATTCTACGATAATTCTCATTTTATTGATGTCCTGAAAAAACGCGTAGAAGCTCTTAGTTCAGTGTAAGTGATCTACCTTGATTACCCGGGTCGAAGCGATAAAGCTGCTTGAGGAGGCTGGATGTGCTCCTAATGTAATCGAGCACTGTAAGGAAGTTGCATCTCTCGCAGTTGAGATTGCCAATAAATCAAAAGAAACAGGACATAATGTAAATCTGGAACTAGTAGAAGTAGGGGCTCTTCTTCATGATTTTGGAAGATGCAGGACTCATAAAATTGATCATGCGGTAGAAGGATACAGGCTAGCCAGAATCAGAGGAATAGAATCAGAGATTTCCGAAATAATAAAAAGACACATAGGAGCAGGGATCTCAATAGAAGAGGCAAGGATGTTTGGGCTTCCTGATGATGATTATTTCCCTCGAAGCCTTGAGGAAAAAATAGTTGCCCATGCCGATAACCTTGTTAAGGGGACGAATCGAATAACTATAGCTGAGAGGACTGCCCTTATGCGCAAGCAAGAAGTACCAGAAAATGTGATTCAAAGAGTAAATAAACTTGCTGAAGAGGTAGAAGGGTTTTTCAGTTAAATTTCGGTTTTTCAGGAACCAGAATGTCTGAACGTCCTTTAAAAGACAAGAGTAAAAAATATTAACACCTCTTTCTCCAAATTTTACCTTAGACGCATTCACTAAAAAAAGAGAAGGAAAACTTATATATAGCGATATTAATAATGAGATAATGAAGTGCTAAATCCTGCTATTTAAGTTAAAAATATTCACCTCACTAAAACATTTTTTTTAGCGACATTTTCTCATTTTTAACTTATTATGAGGGTATGTTTATGGATAATGACAAATATCTAAAGGGCACAACTACCGTAGGAGTAGTTTGTACCGATGGTATCGTGCTCGCAAGCGAACAGAGAGCCACAATGGGGAATTTCATCGCAAGTAAAACTGCAAAGAAGGTTTATCAGATAGATGACCTTGTTGCAATGACCACTGCCGGTTCGGTAGGGGATGCCCAGCAACTTGTGCGGCTCGTAAATGTAGAATCACAGCTATACAAGATGCGCAGAAACGAATCCATGACGATAAAAGGTATTGCAACGTTAATGTCAAACTTCTTAAATGCCAACCGTTACTATCCCATGATGGTCCAGCTCCTCATTGGAGGGGTTGACAAAAATGGGCCTGGTATCTATTCACTGGATGCTCTTGGAGGAAGCATTGAAGAAACGAGGATATCGGCTACAGGTTCAGGTTCGCCCATGGCGTATGGAGTGCTTGAAGACCAGTATAGGGAAGACATGACTGTAAAAGAAGGCCTTGATCTTGCTATCCGAGCGATTCACAACGCCACTAAAAGGGATTCAGCTTCTGGAGAGAACATCGATGTAGTGGTAATTACTAAGGATGAGTTCAGGAGGCTGGACCCCGAAGAAGTAAAATCCATAAGAGCTCAATTGATTAGATAATTTAAACTGTTGGTTTTTAATTTTAACATTAAACTAACATCTTTTTCAATCTATTATTTTTCCAATATCTATATATTTTTTCATTTTTTGATAAAAAGGAAGATTTTTGATGCCTATTGAAGACGTGCTATTAGACCTCAAACATAAAATTGAGAAAAACCTACCTGCGGGAGTTACAATTACCGACGTGGAATTTGAAGGGCCTCAGCTTGTACTATACACTGAAGAACCCCGCAAATTCGCAGACGATGGGAATATTATTCGCAACCTTGCAAAAGAACTCAGGACACGGATTGCCATGCGCCCTGACCCTAGGGTTCTTGCAACCCCTGAGGACTCTATTTCTATAATCGAAGAAGTTGTTCCAAAAGAATCTGTAATCTCAAGCTATTATTTTGATCCCGACTCCGGAGAAGTAATTATTGAAGCTGAAAAGCCGGGCCTTGTAATCGGAAAGCACGGAGCTACTCTCAGGGAGATCACAAAGCAGATAGGTTGGATTCCAAAAGTTGTGCGGACTCCCCCTATTAAATCTCGTACTGTAAAAAATATTAGGGAATTTATGAGAAACAACCTCAAGGAAAGAAAAGAAATCCTTAAATCCGTGGGGAGAAAAATTCACACAGAGTGTACTTCAAAAGACCAGTGGGTAAGGGTTACATCGCTTGGGGGATGCAAAGAAGTCGGAAGGAGTTGTTTCCTGCTTTCGACTCCCGAGTCTAGAATCCTGATTGATTGCGGAGTTAATGTGGGCTCGGACGAAAACATGACTCCTTATCTATATGTTCCTGAAGTTTTTCCCTTAAACCAGATCGATGCCTTAGTAGTTACTCATGCTCATCTGGATCATCAGGGGCTTGTTCCTTTGCTTTTCAAATATGGGTACGAAGGACCCGTATACTGCACGCCTCCCACAAGAGACCTGATGGTGCTGCTCCAACTTGACTATATCGATGTGGCAGCAAAAGAAGGGAAGAAGATTCCTTACGAGGCAGGAATGATTTCGAAGACCCTCAAACACACTATTCCTCTGGACTATGAGGAAGTAACGGATATCGCTCCTGATATCAAACTGACTTTCCATAATGCAGGTCATATTCTGGGATCGGCTATTTCCCATTTCCATATAGGAGACGGGCTCCATAATGTAGTCTTTACGGGAGACTACAAATATGAGAAGACGCGGCTTTTTGATCCTGCTGTCAATAAGTTTCCGAGAGTTGAAACTGTCGTTAGTGAGGCTACTTATGGTAATTCCAATGCTTTTCAGCCTCCACTTAAAGACGCTGAAAGGCACCTGCAGATGGTAGTTAAGAATACTGTGGAAAGGGGAGGAATTTGTCTCATTCCTACTTTTGCAGTAGGTCGAAGCCAGGAAGTCATGATAGTGCTTGAAGAGTCTATAAGAAAGGGAGTGATCCCTGAAGTTCCGGTCTATCTGGATGGAATGATCTGGGAAGCTACGGCTATTCATGCTACACACCCCGAATACCTGAACAATGACCTGAGAAAGCTGATCTTCCAGAAAGGCCAAAACCCCTTCCTGTCCGAATGTTTCAGACCCGTTGATTCTCACGACATGCGCCAGAAGATAATTCAGAGCCCTCATCCCTGTGTAATTCTCGCGACTTCAGGCATGATGAACGGAGGCCCGGTTATGGAATATTTCAAAGCCTTTGCCGAAGAACCGCGCAATTCTCTGGTGTTTGTAGGGTACCAGGCCGATGGAACAATCGGGCGCAGAATCCAGAAAGGATGGAAAGAAATCCCTATGACAGGAAGGGGCGGAAGTACCGAAATCCTGAAACTGAATATGGAAGTCCAGGTAGTTGACGGTTTTTCAGGTCACTCCGATAGAAGACAGCTTATGGATTACATCAAAAGAATGCAGCCCCGTCCAGAAAGAGTATTTACAGAGCATGGGGACGAAAAGGCCTGCGTTGACCTGGCAAGTTCGGTCTACAAGAAACTAAAGATTGAAACCCGGGCTCTTACAAACCTTGAAACCATAAGGTTGTTGTGACCTATCAGGGTCACAATTCTTTTTTGTGAAGAAAAAGATAAATTTTTTCATGCCTTGAACCCATGAGCAGGTTCAAGACTTAAAAGATGTTGCATTAACTGTCTGTGATCTCCTACTACAAGGTCTGCCCTGTCAAGCTGTGAAGGCTCCAGGTATGTGGGTATCCCTATGCAGTAGATTTCGGCTTTTTTTGCAGCTTCTACGCCTAGAATTGCATTTTCTATTACTATGCACTCTTCCCGTTGCACATTCAGGAGCTCGACAGCTTTAAGAAATGGTTCGGGATGAGGCTTTGAGTTCTTAATATCGTCCCCTGTAACTACAATATTGAATATGCCGGGAAAAAGCTGGTCAACGATACCATGGACAATGAGGTGGTCAGAGCCCGAGACTACTGAAAGCAGGAAACGCGTTTTAAGGACTTCGAGGCACTCTTTCATTCCGTCGAAGGCCTTCAGCTCAAATATTCGTTTGAATTCCTGCCTGTAGATTGAGGTAATAGTTTCGAAATCATATGCTTCTGGTTCTTTCCCGGCTTTTTGGATAAGCAAAGGAAGGCCGTTTTTGGGATTTGAACCTTCGATTTCATAAATATCCTGTTCCTGTATTTCCATACCCATATCAAGGAAAGCTTTTCTCCAGGATGCTGCTTGAAAGGGCATGGAATCCACGAGAACGCCATCCATATCGAAAATTAGTGCCTTTAACATGGTTATGACTCCAAAGTTGAAAACTTAGTATTCGAATTAAGATCCCTGAGGATTAAGCTACTCATAATTCCTGGGATTAAGCTAACCAGAGTCTTAGTAATTAAACTAACAAAGATTTCTGAAATTAAGCTAACCGAGGTCCCTAGAGATTAATATAAAAACTGCCTTAAATCTTAAAGTTTTCCCAAAAATTCCAAGCAAAGTTGTAGCTTTATCATGCTCTTTATGAATCTAAAGAGCTTTTTATGAGTCTAATATTTTTTATGGACCTAATGGGATTTTCATAACTTTATATTCTCTTTTACTGCTGTAGCGTGCTTTTTAGTTCTTAATTGATTCTTCATGAATTTACATATTTATCGATTTACACGTTTCCTATTAATTGTACTTTTTCTGGTTTTGTCACGCTAGTATAAATTTACCTTCCAAAATGTTCATTCTAAAACAAGTATACTGAAAAAATTAATTTGAAGGTTTCTGAGTAAATAAAGTTTCGGAAAGAAGCTGGGGTCTATTGTATGGAAATCACAAATATAAAACATATTATATTAATACAGGCAAAAATAATTTTAAAAATCAGGCAAGGGATTCTAAATTCTGGAGCAATACCGAAACAGTTTTTAAGAGGAGAATTCTACTTAAAAGTAATAATACAAACAATCTCATAAAATTCTAAAAATCTAATCGAAAGTTTTATGAAAAAAGAATAATAGGATCGCGGTGTTAACCGCTGAGGTCAGGCATGCTATCAAAATAATAGAGAATAATATAGGAAAATTGCCTTGACTTGAATCCTCAGAAGATCTTTGCTGTAAAAAATGAAACATTTAATAAAAATTACTCCGATCTATATAAATATTTTGGCAGTTTCCCACCCTTTATCTTTGAGAAGTAAATGCTAAAGGAAGTAAAAGAGTGAATATATGAGATTTATGGGTGACATATTTAAACTTAATAAACAATTTATGAACATTGTTTAAATAAGTCCGAAAGATTTAAGTTCGGCAGAGTGCCAACTTATTAAAGATGACGGATGAAAATCTTTAATGAGTTCTGAAAGTCATCTCATAACTCCACTCAGTGTATTGAAAGGTATGTGACCCCCGATGTAAAGGGTGGGGAGTCAAACGTAACAAGTAGACACAAATCCAGTCGAGGGGATAAAATTGCAGTCATTCGTACAGGAAGCAATGAAATTTAGCGAAAAAGAGAAGGAATATCGAAAGAATTCTTCCTCTGATGAAGATTTTGAAGACTTCGGACAACCGCGAATCATGATTGTCGGATGCGGGGGTGCCGGAAACAACACTGTAAACCGTCTTTATAATATTGGGATCGAAGGTGCGGAAACGGTCTGCATCAATACCGATAAGCAACATCTTGACAATGTAAGAGCTGACAAGAAGATCCTAGTGGGAAAAACTCTCACGCGGGGACTGGGCGCAGGTGG
>Ga0207800_1000035_pt1 | contig 65874 bp, 56 predicted proteins | sample LuqExpMetageno11_FD_187769 | JGI IMG/M metagenome (GOLD analysis project Ga0207800, IMG submission 187769) | Tropical forest soil microbial communities from Luquillo Experimental Forest, Puerto Rico - Sample 11 (SPAdes) | ecosystem: Environmental > Terrestrial > Soil > Tropical forest ... | reverse complement strand
AAGTTTCCTGAAAGCCTTTACAAGAGACTCCATCTTTCGGACAATGATTTTTCCGAGCAGGGAAAGCTCGTATATTTTATCTTGCTGAATCACTAGCCCATTTTCCTTTAGTTTTTTAAGCTGAGGCAGAATTGAAACTGAATTTGTATCAAGTTCGTTATTGATTTCTTCGATTGTCCGGGGCTTTTCTTTGAGAAGGAGAAGCAGGTCGGTCCTTTTTTCGGAAGACAAAAGAATTGTGATCAGAGTAGATCTCATCATCCCTACTGTAAAAATAATAGATATATATTTTTTCATTCTCAATATTATTTCATGATAAATCAGCTTAAAAGCTTTGATTGACAGATAGATTCTCTTTTTTAAATATGACTTTCGATATTTTATCGCCCGGTTTGCGGAGTAACCAGAATCTCAGGCGGTAAGAAAATTGAGGCAATTATACCAAATACCGCAAAAATCACCAGTCCCCAGAGGGAAGCTTTTATCCCGTGAACGCGGGCGATTTCATTAATTCTCAAGATTTCCTGTGAAAGGTCAGGAGGGGCATCTTTCAGGATAGCTGTCAGTTCTTCATTATTCAAAAAACGGGCATTCTCTTCTACTGCCGAGATCACGTAGGGTTTGAGATTATCTGGGATAATAGTACTGTTATCTATCAAAGTAGTAGCTCCTCCTACCAAGCCCACAATGACGATAGAACCCATCAGTGCAGTCCCAATAGCCATGCCCAAGTTTTGAGAAGTACTCATAAGAGCAGCTGTCTCGCTTGTCTTTTCAGGAGCTACCTGGGATAGGACGAGATTCATTATCTGGGACGCTAGAACTCCTACACCTATACCTATTAAGGCAAAACCGGTCAGCAAGGCAAGTCCCCTGACCTCCACATTAATGGTTGCAATAGCCAGTAAAAGTCCTGCAATAAGTACGAGTAGTCCAAATTGAATGATGCGCTTTGGAGCTATGTGGGTAGATAATCTAGATGCTGTAAGCGAAGCAATTAAAAGTGGTATGGAAAGTGGGAGGTAGAGAAAGCCTGTCTGCATCGCGTTGAGACCCATGGCGATCTGGAAGAAAAGAGCCATGCTGAACAGGAAACCTCCGATAAGAATGGTCTGAACCATTTGGACAAAAATACCTGAAGTGATCCTGCGGTCCCTGAGCACATCGAGCCTTACGAGTGGCATCCTCCCCAGAATTATGACATGATGTTCCCAAAGGGCAAAGCACAGTAGGATAATGCCTCCTGCTAAAATAAACACTGGGGTAGGGGAAAGGCCAAACGGGGAAATTTCAATTCCTCCTACTGAGAAAGGCTGACGGGCCTTCCACCATCCGTATGTTCCTGCCAGTAATATCCCAAAAACAATAAACCCCATCCCAAGTGCAGAAAGTACCGAGCCTACTATATCCAGCTTAGGTTTCTCTTTAGTCTCAAGGGACGCGTCTAGGATATATCGGCTTAAAAACAAAAGAATAAGTACAATCACTACCTCCCCGCCAAAGGCAAGCCTCCAAGTGTACTCAGTCGTCAGCCAGCCTCCTATAATGGGCCCAAGGGCAATTGCGCTTGCAACAATTCCACCTAATATACCATAAGCAAGGGCACGGTCTTTTCCGCTGTAATTTGAGGTCACTAGCGTCTGGATAGCAGGCATAACAAGGGTTGCCCCAAATCCTTCAAGAATTGACCAGCCTATAAACAGTACAGCCATCGTAGGACTGATTGCAGTCAGGAAAGAACCAGTACCATAGATGATCAATCCTATCCTAAATGCCTTTTTTCTGCCAATAATATCTCCGACCTTTCCTCCAGTGATCATAAATGATGCCATTACAAGGGAATAGAGTGTAATGGCAGCCTGGACAGTGGCAACGTTAGTGTTAAAATCTACAATGAGTGTCGAAATCGAGACATTCATTATTGTCGTATCAATAACGAGCACAAACATTGCAAGCACGAGTGCAGCAAGTACAGTCTTTCTCTCTATGTCACCGCCTCCTATACTTGGATGTAAGGCGCAAATACCTGCAGGAAAAAGCTCACCTCATTCTTTTTGTGGCTAGGCGGCCCAGGAGTTAAAACAGGAGCAAATGGACATGAACTTTTTTGATTACCTTAAGAATCGTAATCTATGCCACCTGCATCTTCACTCTTTAATCTGTCCCGAGTGCCCCAAGTGTTGAGCCGAAACCGTTGCGCCGGTTTATCACGCCGTTGCAAGGAGTTTTTCGATCAAGCCTTTTTTGAAAAGGCTTGTGATCACGCCGGTTTTTTGCTCGCATGCATCTTTGCTCCTTAATCTGTCCCGAACGCCCCTCTAACACTCGGCAGCATGATATAGACGAGAACGAGAGTATTCACGAGAACTGAAACGTTTACGTCATACCATGAACCTCCTGTAACCAGTACCACGAAATCAATGCACAGGTTGAATATCGTAATAACAGCCAGGAACATCCAGGCTTGCTGGTCCACTTGCCAGAGCATCTGAGCCAACCACACCCATATGTAGGCGAGCAGACCGTACAATAATGCATACCAGAGATTGAAAATACGCCCTTCAATTACTCCTAGAAAAGGCAAAAAGCCGAGAAACCGAAGCATTACGATAGCATTTAAAAACGCCAGAACTACAGCTACAAAAGTTAGAATAGTAACACCAATAGGTCTTTCCATACTGAATCTCCTCCTTATTCTGCTATATTCCTGTGTCAGGTTCTCATTCTTAGTCCCCAGATAAGTGACCCTATTCCCCCGAGAATAAGGAAAAAGCCGAATATCCATGGCAAAAACAAGACTCCTACCAGAGAATTCGTTAGAAGAAGAAGACCCAGAATTATAGTAAGGATACCGATGATTCCTATTCCCCATCCTCCTCCTTTAAGGGCCAGGATGACTTTTACGACCCCATCGATAATAACCCATACCCCTATGAAAAGAATGAATAAGGTAAGGACAATGAGAGGACTGTAAATTGGGTACATTAGTATAAGGGCTCCTGCAATAATGCTCAGGATACCCGAAAGTAGTTTCCATATCCTATTTCCTGAGAATATTAGCGCTCCTATAACAGAAAAAATCCCTTCTGCTAGCCAGAAAATACCAAGAATCTGTATGAGAAAGACAGTGGTTGCTGCAGGCCTGTATAAGAGGAATAAGCCTAAAAGGATGGCAATAATTCCTTCCAGAAGGACTACCCACCAGGGTACCTGCAGTATTTCGTATCCCATCTCTTTATCATAGTCAATTGACTGTTCCGTAACATCAACTGGTTGTTCCATATAGTCATCTCCCCAAATATTCAGTTCTTCCACCCCATTTCCTGCGGCTAGAAAATAGACTTGAGCACCGCTAAAGAGGTATCACTTATCTCTATATGGGTTTCATGTTTCTGGATGATTTTATTTACACTCAAAAATAGCCAGAGTCGAAGAGAGTATAGCCTTCCCTCCCACAAAGAAGAGTAATCTCTTTTTCCCGGTTCAATTCATCGATGGAGTCCGCCATAATTATTCTACTTTCCTCAATAATCCCATAAATATCACTATTAAAGAATATTAATCGATTCACTTTTTCATTCACCTTCTCCATCAAGAACTACCGGTATGACGCAGGCTAAAGTAAACTGTTTATTTACCACTCAACATCGAGAAAATAGGATAGTTATTAAGATATCAATCTCAATAGTATCTATCTTCAAACTTGATCAAAGACGAAGCGGCGGTATAGATACTTATATAATAATCATTATATATAAGATAACTTATTATTATTCTCAAAAAACTTTTAGTTAAAAATAAACGTTCGATACCGATATACAGGGAAGCAGATAAAAGAGAAAACAGGTAAATAAGGAAACTGTTTTAATAGAATTTCAATTCCTGAGGATCATTGATGAATTCAACAAGTCAACGGGATATTCCCCTTTATATCTACCATGCCGGGCAATGTGACCCGAAAAAATGTACTGGAAGGAAATTGGCTCGCTTTGATCTTGCCCGTCTTTACGACAGGATCTCAAGGCTGCCAAGATCAGCGATCCTTCTGGACCCTACTGCAGAAAAAGCCCTCTCTCCTGCTGATGATTACAGAAAAGGAATTATTGTACTCGATTGTTCATGGGAAGAAGTGGAAAGAGTTTTTCCTGAACTTGCGAAGCTAAACCTTGAGCATAGGGCCCTTCCCTATTTGCTTGCAGGCAATCCAATAAATTTCGGAAGACCCTTCAAACTCAACTCAGCCGAGGCCTTTGCAGCAGCTCTTTACATTTTAGGGCATAAAGAGCAGGCTGAAAAAGTCCTTTCCAAGTTCAACTGGGGACACAGTTTTCTTGAACTCAACAAGGAACCGCTTGAAGAGTATTCAACTGCAAAGAATAGTACTGAGATTGTGGAAATTCAGAGCCACTATATTTAATTATTTTTGAAAGCCAGCAAGCTCTTAGTCCCTTGAAAAAGGAGATTCATATCAAGGATCTGAGGTAAATAAAAAGGGTGTTTACATAATGAGAACATCAATGACATCAGTAGCCAGAAAACAGATTGGAGTTATAGGCGCAGGGGCTTGTGGTAGCGAAGTCAGGGCTCTCGCAGAACTGGTGGGAAGAGAAGTTGCAAAAAGAGGGGCGATTCTGCTCTGCGGAGGTATGGGCGGAGTCATGGAGGCCGCATCATACGGAGCAAAACAGGAAGGAGGAACAACTCTGGGAATTTTGCCCGGGGTCCTGAAAGAGGAAGCAAATGTCTGGATTGATATTGCGATAGTCAGCGGAATGGGACACGCCAGAAATGCTCTTATAGCGCAATCCTCGGACTCATTAATTGCGGTTAATGGAGAATACGGAACGCTTTCGGAGATAGCTCTTGGCCTAAAGATGGGAAAACCTGTAGTCGTACTCGAACCAGATTGGAAAATCGAAGGCGTGTACAGGGCAAAAAATCCGGAAGAAGCCGTAGAACTTGCTTTCAGACTTATTGAAAATGATAGAAAAACTGAAAAGTCAGCCGGAGAAAAATTCGAAAAGGCTTAAAATATTGGAAGAAATGAATGGATAAAAACCCGAGAGAAGCTCTGGTTAATAAATAATTTTCGCTCAAGCCTTTTTTTAAAAGGCTTGTGATAAAGAGCTCGGAACCTAATTTTAGTTACGGATGACAGCGTATTTGGAGATTCGATCCAAAAATTTATATTACAAAAGGAAACTTCAAGAATTAGGAGGCAGGCTTTGTCTCAGACTGGCAGAAGTTTTGGGGTACGCCAGTGTTCCTCGAAAGAATGTAACAAAATTATACCGGAGTTTTAGATGCACCTTATTGTAACGGAAAAAAATATAGCAGCACGGAGGATAGCTGCGATTCTGGCTCCAAAAAACCCTAAGAAGGATAGAGTCAGTGGAGTAGACGTATACCGGTATGAGATCGTGTCCGATGGAGAGAAGCAGGAGACTGTGGTTGTAGGGCTGTCGGGCCACATCGTAGGTATCGACTTTCCAAAGGAGTATAATAATTGGCAAAAAGTGGAAGCTAAAGCCCTTATCGACGCTGAGATAGTAACCACTCCTATCAACCGAAAGATCGTAACTGCTCTAAGGAGCCTGGGAAAAGAGGCAAGCAGGGTCACGATTGCTACGGACTACGATCGGGAAGGAGAACTGATAGGTGTAGAGGCCCTTAATATTATAAAAAAGGTGAATCATGATGCTCCTTTTGACCGGGTCCGCTACAGTGCAATAACCCCAAAAGCAATAGAAGCTGCTTTTTCAAACCCTACAGATGTCGATTTCAATCTCGCAGATGCAGGCCATTCCAGGCAGGTTATTGACTTGGTATGGGGTGCAGCGCTTACTCGTTACATTTCTCTTGCCGCAGGTAGGCTTGGGAAAATGTTCCTTTCGGTAGGCAGGGTACAATCACCAACTCTTTCTCTTATTGTTGATAGGGAAAAAGAAAGGAATGTTTTCGTTCCGACTCCTTACTGGGAAATTCACGCCGAACTTCAAAATCCAGATGGCGAAACTTTCTCAGCTCAGCACTCAACTCGCCGTTTTCTAGACAAAGAAGCAGCAGCAACAGCCTTCAAGAAACTGGGAAGGCAAGCCGAATTAAAGGAAATAGAAAAAGGGAAAAAGACCGACCAACCCCCAACTCCTTTTAATACAACAGGTTTCATAAGCGCAGCAAACTCAATAGGGCTTAGTCCCGCAAACGCAATGCGCATAGCCGAATCTCTTTATACGAATGGTTACATTTCATATCCAAGAACTGACAATACGGTTTATCCCGATACCCTTGACCTAAGGGCACAGATTGAGATTTTCAAAGAGGGTCCTTTTAAAGAATACGCAGGTGCCTTGCTTGAGAAAGCTGAACTTGTTCCTACGCGAGGAAAAAAGGAAACCACCGATCACCCACCTATTTATCCGGCTTCCCTTGCAAAAAAAGATGACTTAAAAGAGGAAGAATGGAAGGTTTATGAACTTGTAGTCAGACGTTTTTTTGCTACTTTTGCCGGACCAAGCGAATGGGAAACCATGCGTTTGAAACTTGATGTCAGTGGAGAAGAATTCAGGGCAAACGGAGCAAGGCTTGTAGAACCAGGCTGGAGATGGTACTATCCTTACAATGCGCCTGAAGACAGGCTGTTCCCTGAACTTCATGAAGGCGATTTCCTGAAAGTGATTAAGAAAGATCTGTTAGATAAAGAAACCCAACCTCCAGGTCGTTATGGGCAGGGCAGACTTATTAATATTATGGAAGAACTTGGGCTCGGGACAAAGGCAACCAGGCACGAGATAATCAGTAAACTCTATTCCAGGGCTTATATTCATGGAAATCCTGTACAACCTACAAATACCTCTTTTGCAGTAATGGATACCCTTGAAAAGTATTCTCCCACTATTACAAAGCCGGATATGACAAAGCTTCTGGAAGAAAATATGGACCGGATTGCAGAGGGTAAGATTAAAGAGATAGCTGTTCTGGAAGAATCACGGGATATACTGAAACAGGTATTCCTGGAACTTGATAAAAACCGAGAAAAAATCGTAGAATCACTTCAGGCAGGCCTCAGGGAGGACAAAATAATAGGCATTTGTCCAGAATGCGGAAATGAACTTATGATCCGGCGTTCCAAAAGAGGAAGTCGCTTCATAGGCTGCAATAATTATCCTAACTGTACTTTTTCCCTCCCTCTGCCAAGAAGTGGACAGATTATAGTTACTGACAAGTCCTGCGAAGCACATGGTTTACACCATATCCGCATAATTAATTCGGGAAAACGACCCTGGGATCTTGGCTGCCCTCAATGTAATTTCATAGAATGGCAGAAAACCCAGCAGGAAGAGCAGGCTAAACAACCTAAAAAGGAAAGACCTAAATCGATTCAGGATCTCGAAGGTGTAGGAAAAGCCACAGCAGGAAAGCTGGAAGAAGCCGGAATTACAAGCGTAGAAGCCCTGGCAGAAGCCGATCCTATAGAACTTGCAAAAACAATAAAGATGAGTGTAAAAAAGGTTAAAAACTGGCAGGTCTCATGTAATAGTACAGTTGGAGGCAACGACACCACAATTGAGGACGCATGAAAATAGTTCTCATTTCATTGGTGTCGGTTTTTCTATTTTTGCCTGTTTTCTTATTTTTGCTCGTCTTTAGAACTTTTCTCAAAACTCAGAATTCTCCTTGGACTTTGAAAAATTTCCCATTATATAATCAAAATATCGTATATTTTTTGACTTCAATCTTTATCAAAAACAGTAAACTTTGTCTGTTGGTTTCTTTGTTTACTCAAAGCTGAATGATTCGGATATAAGTTTTGAATATAGCTATTTTGAAATTAATTGCTTTCATTAATTGAAATACATAAATCTATAGAACTACTTAAGTCTTCAGTACGTACATGGTCAAAAACTTTGCCAACCGTAAAATCAGGTGACAATTTTTTCCGCTAGCTATTCTAATATATCAAGATTGGATTCAAAAAATAAGACAGTTTTAGGGATAAACTACTGAAAAACAAACTAAGAAAAATAACTCTCAAATCTGACAAGGAGCGTATTTGTTTTTTTTGCCAGATTTGAGTAATTATATAAGAATTGGACTACAATTAACTTTTTATCTTCTTCTATAGAGCGACACTCCAAGAAGTCCGACTACTCCGTAAATCATTTCGAAGCCAGGAGTTTTTTTGCCTCCATTCTCAGAAGTGTTTGAGCTAGAAGTATTTGCGCTCTGTGTCTGCTCAGGCGTCTGTTCAGCGCTTGTTGCTGTACTACTGTTATCTTGAAGACTCTGAGGTTCTGATTGTGTTTCATTCACAGCTTCTGTTACATTAGCTGTTTCATTCGCAGCTTCTGTTACATTAGCTGTTTCATTCACAGTTCCTGTTACGTTACTTTGATTTCCCAAAGAAGCATTGAGATTACTGAGAACGATACTGCGATGGTGGCTGCTGCTGTCGCTGCTGCTACTGTCGCTGCTACTACTGCTGCTACTGTCGCTATTGTCATTAGCAATGTTTTCTTCCGTTAAATTTACTATACTAACTTTTGAGGCAGAGCCCATTTCGTTGCTTGCTGTAAGTGTTACTGTATAGTTTCCTGCTGCGGAATAAGTATGTACTGGACTCTCATCGGTTGAAGTTTCTCCGTCTCCGAAGTCCCAAGACCATGAGGTTGCATTTTGAGATGAGTCTGTAAATTGTACAGAGCCACTTGAATTATCTGCACTAAAATCAACTGCAGGAAGACCATTTTGCACCGTTATTTCTTGAGTTTTTGCGCTCCAGCCATTTGTATTGTTTACTGCCAGAATAACAGTATAGTTTCCTTCTGTAGAGTAGTTATGAGTTGGATTCCTCTCTCTTGAAATATTTCCGTCCCCAAACTTCCAATACCAGGAAGTTGCATCTGTACTGTTGTCAGTAAATGACACATTCAATGGTGCATTTCCATAGGTTGAAGATGCAGTGAAATCTGCAATTGGCGTGTTTGAACTACCCTTATTAGCAGTTACATAGGCTACCTTTGTAAGTGTGTCATTTCCTTCAGATCCCCATACTGCCAATGTAACATTATAAACACCAGATTTTTTAATATCGTGGTGAGTTGTTATGTTTTCACTGGTTCCACCACTGTAAGTAGTAGCGCCTGTTACTACATTTTGGAATGTATACCTCCAATCAGTAATATTCCCGGTGACATTACCATTAAACCTAGTATATAGAATAACAGTCCCATTTGTAACATTAGAAGAAAAATCAGTGATTTTTACATTGCCTTCTGCTAAAGCTGTAGGCATTAAAAGTATTAATAGTACTAATAAAACCATAGGCAAGAAACATTTTTTCATGTTGAATTCTCCTTCGGACTAACGTACTTGAGGTGCAAAATAAAGTATGGTTATGTCCATCTTAAATACTATTATAATTCAGGCAGTTTGAAGTTTATGCCACTAATTTTGAGCTCAGTTACGTAAGTCCCATTTTGTTTTGAATGTCTGCTGGCTATTTGCCGTTTGACAGTTCCAAAATTGAACGAATTATATATAAAGTTATTTTTTAATTAAAAAAAAATAAGAGAACTTATTTATAAATTAAATTTAAATTGTTTAAAAGTGCGTTTTTGAATACTAAACCATTCAACTATCCCGTAAAGCCTCAATGCAGGTCCTCTATGAGTTCCAATGCGATATTTAGGAATCAAATGGGGACTAAAACCTAACAGATGCTTCCACACAAAGAAAAATTGAAATTTGGCTTTAAAAAAATCTATTTAATCAGCTTAAAATGACTAAAAAAATAAGTAAAATCTACTTGGTGATTCGGTTCAAATTATTTGAGATTTTATATTTTTATATATTTTTACTAAGTATTTTGAAAGCACTTGTGGAAAAATTTAGCATTAATAATCCATTACCTGTTGGATCTGGTCAACAAATCGTTGAAGCCTATGGTAATGAAATTGAACGTGTATATGTGAGGAGCTAAACTCCTCACTTTTTAGGTGTTTGAGCATGAGCAAAATGAATAAAAAGATTGTTATTTTTATTGTTTTTATAACTCTCGTAGTACTTGCGGGGATATTTATGAAAATGCCAATTGATAACAAAATGCTAGTTGATAACAAAACGCAAGTGGGTGGTATGGACATTCAATTTAGAGATGGAATTTCTGAACCGGAAGTTAAATCTGTTCTTGAAAACTACAATATGACCATGAATTATGGCCTAGATTACAATACTAGTTACACTAATGAAAAATACTACATAATGGTAGACAAAGATAAAATAACAGACATAAAAAGCGAATTGGGAAAAGAGAAAAATTGGACTGAAGTTACTCCTGCTTTTATGAAAGGAAACTATTACATAATTACGGTACCTGAACAAACTATCAATGATAGAAGTTTTCTTGATATATTAGGTAAACATGGTCTTCAATTAAAAAAGTTCGTCTGGTGCGAAATTCGTTTTGGAGATGGATCTAAAAATTGGATTCCGGAAAGAGATGCAATTGGAATTAAAAATGAGCTTGAAAAGGATGAAAATATTTTTACTGTACATCTTGGTTACCTTTATTATGGCAAATATACCTAATTAATTCGGTTCAAGATCTCTACGAGTCTGTCTTAAAATTAAGTAATCCTTTTTTCCTGCTTATTCTTTAATGTCAAAACGATCTACAAGGCTTCTTGTTTGCGAGTGGATCGGGCAAGATCACATTCTGTTTGAAACGAAAAAGCCCACGTCGAGTTAATTCATACTGAGTTCCAACAATAAAGCCCATTGACTCTCTTTTCATCATCTTGTGCGCCTTTAAAATGGCGTGTTTGCCGATGTAATTCAATGCTCTCCGTAACTAGTTTTCTGATGGGAATTCTTTCATTTAATATAAGATTCAAAGCTTAAGTACAGATTTCGATAAACATCCTATAGATTATTAAACTACTGGGACAGAAGATGATATCGATATGAGGGTAACCATTTAGGTTCAGGAACATAATCTGAAATCTGCTCTGGTTTATTTTCGACGTTGACTACAATATGAGCTGATATTCTAAAGACAAAGTTAGCCGATGAAGCTATTTTAAGAACGTGTTTATTTCCGTCTTTAAAAAGTAATACATAAGAAGTTACTTTATCTTCAAGATCTGTATTTGCTTGATAAATTACGGATCTAATATCCAAAGCTTTCTGACATGCTCAAAACCGTATTTTAATAGTTGATTAGGATTTAAAGAAGTTGAGCATCTTGCAACAATTGATTTGTGTTCTTCCTTTACTGTTACTTCCCATATCTCGTTGTTTAATGGAGTTGTTTCATTACTTTCAATTTTCGAGGGGGACTCTCCATCAAAAAGAGAAGAAATATCGCAATTTTCAGTGTCATAAAACGATTTCCTGTCTACCTCGAAAGTAAATTGGAAACTCTTACTAATTTCACTCATCAATATAAAAAAGAAACCAATTCCACTGTCAAATCTCTGATTGGAATCTGTATTCCTCTGTCGTGGTTAAGACCTGAGAAACCCAAAATACAACGGAGTTCCACATCCACAATGATTATACTGTAGTTGAGCGTGAAGTATTTTCTCCCAGATAGTTAAACATACATACTACAGCATCTCCTTTGTTCGTAATCTTCGTATGAATATTGTGTATGGTAGATTCTGATCTTTCAACGTCTTCCATATTTGTAAATAGAAGGTGATAATTAACTTTTTTGGTTTTATTCTAATATTATGATGTTATTTATATCAGAAAAGAGATTAAACCTGATTCACGTCGATGAGAAATAAAAGCATAGTCTGCAACTCGCCTTAGTGGAGAAATGGGTATGAATGGAATCTAGGTGTGGCTGTCACAGATTAAGAATAATCATTAAGTGATATAATAGAGCTTCATATATAGGTAAGAGAAAATATCTTGTGAGCTGCAGATGAGAGCTACCTGCAGCCCTTTGGGAGATCTGTCTGGAGGTACCAGTGTTCGATTGAGAAAGAGGTTACATTTTCGAGAGATGAAGCCCTTTTGCGGAAAATAAGAGATTGTGCGGATCTGGGAACATTTTTTAAATCGATCACATGATACCTCCAAATTATAAATAAAACAAGTTCGTTATATATTTATTGGATATGTACTATATACATTTATTTTGACTATTTAGTTTTAGAGTTATGATAATTATATATGTGGGCTGAATCGCAACAAATAGTTTCCCTGATCAAGTCTGTGACCCAACCGAAAAACAGGAAAGAAGTAAGATCAAATAATTAACCAAAAAAGTAGGAAGGAAATGGGCAAGTCTCAGATCCGTAGTCAACGTGTTTTGCTATCGCTTTTCGTTTATTCTTTTCTTCCCTGAATGTCCTTCAAAGCTCTAATAACGACTGAGATGAAAATTAAAAGCACAAAGGTACTTACAACATTGATACCGTTCTTCCACATGCTTGCACCGGTTGTAGCATTTGCGAAATCGACTTTTTTGTTAATTGGCATTACCTTTGAGACTTTTTCACTAATTCCAGGGCTAAGGTAACAGACAATGGTTATTATTATTTAATCCTATACAGAGGCTCATCAATTCAGATACGTTTGACGATAATCTTGAAAAATAGTTAGATAAGAGCAGATTTACATAGAAATAAAAGAATATTTGAAAAAAGCTGGAGTAGATATCTTGCAAAAGAATGTGTAGTTGCAAAAGAATGTATAAATCAAATATTTAAATAATCATTAAAAAGAAAGTTTGAGGAAAGAGAAATTAAAAAATTGTTAATATTTGTGAAAAGTGATATTGGGAATGCCAAGAAGATATCGAACTTTCTCATTTAATTCAGCTTTATATGACCTAATTTATTCTTTCCTTATCACATTTAATGAGTAAAGGAACATAAAATAGCTTTCAAGTATTTTACTCCTTTTATAACTACCTAGGAAATTATAACATGTTTAATCTCGTTTATAAAAACAACAGGAAAATGGGAAAAGGGAAATACAGGGGGTGAAAGCCCTTAAAAATAAGGAAAGCAACTTAAAACGGGAAGGTAATGGAAATGCTTTACAGAAAAATGCCACAGAACGGAGACGAAATTTCAATACTGGGATTTGGGTGCATGCGCCTTCCCGTGAAAGAAAACGGTACAATAGACGAAGAAAGAGCTACCAATCAGGTGCGCTATGCAATCGATCATGGCGTAAATTACATCGACACGGCATGGCCTTATCACATGGGAGAAAGCGAGCCTTTCCTTGGGCAAGCTCTTGAAGGTGGGTACCGAGAAAAGATTAAACTTGCTACAAAACTTCCATCATGGGCAATTAAAAACACGGAAGATATGGACCGAATCCTGAATACCCAGCTTAAAAGGCTCAGGACAGACCATATAGATTATTACCTTGTTCACGGGCTTGTGGGAGTTTTGTGGGACAAAATGGAAAAACTTGATGTTCTGTCCTTCCTTGACAGAGCAAAAGCTGACGGTCGAATTATAAATGCAGGCTTCTCCTTCCACGGATCGGTTGACGATTTCAAACGGATTGTGGACGCATATCCCTGGACTTTCTGCCAGATTCAGTATAATTTTCTGGATGAAAAACATCAGGCGGGAACTGAAGGACTTGAGTATGCCGCTTCAAAAGGCCTGGGCGTAATTATCATGGAACCCCTGCGTGGAGGGAAGCTGACAAACCCTGTACCTTCTGAGGTGCAGAAAATCTGGAACGAAGCAGAAGTAAAACGCACCCCAGCCGAATGGGCCCTTCGCTGGGTCTGGAACCGGCCTGAAGTTACGGTCGTGCTTTCAGGCATGAATGAAGAATCTCACATTGAAGAGAATCTAAAAATAGCCGATGAAGCCTACCCAAACGCCTTGACCAAAGTCGAAATACAGCTTGTAAGGAATGTGGAAATGAAGTACAGGCAACTTATGAAAACAGGCTGTACTGGCTGTAGGTACTGTATGCCCTGCCCTTCAGGCGTGGATATTCCTAGCTGCTTTGAGATCTACGATAACTTCTACCTATCAGGCAATGAAAAAGAAGCAAAACTGATGTACGCGGCAAAACCCGGAGGAATTATAAGAGGCGATGTCCCTGGGTATGCTTCCCAGTGCTTGCAGTGTGGACAGTGCGCTGAAAAATGCCCGCAGCATCTGAATGTTCCTTCTCTGCTTGAAGCCGTGACGGAAAAATTTGAGGGAAAAGACCTCAGAGGATGGAAAGTTATGGCAAAAAAAGCATTTGGGAAGGAGTAAAGGTCAGATACTGAAGCACTGATCTTTTCAACCTTTTAAAGCATCATCTTTTATATATAACAGTCTATTTGTACTTTTAATTTATTTTGTACTTCTGATTTGTTTTATTGCTTTTTCGCTCAGCATTCTTTTCCTATCGAAAAAGCTTTTCCAAGATCACACCCTACGCCATAGTAGCTTCTATTCCCTGGGCTGTATATAACAGGTTTAACTTTCTCAATGTCAGGATTTCCTTTTTCATCGAGCACGGATTCATCGGCTTTGATGTCCATGATTTCTCCTACAAATAGGGTATGAAGCCCTATTTCAAGGGTATGAAGGAGTTTGCACTCAAGGACAAACGGAAACTCTCCCACATATGGGGCAGACACAAGCTCACTTCTTACAGGCGTTAGACAGGTTGTCTCAAACTTATCTTCGTCCTTTCCGCTTGCAATGCCGAAATGATCAGCTTGTTTTACATAGTCTTCTGACGGAATACTGACTGTAAATGCTTTGTTTTCCATAATACAGGCATAAGTATAAGTCGCTTTTCTTAAAGATACGCTGACACATGGAGGGTTTGAACAACAAATTCCTCCCCAAGCTACTGTCATAGCATTGGGTTTTCCATTCATGTCATAAGTTCCGACAACCCAGGTTGGCGTTGGAAATGTGAGTGGCTTTGCTCCTATTGATTGTTTCATGCTTTTACTTTTCTTTTCGATAATACAAAACACTTTCGTAATCAATTATCCTGTCTTTTATTGCCTGGAAACCTTCAGGAAAATTTAAATCTATTTTCAAAGCCTGCAATCATATATGCATTTTTACGCATTTTTTCCATGTCCACATTTTTAGATCTGGATTTTATCTGTGTTTAAATTAATAGAAAGTTTGTCTTCTTTACTGTTTACAAAGATTTTATTCCTATAGAGTCTTAAAGTAGTTTTTCAATAAGGGTTATTGCACTACTTTTAATTAATTTCCTATTTTTTTTTTGCTGGGCATTTCACAGCGCTGTAAGTCGGTAATCAGTTGAAAATTATTATATATATTATATAGTTGCCGTTATATAATATGTGAGCCATAGGATATACAGGAGTATTAAATTCATTACTCACCTTTCTGGACGAAATTATGATAAGAGGCTCTCCGAAAAGGGAAAAATCATGGGGGTGTAATATTGAAAAATATGAGCAAATATGGTAAGCTGTTGCTTAGTGCATATCTAATGAAGAAGATCAAGTCAGTCGAATCTTCAAAGAGCAGGGGAACAATGCGTAAATATGCTAAATTAGCCTTTGGAGCTTATTTACTTAATAAACTCAAGTCAGGGAAAACTCAAAAGAAGGTAGGGGCCGAAGTAGAACCAGAAGAAGAAATAACAGGTAAGGGGTCTTCAATGAAAATCGGTAAAATAATTCTGGGTGGTCTTGTAGGCGCAACACTCATATATGCTCTTAAAAAGCGTGTTGCTAAAAAGAGAGGGCACAATATCAACGTGGAATGAGCTTAGAGGAGGATGTAAGCCTGCACAAAATGAATAAATGGTGTAAACTCCTGCTCTGTACATTTGCAGGAGCTGCCATTATATATGTTGTTAAAAAACATATGTGCTGCAACAGGTTACTTCCAGAAACTTTAAAATCATTTTCCACTCCTTTCAGGCGCGGACAGGCTCCTTCAAAGGTGAAGTCTATTTATCCTGACAGGCAAACCTTTGCTTTCAGGCGTGATTCTCCAATCTGGATCGAATTCGATATGCCTATGAATAACGCAACCATTACGAAAGAAACCGTGATAGTCAAAAGTTCTGCATCAGAAGAGCCTGTGGACGGATTGCTGGATACAGGATCCAGAATGTTGATGTTCCGCCCTTATGACGAATATCCCACTGACGAATCAGGTGCTGAAATAAAAATTACTTTACTCGGAAGCGAAATCGGATCAGGATTCATAATGGATGAACGTGGTATCGCTCTGGATGGAGATGGGGACGGAAAGCCTGGTGGAGACTTTGAATACACTTACAGAATTATACAGTGAAATTGAAGTATAGTGTAAAAAGTCCTGACTGCTGAAATAAGCAAATTTTTAACTTTTCTCTATATTTTATTTTTACTTTTTTGAATCACCAAATTTCTATTTATTGAAACTTGTGTAATAAATTTTATTGCGGCTCTTTATATCTTTTTTGCGCTCCTATTAACTGGTTGGTTCGCGCAGCGAAACAACGTGAAAAAATAAATGAGGCTTTGATGAAAGATCTGAACATCTCAAAAGTTGAAATGAATGGATTGCGGATAATGGTCGAAAAAAGTTGCGCTAAAAACCAAAAATGAAGCTGAAGGATCCTGGATGTGAGTAAGCTTTGCTCCTGAATACAGGTTATTATTGATTTTATATTAGAATCAAGAACCAGTATGTCGCAGACGAATTAGTAATGATTACAGATAAACATATTTCAGATTCAACCTCTGTTTGTTACAGATGAATTAAAATTCTATGCTGAATCTCTTTTGAATAAGTATGGTAAATGGCTAGAGTTTCCAAAAACAGGAATGAGAGGGAGACCTCAGAAACCTAAAATAGTACCTGATAAAGATTTGAAATCTGCTCAGGTTGTCAAAAATAAGCAAGGAGGGAAGTTCCAAAACGTTGAAATAAGAGTTATCTTTGGTCAAAACATAGATCAAAGTGAAATCTCAACTAATTTACTTGAAAGACAGAATCTAACTTTTATACAGGATAATAATAGAATTATCAAAAAAAACAATTGGATTTTCAAAGAAAATTAAAGGATTATACAACCAAATAAGACTTTATTGTACTTATTTTAACTTTTACAGGGGTTATAAAGGGTTAAAAATGAAATGGAAATGGGAGTTTTGGAAAAGAGAACACCTGCAGAAAAATATAGAATTACTAATAAGAAATAGACATTAACAGAGTTGTTAAACTACAGGAGTTTCAAGAACGTCAATTGATTATAGAGGGCACTTATTTTAAGACAAGCTCTAATTTCAAGTTACCGTAGATTTTGTAAGAATGCTTGTAATGACATCAACAGACTAAGATAGGCCATGTATGGATAGTTCTTCAAGGTTATTAATCACAAAGACGAATTCTTAAATTTATATACAAATTTCATACCACATGAAAACAACGCCAAACCAATCCCAACATAAAAGAATCCTATGAAAAAAGCTGGCAAAAGGCTAAATTTCCGAATAGTAATTCCACCTAATATCATTACTATCATAATTAGATATGACTTTCTATCAAAAAATTCCATAACAAACATTTTCTTTCTATTATCCTTACTTATTCGAATCGTGTGCTTTTCGACTAATTTAGAGAATATGAAAAAATAAAATACTGAAAATACTGAAGCAGCTAAAAAAACACTTAAAATATATCTGCCTTGAGTTATAAAATATGGTAATCCAGTCTCTATTACCATTGTTCCAGCAAACATCCAAACGATGCCTGCAATCAAAATTAAATACTTATTAGGAATCGATGATTTCTGTTTGAAGTTATTGTTCATATTGCTATTTAACCTAGCATTCATGACATAAAAACTTATAGTATTATGGCCCTGTAGAAAAAACTCACATTTTAACTGAAACTGCAGATAAACAGATATTCACGTGGATAACCCATTTACATTTATCTGTGCCCATTTTGTAGTTTGTAATCAAGGGATGGGATTTCAACAGAAAATCTTAACTACTTACGGATATAGCCAAAATCAAATGGTCGTGCACTATTAGTTAGTTGATATTATTTCTAAAACACTTTTAGTGGCGCATCATACCTTTTATGATGGACAATCATCTTTTTTCTTTTTATATTTTATTTCACAGTTTTTATATCTTCCTTCTTACCATATCCCCCACCGCCTGGGGTCTCGATCACAAAATTGAGCCCGAAAGGAGAAAATTTCCTGTGGCTTGAGAGAATGGCAGCATTCATGTCTTTAAGGAACCTAATCTTTCGGACAACTCCATTTCCACCTTTGAATTTTCCATCTCCACCGCTTCTTTTCCGAATGTAAAATTCCTCAAGTAAAATCGGAAACCTTGTTCCGAGGATTTCAGGATCGGTAACCCTTGAGTTGGTCATGTGTGTATGCACAGAATTCGCTCCTGAAAATCCTGAGCCTGCCTCTGCACCTTCGCAAATAGTCTCATAATACTGGAAATCATCATTTCCGAAGGTAAAATTGTTCATCGTACCCTGGGAAGCTGCAAGCGTGCCAAGAGATCCAAAAAGAGCATCAACAATATACTGCAAAGTTTCAACATTTTCTGCAGCAACAGCAGCAGGAGGCTCGGGCCTGAGCATGGAGTTCTCCGGAATGATGATCTTAAGCGGCCTTAGACAGCCTCATTTAGGGGAATATCACTTTTTACAAGCGTGTGGAAAGCATAGAGCACAGCAGCAATGCAAACCGAAGCTGGAGCATTGAAATTATTTGAGAGCTGTGGAGAAGTACCTGTAAAATCGATCCTGGCACCCCGGTTTTTGCGGTCAATTGTAACTTTCACTTTAATCGCGTTTCCATCATCGAGTGAATACGTAAATAAATGAGGTAGATGGTCGATATTAGAAACCTTCATCCGAGTTCCAAAGTCGTGCTCCCATAAACTTTTTGAAGGTTTATATCAGGTTCTTCCTGGCTGTACATCCGGATAGTTGTGAATACTACGTCCATTCTATATTTTCTGGTAATTTCCAGTGCTTTTTTATTTGGTTCCGGAACATCTATAACAAATACAGCTTCATCTGGAATAGAGGCCTTGAGAGCCAGAAAGATTTTTTCTGCCGTTATGGGGTCATCGGCAAAAAGAGGGCCTATTTTGTATCCAATCAGGCATTTCCTTATAACGCCGTATCCTTTCAGCTTTCCTGCTTCAACGGCTGCAAAGGCATAAGAATCAGGTTGTTTAATCCATTTTTCCAGAAAAGTAGGTCTTGGAGCCGGAAACATTTCCCTGTCGTACTCCAGCAGGTTTTCAAATGGAACGTCTGAGATTTTTACAAGCCCATCTGGAACTTCTCCTCCACCTCTTCCTTCAAAGCGCAGGTTGCTGTAAAAGGACTTGAAATTCATAAAATCCTGGTACTTCTTTTCGTTTTCTACTACCGCATCAAGCCCAATATTCCTGTTTCCCATCCGTTCTAGGCATTTTTCAGTTAATTTAGCCCCTACTCCTTTATCTCTGAATTCGGGTTTAACCACATAGAGGCCAAGAAAACCATAAGAATCGTCATATGCAACAGCAGAGACACAGCCTATGGGTCCTCCTTCAACTTCTGCAATAAAAAAACCATCCGGATCAGTTTCATAAAAAATTTCCCCGTCATGGATGCCAGGGATCCATCCTTCTCCGGCTTCCATTTGGATCACGAATTCGGCTTCATCACGTCTCATTTTCCGGATTTTCAGCCCTTGAATCTCTGCATTACTTTTTTCCATGTATTACTGTACTTTTGTAATGTATTTATATTTTATTTACCAAGTAATACTTTCTATTTATATTTCGTTTCTCAACTAACATTTTTCTCAACTAATACTTTCTATTTATATTTCAGATAATAACTATAACTAATGCTTTTTAATTATATTTTTAGCTCTCAATTGATTACACCTTTCACTTTCGAATTTATTATTCTCACCCTTTCCGATCTATTCCCACAAGCCTTCAAAATATCAACACAGTCCAACACCAACGTATTTGAAAAAATTTATAAATTTACGGTTGCAATGAACTACTATGCAAGCGTACCAGGGAATCATTGTTGATGCCATTTCCAGGCGGAAATTCAAAGGTGAAATTGCCGTTGAAAACGGTAAGATAATCAGTATCGAAGAGCAGGAACACGACATTGAGCAATATATCCTTCCAGGGCTTGTAGATGCTCATGTGCATATAGAAAGTTCGATGACGGTGCCTTCGGTTTTTGCCCGGATAGCGGTTGCAAGAGGTACGGTTGCAGCAGTTAGCGATCCTCATGAGATTGCAAACGTCATGGGAGAAGAAGGCATTGATTACATGCTTGAGGATGCCAGAAAAGTGCCTTTGAAGGTCTTTTTTGGAGTGCCCTCCTGTGTGCCGGCTACGCCTTTTGAATCCGCAGGGGCAATGCTGGGCGTCGAGGCTGTTGACCGATTGCTGGCAAGGGAAGACCTACATTATCTTTCGGAGATGATGAATTTTCCAGGCGTTGTCATGGAATTTCCAGAGGTAATGGCGAAACTCGCCTCCGCTAAAAAGTACGGCAAAAATATAGATGGGCACGCTCCAGGTTTGAGGGGTGCCGATCTCCAAAAATATATGGGTGCAGGAATTTCCACAGACCACGAGTGTTTTGCTTATGAGGAAGCGGTTGAGAAAATAAAGTTCGGGATGAAGATACAGATCAGAGAGGGTAGTTCAGCTAGGAATTTTGAGACGCTGTACAGATTGATAGATGAATATCCCGAATCGGTTATGCTCTGCACCGATGATTCCCATCCTGATACGCTGGTACATGAGGGGCATATCGATAAGCTTCTCAGGCGTGGGCAGGAAAAAGGACTTGATATCTATAACCTCGTAAGGGCAGCGGTGCTCAATCCTGTGGAACACTACGGACTTAATGTCGGGGTGCTGCGTGAGGGAGACCCTGCCGATTTCATTATTGTAGACGATTTGAAATCGTTCAATGTGCTGAAAACCTTTATTGACGGAAAGTGTGTTTACGATAATGGAAATGTCCTTTTTTCAGTTAAAAAAGCTCCTGCAAAAAACGTCTTCAACAGAGGCAAAATATCACTTGGCGATGTAAAACTGGCTGTGCCTGTTTCTGAGAATAAAGGGGAACAGAGAACAAAACAGATGAAAAAAATCCGAGTGATAGTTGCTCAGGAAGGAGAACTGGTCACAGGTCAGGAACTGGCACTTCCAAAGGTAGAAGACGGAAATCTGGTTTCGGACCCCGCTCGAGATATTTTGAAAATAATTGTCCTGAGTAGGTATGCCGATGACCCTGTACAGATCGGTTTCATTAAGAACATAGGCCTGAAAAAAGGGGCTATTGCAAGCAGTATTGCTCATGACAGTCACAATATTATTGCAGTCGGAGCAACGGATGAGGACATAGTTAAAGTTGTCAACAGGCTGGTGGAAAACCGGGGAGGAATCGTTGTTGGAACCGCAGAACATCTACTTGATCTCCCACTGGAGGTTGCAGGCCTTATGAGCACTCTGGACGGAAAAGAAGTAGCTGCAAGGTACCAGCAGTTGAATGAAGAAGCCTGGAAACTGGGAACCTCACTTATGTCGCCTTTCATGACGCTTTCATTTATGTCGCTTCTTGTAATTCCTGAACTCAAGTTGAGTGATAAAGGCCTGTTTGATGTAACAAAATTCGAATTTGTCGAGCTTTTTGTAGGTGAATAAGCAAAAAAGCAGGCAAAAAGTCCTGTTAGGGAGATTCTCTGCTTTTTTTCAACTATTTATTCTATTTTTTAAGCGATTTACCATTTTTCCAGGTATTTCTTCTGTTTTTTCAGCTTTGTCTGTCCTTTTCTACAATTTTTAACACATCAACGTTTGAAGTAGTCTGAATCAAAAAGAACTGATTGCTCACAGAAGCGGTTTTCTTGGCTGCGGTTTCCATACAGAGCATAAGAATTTTTACGGCATCCTGAAAAGTGCTTTTTTTCGTCCAGTTGTCCTTAAAGCATTTATTGGCTACCTGCTTAGTGAAATCGTTTCCGAGAACTATTAAGTTGCTTCCCTTCGCGTGAGAAGTTAAGGTTATTTCAGAATCTCTGAGCTCGGCAATTGCGTAGTTTCCGGCTGAGGCGTACAGCCTTCTTTTTTTGACGACCCCGCCTTCAACTGAGGATACTTCCCCTATTAAAGTGCCGCCTCTCTCCGATATCTTGCTTTTGCAGTCTGTAACAGTTATTCCAACCCCGAATTCTTGGGCTTTTTTTGCGAGCTCGTCGTCCGTAACTATTGCCCCGCTGTAAAGCTGTTTTTCAAGCTTCTCTCTGTTCGGTTTTTCTCCTTGAAAAGAGATTTCCCTCATGTCTCCTGCCATTACTGCACCGTTTTTCCCGATAAAAGCGATAACAAGGGTCATTTTAATCTGCTCCAGAATCTTTATTTTAAAATCTTCTTCCTTTTTAAGGATCCTCTGCTTTATAAGATGTTTGTGTTTTTGATTCACTTCAGCTGTTTCTTGTCTCACAGATTCCGAAATATCTCTAGTTATATTGAAATAAATGTCTTGGGACCCGAGCCTTCTATAATTCTGACCAGCGTGTGAATATTGTGCTTTGTGTTATGCTTTGTAGCTTTACCAGGATAGCCTAGCAAATCAACAAGAAATGGATATTTTCAAAAAAAGTAATAGATAAAGGAAAGTTTGATTTTGATTCAGAGCTAAGATTTCCTTTTTGATAAATTTTAAATATTAGCAAATGTTATATGGATCTAACAAATGTTAATTAAATCTAACTAAATGTTAGAGAAACATAATTAAATGTTACTAATATCTAATAATATGTTGTAACTAAGAAACAATACTTTGATAATATTTAATAAAGTAGATTCCACTAGGCTACGCTTATTAAAATTAAGATGTTCAAAGGGATAGCTATGAAAAATATAGAAAATAGATATGTGTACAAGCTTGCTTTAGGAGTTATTATTCTGCTTGCAGGAATAGTATCAGCAACTTGTTATAAATATGAAGCTTCTGTTTCAAGTTTTCTAATCAGCATGGGGCTAATCCTCTTTATTCTGACAGCCTTTAGGCTCTTCAGACAGGGTGACCTTCCAGACAGGGATGAAAGGACAAAAAAACTAGCCGCTTACGGAATAACTTATTCCTGGCTTCTGACACTGGTACTCATTGCAGTGCTCTATTTGGCGAACTCCTTCAAACTAGTTGAGTTTACTGCTGGAGGTGTACTTGGTATACTTCTGATCTTCATGGCCATTTCAGCAAATATTTTCAGGTGGTATTTCACGCAAAAAAGTGATGTTGAATAAAGACTTCCAGAGGTTACAGAATGAAAACAAGAATCAAGGAGTTCCGAGCTAGACACGACCTTACTCAGGAAGCCCTTGCAAAAATGGTAGGGGTCAGGAGAGAAACTATTGTTTTTCTGGAAAAGGGAAAATATAATCCCTCACTCAAGCTTGCATACAAAATTTCCAGATGCCTGGATACCACACTCAATGAATTATTTATTTTTGAAGATTCGGATCTTGAATAAATTTTTAAAGGATATTTTCTTCCTCAACATTTTGGTATCTTTTATATTTTTTCTCTAATATATTATTATATTTTCTCTTATTTTTTATAAATATAACTACTGTTTTAAAGAAAAGCAAATATGAATAAATTTTTAAAGAATTAATTATAATTACTTTAGTAAGTTTTACAGGAGAAAATATGGAAAATATACTTATAGCCTTTCAGAATGTCTGGAAAATTTACCAAATGGGAGAAGTTCAGGTCAATGCTTTGAAAGCTGTGAATGTAAAATTCACGACAGGAGAATTCGTTGCAATAGTCGGGCCCTCAGGAAGCGGAAAATCCACAATGATGAACCTGGTGGGCTGCTTAGACACTCCTACAAAAGGTAAAATTTTCCTGAAAGGTCGAAATATAGCCCACCTTGAAGAATCAGAGCTTGCAGCCTTGAGAGGTAGAACAATAGGGTTTGTTTTCCAGCAGTATAATCTGATTCCTGGCATGACAGCTCTTGAAAATGTGCTTTTGCCCCTGGAAATCCAGGAAATTGATGACAGGACAGCAGAGAAACGGGCAAAAAAACTGCTTTCACTGTTAGGGCTTTCAGATAAAATTCAACACAAGCCCTCTCAACTTTCAGGTGGCCAGCAACAAAGAGTATCGATTGCAAGAGCACTCGCATGTAACCCCGAAATCATCCTCGCAGATGAACCAACAGGCGCTCTGGATAGTGTTACTGGAAAAGAATTGCTGGGAATTCTACACAGGCTTTGGAAAGAAGAAGGCAAAACAATAGTTATGGTCACACACGACCTGCACCTTGCAAAATACGCAAGTAGGCACATCGAATTGAGGGATGGAAAAATTATCAGGGAAGAAATGAATGAAGAAAAAATTGACCCCGAAACCCATCACGAAGGACTGGAGACCGAAGGCTGATAAGAGACGTATAGAACATTTTTGAAATAAATTCAGATTAAAACTCATAATAAATTTAGACCGAATTTATCACTAATTCAGAAAAAACTCACAGTAAATTCAGACTAAAATCAGATCATTTGAGATTATTTCAGGTTATTAAGATCAGATTCAAACTATTTTCAGACAATATGCACCCACGAAATCATTCAAAACTTTCTTTAAAATTATGAATAAGTAAATTGAGGAACATAAATGAATCATAAATTTACAGGTTTTCTTTGCTTGCTCTTGCTGTTCTCCTTATGCGTTTATCCCACCCTGGCTGACGATGGGAGTACCTCTAATACGAGTTCGGGCCTTGATACAGGCTTAACTGTCGACCTGCTTAATCAAGATCCGGACCCAGTAAAACCAGGGGATGTCCTTGAAGTCAGGATTTCAATCCAGAACACGGGATATGAAGACCTTAAAAATTGTGTTATGGAAATTAAACCCGAGTATCCTTTTAAGGCTCTTGCTGGTGAGAGTCTTGTACAAAACATAGGCATTCTGGGAAAACGCTCTGAGGATAACCGCCAAAAGGTTGTGAAATTCAAACTAGGGGTTGAAAACGATGTTAATGAAGGCAAATATCCCCTGAAAGTATACTTTTACACAAATAAGAATAACAATAAGCTTTCTCTTGTAAAAGAGCTTAATATAGAAGTGGATAGTGAATCAAACGCTGAAATTGAATATATCAGTGTCGAAAAAATGGTTCCAGGGGAGAGAACCAATCTTGTTTTCGGCATAAAAAACGTGGGAAATTCTCCATTGAAAAACGCGATGTTTTCCTGGGAATGTACTAATGATGTGATCCTGCCTGTAGGTTCCAGTAATGTTAAGCACATTAACCTGATTGATATAGGAAATACTGCCAATGTTAGCTTCACGGTTCTGACGAACGTCAATACAAAGCCAGGCCTATATAAGCTGGATACGGTGCTTACATATGATGATATTGAAGAACTAAAAACTATTACTGAAGCGGGCACCGTAGAAAACCAGAAGCGAAAAGAGATAAAAAGTAAGGCCGGAATTTACATAGGAGGCACTACGGATTTCGATATCGCATTCATGGAAAGAAGCCCTACTGGAGCTTACACTTTTACGGTTTCGAACATTGGAAACAACGGGGCAAACTCAGTTAAGATTTCTGTCCCCGTACAGTCAAATTGGACTGTCACGGATGGGAGTAACTCCGTAATTATTGGGAATCTGCAAAAGGGGGACAATACAATTGCCGATTTCAACCTGAAGCCGGTAGCGATGGAGAAAGACCTCCCTATAAAATTTGAAATTAGTTACACTTCGAATGATGGAATTAGGCAGACTGAGGAAAAGGAGCTATCCCTTTATTCCTCGCCTTTTACCCCATCAGCCGAGAATGGTGAATCAAAAGGGAGTAATTCAAGCTCACTGAAGTATATTGGACTTGCTGTACTCATTTGTGGAGCAGGCACTTTTATCTATAAAAAACGTCAAAAAAAGATACGATTGAAGAGCACACAGGAAGATGAACTTAACGAAATGAAGGTCGAGGACCCGGGCAAGTAAATCAAAAGAACGCGGAAAATGGAGTCTGTGTTCCATGAAACCGGGAAAGATTTTAAAGATTGCCCTGAGCATGGTCAAAGCCAATAAGCTGAGGAGCTGGCTGACTATTATAGGAATAATAATAGGGATTGCTTCGGTAATGGCTATTGTCACTACAGGAGAATATTTCGAGAAAGAGGTAACTGAAACTCTCGAAGGCTTCGGGGGTGATACTATCACAATCGTAGCCTCAACCTCCTTTCAGATAACTGATGAAGAATCCACAGTAGAAAATTCGGAAAATATTAAGAGAAGTTCGGGAGTTTCAGGACAGAACTCGGAGGCAACTGAAGAAACCGAAGAGAATGAAGCGGAAGTTCAGACCAATACATCTGGCCCTGTCGAGTTTGAACAGGTGACAGAAGCTCAACTCACAAATATGGACGTACTTACCCTACGAAATATTCCGGCTATAGAATATATAAATATCAATGTTGACAAAGACGCAGAAATGAAGATTGGTGGCGAGAGTACTCCTGTCTGGATCCAAGGCGTGGATCCAGGTGTTTGGCCAAAGATTACAAAAAAAGATATCGAGCAAGGTAGGATGCTGGAGACAGGAGATAAGAACGTTGTAGTTCTTTCAAACGAGCTCGCAAAGAAAACTTTCAAGAGAGAAATCAGACTCAACGAGATAATTCTATTAGACGACAAATCATACAGGGTAGTCGGAATTCTGGCAAATGGTGGTGGGCTTCTTGGAGGCCTAACTGGAACTTTCGGAAGCAGCATCTATATGCCTTACCAGGACGTATATTTCCTATCCAGCGATGAGAGCTCTTCTGAAAGTGAAAGGGATGTCTACAGCTCAATAGAAGTCAAACTCACTAAAGAAGCAGATTATAATGCAGCCCTTAAAGAGATCGAGCGCAAATTAAGGCTCTCTAGAAGAGTTACCGAAGATAACCAGAACTTCTATGTAAATTCTCAAAAAGAAGCAATTGAGAACACCAGAAAGCTCATTAACGGTCTTACCGCATTTTTGGCGTTCATTGCAGGTATTTCTCTCCTTGTAGGTTCTACGGGAATTGCGAATACAATGTTTACGTCTGTCCTTGAGAAAACTAAAGAAATTGGGATTATGAAAGCCATCGGAGCAAAAAACAGAGATATCATGCTCATTTTTCTCTGTAACGCAGCAATGATCAGCCTTGTGGGTGGAATTATAGGAATTCTCCTTGGGACAGCCACAGTCCAAGCAATTCTCTTGTTACTCTCAATTAAGATGAAAATCCCTTTTGAATTCGTTCTCAGCTTTAAAGCTACCTTTATTTCGGCCTTTGTTTCCATAATTGTAGGTTTGATTGCAGGTCTCGTGCCTGCAAAGAATGCCTCGGAACTTAAACCCGTGGATGCACTGAGATACGAATGATCATTTAGGAGGAAAAATATCTTAAATGATCATTTACCTGAAAGGATCTTCTCGGAAAATATAGAGGAAAAGAAAAGGAGGTAATTTCAAATCAAGAAACATATTTCTTGAATAAATATGAAGAATTATATGAAAAGCTATATATATGGTCTAAAATATGAGAGGCAGTGGATATAGGAGATAAAATGGATAGTATTAAACTATTTAAAAAAGTCACGGATAGTATCAGTATAATCTTTCTATATATATTACTGCTGGCTTTAGTTATGGGAATGGTAAAGACCTTGCTGGATATCCGTCTCATTATTTTTGAGTCTCTCGAAAGTGGATTCAATAATATGGTAACAAGTGTACTGACTGTTTTTATTGTTATTGACCTTTTCAAAGCTTTTGTTGATTACCAGGAAAACGACAGAATCAGACTTACGGATATCACAGATGCCACAATATTTATAGTCCTACGTGAAATCGCAGTAGGCCTCTATTCGAAGGAACTCGCATATCAGTTTGTCTTAAGTCTGGCGGCTTTACTGCTTGTACTCAGTATAATGAGAGTACTTGCTATCAAATATTCCCCGGCAAAATCTCGGGGGTCTGGAGATCATATTGCTGTGCAGAGTGAAGGACAACCTGCAAAACAGGGCGTTAGCGCTGTTTTAGATAAGTACAAAGCTGCCTCTGAAAGCAATTGATTTCTTTTTGAAAGCGTTTGAGCAGTTTTTCCTCTGCTCTAATATCTTCTCTGCCTCTAGAAGACAAAAAAATATTTTTCTTTTTTTGACTATACGGGTTAAAGAATAATTTGAAAATAATTTTTGCTGCGTAGATTAAGTAAAGTTAGTAAAGTTAATAGAGCTAGTAAAGCTAGTAAAGTTTGAAAAATGAAAATACATAAAGGCTAATCCTGAAATAAAAAAGTTTTAAACTATTCTTGAGTATGAGATATTTAAATGAAAAAAAGCGCTCAAAATATCAGTACCGAAAAAACAGGAACCAAGCCTGTTATCAAGAAGATTTATGATTGTCTTCTTGCCTCCTATGGCCCTCAGGGCTGGTGGCCTTTAACCGAACTTAGTGAAGCCGGAGGGACAAATCCCACAAAAATCGGCTCTGTCAAGGGATACCATCCTGCCGACTATACCTATCCTCAAACCAAAAGCCAGCAGTTTGAAATTATCTGTGGAGCCCTGCTTACCCAGAACACAAGCTGGATACAGGTTGAAAAGGCTCTCCTGAACCTTAAACATCTTCCCAACCTTAATAAACAGATACACTCCTTTTCTCCTGAATCAATTCTCTCCCTTGATCCTGAAATTCTAAAAGACGCTATCAAGCCGGCAGGCTATTACAACCAGAAAGCAATCCGCCTGAAAACTCTTGCCTGCTGGTTTTCGGAACTAGAAGATCTAATCCCTGACCGTACAGAGCTTCTTTCTCTAAAAGGCGTGGGCCCTGAAACTGCAGATTCGGTACTGTTGTATGCCTTTAAACAGCCTTCTTTTGTTGTTGATGCCTATACTAAAAGAATAGTAACAAATCTGGGACTTGTTGACGAAAAGATAAGTTATAATGAAATCAAAACCCTGTTTGAGGAAAATCTGCCTGAAGATCTGGCTGTGTATCAGGAGTACCATGCCCTACTTGTGGAGCATGCGAAAAGATATTATCAGAAAAAAAGCAGCTATGCAAAATGTCCTCTTCTGGATATTATTCCAGATTAAAAAGGTTTTAGGAAAAAGAATCTAGCTACCTGCGAAACTTCTAATGAATTTATATCTATATGGAAGTTTTCGCTGTATGTTATTTCTTTATCCGATTTGAATACCTGATTTGGTATGCAAATACTTAACTAACTGGCTAAATATCCAGTCAAATCCTTAGATACTCAGTCCAATTTACTATTTCTCAGTTAGTCCTTTATGTCGTCGTGCAGTGTTTTGTGATTTATATTTATTTAATTTCTGCTCGAAAGGCAGCAAGCTTCTTATAAGAGCTTTATTTCGTACCAGTCCGAGAGTTCTGCATCAAGAACTCCTTCATGGACCATCTTCTCAATCTCATTTTCGACCTGTCCATAAGTGAACTTATAGTCGTGTGAGATTGCGGAGATGACATCTGGACTATGGCAGAATCTGTTCGGGAACGCCTCATTGAATATTGCTACGTTTTCGAGAATCAAATTCCTGAGTTTTTCCATTTTTTTTATCACCTCTATTTAATTATCTATAGTTAATCCCTAATTTTACATTCTATCGCTTTTTCTTCGACATACTATAAATTGTATCTCAAATATATATAGATTTTCCTAACATTTTGTATAGATTAAATGTTATTAGTCATTACTAAATAGTATATTTAATTTCAAAAACCGCGTTTTCAAAACTTTAAGAATTTCAGAACTAAGTTATATCAGAACTTAAATTTTTAAGAAATAATGAAAACCAAGATAATGAAATTAAGATCGAGCTCACCCCCGAGACTTGATTTAGTTTAATGGCAATTAACAGCAGGGATATAAGAACTAGGATTAAAATTAGATTCTAAAAAAATTAAACAATTTATCTTTTGTTTACAAAGGTAAGTCTTCTAAGACTCCGAATAAACTTTTGTGAATTCTGCACCAAGCGTAATCATAATTGAAGAATAGTAAAACAGAAGAAATAACCCTATAATGGATCCTATTGCTCCATATACACTTGTAGGATTACTGTATGCAAAAAAGAGTACCATAGCATATTTTCCTATTGTTACAAGAACTGCTGTCACGAGAGCCCCTACAAAAACCGATTTCAAGTCAAAACTCCTATCGGGAAGCACTCTATACACAAGTATAAAAAATAGTAAGAGAATAAGAAAACTGGCTATTGAACCTGTATAGTCAGTAATTATAGGTGAAAATGGCAAAAATTGCTGGAACAAGTTTGAAGCTGCATAAAGAAGTCCTTCAACAAATATACTCAGTACGAGCATACCTCCAAAAAGAATAACAATAACAAAGGACATGATTGCATCCTTGGTAAAATCTTTAATGGTTCTGGATTCAGCGGATTTAATATCCCATGCTTTCTCAAGGAAATTTTTTAACTGCCTGAAAACGTTACTTGCACTCCAAAGAAGAAATATAAAACCTATTAATGCGCTTATTGAAAGAGAATTAATTTCAGGAATACGTTCGAAAAGTAGAATTATCATATTGATGACTCTTCCATCAATAACCCCTTGAAGATTTTTTATTATTGTACTCTGAAGATTTTCAGATTTCAAAAAAATGCTTCCTATGGATACTGAAAATAATAGGAGAGCAGGAAGACTCAGTACAAAATAATACGCTAGCGCGGCGCTGTAAGTCATTGCATCATCCTCCAGCCAATCCTTTATCGTTTTGATAACCAGATTTCTTACGTACCCCCAGCTCACATTTTCCCCAATATATAATTATTGCACTTTTATTAAAACACCTATTATTTAATTCTTACAAAATATTCTTCTCCTGCGTAGGAATGACCAAACTAGGCCTATTTGTGGATAATAAGGTAATAAAAGCATAACTCAGAGAATGAGAGGAAATTTTTGGATAAATAAAAATAGAAAACATGTCAGAGAGGGAGTTAACAAGAATAAAACCTACTAATAGGAATAACATTTAATTTAAAATGGATATAAAAGACTGAGACTTACTTAAAGACGTATTAGTTGGTTAAGGAGGATAAACTGGCTAAATGGGATAAAAGGGTTAAGGGGAGGTAGTCGTTGATTCGAGTAAAAAGAGTTTACGAACAGCCGTCAGATCAGGATGGATTCAGGATACTTGTAGATAGGCTCTGGCCCAGAGGGCTCAGGAAAAGTGAAGCAAAATTTGATCTCTGGATGAAAGAAATAGCTCCTGAGAACAGGCTTAGGAAATGGTTTTCCCATGATCCCGAAAAATGGGAGGAATTCAGGAAATACTATCTTAAAGAGTTGGAGCAAAAAGAAGAGTATGTACAGGAACTCCTCGGAAAAGCAAGAGAGAAGGACCTTACTCTACTCTACGCTGCAAAAGACGAGACTTTTAATAACGCTACAGTTCTAAAGGAATATCTGGAATCCAGATCAAAATGACAATAGCTTTTGAAGGCTGAATTGGATATAAAAGCAGGGAATAAAGGTTGGAAAACATTTTGCAGGTTAATCCTTTATTTTTAACTCTATTTTTCAGTTAATTTATATTTTTAAATCTGCTTTAGTTTTTTTGAAATGATTCTTGGCTCTTTGCTATTTCGAGTGGATAATTTACGTTTATTTCCTGTATGGAAACCAACAATTAACTGTACTTTTAAGTGATATTGGAATAAGCCATCCATAAAGTCTATGATATCTTAGAACTTACGCACTTGAAGTACATAATCAAGCACCAGAGACATTGTAGTTAAATATGTGTTTTAGATAGTTGAAGGTTTAAAGTATACTGATTTTTCAGTTTAATCGCGTCAGTTCTATCTCTTTAAATCCTATTATCTTAACTCCTTTGTATTCCTTTATAGGAGGATAACTTTTAGTGACAATTACACCTACAATTTTCTTGTTGGTATTATTATCAACTGTATCATAATCTGGAAACATTTCTGTCTCTTTATACTCAGATAATATTTCTGCAAGGTTCTCTTTAACATAATTAATTTTATCTATAAGGCTTGGTATTTTTTTTGGAATTTCTTTTGTGTATTTATATCCGTCAACAATACCTTTTAAATCTCTTTCTCGATAATTATGAGATTTTCTGTGTTCAAAAAGCTTAGTTACATCCCATATTTTTGTTTCAATAACATATAATGTATTGTTATTCCAAGCAACAGTGTCAATTTCTAACTCTTTTTCTCTTCTCGATTTTTTCTCTATATTTACTCGAACATTAAAACCATTTTCATGAAATTTTTTGGGGACATATATTTTTTCGAATTGATCTGACAAACATTGTGTTTCTTTATTAAATAGATCTTCATAATAAAATGGGTAATAAAATATCTTTATTATTTTAAGAACAGATTTTGAAACAAGTACACCATTTTCATATTCAACAGTGCCTTTTTCAGTGGTTATCGGAAGAATATCTTTTACTTCAATGAAAAACGGAAACACAGCTTGGTTGTCATAGCTGAAGACTAAATCAGTATACAACCTATCTTGGTCTAATTCTACAAATTTTTTGCGAAGAAATTTCTTGAATTCTTCTACAGATACAACTAATAGCATTCCATGCTTAAATTCGAAGTATTCAGTCAATTTTAAGAGTATCTCAATCAAAACTTTCTTATTTTCCAAATAATCAAAGTTGAATGTTTCCGCAAATAAACTGTTTTTAGTTAATCCTATTTTAAAACTTTGTAGAAGAGGATACAAAGTATGTATGGTTTCTTCGGGCGTGGATTCTGGAGATTCAGGTGATGGAATTTTATTTTTTTCATATTCCTCTTTATTTTCCTCTATATATTTTTCTGCGGAATTTCCAGGCATAATTAAATTCTGTTTAAAGGAATCGATGATTATCATCCAATCTTCATCATAAGCGAATTCAAAATTAGAGAATAATTCATTGGAGTTAGGACGTTCGGAATAGGAATCGGACCTTCGAATTAAGTATCCAAAATCCTCTTTAACTAAAAAGTGTAGTTCTTTATTATGAATAACTTCTAAATACCATGATAGTATTTCTTTTATACATCCTTCGTTAGCATTTTCTAGCCCACTTTTGTTATTTTCTTCCACTGCTCTTTTTATTATGATATTCATCGATAAAAATTCGTTTAATTTGAGAGCAGGAGTTTCAGTAATAAATTTACTAGCTAGTTTTTCGCGGTATCCAAGTAACCAGACAATAAGACTCCTTTTATCGAAGTTTTCTATGTAATCAATGAATAATTTATCCATGTCTCGATAGCGTTTTTCAATTAGCCATAAGGATTCTTCTTTTGATAAAACGGGTAATTTTTCGCACACAGGACATTTTAATATATAGTTTTCTGAACTTTCCTGAAAGAATACTTCTTTATGCCCGCACTTTTCACAAGTCATGAATCTCCTATGTTTATTATCAACGTAAAAGTTGCGATGGAACGGTAATATCTAATATATAAACGCACATTTGGGTAGGACTGCTCCAAATGAAGAGAGTAACACATAGATAATTAATGAGACAGTTTCTTATTGCACTACCAAAAAATCAACATACTGCCGCCTTTTAGTTTAAGGCTACGTAAAAAATAAAGTTGCCGGCGTTCTTCAAAGAGAGGGATTGCCGACTTTCCCTGCGCGGAATCAAATATTATGATGAAAGGGTTTTAAGTGGTTCAGGAATGCGGAGGCTAATGTTGTACCTTATATCCTTCCGAATCTCACTTATCATCTTCATTTCAGTATTGTCCAGTATTCTTGCCCTGTGGACAATCAGGAAATACCCGATAATGAAAGCTGCGTACTCCCAGGGAGCCCCGGTAAGCAGGTGTGTATTCTTGGCTGCGAGCATGAATCCCACCAAGCAGACAACAATGAAAGTCAATTTCTTGTACGTTGAAGTGAATGGATGCATATTCTGCTTTCTCCAGGCCCTTAAAGTCATCAGGACCTCGATTGATGTAAAGGATACTGCAGTCCCTATAGCTGCACCTACCATGCCATACTCAGGTATAAGCATGAAGTTGATGACGACATTAATACCTGCACTGGCTACTGAGCACTTCATAAGGAAGTCCGAGTCTCCGGAGGCTAACAAGGTATGATAGTTAAATCCAAAATACGAATTTGCTATGAATCCTAAAGCAAGGATACGTAGAGCCATGGCACCGCTTACATATTGCGCTCCGTAGAGTTTCGTGATAAAGTACTCGGGGTATACGAATATAAGCGCAAAGAGAGGGAATGTCAGCAGAAAGCACCATTTAGTCATTACCGCATAGATTGAGCCGAGTGGTGCAATATCGTTTTGGCCCCAGAGCTTGGATGTAACAGGGACATACACAAAGCCCATGGAAGCTACTACCAGGGACAGAAATCCTACAAGAGGGTATACTGCATTATAAACCCCAACGATTTCAGCCGACTTAAAATAGCCAAGCATTATTGTGTCTATCCAACTCATGATGTTAAGCAGAGTTGCAGTTATCAAAAGCGGGAATGAATACCTTATCAACTGCCTGGTTGGCTCACTGAATTTAATTTTTCGTTCCTGCTTGATTGTCCGCTTGACTGGTGGTTTCTTTATGAAGTATATAGACATTATTCCGAAAGTAAAGATCATTGAAAGCAGATCTGCAAACACAACTCCTTTGAGGGAAGCCCCTATAAATACCGAGACTGAGGCAAATCCCAGCAGAGACACCGGCCTTATGATGTTATAGAAATACATGTTAACATTCGTACGGTCGAATCCTCTATAGATCGCTACTGTCAGGTTTAGGAGTATGGTGAACGGAACAGCGAAGATAAGGATCTTTACAACGGAAAGAACTTTGCCCTGAGCGTCAAAGCTATTTCCGGCCAAACTCTGAAACAGTGCAGGTGAGACCATAATTGAAAGTAAACCTGCAATCAAGCCCATAAGCATAGCTGAAATTATTAATTCATGTACCTTTTGTTCCTCGTGCCTGCCTCTAAAAAACGCAATATATCTTGGCACTCCTTCATTGAGTCCAAGAGTTGCGACTGCGCCTGTAATTGAGATTACGGTAAGAGCAAGAGCATATGTGCCAAAATCAGCTGGCGAGAGATGTGATGTGAGCACTTTTTTAGTAATGATGTCGAGAAGCATTCCTATAAGGGTTCCTGCAAGTATTACGCCGGAACCTGTCACTATCCGGTTGATTGAATCGGGAACTGACATGTTAACTCCGTTTTATTGCTGTCAGTTCCCGACTTTCGGGGTCAATGGGCAGGAGCAATATTCAGTGGCCTGACAAGTGACTGCTTGTAAATGGTTCTCAGTCAACCACAAATTAAGGATTAACAGACCTTTATTTGCAGTTTGTAGGAAAGATAAGACTGATTTTTCAACCTTCAAGGTATTACTAAGAGTACTGGATGAAATGGAAAATCTTCTTTTAGGGTTTCGGGTTTCAAAGTTTGCTGTTTTAAGTTCCTTTAAATAGCTGTAAGTTTTAAATTTGTCTGTAAATCTGTCTTTTTGCTTAACTTCTTGTCTGGATGCTCCTTTGTGAACTTTCAAGACAAGGTCTATCTTGGGTTTCTTGATAAGATGCATGATTTCTTACGACCTTTAGGATTGGATCGGAGCTAAATCTTCAACTTGATCCGGGGTCAATTTCCATGTTGGATCATGGGTTGAGTCCTAGTTGGTCTCTAATTGGCTCGAATGTGGATCTTGGGTTAATCCCCGGCCCAGTTTGGGCGCCGAATATTCGAAACCAGACTTTGGGTTGAATCCGGAAAGACCTCGGTTGGATCGCAGGTTGGGTATGGGTTGGATTGATAGGATCTCTGTGAATTGTAGGGTGAATCTTGGGTAAGATTCAGGGTTGGGTTTGGAAGGCAGACTTGGGTTTTATCCGCTTTGCATATAATCGTAATTTGTTACGATTCTGTTCGCTTTTCGAAGCTTGGAGTCTGTTTTTGCACTCGTAGATCCACTTACGAAACTCGTCTAGCCTTTTTCCTTTTTGACTTACAAGCGTTCGTAATCAGTTTAGCCCCTCATTGGTGGCAAAGTGAATTCAGCCTATGTAGTTTCTGAAACTTGAAGGAAACACACATATTAAATATTATTCTAAGTTCTCCCCAAATTTCAATGAAGTATCACCCCAACTAGATATAAAAGCTTTTCGGGAACATCCTGAAATTATCATAATGAGGCAAGATATTTGCCAGGAGGAAAATTGGTTTGAAATGTTTCCTGTCAGGGAGCTAAATAGAAGCCAACACTCGGCTTTTACAGTTTAACTCGGAACAACTTTAGGGTAGTTAAAAGATTCAAATACAGTAAATAACCTTTAAATAGGCTTGATATAACCTGAAATTCCAACTTGCCTATTCCGGATAATCCAAATTTCTTTTATTTAGTTAGAGGGAATCCTGGCTCAGTGAGGTTTTACTTATTTTATTCACGTGTGATGATAGGGTAGAGAAACTATTTCCAAAAATAAGGATAAAATCGAGAAGGAACCTTCAAAATACCAGAATGTCATTTTAATAATTTTTTAATTTTCTTTAAAAGTATTTTGATTATTTCCTGCAAGATAATTATATCATTTTTATCTATAAATACGGGTTCATCAATAACAGAGAAACAAGTATCTTTTCAATAACGGAGAAATATATATTTTCATCAATACCAGGTAAACAGGAGTTCACACTATTCTCAATTTATCCTTCAAAGATACACAAAAAAGAAAACAAAAGTTTAAAAATTCTATTTTCGTTAACCTATTTTTGAACCAGCATTTATTTTGTAAAAGTTGCTGTCATAAGAAGAACGAGATGATTGCAAGTATAATGAAAATTATAACAAGCCACTTTGCAATCTCCATAGAGAAACCTGCAACCCCCCGTGCGCCCAGTATATATGCAATCAATGCCAATATTAGAAAGAACACAGCAAGTCCTATTAAATTTGCCATATTTCACTCCCCCAGTGATTATTTAAGCAATAAATTAATATTAGATTAAAGGTATTTATAATTTGACTGTCGAAGTAAGTCACTTTTTCATAAATAAGCGCCTTTTTTAATTGGAGTCTTCCCTTTTAAGATTATATAAGCATTTTAATTCTTTCCTGCTTATTAATTAAAGGGAATCGGGTTCTGTACTCTAATAGCAAGAAGCAATTAAGCAGAGGCTATAGGATAAGTATCCAAATCCAAAACTTCAAGAAAATAGCGCGGCTTTTAAAGAGAAGAGAAAAAAGAGATAGAAAAAAGTAAAATAGATAAAAAAGAACAACTGAAATAATTACAGTTCAGAAGTGTTATGGAATAATCTTCCTAGCCTCGATATAATATCTCTTTTCATTTTCTTTTCCAAGGGAAAATGATTTTCTCGGAAGAATTCCCTTCTTTTTTATAAGAGAAAAGAATTCACTCTTTTTTAACGGGGGAAGGAAAAAACCGATATTACCCTGTTTTTTTCCAAGTTTTTCTACAACCTCAGGATCATGTTCATATTCAATTGAATAATTGTCAATGATCTCATCAAGGGTTTCGACTTCGAGATCATGTATGGGATTCTCAAAAATCAGCATACCGCATCTGTCCTTTGTAACAAACTCTATTGAATGTCCCGCAGCCGGAAAAGCGGTATTTGAAGGATAGACTCTTGCTTCTTCAATCCTTGTATTAAATTTTTTGAGCAGCTCTTCAGGCTCAATTCCGCTTACTACCCGGTGAATTGGTTCGAAAGAAAGTCCAGGATCGTGAACATTTACAAGTTCAACCATTGCGTACCTTGCAGGATGATCGGCCTGTACAGTTCCTTTAATTTGTTCCCAGAAACTTTTTGCGGCAGCAAGGCTGTGGTTTCCATCGCCAACAAGAAGGGTTCCCAGATTCAGAATTTTATCCGAAATTTCGGAAATTATTTTTTCATTACTGACTTTATAACCCGTGATATGGCCACCATTTTTCATCAGATCAAAATCATAAACCTGATTCTCTTCACAAATAAGGCCGTCAGGATTTCTGGGAATAACCGAGAAATCAGGGTCATTATATAATAATAAAATATGAGAAAGTTCTAACTCCGCGTTTTCCCTGATCCTAACTCTGGTGGGAAGCCTTTCTTTAATAGTTCCTTCAGTTGGTTTGATAAATGAATCGGATCCGTCGAACTGGTATTCTTCCAGGTCGACTGCAACCACAAGACCGGTTCTTACTTTATCTGAGATTGAACGCCTTACAAGAATAAAGCAGGGACCATGGTCAACAAGAAGATTTTTGTAGTCACTTAGAGTTTTATGAATCTTATTTATTCTATTTTCATCTAAAGGCAAATATATTTCTGGATAGATCAGATTAAAAGTAGAAGGGGTATTTCCAACAAATTCTTCAACCCTTTTCCAGTATTCCAGATCCTGAGTGTGCTGATCACAGGCAATTACTGCCCACTTTTCCCAATTATCCTTTGGAAGAAGAATGCGGGGAACATGTAAAACCATGGTAAATTAAAAAAAGAGAGAGAATATAAAGATTTCTAAACTCATTTTCTGAATGTATCGATTATAGCAAAAATAAGGTTACTTTACTATGTCATATCCGGCATTTTTCCACGCAGTCATGCTCCCAAGCACATTATATACATTATAGCCGTGTTTTTTCAAAACAGAAGCTGCGATACTGGAACGCCGGGAGCTATCACAATAAACAATTACTGGAAATTCCTTTGAGATTTTATTTAGGTTTTCTTCAAGCTGCCCTACATAGATATTTTTAGCTCCTTCAATATGTCCTTCGTCCCATTCCTTTTTTTTCCTCACATCCAGAAGCGTTATTTCCTCTTTTCTCTCCAATTTATTTTTTAAACTGTGAACAGATATAAGATTAAATCCAGTTATGGGTAAGGCTTCCATATACCAGGCTGCAATTCCGCCGTTTAAAAAACCTACTATATTGTCATAACCCAGACGGATCAGATAACTTACAGCAGTTTCAAGTTGCTCTTTTTCTTCCAGCACTAGAATTATGTGCTTATCATAAGGAAGCACCCAGCCGGCAAAGGAAGGTATTCCTCCTAACCAGATGTTGTAGCTATCTTTTATATGCGCTCCTCCAAAAGAATGAGGCATACGGGTATCTACGACTACTGCCCCTTTCTCCATTTCTGCCTTGAACTCATCGGGTGAAAGCAGCTTTGGAACTAGCAATCCTTGCAGCAGAGGAGGACCCTGCCTGTTATACTGTTCCATTTTTTCAAAATAAGGAGGAAACTCAAGCAGCTCTTCAAGCTTGAACTTAATAAATTCTTCCCTGTTGGTTTTTTGTAAAACAGGATTCTGGATGCGTTCGAGTCCGAGCGTACTGTAATCCCGTTTAGCTATAGCCCCCCCGCAAACCGAGCCTGCTCCGTGCGCAGGACACAGTATTACTCCATCTCCTAGAGGAAGGATTTTGTTAAAAAGGCTGTCATAGAGGTTTGCTGCCATCCTTGGAGCTTCCTCGGGGCCATAGAGATCGATTCTTCCTGTATCACCTATGAACAGGGTATCTCCCGTAAAGATTATAACTGGCTCTTTTCCGGTATCAAGGTCTGTTAGGATATAGGATATGCTCTCGTCGGTATGGCCCGGAGTATGTAAAGCAGCCAGTCGCAGTGATCCAAAGTTGAATTCTTGGTCCTCTCTCAAATAGTTTCCATATTTGAAATCTATCCCTTCGCCATGATAAATCTCTGCACCTGTAAACTTCTTCAGTTCCAGAGAGCCGATTACGTAATCCTCATTTCTGTGGGTTTCAAAAATATATTTTATATTCATGCCCTCTCTTCTGGCAAGATTGACATATACCTGACAATCCCTTCGAGGGTCGATAACTATGGCTTCATCTTCCGAACCAATGAAATAAGAAAGATGAGCCAGTCCTTCCGATTTAATGCGTTCAAATTTCAAGCTAAGCCCCCACTTTAGGTCGTATTTTATGTATTCTGTTTTCTTTTATGTTTCTTTTATATTTTATAAGATAATTTCTATATTGTAGATTTCTTTTTACAATATATTACCAAATATCTCATATTTATTATGAAAATTGCATTTTTCATAACTATTTAAAAATTGTAGTTGCAGAAATAAAAAAATAAAAATGTACTAAAGCTCATCCTATAACTTAAAATTATATTGCCAAGTTATAAAAGAATAACTATACTGAAATTTTTTTCGTGAACTATTTAAGGAAAAATCGTAAACGAATAAGAATCGCCATCTGGAACTACAACAAGTACAAACTATTGTGAAATGATAAAAAAGAATTAATTTTTATAAATTTTCCTCAGGCTGATTCAGAACTGCAGTCCACCACCAGCGAGCCATATCCAATAGATCTTTTGAGAACTGTCCTGAAAGTCTATACTCTTTATCTTTTATTGAGATCAGTCCCGCTCCAAGTAGTTTGTTGCGCATTGCGTAAAATGAGGCACGACTTATCTGGAGTTCTTCCAAAAGAGTTTTCCATTCATCAGTTCGGATTGCATTTCCTCTGGCCTGACGCTCTTCGATAATCGTCAGGAACTTTTGACCTCTGACAGCAGTGACATCTTCTTGAAAAATACGTCGCATAAGGGTATAATATGGGTCCCTCGAATGACTTATGCGGGTATTGGCATCCGATCTTACCACAATAGTCGTTGCTGTTTTAGGTGCATCTTTTACGAGCGACATTGTTCATCAGGCAGTTGGTGTAGAATAGTAAATCTTCTTAAGTCATGAATTCGGCAGATGTCTTAGGTGAAGTTACAATCTTCATTAGTAGATCTATATACTCCTCTCTCAGAAGGTAAACCATTGGAGTTTTATAGGATTCTTTATGTGCTCTTAATATTCCAAGTTTCGAATGGATATACCCTACCATGGATGCGACCGTATTTCTCGATACATTATATTTACTTGTAAGCATTTCATGCAGCTCATCAATAGTCGCTTTTTTTACCTTGATAAAGATACACAGAATTGCTCTTCGATATCCACTGGAATCAACTTCTAGAAATTTCTCTAACCTTGATTTAATTTTCGCTCGGATGGATACCATTAATTACCACCTTTACTGATGTAGTAAACTATGTAAGTTATAGCTCTATATATAGATTTTTAAATTATTCGTCCTGATGTGGATGGATACAGAAAATTTATATCTATTTTACTCTAATTCAAATCTGGTTTCTTTGTATACATATATTCTTCCTCTGATATATCGCTTTTTATGTCCCGTGCTCGTCAGACTTAATTATATATATTTTATGGAGTGATTTCTCTTAAACGTCGAACTTTTGTATTTTTGTTCTTAATTCGTTTTTAAATAAAAGTTTTAGGTCTTTATATATCGGAAAAACCCTTAATTTAGGAGGGAAACAATTTGGATACTTTTTTAATATATTTACGTGAATTCCCGGTTATTTTCTTAAGGTAATATATTAAGTTTTCGTTTAGTTTCCTAAAGTTATCCGGTTTTCACTTTACACAAAAGTAAAAACTACACTTTTTAAAATTTTTACCGATCCTGAAAGTTAAAGTATTAACTTGACTATAAAATATCATCTTAAAAATTAATTATGTCCATTATCTTTTTCGTACCCAAATCCTTGGTCGTTTCTCATTATGTGGTTGATGTTTTCATAATTAATTTTCCAGTGCTGGAAATGCATGATATTTTGTCATCAGGCATGCTATTAAACTTACTAAATTGAAAAAAGGTATGATGCGCCACGAACAGTGTTTTGGAAATAACATCAACTAATTAATAGTGCACGACCAACCTTTAATAAGCTGTTCATTTTTGTTACAGGGACGACTTAAAGCTGTGGCAATGTCATAAGTTTAAACATTTCCAAGCTAATAAATATCAATATAATTATTTTAAATATAATAATGTTGCACTAAATATAGATCTGACTATACAATAACTTGGCACCTTATTACAAATGACGAGATGTACTAAGATATATCTGGATATCAAAAGGAAGAGACTCAAAAAAGGAAGATTATTGAGACTGAAATGCTCTCAAACCAGCTGGCAACAATTTTAATAAGTACAACGGATTCATCAAGTTTATACTGCCTTTTCACCTTTGCAAAAAGAAGCACATGACAGGGCACAAAATCTCTCTGAAGTGGGCTGCTCTTCTCCCGCATTATTATCCAAAAATCATTTACTCTGACGCTTTATGAGTTTCACGTCAGAGCATCTAAATTATCATTATTACAGCTATCGAATGTTATTTCTCCTGCTCCCTTTTGATATTTTCAGGGACGGTTAAACCAAAGGTTAACATGATACCTATCTGAATTATATAAACCGTTCATTCAACCTTAAAGCCCGTCTGCGGTGACAAGTATGTTCAGATATGCTCAGATCGAGCAAGGAGAATCTGTATTTATTTCATGGGTGTCCATCGCAGGGAGCATATGTGCTTTTAGAACATTCCGAATAGAATCCGGAAGCGGAATTGCCTTCTGGAGTTTGAAGTCATAATAGACAAGAACTGCCTGTCCTTTGACCTTAAGCTCTCCCTCCTGCCAGGCTTCGTGCCCGACAGTAAAGGAACTGTTCCCTATTTTCGCAATAAAAGTCCTGATCTCTACATCAGACCTGAAATACATCTGGTGCAGAAAATCAAATTCAGTCCTGACCAGAATAAGGTGCCATACATCAGGACTAAGATTAAGATCCGGTGAAAAAAGCCGGAATACTGAGTTTCTCCCAATTTCGAACCAGACCGGGAGGACAGTGTTATTCACATGCCCAAGCCCGTCTATGTCCCCAAAGCGCGGACTAACAATTGTACTGAACATTTTGGATTACCTTAACTCTGAAATACTTATATATAATTTTTAAAGTTAGAACTTCCCACCAGCTTAAGCTAAAGTTCTTCCTCTTTTCTCTGCCTATTGCAACTTTACAGAGGAGCATATACTATAGCCAGGATCTTTGCATCTCCTTCTCCTGCTACGTGGACATCGTGCGGGACAATTGAGTCATAGTAAATGCTGTCTCCTACGCTCAGCTCCTGAACATCCTTTCCATAGAAAATCTCAATTTCTCCTGACAGGACGTAGATAAACTCCTCTCCTTCGTGAGAAGAGAGCTTGTGGCTTTCGTTGGGAGAAGGATGGATGTCAATAATAAAAGGTTCCATGTGGCGATCTGCTTTATCCGAGGCAAGAGAGTAAAACTCAAGCGCACTCTCTTTTGGTCTCTCAGTCTTTCCCGAAAAACGGACTACACTCTCTGACCTTCCTGCTCTGACAATTACAGGTCCGCTCTGGGGCATGTCATCCAGAAAAGTACCGAGACGGACACCTAAAGCCCGAGCAATCTTTAAAAGAGGCGTTAAGGACGGAACTAGGGCTCCATTTTCCAGTTGCTGGATTAATTCCTCGCTGCTCTGACTAGATTCAGCCAGTTCTTTTACTGTTATTTCCCTAGCTTCTCTGAGCTGGCGTATCTTACTACCTACACGGTTCTCTTCTGGCATTTTTCGATTTCCTCACAAATTATATAGGGTAGCGGACCCGGCAGAAAACATAACCCAGAATCCTGTTGATAGCCTTGAAGGCTTATCTCTTTTGCATCTATCTATTATAAAAAATATACGTTAAAGTTAGCTTTTAGAATAATAAAACAGGTAGAAAGACGATAAAGCGTGAACTCTAAGGATGAAGCTCGAGGTTCCACTCAAAATGAAAGTTGAATCGGACTTACTTTACCAAAAATATGTATATCCTTTACTCAAACTGGAAGTTGCAACTTATGCCCTCAGGATCAAAACAGAGATTACAGGACACACATCTTGCCTTTTTAACCTCTCCTGATTTGAATTTCAAGACAATATCAGGTTCGCTGATGAATACCCTGCTCATTGAAACCATATCTGTAAACCCGTTTTCAAGCAGGTAATTAATAACTTGAAGAGACCTGATGCCGCCTACAAGGATAATCGGAATATTCACTGTACTTTTTATCGCCTTAGAGCAATCTCTGAAATACGCCTCTTTAGCAGGAGAGTTAATTGCGGTCCTTATAGTTATCCCACCTGCCTCACCTATTCCTCCGCTGACTTCAATTGCACAGACTCCGCCTTTCTCTAGAAGCTTTGCGATTTCTACTGCCTGGTAAATGTCAAGTCCCAGTTCAGCCTTTGAACAACAAGGCTGGAAACCATCTGTTGAATTTAGCTTGACCATAATGGGAAAAGAACCTCCTGTTTCCTCTTTTATGCGCCTGACAATTTCCATGATTATTCTTGTTCGGTTTTTCACCGAGCCTCCCCAGCGGTCCATCCGCCGATTCGTATAAGGAGAAATGAAGTTACTTAAAAGAAAACCATGTGCACAGTGAAGCTGCACCCCATCAAAGCCTGCTTTTTTTGCCCGGACAGCCGCCTTTGTAAAAGCTTCGATTACTTCCAGGATTTCCAGTTCGGTCATTTCCCTAGGTACAACTGCTGAATGGCTGTCTTTTACTTCCGAAGGAGCCATGGGAATCGGATATTCGTCCGAAACACTTGCCTGGCGCCCTCCATGTACGATCTGGAGCACGATTTTGCTTCTGTACCTGTGCACTTTTTCAGTTATCTTCCGATAAGGTTCAATAAAACGGTCATCGTAGATGCCCTGCTGGTAGATATCACTCTGCCCGCCCGGAAGAACATAGGAATAGCCGGTTATGATCAGTCCAACCTCGTTTTTTGCAAGCGCTTCATAAAGGTCTCCGAGCCTTGAAGTAGGCATCCCGTCTTCTTCAGCCAGAAACTCGTGAGTTGCAGACCTTACAAAGCGGTTCTGGAGTTCCAGGTTGCAGATAGTGATAGGGTCAAAAATCATGAGAAAAAATAGGATAAGAGAAGGTAAATAATTATCCCGAATATCTGGATAAAGGAAATTTTCCATTAGGAATAAGTTCTTTTCAACTGCGGCAAGAAAGGAAAAAGGAATATACTCAGGCAATTTCACTTGTGAATTCAATAGGGTTATCCGGATCATCACGGATATTGAGATGCAGTTTTTCTGAACCACCTAAATTAGTTGCGTAATTTGCCGTTACTCTTTGTTCAAATGTAGATTTATTATCCAGAATAATTTCGTACCTGTAATATCCCGGTTCAACGTTTATCTCAGGTGAAAATATTTTGTCTCCTGTACTCATCGTGTAGTTCTCTTTGAATACAGATTTATTATAGAAATCAAAAAGCTCGATGTGGATTTCGTGGCTCCGGTCATCACTATTTCTCAGAGAGAACTCTAATGGATCTAGCGAATAATGTTTCCTGAATTTTTCTTCCCCTCCTTCATTATAGTACCTCCACAGAAGATGGACAGTTTTTCCATCATATTTCTCGTCAGTTGAAGCAATCCCATATGATTGATTGAAAAAATCGACATTAATGCAACCGTCAATTGAATCGTTTTTTACTGTGAAAAAAGCACTACTTTGCGGCTTTCCGACAATGTACCCCATATAAGAATTTACATTTGGTTTTTGAATCTCTCTTTCTTGAAGTTTAAGTTCATAATCTTCTCCCATGAGGCTCAGGTTTACAGTTCCGTTCGAGGCTAATTCAATGAATTCTGAAGAGTTTACTATTAAAGTTTCAAATTCACTACACGATTCAGGAGCCTTAATGGAGCTGTTGTCAAGTTTTATTTCTTTAAAGATATTGTTCTCATCAGCTACTGACATATATTTTTCTGCACTTTCGTTAGCTGTGGCTTTCCTTAATTTATCGTTATTTACAACGACCGCTTTAAAACCATTCCAATCTTTCGAGAAATCAAGAAAACTGCTGTTGTTAACAACCTCTGTTTGTTGAATTATATCTTTGTCATCCTGTGTACTCTTGTTATTTGAGCCAGAATAAACAGAAAAAATGGTAATCCCCAATAAAATTAATATTGCAGCGGCTAGGATTTTGAAACGCATAACATTGCCTCAAAAGTTGATAAGTTATATATGTATTTGGTAGAATGTTTATCAAATTATCTAATAAAACTAAAAGAGTTATAAAACAGAAAATATGCTATAAAGTAATAGGAGCACAAGTTAAGTGCTATTCTACTAAAAAGCTCTTTTAAAGGTTATTATTTCAATTTAAATTATTAAAAGGCCTTTTTTTGGGATTATTTCTTCAAACTTCTGAGTACATTCTGTAGAAAACCCTTCTTTTCAAAATACTGCTGGTGATACTCTTCGGCCATATAAAACTCGGAAACCGGTACAACCTCAGTAACTATCGGATTTTTGAAAATCCCTGATTTTTCAAGCTTCTCTTTTGAAGCCAGAGCAGTAGCTTTTTGCTTTTCGTCATGGTAAAAGATAACTGAACGATATTGTTTTCCGACATCCGGACCCTGCCTGTTTTTTGTAGTCGGGTCATGGACTTTCCAAAAGACGTCAAGCAAGGTTTCATAAGACACAGCTTTAGGATCAAAAATCACCCGAACTGCTTCCGCGTGTCCGGTATCAAGGGTACAGACCTGTTCGTAGCTAGGGCGTTCAAAATGCCCGCCGCTAAAGCCAACTGCAGTTGCAACCACACCTTTAACCTGTCGGAAAGCCTCTTCAATGCCCCAGAAGCAGCCGGCAGCAAAGGTTGCTTTTTCCAAGCCACTTCCAGGATTCTCGAAAAAATCAGAATTTAATTCAGCTGTTTGACTTTCTTCCACGCTCTTCCCCCCGTAAGAAAAATTATCTCCTGCTGTATTTTCCCATCAACTCCCCTTCGGCAATAATATGCCCTATCATTTCATTTTCGAGCTCTTTTCTTCCTGCCCCTGCTTTAAGATCTAGCTTCTTGTCCAGAGCATAAACCCGGAAGAAATACCTGTGCGTGCCTGAGGGTGGACATGGTCCTCCGTATCCTATTTTTTTGAACCCGTTTAAACCCTCGATTCCAGGTATACTATCTTCTTCTATTTTCGCTACAGGTTCTATATTCCAAACTATCCAATGTGTGAATGTCTTTGTGGGAGCATCAGGATCATCTACTATAAGCACTAAACTTTTGGCCTCTTCAGGAATACCTTCAAATTCCAGAGGAGGATTTATGTTCTGCCCATCACAGGTATACTTTCCTGGAATACTACCATTAGCTGTAAATGCACTGCTAAAAACCTTTATATTTTGAATATTCACGTTTCCATCCCCTTTGCCGGCTTCGGGAGACTCTTTATTCACAGGTGCCTAGGCTTTCTCATTTTGAACACATCCAGAAAAGAAAACCATTGCTGTAAACAAGAATATCAGAACAACTGCACCGGTCTTTCTATTCATATATGGTATCAGCTCCTGACAGCAGGAAAACTACTCAACACTGAAATATTAAAGCTAAAGAGATATAACTTTAAGGCTCGAATTTATGGTATGCGCTAAAATATCATTTCAAAAGATAATATTTTATAGTGTATCCCAAGTTGAGGACTTAAAGTTTAACTTCCCGAATGCCTTAGATCTTAACTTGAGCCCCTGCAGGTACCAAAAAGCGCCTCAGCTAACTTGGCACCTACCGAAGTATCAAAAGAAAAGACCCTTATAGCGGTCTTCGTAAGCTACAGACTGAAATCCTGATCAGAAAACAGGATTAGTCTTCCACTTCCAGGGCTTGAATAATATCGTGGACAGTAAGTTCTCCTTTAGCCACACGCTGTACAAGCGGATAGATAAACGAACAATCATCGATTGCAGCCCAGCGTGCTTCTCCTACTTGTCTTACAACTTCATCCAGTATGTCGCCACAAGTCTTACAGTACCTTCCTTCACTCTCTGCTCCACAGCTTTCGCATTTCATAAAAATTCCCCTATAACCTAATGGGGACGTCGAAAATAAATAAATTATGGTGATGGGTGAGCATATTTGCACAGTCATGATAAAACAGAGGTAAAAAGAGAGAATCCAAGCTGGAAAAGGCAAAATTACTTTATAAGCACTTTAAAGTTATTATAAGACTACCCACTACTGTCAACCTCATTAATTTATCTTTTATTGAAGTGGCAAGAAATCCAATTTACTCGGGCATAAAGGCCTGAATTTTTCTACCTAGGGTTATTCCGCCAAATATTTCCAAAATGCAATCATGCAAGATTAGCAAGAATTTCTTCAATTTCCTCAACCCCTGAGCTTTTTACAGTTATTTCTTCTCTACTGTGTGCCCCTAATCCAAGTTCTACTGCCCTTTTGATCTGGGGCTGAGCCCAGACTGAATGCTCCTGAATTTTCGGAACCGTGCCAAGGGTTTTCAGTAGAGCAAGGCCTAGAACATCATTTGCGACCACATCCGAGCTTGCCAGTACAATATCAGGTTCTCTCATAGTTCCAAGATCAGGGCCGCCGGTCACAAAGCATTTCGTAGCGTCTGAGATATAAAAATTAGGCCTGTGAACAAGATTTGATTCAGCAATCATGTTTCCAAAAAGTACATCCCTGTGCTGACCATGAGGAAGCTGCCTTCTATCTCGGTCTGCGGTTATACTAATCTGCGATTTCAAACCCATAGTAAACGTTGCAGTCCAGTGAGTCTTGATTACAGGAAGGGCAATCATGTAGTCTACCGAGGCCAGGAATTCTGGAACATAGAAACCTTCAGGCCATGACAAAGCGCGATCGGGCTTTGCATGCGAGCGTTTCATGTGGTCAAAGGTAAGGATTTCATCCACTTCTTCAGCCTCAGCAGCCTGCCAGAGCCCAAGCTTCCTGAGCACCATTTCAGTATCCAGCGTGGTCATTGATTTTTCAGCAACAATAATTTTCTTCGGGTTGCATTTTCTTGCCTCCCTTATAGCTCCTTTTAGTATATCGGGATTCGTCGAGCCAGGGGGTAAGTCTGCAGTATTTGCATTCGGCCGGATCAGTACAGTGGCTCCTTCTTTGATTCCAAACCCTCCTGCAAGTTCTACTGCCACTCTTACGGATTCCAGTGTATCTTTGTTTCTTGAAAGCCCAACAATTGCCATAATCAAAACTCCCACATAATAATATGTAGCTTACGATATAAAAATCAGAGATACTACTAGCTTTCAAAAAATTATTAGCGAGCCCGACTTATTAGTTAGGAGTATACTTCCCGTAAATAGGCCCATAGCAACCCGCCGAAAAAGGTTTGTTTGGAAAATTACTATTCAGGGGATTACTGGTTCAGCTTGCACTCACACATTTCTATAAGTGCCCCTTCCCCAATCCTTGAACCCCGTGCAATAAGCATATCTCCTGCCTGAACAACCGTATTGCCTTTTGGAGCATAGACCCAACGGTCAGCCCTTTTGATTGCCATTACATGCAGTCCAGTTTCGGTTTCAAGCTTCAATTCAAAGAAGGTTTTTCCAACTATAGGAGAGCATTTCTCTACTTGGAGCCTGGTGATAACCTCTTCAGAATTCCTGACTGCAAGGGTGATAATCGGATGAAGTTCTATATCTCTAAGTACTGTATCTGCAATCTCATAAGCAGCATCAGAAATGCCTTCAGAAGCACTTGCAAGGTGCAGAATTCCCCTGAGCTGGTTTACATCTTCAACGTGTTTTGCGGTTTCAAGCACCCAGTGTTGAAGTTCATATTTCATTGAATCCATTTCGGATTCGAGGGCACTTACCTCATATGCAATATCCTCGTTGTCAAAAAGAATAGCCGAGTATGCAAGCCCCACAGATAATTCGGACATGTTTTTCATATCCACGATAATATCCACGGCATGTTCAAGGTCTTTTAAGAGCTTGTTATGCTCGATTTCCTTTGGAACAAATTTCCTTGTCGTGACCATCTCGAAAAATAGTGGAACTCCTTCATCATGCCCTCTGGCAATCAAAACATCTCCCTGCCTGAGGCGGGTTTCCTTATCAGGATCATAAATCCAATCTTCATTTCTCCGGATAGCAATAACCCACATGCCAGTTTCTAAATCAAGCTCGAGGCCACCAAGCATACGTCCTGCCATTGAGGATTCTGCTGCTACTGTTGCTCTGACAATAGTCTCTTCCGCTTCCCTAAGGGCTACTTTCAGTTCCATCGGAATTCCCATATTCATGAGAACTATTTTGGCAATATCGCCTGCGGCATTTGCGATATTTTCTGAACATGCAGCAACCTGTAAGACTCCAAGAAGTCCTTCTGCCTCATCAACTCTGCGTGTGCTTAACATTGCAGCCATCTTTATGTGGTAATCGAGGGTATCCATCTTATCTTCAAGATTGAGTACCTCTTCTGCAATATCCTCATCATCATAGATCATTGCAGAGTATGCAAGGTCTACCATGAGTTCGGAAGTATCCTTCATCTCAGTCAAAAGATCTTTGAGATTCTTTGGACTGTATCTGAATTCTTTAGGGAACATGGTCTCTATATCAACTCTACCTTATGTTGGTGTATATAATTTATACTTCATAGTAATTATTAATTTTTGAATTATACAGGCTTTTAAGAGCCTTGTTAGAGTATAAAAACTAACTTATACTAACATGAGAATAAAAATAAAACTAGCTTTTAATTAAAGGAAGCTGTTTATAAAATATCCAGCATGTACAGAGCTATAAAAATTCCTGTAACTCCTACGAGGTCTCCAAGGCTTGCTATAAAAGGGATTACAGTATCATCCGGATCGATCCCGAATCGATGGGAAATAAAGGCAATGGCAACTGTCGCACAATATACAACGGAAAGTTCTATGACAACAGCTATAAGGCTGATTTCTAGAATGGTAAGGAATGGCATTCCAAAGCCCAGGAAACTACTTGCCAGAAAAACCAGTATGCTGACAGAAATTGACGAAACAAATCCTACAATTGAAGCCGCAATAACGCTGTTGTGTACGACTGGATTACTTCTGAGATTATCCCCAAGCCCCATATGAAAAGCAGACGAAAGCCTGGCTCCAAGCATGCTGCCGGTATCTCCTCCAATTTTAATAAGGGAAGGAATAAGAATCAATATCGCTGGCATAGATATAAGGTTTTTTTCTCTTGAGTTTAAAATCTGCCCAACAAAAATTCCCATTATACATGTGATCAAGAGTACTGGAAGCCCACGTTGAATTATGCCATTCACCGTGTAATAAGGTGTCTGGTGTCCTGGTTTTTTCAAAACATCACCACCAATTTTGCCGAGAGGAAAAGCATAAACATAGAGATAATATCTCCAAGGGTTGCGATAGAGGGAGTGACAACATTATCAGGATCAAAACCAAATCTGAACATTCCTATAGCCAGCAGAGCTGCAATAAAAGAGAGAATTACACCGGACGTAAAGGATGCAATAACGCAGATAAGGACAAGTTTAAATATACCAGCACTTTCGAAACCAAGAGCAAGGGTTACAAAATGCCCGAGAATTCCGAGCATTATAGCAGCAATAACACTCAGAATCAGGGAGCCAGAAATGTTATTCATGAGTTCAGGATTATGCCTGTCAAGATCGGTAATTAGCCCCAGGTGAATTGCACTGCCAAGCCTGGAGCCAAGGGTAGATGAAATATTTCCCCTGAGCCCCAGCACACCGGGATAAATCACAATTAATCCCGGAATCATCTCAAGTTCATTTGTCATTCCCGAAAATATAATTCCTGCAGCTACTCCCCCCACAGTAGCAATAAGTTCAAAAGGCAGCGCCTCGCGTACTATTGATGAAACACTAGCATATTCGCTTAAATATTTATCAATATACTGGGATTCGAAAATATCCTCATCCCTGTGAGACTCTGAGGTCATTCGCTTGTGTATTATACACTGATAATATTAAAATAATCGCCAACTGCAAAAGATAATATCTATCCAAAAATATTAAGTTTTTAACCTTCGGGACTATGCAAAGAATGAATCAAAAAGTAGAGAAGCTCACCCCATGTGGTAAGTTTTCATGTTCCCGGAAAAAGATAAATAACTTGCAGCCGTTATTGATATGGGGAATTTATGGTAATAGGAATTACAATGGTAAACGTGTTGCTAGGTTATGAAAAGGCAGCATACAGGGAATTAAGGAATATCGAAGGGATTAAAGATGTTTACCATGTCTTTGGTGAGTATGATTTTGTAATAATTATAGATGCTGAAGATCTGAATACCCTTAATGATGTGGTAGATATGATAAGAGAAAGCGAAACTGTAAAAGCCACCAAGACACTTGTAGGGGCAGAACTTTAAGTTTTCGACTTCAAAATCAGCACAGTCTGGTCAGGACAAAACGAAAGGAACTCAATATTTTTTAGCAGGTATTTACTCGATACATTAATTTTTATTGAGATAGGAACAGTTAGAAATTCCTAGTTTAAAGGTATATTTAAACCTGCTTGAAACAATTAATGAGGAAGTTCATTCCAAAACCAATTTCATTTCTACATCCGTATTAGCGAAATGTCAACTTATTGGCTAATTTCTCAAACTTTTTTGCAGCAAATCAAGAACTTCTTTAAAATTCAACTAATTGGTTTACATTTTTACAACCTTTGTGAACTGGACAGAAAACTTAAAAAAATGAGAAATTTTTGTTTTTAAATTTCATTTCTCTTAAACCATATCATATAGCTTTATGACATCATCAAAATCAATTAAATTATTCTTATTATAATCAAAAAGAGAAACAGTAACATTTTCTTTTATCCAATCCATGTTGTCATAATATGCTATGATATCATCGAAGTCCACTTTTCCGTTTCCATTGATGTCTTCACATAGACCATTATTATTAAAATCAGTCGGCATATTAATGCAGCCAGGAAATACCCAAATTGTTTGATTATCGATTTGTGTGACAGTCACATCGTCAAAGTAGATCACACGAGATGTCAGTTTCGATCCTGCACTAATATCACGCTCATTCCATGACCACTTATACATTCCAAACTGTTGGTTCACGCCTTTTGCGTCATTGGTCGTGTTTGGCAGACCATCGAGACTTAATATCATCTTTCCATCCTTAAAAACTTCCAATTTTGGATTTTGTGACTCAAGCCATCCCCATTTTATACGGAATGACCATTTTACCCATCTACCTTTATCCCCTTCGTAAGAACCTAGATCATATTTAATCACCTTGCCTTCGCGCTTCAACTTCTCATTAGTTGATATCGGATCTGCATCCCAGACTCTTTGCAAGAAATAATACCCTGTGCCGTTATCGTATGTATCTGTGAAAAGTGCAAGCGGTGGTCTGGCCCATTCCTCTCCTTCATCAGGATTATTGTGCCACTGCACAATAACCTCGCCTGCGCCTGGTGCATCAGCAGCGTAGTCTTCGACTCCACCTTTTGGAAGGTATATTGAAAAATTATAGATACGTTTTTGCAGCAGTGCTTCAGCCGGTCCTTCCAGCTCTGAACGCATGCCGTTTTCGAATGGCGCATCAGTGTTGTGTAGCTCAAATCGGTAGGAGTGTAATGGCGAGACTGAATAATTTGTTGAAAGATTTCCAGAATATGAATAGTTATTCATTGCACGATACCAATAATTGCTAAATCCTTCCTCAAATGTTTCTTGCGTAATAACCGTATTGGCCGCTGCATTGTTGCACGTTGTACTTAACAATACTAAACATATAATAATCAGATAACATTTAATCATCATAATACCCCAGAAAAGATAGGCATGAGGAGAATCGGTTATAAAAGAAAGAGGAGGAAAAACCTTTCTTATATAATTGTATCCAGGTTTATCGGATTACCGTAAGTTCACGGTGATCCGAGATATTTGATTATTCAAATTTCCTGTATGTTTAATACCAGATTCGATCTGTCTACTTCTTGTCCTGATATGATTGTGTTGTCGTCTTTGATGAGACAAGATACTCGAGAATAGAGACTAAATCAAAGGTATGGGCGGGGAAAAGTAACCCCGCCTTGGCTTGAGAGGGGTCAGGGAAAGAATAAGACCTGCCCCCAATGATGCAGACTAAGACCGGTTGGAACAAGTCTGCATACCTATATCAGTGTTAAAGATATTTAAATTTTTTATAATGTAAATATCAGATCCCCGATGTTCTGTGCCAAATTCAAAGTATTGAGATTGTCTCAAACAAAAGAAATAATCTTCAATATCATGGTTTATGATATCTTCTGCTTTTTTATAATTTAAATACCGAAAAAAAGCGTAAGTATATACAATCTCACATCAACCATTGAGGGCTTTAAGTCTCGCGGTCCAGAAAGGTTTTATAATCATTGATAAGTTTATCATTATTTTCAATGTGTACATTTGCCATAAAAATAGGAAATGCTTGCTGGAAAATAAGAACAATGAGTTTCTTTGAAGAGTAATTAGAAAATAGTAAAAAGCTAAAATGGTAAAATGTTAACAATTGCATTAGAGTAAAGCAGAAATTCTTGAATATTTTTAAATTATATAAAGTTACATTGATTTTTCGACCTGAGGTAACATTTCATGGAAGTCCCTATTGCAGAAGAACTTGCCAAAAATCAAAAGTCAATAAGTGTCGCAGAATTTTTTGAGAAAAACAGACAAATCCTTGGTTTTGATTCGGCCCCTCGAAGCCTTATAACAACTGTAAAAGAAGCTGTTGACAATTCCCTCGATGCCTGTGAAGAAGCAGGCATTCTGCCTGATATTCTCGTACAGATCGAAAGAACCGGACAGGATTACGTCACTGTAATTATAGAGGATAATGGGCCCGGAATTGTAAAAGAGCAAATTCCCAAAGTCTTTGCAAAGCTTCTCTATGGTTCCAGGTTTCATGCCCTCAAGCAAAGTAGGGGACAGCAGGGAATCGGGATTTCCGCAGCCGTACTCTATGCCCAGATGACCGCTGGCAGGCATACGAAGATTCTTTCTAAAACCAGTTCCAACGCCCCTGCACACTATTACGAGCTTATGATCAATACCAGCACGAATGAGCCTGACATCCTGAAAGACGATATAAGGGACTGGTTCCGCCCGCATGGGACTCAGATCGAACTGGAGATGAAGGCTGCTTATGTAAAAGGAAGAAGGCAATCCATTTACGAGTACCTAAAAGCTACAGCAATTGTAAACCCCCATGCAAGAATTACTCTTATAGAACCTGATGGCAATGAAGAAGTTTTCGAAAGGGCCACAGACAAAATGCCCAAGCCTGCAGAGGAGATCATGCCTCATCCAGAAGGCATAGAACTTGGCACTCTTATGAAAATGCTCCATTACACTGAGCGTCAGAAACTTGCCTCGTTCCTTCGATATTCTTTCTGCAAAATTGGGCTGTTTACTGCCGAGGAAATCTGCAAAGCTGCAGGACTTGACCCTGAAATCGATCCTCATATCCTAGGTCGCCATGAAGCAAGAAAGCTAATTGAGGCTTTTGAGAAGGTAAAGATCATGGCTCCTCCTACCGACTGTCTTTCCCCAATCGGAGAAGAACTGATCTACCGGGGGCTTGAAAAAGAAACGAATGTAGATTTTATCGCCACAAGCACCCGAAAACCCGCGGTATACTCCGGAAATCCTTTTGTAGTAGAGGTGGGGCTCGCCTACGGTGGCAATCTTCCTAAAGAGGAAAAGATCAGCATAATGCGTTTTGCTAACCGTGTGCCTTTGCTTTACCAGCAGGGAGGCTGCGTGACCACACATGCAGTAGAAGACATCAAATGGAAGCAATATGGCTTAAATCAGCCAGGAGGGGGAATTCCTGTAGGGCCTGTCATTCTCCTTATCCACGTTGCTTCTATTAACGTACCATTTACCTCAGAATCAAAGGATGCAATTGCTGATATCCCTGTGATAAAGGATGAAGTGGACCTTGCGATCAAAGAGGTAGCAAGGAAGCTTAAGCATTATTTGAGCAAGCAGAGTGATCTCAAAAAGCGCAGGGAAAAAGAAATTATTATTACAAAAGTACTTCCTAAAATGGCGTTAAAGGTCGCAAATATCCTGGAAAAAGATGTTCCTGACATTAACCCAGTTGTTGCAAAGATAATGGGAAACTTGCTCGTACATAGGAAAATGAAGAAGAATGAGGATGGAACTGCGGATATCATAATAAAGGTCAAGAATTTTGGAACCTCTGCACGCACTTTTAAAGTTCATGAAATACTGCCCTGGACAATCAGTAAGGCAAAACCTGAGCCAAAGGTTGTGACTCTAGGCAATGATTATGATTATGTATGGGATATCTCTGCAGCAGTTGGATCTTCAAAGGTGCTCAGCTACAGGATAGAATCTGCAACCGATTACGAACTTGGAAAGCTTCCTGACATGATTGTTGAGGGACTTGAAGAAGAGCTTGTAACTGGAGCAAAAGCTTTTAAGGGGGTATAAAATGGTTAGAGAAACAAGTAGCAAGAAAACTCAGAGAGATACCCTGGCAAAGGAAAAGCTGTTTGAGCTTGCAGAGAAGATTTACAACCAGTTCGAAAATGAAGTTGTCCCAAGCATCAGTCTTCCAAGCCGGACAAAGGCAAATATAGAATATTCCGATGAGAGCGATGTCTGGGTCTACGGAGATCGGGAAAGTGAAAGGAGCGCAAAATCCGTAAAAGGAGCATTCCAACTCCTAAAGACCACTTACGCGACAGATTTCCTTATAAACGAACACCTTTCCCAGAGCCGTGGTTCAACACTTCGAGAACTTTACTATATCTCAGAAGGCTGGGAAGCTGCGAAATTCAAAGAACAGGCTGAGAGTGACCGCCTGATTGAAGACCTTGAACTCCTTACAAGCCTTCAGAGGGAATATTTCCATATGCGTCCTGAAGAAGATGGAGCTACTATGTTCGGACCTGTTGAAATTACAGAGCAGACAAATCGCGGAGAGCGGAATATCCATTGCCAGAAGGACGTGGGGGAAGGAGGATACCAGATTCCTTTCAATGTGGAAAATATAGAATTCAAAACCCATGATGCAAGCATGATAATTGCTATAGAAACCGGTGGTATGTATGCGCGTTTGATGGAAAACGGATTTGATGAAACATATAACGCAATTCTTGTCCACCTTAAAGGTCAGCCTGCGCGATCAACTCGCAGGATTATCAAACGCATGAACGAGGAATTAGGTATCCCTGTAGCTGTTTTTACGGATGGTGACCCATGGTCCTACAGAATCTATGCCTCAGTTGCCTACGGGGCTATAAAAAGTGCTCATCTCTCGGAATTCATGGCAACTCCCGCAGCTAAATTCCTTGGCCTCCAGCCTTCGGATATCGTCGAATACGAACTTTCGACCGACAAACTTACAGAACAGGATATAAACGCACTGCGAAGCGAACTTTCTGACCCGCGTTTCGAATCCGACTACTGGAAAGAACAAATCCAGCTCCAGCTCGATATAGGGAAAAAGGCTGAACAGCAGGCTTTTGCAGGCAAAGGCCTTGATTTCGTAACCGAAGTATACCTGCCTAATAGGCTCAAAGAAATAGGTATGCTTTAACGCCCGAGTCCCGTCTCGGGAGGACGGGGCCCTTTTCGCTTCGCTCTGCTTCGCTCAAGAGGGCTGATTTATAATGAAGATACTGAGCTGAAGCAAGAGAGCGGATTTTTGATAAAAGGTTTGATCGAAAACCCTGACAACGCTTGGATTCTTGAGAACCTTATTCCTAGACCCTATCGGCGTGATAACAAGCCTTTTCAAAAAAGGCTTGAGCGAAAACTACTGCTAAATCTAAAACGACATTGTCGGCGTGATCAACTGGCGCAACGGTTGCAGCTCAGCGGTTGCGGTTAAGTTTATATAGATACATTCTAAATAATTGTTGAAATATTTGGATCTAAAGTAAAACTGCAAGTAAATCCTATCGGGGTTGGTGCGGTAGGGCATTCAGGCAATGTATCGTGATAATCAGGATGTATTCCAAGCTGGTTTTTATCCGAAAAGTACTTTTTGAACTGTCTTATAATATCCTGGAATAGTGTGTACAAAGATTTGCTGAGAAATTGTCTAAATGCCGCAACTTCTGTTTGGACTCCCTGTAAAAGACGAATTTTTGCGAGTGAACAGCAAATATTAATTTAAACTAAAGACGTATTAAAAAATTAGTATGAAAAGCACATATTTGGGCATGAAATTATGCTGAAAATTCCCTGTTTTGAGAGGATTGATACTGAAAAATCTTGTGCAATTTTCGGGGAATCTAAAGGCTTAAAATGTATGAGCGCATATTGAATCTGGTTCGTGGTAAAAAAGATAAAAATAAAATATAAAACTCAGTTAATATAAACTGAGAGGCTTACAGAATCAGTACGAATTCTAAGATCTATTTTGATAAAAGTTTTCCCGCGAATTTTGAAAAAAGATCCAAATGTCATATGATTCCGATAACTCTACTAGATTTTTATGGAGAATAAACTAAGATGAGTGATAAACAGGTTTACGATGCTTCGCACATCCAGGTGCTGGAAGGCCTGGAAGCTGTCCGGAAGCGTCCCAGCATGTACATAGGGAGCACGGATAGCCGCGGGCTCCACCACCTAGTCTATGAGGTAGTAGACAACAGTATTGATGAAGCCCTTGCAGGCTTCTGTACCAGGGTAAATGTCACGATCAATCCGGACGGGAGTGTGACAGTCCTGGACAATGGGAGAGGTATTCCTATCGATCCACATCCAATTCACAAAAAATCAGCCCTTGAAGTTGTAATGACTATTTTGCATGCAGGAGGAAAGTTCGACAAGAACACCTACAAAGTTTCAGGGGGCCTGCATGGGGTAGGGGTTTCTGTCGTAAATGCGCTTTCGGAATGGCTGGAAGTAGAAGTATCAAGAGACGGCAAGAAGTATTTCCAGCGCTACAACCGTGGAAAGCCTGAGGCTGACGTTCAGGAAATCGGAACCTCAGACGTTACTGGTACAAAAACTACTTTTAAACCGGATGCAAAAATTTTTGAGACACTTGATTTCGATTACGAAATCCTTTCAAACCGATTAAGAGAACTCGCTTTTCTAAACAAAGGCCTTACTATCAACCTAAGGGACTTAAGAACTCCAGACGGACAGGCTGAGACTTTCACCTACCAAGGAGGAATTGTGGAGTTCGTCAAGTACCTCAATAACAAAAAACAATCCCTTCACGACCCAATTTATTTTGAGCGGCAAAGAGACGATATGGTGGTAGAAATTGCAATGCAGTACACAAACAGCTATACAGAAAACGTGTACTCTTTCGCAAACAATATCAATACCCACGAAGGTGGGACCCACATTATCGGTTTCAAGACCGCACTGACAAGGGTTGCGAATGACTACATTAAAGCTAACAAGCTTTCCAAAGAGGATGCAAAGCTCACAGGCGACGATGTAAGGGAAGGGCTGACTGCAATTATTAGTGTTAAACTTATGGAACCCCAATTCGAGGGACAGACAAAGACAAGGCTTGGAAACAGTGATGTCAAAGGGATTGTTGACTCTCTTGTGACTGATGGGCTCGCAGAGTACTTTGAAGAAAATCCCAAGGTTGCAAACGTTATTCTTGAAAAAGCTCTCCTTGCTCAGAAAGCAAGAGAAGCTGCAAAAAAAGCAAGAGAACTGACCAGGAGAAAAAATGCTCTTGAAGTCAGTACCCTTCCGGGAAAACTTGCGGACTGTTCAGAAAAGAATCCTGCAGCCTGCGAGATTTACATTGTGGAAGGTAATTCTGCAGGCGGTTCGGCAAAACAAGGTAGAGACAGGAGTTTCCAGGCTATTTTACCTCTCAGAGGCAAGATTTTGAACGTGGAAAAATCTAGACTTGCAAAGATCCTGAAAAACGAGGAAATTATCTCCCTGATCACTGCCATTGGAACAGGAATCAGCGAGGACTTCACCTTGGAAAGTGCCCGCTATCATAAGGTCATTATCATGACTGATGCCGATGTGGATGGAGAACACATCAGGACTCTTCTTCTCACGCTGTTCTTCCGTTATATGAAGCCTCTGATTGACGAGGGATACGTATACATTGCCCAGCCTCCTCTCTACCGCATAAAGAAAGGAAAAGCTGAGTACTACATACACTCTGACAGGGAACTCGAAGCAAAGAAAAAAGAATTCGGGGAAAAAGGGCTCGCTATCCAGCGTTATAAAGGTCTTGGGGAAATGAACCCCGGACAGCTTTGGGAAACCACCATGAACCCTGAGAGCCGGACCCTTTTACAGGTGACCCTGGAAGATGCAATTAGGGCTGATGAGATCTTCAGAGTTCTCATGGGAGATGAGGTTGAGCCACGCCGAAACTTCATACAAACGCACGCGAAAGAGGTTGTAAACCTGGATATCTGAGGTGGCTAAAAATGGCAAAATATGAAGATGAGAAGAAATCCGAAGATGAATTGAAAAAATCTTATCAGGCTACCCTAATCCCCGAAGACAAAGATGAAGAGACGGAAACTGAGGAAGGTTCAGCCACCCTTACACAGGAAGATTCGGACAAAAAACTAGAATTAAACTTATCCGATCCTGCTTCAGACGATCCGGAGGACGAAGGTCCAGAGCCAGAAAGGAGTGGGGTTACTACCATCCTTCTTGAAAATGAGATGAAACGCTCTTACATCAACTATGCGATGAGCGTAATCATTGGAAGGGCACTTCCCGATGCTCGGGACGGCTTAAAACCGGTTCACCGTAGAATCCTTTTTGCAATGAAAGAGGCAGGGATTACGCATGATAAGCCTTACAAGAAGTCAGCTCGTGTGGTGGGAGATGTGCTCGGTAAATATCATCCGCATGGAGACACTGCCGTTTATGACAGTATTGTGCGTATGGTTCAGGATTTCTCCCTTCGTTATCCTTTAATTGACGGGCAGGGAAACTTCGGGTCAATAGATGGGGACTCGGCTGCTGCCATGCGTTACACTGAAGTTCGTATGGACAGAATCGCAGAAGAGATGCTGGTAGACATCGACAAAGAAACAGTTCCCTTCATGCCAAATTATGATGGATCTCTGGAAGAGCCTGAGATCCTTCCTGCCAAACTTCCGAACCTTCTTGTCAATGGATCCACAGGTATTGCAGTGGGGATGGCAACAAACATGGCCCCCCATAACATAAGAGAGGTCATTGACGGCACTCTTATGCTTATCGAAAATCCTGAAATCACAATTCCAGAGCTCATGACCGTGATCAAGGGGCCGGATTTTCCAACAGGCGCCCATATCCTTGGAACAACAGGCATAAAGTCTGCGTACATGACCGGAAGGGGCCCTGTAAAGATCCGGGCTGTTGCCGAAATCCAGGAATTAAAGAAAGATAGGCAGCAGATAATCGTAACAGAACTTCCCTATCAGGTTAATAAAGCCAGGATGATTGAAAACATTGCCCAGCTCGCCCGGGAAAAAACAATTGTCGGAATTTCAGATCTTCGGGACGAGTCCGACAGGGACGGGATCAGGGTTGTTATTGAGCTTTCACGAGGAACAAATCCAAAGGTTGTTTTAAACCAGCTCTATAAACATACGCAAATGGAGACCACTTTCGGGATAATCAATCTGGCTCTTGTTGACGGAAAGCCAAAAGAGCTTAACCTGAAAGAGCTTCTTGAAATCTACCTGAAATACAGGATGGAAATTATCCAGAAAAGGACGCTTTATGACCTCAAAAAGAGCGAGGAGAGAGCCCATATCCTTGATGGACTTAAGATTGCCCTGGATAATATAGACGAAGTAGTCGCTCTGATAAAGGGTTCGGCAAACGCCGATGAAGCAAAGCGGGGCCTGATTGACACCTTCGCTCTTGACGAGACCCAGTCGAAGGCTATCCTTGATATGCGCCTGCAGCGCTTGACAGGACTTGAAACCCAAAAGATTCTTGAGGAGCTGGAAGGCCTTGTAAAACTGATAGGGGAACTCAGGAAAATACTTGAAAGTGATGAGCTCAAATACGAAATAATCAGGAACGAACTTCTGGAACTCAAGGAAAAGTATGGGGATGCTCGAAGGACAAAAATCGTACAGGCTGCTTCTGAAGTCAGAGAAGAGGATCTGATTCACGAAGAGGAAGTTGTTGTCACAATTACTAATGGAGGCTACATAAAGCGCATCCCGCTTAAGACTTATACCATGCAGCGCCGTGGAGGCAGGGGTATAATCGGCATGGAAATGAAGGAAGAAGATTTTGTTGAGAATCTTTTCATTTCCTCAACCCACAATTATATCCTGTTCTTTACAAACCTTGGCAGGCTCTACTGGGAAAAAGTCTATGAGATCCCTGAAGGCTCGCGGCAGTCCAAAGGCAAAGCTATAGTAAACCTCCTTGAGCTTCAGGAAAGCGAGACAGTTAATGCCATGATCCCTGTCAAGGAGTTTGACGAAAACCACTACCTGCTTATGGCAACAAGGGCAGGCACGATTAAAAAGACTCCTCTCTCTGAGTTCAGGAAGCCGAGGAAAGCAGGCATAATTGCAGTCACCCTTGATGAGGATGACGAGCTTGTAAGGGTTCTCCTTACCGACGGCAAAAAAGAAGTCCTGATGGTTTCAAAGAAAGGCAAAGCTATCCGCTTCCCTGAGAAAGACGTTCGTCCGATGGGCCGAACCGCAAGAGGTGTCCGGGGTATGACCCTTGAAGGCCCTGATGACGAGGTTGTCAGTTTGGATCTTGTTGATGAGACAACAACCCTGTTGACCGTTACCGAAAACGGCTTTGGCAAGCGAACTGAGTACTCCCAGTATCCCGCGCACCGCCGCGGCGGAAAAGGCGTGATAACAATCATCACCAATGAGAGGAATGGCCCGGTTTCGAGAGTCCGATCCGTAGCCGATGACGATGAACTCATCTTCACCAGTGCCGATGGTATCATTATCCGCATCCCTGCGAAAGATATCTCGATCCAGGGCAGAAATACCCAGGGCGTAAGAATCATGAATCTGAAACCCGGCGATACAGTCGCAGGTATAGCTAGGATAGAAAGCGGAAAAGCCGAAAAGAACATGAGGCTCGCAGCTTTTACAGGTAAAGAAGCCGTAGAAACAACTGGAGCCGGAGAGGAAGCGGAAGTTACGGAAGGCGAAACTGAAGATCTCGATGAATTTGACGAATTCGAAGACCTTGAAGCTGCCGATGAAGCCGAAAAAACCGAAGAAATAGAAGAGGATGAAGCAGAAGAGGACGAGGACGAAGAAGAAGTTGAAGAAAACTGAATATGTATGCGAGTGAAGAAAAATAGTTCTTCACTCAAACTGCTGCCGAAATAAAGGTTTTTTGGAAATTTGCTTCCGGAAACTGGCTTTTTTTCCGGGTGGTGGACTTATTTTTCTGGGATTTTTTGAATTGATTTTTTGAGGAATTAAGTACCGAAAGGTCCAGGTTTTTAGAATCTTTGGTGTTAGGGCTAATTTGAGTTCTGATCTTCTTAAAAAAAGTATTAAACGACAGCTAAGTTTATAGAATGAATAAAAGAAACGTTGGACGATTTGATATTAATTAGTTTTCATAAAAATCTATGCGTTGTTTATTCTATTCTTTACTTTAAACAGTTCCACAAACATCATAATATAACATCTAAAGTTAGAAAGTGGTATATACTTGGACCAACATTCTAACTTATAACTCAACCACGTGGGTAAATTGTCTTATCTGTTCATAAATACAATAACTTCCAGAACAATCGTGAGAGAGTTAATATAAAGGAGGAATAGAAGAATGCAAAAATTAGAGTTACTACCACCAATTAATGCTAAAGTTGGAGAAACATTTGAAATATCAATACCGTCTAATCCTTCAACCGGCTACAACTGTTTACTGTCAGAAATGCCACATTGCGTTTATTTTGTAGAGTCAAAGTATGTACCCGATGAACCTACTATGCCGGGAAAAGGTGGAACTAGCAAATTCAAGTTTGTTGCAGTCAAAAAAGGTGAAGGCAAAATTAATTTCCATAGTGTGAAGTTCTCTCACCCTCTTGATATATTGGAACCTACTCCTATGCAAAAAAGGTTTGTTATAGTAGAGTGATAAAATGGCTTTATTTGCCATTCATTTTTCATTTTTTGACATAAACACTCATCCTATTTTACACTGATCTTTAATGACTATTTTAGTGACTAATCTTCAACCTGTTTTTTGTGGATTTTTCTAATTCAGGACTGTTTTGAGTTTCGACGAATCTTAAAACGGGGTATCATACGACTGCGAAGCAGGCGGTGAAGACCGAAAAATGAAAAATTATTCATGAGGAGCTTCATAATTTTTCATTCTTTTAAAGAACGGAATCGATATACTTCTTCGTTTTTTCGAAAGTGCTTTATTGAATATTTCATGGTCTGGTTCGCTTCTGTGGAAACACAATGTAGACCCTCTCTCTGAATCATCGGAATAGACATTTATTAATTTATAATCAACGAAATCTTCTTCAACGAAACAATACACGCCCAAATCACTTAACCTTATATGAAGTCCAATATCGCCTGGCAAACAATTTAATCCCAAGACCTTACCAATTCTCTCAACAATTGGTTTTCTCATTCCCCTTAGTTCTTCACCAAATTCAGAAATAATTGTGAGTTCGGGTTTTGTCGTATCTAGAAACTTTGTCATTCCAAGAAGTCCTAGATGATGACGGTAGAAGCAGTTATTTCTTTCATCATCACAGGTAGCTTTTACATAATCAAATTCTGTGGACTTAATTGAGCCTAAGTGAGCTACTACTAACTTAGGATTATGCTCAAGAAATGGCTTAACCATTATTTCATTTTTCCAATCCCAACCGGTATCTCCTGTAAAACCTACTTTAACTCCGGCGATATCAAGAATAAAACCAATCGCATATTGTTCATCAATAACCTCATGATGTTTTGCTTTTGTCGTATGTATTATGATGTCATGATATTCTTTTGGCAGTTTATATGTTGTATTTGGCATGAGCACAGTGACACTATTTATTTCATGAGAATCCTTGAAATTTAACCAACCAGAATATTTCATGAAGGTTCCTACATTCATGAACAGATCAATCTTTTTGCCTTTCTCATCCAACTTTTTTCTGATTTCTTGCCTTATCTTATCTTCTTTTTTACCCTTCATTTTTTCCTTAATAGCGTCTTCTATAGCATCATTATGTTTATATACTAAGGTTAAGATGGATTCAAGATCAACAGTATGATCATTGTGGGCATGTGTTATCAAAACAGCATCGATATCCGCGACTTTAAAGCCTTCCTGATAAAAGTTTTCAATAAAATTGAAGCCAGGATCAATTACTATTCCTTTACCATGGTGGTATAAGAAATATCCACCACCTTTGTTGTCGCCTTTTTCATAAGGTAGAATCGGAGTATAAGAGTTCCATTTTCTAAGAACTGACAAAAAGGAGAAGAAATTTTCTGGAATACTTCTTTCAGAATCAACGAATTTTTTGAAGCGGGATTCAATGTCGTCTATATTCTTGAAGAAGTCTTCTTTTTTCTCTTGAAAAGCATTTATAACTTCATTTAAAACATCTGTTTTTTTGTCCTTTTCTTTTTCCTTCAAGGCATTTCTTTTAAAATTAACTACCTTAACTATCTCTTCATTTTTTACTTTATCCTCATTGCTTGCTATAAAATCAAATATTTTAGTTGCTTCCTCATCGTTTCCAATATCTTCTAGAGTAAAAGCCTTGAAAACTAAACTCAACCAGTCATCAGGCTTGATTTCAAGAGCTTTATTATAAAACTCAATAGCCTCTTCCTCACGTCCCAATTTACTGAGAGAAACACCTTTATTTTTTAAAGAATCGTAGTCGTCAGGCTCGATTTCAAGAGCTTTATTATAAAACTCAATAGCCTCTTCCTCACGTCCCAATTCACTGAGAGAAACACCTTTATTTCTTAAAGAATTGTAGTCATCAGGCTTGATTTCAAGAGCTTTATTATAAAACTCAATAGCCTCTTCCTCACGTCCCAATTTACTGAGAGAAACACAT
>Ga0207800_1000034_pt1 | contig 65935 bp, 41 predicted proteins | sample LuqExpMetageno11_FD_187769 | JGI IMG/M metagenome (GOLD analysis project Ga0207800, IMG submission 187769) | Tropical forest soil microbial communities from Luquillo Experimental Forest, Puerto Rico - Sample 11 (SPAdes) | ecosystem: Environmental > Terrestrial > Soil > Tropical forest ... | reverse complement strand
CAATGCGTGGCAACCGATAATGTCACCGGGCAAACAGCAACGGACTCCAAGAATGTAACTTGCTATACCTATCCGACTGGTACGGTGAGTATAGGTGCAGCGTATTACATGCTTAATGGGACAGGGACTGCTACTGTTGCTACAGGTAGTGGTTCGGGTAATTTCTCCTATAGTTGGACGCTGAAGAACAGTAGTGGAACGGTGCTACAAACCAGTTCTTCCAGTTCATTTAGTTATACTTGTTCGCAAGCCGGAGCATTAACCGTTCAATGTATAGTTACTGATAATACCACCGGACAAACGGCAACGGACTCCAAGAATGTAACTTGCTACACGGTTCCAATTGCATCTGTTACTATAGGTGCTTCGTATTATATGCTCAATGGAACGGGTACTGCAGCGGTCGCTGCCGGTAGTGGATCAGGGAACTTCTCCTATAGCTGGTCACTGAAAAACAGCAGTGGAACGGTGCTACAAACCAGTTCTTCCAGTTCATTCAGTTATGCCTGTTCACAAGCGGGAACTTTAACCGTTCAATGTGTGGTAACCGATAATGTCACCGGGCAAACAGCAACGAATTCTAAAACAGTAATTTGTTATACGGTTCCAACAGCATCAGTTACTATAGGTGCTTCTTATTACGTACTTAATGATGCGGGAACAGCTACAGTAACCACTGGTAATGGATCGGGGAATTTCTCCTACAGTTGGTCATTGAAAAATAGTGCCGGTACAGTGTTACAAAATGGAACTAACGCTGCACAATTCAACTATACCTGTTCTCAAGGTGGTGTGGTGACCCTGCAATGTGTGGTGACAGATAATATAACAGGGCAAACGGCAATAGCTACTCAAACGGCGCCTTGTTATGTAGCTCCCACAGTAACAGTAACCACAAATGTTTCTTATTACTTACTGAACGGTGTGGGAACAGCAACAGCGACTACCAGTGGTGGATATGGCAGCTATACTTATAATTGGTATTTAATTAACAGTAGTGGAACACAACTACAAACCGGGATTAATTCTCCGCAATTCAATTTTACCTGCACGCAAAGTGGTACGCTAACTGTGAAAAGCGTAGTAGTTAATCAAACCTCCGGACAAACGGTTATTACAAATCAGACAGTACCATGCTATACGGTACCTACAACAACTGTTTCTATCGGAGCTTCCTATTATTTGCTCAACGGAGTTGGAACGGCAACAACTTCTACTGCCGGTAGCGGATCAGGCAACTTCTCCTACAGCTGGTCGCTGAAAAACGGCAGTGGAACGGTGCTACAAACCAGTACTTCCAGCTCATTCAGTTATACCTGTTCACAAGCGGGAACGCTAACCGTTCAATGTGTGGTTACTGATAATGTCACCGGGCAAACAGCAACGGACTCTAAAAATGTAACTTGCTACACAGTGCCAACAGCATCTGTTGCAATAGGTGCAGTGTATTACATGCTCAACGGCACAGGTACTGCAACAGTCGCTGCCGGTAGCGGATCAGGGAACTTCTCTTACAGTTGGTCGCTGAAAAGTAGCAGTGGAACAGTGCTACAAACCAGTACTTCCAGTTCATTCAGTTATACTTGTTCACAAGCGGGAACACTAACCGTTCAATGTTTGGTGACAGACAATGTTACCGGACAAACAGCAACAGACTCTAAGAATGTAACTTGCTACACGGTTCCTACAGCATCTGTTACAACAAGTGCAGTATATTATATCCTCAACAGTACAGGGACTGCGACTATTGTTACCGGTAGTGGATCAGGTAATTTCTCTTATAGCTGGTCACTGAAAAACAGCAGTGGAACGGTGCTGCAAAGCAGTACTTCCAGTTCATTCAGTTATACTTGTTCACAAACAGGAACATTAATTGTTCAATGCGTGATTAAGGATAACGTAACTGGAATTACAGCAACGGCATCAACGAATATAACGGTTGCCACAACCTATCCTTGTGGCTTTACCATGCAACCTGGATTTAATAATATAACTAGTAGTATTTCGTGTGATAACTCAACAAGCACGTATTACATTGTTTTTTCTGCAACCTCCACTATGCAATTGTATACAACTTATTTGGTGGCTACAATCTGTTCGAATTGCTGTCCATCTTCAATCGTTACAACAACTTATACTACCAGTGGAAGAACTTGGCATCTTGCTTTTTATCCTAATGGAAACGTTTATTTTACTATAATTAGTGGACCTTCTTTACCTTCAGGCAGTGGAGTTGGATTTGGTACATGGACATTTGGTAAATAAACTATCAGTCGCTCACTATTTATACTTATTATACTGAAATTTTACAATACACTAAATACTTCGTAACATCATGAATAAACTTATTTTCTTCATTGCAGTATTATTGACCTGCAACGTAACTTTTGCACAAAAACAGTCTAAAACCTTAGCATTGGCAACGGCTGATACGACTAATTTTTCAGTAAATAGTCGGGCTGGGTGGCAACTTTTTAATTCTTATGTTGCCCCTATAAAGACTGACAGCATTATGGTTGAAGTCATTGTCCAACACGATCGTACTATTGATTGGAGACAAGAACAGCTGGTGGGACGTATAAAATCGCCTAACTTATTGCCCCAAAACAGTCAAACGTTGCCGTTCAATCTAATATACGACACCTATCAGTTACGCATAGAGCCCAATGGGAAATGTTACCTCAGGCTAATTTCCGGCTCACTACCCGATGGCGATCCGGTAATAATACCTGTCAGGGCCGTGTATAAGTTGTGATATGACTTCTTCAACTGCTGACAGGGTTTTCAACCGTTGTCGGAGTTGGGAGGAAAAATGAATCCTTAAGCTTTCATTCTTTATAAACTATTCAACTTTATGAACTTTCAAACTTATTCTATATGAAATCATTTTATTCCATTCTTTTGTTTCTTGGCTTGCCCCTGTGGTTATCGGCACAGACTACCGGGCAAAATTACATTATTGCCACAATACCTTTTCAACCGGTAACTGACCCCACGGCGTTGGTTGATGCCAATTCAAATCCTAACTCCAACTCAACCATTCAATACTTCGATGGGTTGGGGCGTCCTGTTGAAACTGTTCAAAAAGCCCTGTCATCGAAAGACGGTACAACCTGGGTGGATTTAGTGAATATGACTCAATACGATGCCTTTGGACGGGAGTATAAGCATTTGTTGCCCGCTCCAGCCACCGGGAATACCGGAGCATTTGTTGACTCCACTGGCTTTGCAGGATTGTCATCCACCCAATATGCCGGTGAAAAACCATATTCTACTACCGAGTTTGAACCATCCCCGCTCAACCGAGTGACCGGACAATACGGTGCAGGCAAAGATTGGTACGATGCCAGCAAAAAAGTCAATACAGCATACCAAGCAAACGATGCCAACGAAGTGGTTTATTTCTCCGTGGAAAACGATCAACTAAAACGAAATGGAAACTACGACTCCGGTACCCTCTATAAAACAGTTGTTACCGATGAAGATGGTAAGCCGAGTACCGAATACAAGGATAAACAAGGGCAGGTAGTACTGAAACGAAGCGAAGAAGGAGGTCAACATGTGGATACTTATTTTGTTTACAATGACCTTGGAAAGTTGAGTTATGTAATACCACCCAAGGCGGTGGATGAAATGACATCAGATCTTGGTGATGACAACGCCATTATAAAACAGTACTGCTACCTCTACAAGTACGATGAACGGGGAAATAATATCCAAAAACGATTGCCCGGATGCGACTACATCTACATGGTGTACGACAAAGCCTATCGTCTTGTGCTCTCGCAGGATGGAAACCAACGGACAAAGAAACAACAGGATAAAAAACAATGGACAGCTACTAAATACGACGCCTTGGGAAGAGTCATTTTTACAGGCACCACCTATGTGGACAGCACCAAAACGGTGCAATCATTGAATACCGATTACAGTACCCAACTAATCACCGAAAACTATACGGTGGGCACAGGTTATTCCAATCAGTTTTTTGCAGATGCAAGTCCGTTGACTATTAATTATTACGATGGTTATGACTTTATCAACTTACTAAGTGTGGATGCCGATAAATCCACCCTTCCCTTTGTTGCATTGGATGGATATGATAGCCAATTCAGTTCTGCTAAAGGTTTGCTCACCGGAAACCGCATCTATCACTTGGACGACCCTGCAAAGTTTGAGGCAACAGCCCTCTATTACGATAAATACGGACGGGTAGTGCAAAGCCGGGCAAGCAATCACTTGGGAGGATACGACCTGGTGTACAATGCCCTGGACTTTCTTAGCAAACCCACAAAGACCTACAAAACACATGGTATAAACGGAACTACTGCCTCCATTACCGAGTTATATGCCTATACTTATGATAAAGCCCAACGGCTTACAGTCACTATGTATAGTTTGAATGGTGGAAGTTCGGTAATTTTGGCATCGAATACCTACGACGAATTAGGAAGACTTGTCACCAAAAAGCGTCACACCAGTGCCGATACTGAGACCTATGCTTATAATATTCGCAATTGGTTTACAACCATTAATAGTGGAGGATTTACAGAGAGCCTGTATTACAATGCAAATCCCCTGAACAGCAATGCTTGCTTCAACGGGAATATCTCGTATAGCACATGGACATATAACGGCGCTACAAAGGGGTACTTGTATGATTACGATGGTTTAAACAGGTTGCTTTCTGCTAGTTTTAAAGAAGAATCATCCGGTTTGGGCGACGATAGCTTCAACGAAAATTTCACTTATGATAAAATGGGGAATATCCTTACATTAAAACGTAAGAAAAACTATATACCAATAGATGATTTGGTGTTTCATTACAGCAACAATGAGAAAAGTAACCAGTTGCAGTATGTCGATGACGGTGGAATAACACAAGGGCAGTATTTAATCAAAGAATATCAGAACAAATCGAATACCCAGGCTGAATTTGAGTATGATGCTAATGGTAATATGAAAAAAGATTTAGATCGGGATATTGCAACAATTCAATATAATATGCTAAATTTGCCAGACGTTGTTCAATTTAAAAACGGGAATCAGATAAAGAATAGTTACAATGCCGGCGGGCAGAAGTTAGGAACGGAATATTTTACATGGCGTCCCGGTGCTAATGCCCCGGTAGTTAACATCGGCGATGTGCTTAGCATAAGTTATTCGCAGGGAGCTATTGATCAAAATGGTACAGCCTATATTGGTAACATAGAGTATAATACCCAGAATGGAAATTCTTCGCTTACAGCCCTAAACCGTATCCACAATACGGAGGGATATGTAGAAAATATTTCCAGCCCGAATTATTACTATTACCGTAAAGATCATTTAGGCAATAACCGCGAAGTATGGCTGGCTAATACAAATTCAACGGTACAGAAAACTCAGTATTACCCCAGCGGATTACCATGGGCAACCACTTGGGATGATAACCTTAGTACACAGCCTTACAAGTATAACGCTAAGGAATTTGTAGAAATGCATGGGTATGATACTTATGATTATGGGTGGAGAGGGTACTATCCGGCACTTGGATCCTTTACTACTGTAGATCCATTGGCGGAAAAATACCCGAATATTTCATCGTACGTTTATTGTGTAAATAATCCTGTAAAATATATTGATCCAGATGGCAGAGACTGGTTCCAGAATGAAAAAACAGGATCTGTATATTATAATACAAAAATGAGGAAAGATGATATAGGTAAAGGTGGAATGAAAGGTGATGGATGGAAATGGATGGGAGCAAATGAAATGTTTAATACGGATGGAGCTCAATGTGGTAAATCTGATCTTTCATTGGTGGCGAAAAATGGAGGAAAAATCGCAGGAGACAATTATGATGTGAATGGAAACCCAACTACGTTAAGTGGGGAGATGATGTTAAATGGTGGAGGCAGTGCTGAAAAGTTCATGAGTAATTTAGGCTATCAAAAACAACCCATTGAAGTTGTTGAGTATACCAAAGAAAACACTATTAGATCATATGGACCCGGTGCTAAAGGAATTAATTGGACTTATGGTGATAAAATTCAAATTAATGAGAAATTCCAATATCTGCCTGACGATTATGAAGAAATAACTCGTTCAAATATGGGTCCTTTTCTATTTACATATAACCCAATTACTGGTTCTGAAAGGGTAGAAAGAAAAAATGTAAAGTACTCAGATAACGTTTTCCTTCAATCAGCGCAAGGTATAGTTGATTTTATTTCTGCGATGAATGGAACCCACAAAGATTTTAACAAGTCTCAAGTATATGATTTTTATAAACCATATACAGGAGGAGTAAACTTACTTAATAAATATCTAAAAAATGGAAAAAAGTAAATTTTCATATATCATTGTTGTCCTATTGTTGGTAAATATTACATGCAGTTGTAACAATTCAATACCTGAATACCAAGATGGTTTGAACTCATTTAAAAAGTTTTACAATGAGAAAAATATCGTAAATCATTTTCCTGAAAAGGTTAATTCGATAAGAAATTTTTATTGCTATTCGTTATCAAAAGAGGTGAATTTTGCTGAGATATATTTATCTGCGAATTCAACTCCAAATGACATTGAAATTTTAAAAAAGTCTAATTATCAATTTGTCGGCGAATATAATTCAAAGAAGTTTTTTCAGGTAAGTATTGATTTAATAAGAGATAGTTCTGAAATTTACATATTAAAGATTAAAGACATCAATGATTTAATTCCAATTGGTAATATCGAACAAACTGATTTTGGATTAGGCGAACGTAATGATACTATAAATGGAACTAATAAAAAAAGAGTTGAAGTAATTAGTAAGTATGTAGTTCCCGAAGATTTAAAATTATATGTAATTGAATCAAGGTGCGGTGACTTTTTTATCAAAGACGTATGTAGGGTTAAAAGATATAGTTTGTTGGGAAAGTGGAGAAATGGCTTTTCAAGGGGAATTGCGATTTCTGAAAAATATAAAATTATTACATATTGGTTAATTACTTGGTAATTTGTCTGATTTCTTCTCAATATATTTATAACAAAAAGCCCTGCAGCTGCAGGGCTTTTATTAGGAATTTGGTATAGTGTAGATCCGCTGTGTGAAAAACATTATAATATTTCCCCCATCCTCCCAGATATGTTCTTGATTAAATGACTAAAGTTTGGCCTGGTTGGTGGGATTTTCTTAATCCCACCTTCTTGTATTATAAGGATCTGTGATCCGAAATAAAGAAATCCGCTTTACATCTGGATATGCTACTGGATTAAAAGGCAAATAAAATTAAATTTGACAGCCTATATCTTTAATTGTCCTTTTTGTTTGCAGATCAAAAGAAAGTTCATAGATTTGTACGTCATTTAAAACAACTCGTCAATTGTAGCGACAATTGCATTACATATTTATCAAGCGTTAGCTTTTATTCTTGCTCAAAAAACCGCCAATTTTAAATAGCAAATAAGAATAAGTTAGTAAACGCCTGCGTCAAACGGCGTGGGCTTTAACTTATCCATTTGCAGGTGCTTGGCGGTACCTTTGAGCGTGAGAAGTTGAATGTCCCACGCTTTTTTATGTCCAATAGTGAAGGTTTACAATTGAAATAAGAGAATCACTAACTGTTAGAAGTCTGAATGTTATGCCAACCTACATTGAAAAAATACCGGTACCGGATGATCCTGTAAAGTTGATGGATTTAGGAATGAAAGTTTACGCCAGGCACTGTGTGATGGGTAGTAAATCTCCATTACTCGCCTTGCATTCCAACTCATGGGAAGAAAACAGGTATGTAGTTAATGATGCCTTGAGATTACATGAATTAATTGAGGAAGGCAGTTTGTCAGCCGACTACTCTTACAAACTGGATGAACTAATTGCCAAAATCAAAGCGTCTGTACAAGCCAGCCACGATTTGCTTGCTGACATTTATTACAACAATCCCACGGAACTTGGCTTTTGGGGATTTAATCTGGAAGAATAACTCTATTTGCAATGTTGTCCAATATAATTCCAGTTCACTTTACGACCCCATTCGGGGTCAAAGGTTGGTAGAAAACAATGAGCCGCCCACTGTCTTCGACCCCGTACGGGGTCGGACTCTCTTTAGGGTGTTGATGGTTTTTACCGACCTTGAATCCCTACAGGATTCATTTGGATAAACGCAAGCGATAAAACAATTGCATAAACAATAGGTTGGTGATATTAAGTTCTACCAAACTTGCATATCCAGACAGAGATAAAGAACAATTCAATCTGAAAAAATAATCCGTAAAGTTTTTGATTACAAAAAAAGTCTGCCGGTTTATCCCGGCAGACCTCTCTTATAATCATCTCTCTGTGTTTAGACATTAAATCTAAAATGCATGATATCGCCATCCTGCACCACATATTCTTTTCCTTCTACATTCATCTTACCGGCCTCTTTGCAAGCAGTCTCTGAGCCTAAAGTGGTGAAATCGTCATACTTAATTACTTCGGCACGGATAAATCCTTTTTCGAAATCGGTATGGATTACACCGGCACATTGCGGAGCTTTCCAACCACGCCCAAAAGTCCAGGCACGCACCTCCTGCACACCACAGGTGAAATAGGTTTGTAAATCCAACAAGTGATAGGCAGCACGAATTAAACGCGACACGCCCGATTCGCTCAACCCAACTTCTTCAAGGAACATTTGACGCTCTTCGTAAGTTTCCAATTCTGCAATATCAGCTTCGGTAGCAGCAGCCACAATTAGAATCTCTGCATTCTCTTCTTTTACTGATTCACGAAGCGCATCTACATAAGCATTGCCATTTACAGCCGATGCTTCATCCACATTACAAACATACATCACCGGTTTATCGGTAAGCAAATATAGGTCTTTTACCAATTTCTTATCGAGAGGATCCAGTTTCACAGTTCGGGCCGATTTACCTTGCAACAAAGCATCCCTGTATTGGACATATATGTCATAAGTAGCTTTAGCTTGCTTGTCGCCGCCAGTTTGAGCTTGTTTTTGCACCTTGCTGATACGGCTCTCTACAGTTTCCAGGTCTTTCAGTTGCAACTCGTAATCAATGATCTCTTTATCACGGACCGGATTAATACTACCGTCGACATGCGTGATGTTATCATTATCAAAGCAACGCAACACATGTAAAATCGCATCGGTTTCGCGGATATTAGCCAAGAACTTATTTCCCAAACCCTCACCTTTGCTGGCACCTTTTACCAAACCGGCAATATCCACAATTTCTACTGTGGTTGGAACAATCCGTTGTGGATGAACCAATTCAGACAATTTATTGAGTCGCTCGTCAGGAACGGTAATCACACCCACGTTGGGTTCGATAGTACAAAAAGGGAAGTTAGCCGCCTGGGCTTTAGCATTTGATAAACAGTTGAATAAAGTAGATTTACCAACATTGGGCAAACCCACGATACCACATTGAAGAGCCATATTATTTTAGTTTGAAAGTTTATAAATATTTACAAAGCAGAATGTTAGCATTCAAATGCTTACCGCTTAAAACAGGGTGCAAAGATATGAAAAAAAACGGAGTTGAATTAAATGCTGGATATCAACATTATAAATAACATAATGGACGAGATGGCAGATCGATTTATCAAAGGATAGTTAACCCCATAAATCCTGAATTACTTTCGGATAATATTTATATTCCAGGTTATGCACCTTTTCAGCAACCGTATCCGGAGTATCTGTTGGTAGAACAGAGCATTTAGCCTGAAAAATAATATTCCCTTCGTCGTAGTTACTATTTACATAATGTATCGTAATACCCGATTCCGTTTCACCTGCATCGATCACCGCTTGATGAACATGATGGCCAAACATGCCTTTACCTCCAAACTTTGGAAGCAACGCCGGGTGAATATTTATAATCTTGTTGGGGAAAGCCTGTATCAGCACTTCCGGGACTTTCAACAAGAAGCCGGCCAATACAATGCAATCAATGTCATATTGCTCCAGTAAATTCAGAACCATTTCCCCTGCCGAGAAATCTTCGCGTGAAAAATTAAAGGATGGAATTTGAAGTAATTTCGCCCGTTCATGAATAAAAGCGTCCGGTTTATTTGAGATAACAACCGGAAAAACAAATTTTTCGCTATTAGAGAAATGCCGAATTATGTTTTCAGCGTTAGAACCAGAGCCTGAGGCAAAAATAGCTATTTTTAAAGGCATTGCATTGAGTTTAAACCTGCACAAAAGCAAGTGATTTGTGCAAAAATAACATTTTTTTTCATTAAAAATGAGGTTATGTCGATAAATTTTGTTTCCTTTGCACCGCAAAATTATAAAACAATTTCAATTTATAAACTTTAAAAAAAAAATTATGTCAGAAGTAGAAGCTAAAGTAAAAGCAATTATCGTAGACAAATTAGGCGTAGAAGAAGCAGATGTAACTCCAACTGCTAGTTTTACAAACGACTTAGGTGCTGATTCATTGGATACAGTAGAATTGATTATGGAATTCGAAAAAGAATTCGGCATTTCTATTCCAGACGAACAAGCAGAAAAAATTGCTACCGTTGGTGACGCTATCGCTCACATCGAAGCTTTACAAAAATAATCTTTTTCCACAATAATTTATTATGGAATTGAAAAGAGTTGTAGTAACAGGTTTAGGTGCAGTTAGTCCACTAGGAAATTCGATCCCCGAATTGTGGGAAAACATCCAAAACGGAGTCAGCGGAGCCGGACCTATTACTCATTTCGATGCTTCTCAGTTTAAAACCAAATTTGCTTGCGAAGTTAAAGATTTTGATCCTTCGAAATACTTCGACCGTAAAGAAGCCCGCAAATTGGATATTTACGCGCAGTATGCCATAGCATCTGCTAAAGAAGCGATCGAAAACTGTGGGGTGGATTTAGAGTCTATTGACAAAGATGAAGTAGGAGTAATTTTTGCTGCAGGTATTGGTGGTATTCTTACTTTCGAGCAAGAAATCGCATACTACTATACAAATAAAGAACAAGGACCTAAGTTTAATCCGTTCTTCATTCCAAAAATGATTTCGGATATTGCGGCGGGTCAAATTTCCATCATGTATGGTTTCCGCGGACCAAATTATTCGACAGCCTCAGCTTGTGCTTCTTCAACTAACGCCATCATTGATGCATTTACACACATTAGGTTGGGTAAAGCAACTATGGTTTTAGCTGGTGGTGCCGAAGCGGCTATTACTCCTGGAGGTGTTGGTGGGTTTAACGCACTAACAGCATTATCTACTCGTAACGATGAACCAACCAAAGCGTCCCGTCCGTTTAGCAAAAGCCGTGATGGTTTTGTTATGGGTGAAGGAGCCGGTTGTCTTGTTCTCGAAGAGTTGGAACACGCTATTGCACGCGGAGCAAACATTCTTTGCGAAGTAGTCGGTGGCGGAATGTCGGCTGATGCTTATCACCTGACAGCTACACACCCCGAAGGCTTAGGTGCTAAATTAGTAATGAAACGCGCATTGAAAGATGCCGGACTAGCTCCAGAAGATATTGACTATATTAATGTTCACGGAACATCTACCCCGGTAGGAGACATCTCCGAGTCTAAGGCGATCAAGGAAGTGTTTGGTGACCATGCATACAAACTCAATATCAGCTCTACAAAATCCATGACCGGTCACTTATTAGGTGCCGCTGGTGCTGTTGAAGCTATTGTTTCGGTGCTATCAGTTGTAAACGATATCGTACCTCCAACTATCAACTTTACAGAAGGTGATGAAGATCCGGATATCGACTACAAGCTAAATTTCACTTTCAACAAGGCTCAAAAACGAACTGTCAATGCAGCTTTGTCCAACACTTTCGGTTTTGGCGGACATAATGCGAGTGTTATTGTAAAAAAATACTCAAAATAAGTTTGTGATTAAAAATATCCTTCTAAAAATAAGGCTCCTTTCGAAAGCTCGAAAAGAGCCTTATTTGTTATTTCACAAGGTTCTCGGATTCTATCCAGACAAGATAGAATACTACCAATTAGCCGTTCGTCATAAATCGGTTTCTATCCCCACAGAAAATGGCCATAATCTCAGTAATGAACGGCTTGAGTTCTTAGGCGATGCAGTACTTAATTCTGTGGTCACGGACATTCTTTATCGACGGTATGAAGAGGAACGCGAAGGTTTCCTAACGAACACCCGATCGAAGATTGTAAAACGCGATTCGCTAAACCAACTGGCGGTAGAAATAGGTCTAGACAAACTGGTTAAAGTCACCAAATACGTCAATACACATACCAACAATAACATTTACGGAAACGCACTTGAGGCTCTACTTGGTGCTATCTACCTGGACTACGGCTACAAGCAATGTAAAAGATTTGTAGAACAACGCCTGTTCAAAAGCTTTGTAAATCTGGATAAAGTGGCTGAAAACGAAGTGAATTTCAAATCGAAACTGATCGAATGGAGTCAAAAAAACCGGCTTGAAACCGAATTTATCTTGATTAGTGAGACGCTAAACAAGTCGAACAAACATGTTTTCTTATCCGGCTTAAAAATTCAGAGCAAAACAATCTGCGAAGCAACAGGAAATAGCAAAAAAGAATCCCAACAAAATGCTTCACGCATTGCCTTTGAATTAATTCAATCAAATCCAAACTTTCTGAAAGACTTAAAGTCAGAGCTGGGAGATGCATCCGACGATGCAAACATAGAGTCGTGACAAGCAACCCAACTTGTTGTTACAGAACAATAAACAATGTCCCAAAATTTCTTATCCTATGCATTTTAAATAAAAATGCACAATCTAATTGTGTTTATTTCTATCTTTGTAGCTATAAATACAACCAAAGAAATCATTAAAAACAGACGATATGGAAAATCTTCATCTTTCACAACTGGTATTTTCTCAAGCCAAGAAATACGGAGAAAGAGCTGCATTATATCACCGCGAAGAACAAACTGACGAGTGGACTAAAATTTCATGGAATGCACTTGCAAATCAAGTCACAACAATTGCCAAGGCATTCATCGAAATCGGCGTAAAAGAAGAACAACGCGTCGCTCAGTTTTCTCAAAACAAAGCTGAGAATCTGATTATTGATTTTGCTCTGTTTTCAAACAGATCTATCATGGTTCCGCTGTATGCAACCTCCTCAATGCAACAAGTAGCCTATATAGTGAATGATGCTGAAATAGAAGTAATATTTGTGGGGGACCAACAACAATACAACATCGCTTACGAAGTCATGCAACAATCAAAGTTTCTGAAAAAAATTATTGTTTTCGACAGAAAAGTTGTATTCGCAAGCTCTGAAAACGCGATGTATTATAGTGATTTTCTCTTACTCGGGGAGAAATCGACAAAACATATTGAAGCAGAACTCCGACGAAATGAGTGCAACGAGAACGATTTGGCGTGCATTTTATACACTTCCGGAACTACCGGTAATCCTAAAGGGGTAATGCTGCCTCACTCCTGCTTCATCGAGGCTTTACGCATCCACATCTTACGTCTGACTAGCATTACAGACAAAGACACGTCTATTGCTTTTCTTCCACTTTCGCACGTATTTGAACGGACCTGGTGCTATTTCTGCCTTCTAAAAGGCGTTACCATTTACATTAACCTGCGACCAACCGAGATTCAGCAAACAATTAAAACCGTTCGTCCAACTTTGATGTGTGCCGTTCCACGATTCTGGGAAAAAGTATATGCTGGAGTAAAAGAGAACTTATCAAAATTCTCCCCAATCATGTTAGGCATTGTTGCCTGGGCAATTGCCACAGGAAAAGAATACAATGTCAACGTGCTTCGAAGAGGGAAAAAGCCCGATATCTTCTTAAAATTTGGATACTCTATTGCTGATAAATTAATCTTTTCAAAAGTAAAAGAAACTTTAGGCATTGAAAATGCAAACATGTTGCCAACGGCCGGAGCAAAATTATCCGACGAAATTGCATTATTTTTTAGAAGCATTGGAGTTCCGATTGTTTACGGTTATGGATTAACGGAAAGTACAGCCACAGTTTGCGCCTACGAATATGTTGGTTATGAAATTGGCACCGTTGGAAATATTATGCCTGATGTGAATGTGAAAATAGGCGAAGACAATGAGATTTTGCTCAAAGGGAAAACTATCTTCCCTGGGTACTATAAGAATCCTGAAGCTAACGCAGCGGCATTTACTGAGGATGGTTGGTTTAAAACCGGCGACGCAGGCTATATCAAGGATAATAAAATAGTATTAACCGAACGTATTAAAGATTTATTCAAGACTTCCAATGGCAAATATATTGCTCCCCAGGAGATTGAGACACGGCTGGCAGTTGATAAATACATCGAGCAAGTGGCGGTAATTGGTGATGAGCGAAATTACGTTACTGCAATCATAGCCCCCAATATAGCTGCACTGGAAGAATATGCCCAGAAACATAAGATTGCGTATGAAAACATAGATGAACTGCTCAAATCAGCACCCATCCATGAATTTTTGCAAACACGGATTCATGATCTGCAGAAAGGAATGGCCAACTATGAAATAATTAAACGCTTTACGTTGATTCGTAAAAGTTTTGCTATCGAAACCGGGGAATTGACTAATACATTGAAAATAAGAAGGACAGTAATTATGCAAAAATACAAGTCTCAAATTGAAGAAATGTATTCCAATTAGAAGCTAGATAACAATAAATTTATTTTATTGTACAATTTGAATGTTATATAACATATTATTCGTATTTTTACACCGATATTATTTACTTATAACAACGTTTTAAACCAAACAATTATGTTATCAGAAAAAATCGGAAAAAATGCAGGTCTAATCTGGACGGCATTACAAACTGGCGAATTAAATGTGAAAGCCATTAAAAAATCAACTAAGCTAACAGAAAAAGATTTAAATCTGGCTCTGGGCTGGTTAGCTCGGGAAGGAAAAGTAAAGTTCAATGAAGTAGAAGGTGAATTAGTTATCCACCTTGCTTAATTTGGGACTATTGAATTATTTTAGGTAAATCTTATTGGTTGAGTTTTTCTCAACCTGTACACGACTAAAAAGGGATTATCTCGCTTTTCGAGATAATCCCTTTTTAGTTTAGAAAAACCCTATTTTAACAACCACTACCACTTATAGAAATCACCCTGTCAGGTAATCCACCTCCCGAAATAGTCAAAATAGCACTATGAGCTCCGAGCGTTGTTGGCACATAATTTAGAATAATATTACCATCGGTTTTTCCAGTAATGGCATCTCTGGATATGGTAACTGGCGAGACAGTAAACAAAGCAGCATCAGCTCCCGAAATCACCAAGTTCAAATCACTTACTATATCTGTTGTTTTGACATTAATTGTTTTGACATTGGTTGTAAATAATTTAGTTGGATAAAAAAGAAGCGAATTATCAATTGTTCCAGCAAAAATAACCGGTGAGTCTGGTCCAATTGTCGATGTTCCGCTTATGCTAAAACTTGAAGAAGCCAAGCCTGTACTGCTAATATTTATTTGATCATTCTGGGTTCCTGTACTTTTCGGATTATATCGAACATCTACAGATGCATTAACGCTACCTCCGGTTGGAGTCAGGCTCAGCGTTTTGCCCCATACATTATCCGTAGAAAGTTTCATTTCAAAATTAATATTGTTCTGAAATGCAATATTCAAGTTAGCTATCAGATTTAAAGCAGAGATTGTTATGCTTTGAGCTACAGTTGGGGTTCCGAAATAAGTTGAAAAGTTTGTAAAGTTGGCGGTTGTAGATATTCTTGGAGGCATCACATTAAAAGTTATATTATCCGGTGTCTTGGTAATGTTTTTTATCACCCGGTTAATGTCAACCCCGGCCCAGGTTACAGGAGTGAATGAGCCGCTTGTAAATGCAGTCCCTGGAGTCGTCTCCGAGCCACTTAGAGGCTGCAAATACAAATGCATGTGACTGGGTGCGGTTTGTGTAGTTCCACTATAATAATTGAGATTATTATTACTCCATGCGGTCTGATTGAAATCTACATGCCAAATACACATCCCTTCTGCCGGTAAGTAAGTATCCCAACCGGTTTGTTTTCTGTATTCAACCATAAAAAACTCATTGGGAGTTGGATTTGAACCATTCAAATTATGCGTAGTGCCCGAAAACAGAAAAGCTTGATTGGCAATACTAGCAGGCTGATTCACTGACTGGGAGATTGGCAATAACGTCAAATTAGAAGCAACGCTAACTTGCTCCGGAGTTAAATAGCCCAAAAAGAACCGGTCATAAACTGAATATGTAGGAGGCGTCCTGCCGTTATTATTATAATTACCAGCATCCATAATACTCCATGAATCCAACGTATGAGCTTGAAATAATGTAGTATCATAATAATCAGGGAGTCCTAATACATGTCCAAATTCATGACAAAAAGTTCCAACACCACACATATTGCTTCCCGAGCTACCCTGAAGTTCAGAAGTACATGCATAATTCAATAACCGTTTTCCATTAAACGTAATAGAAGCATCCGTTCCGGAGTAGTTATACTTGTTTGGGTATTGCGAAATTGGATAAACCCCCCACGACTGTGGCCAAACGGTATTGGCAGGAGCTCCCTCAGCTTCATTGTGTCCGGCATAACAAACGAAAACATTATCCAATACACCATCATTATCCGTGTCATATTGAGAAAAATCCAAGCCTGCAGCACTAGCGGCAGTGCATGCATCCACCACCATTTGAACTGTATTCATATCGGCTCCATTTGAATCATTCTGCCCATAAAACGCCATGCTGTCTGGCAACGTTACCGGTCCAAAGACATCAAAATTGGGCGAAAATTTACCATAAGAACTTGCCATAAAATAATCTCGAGCCGAACCTGTCCCCCCATTTTCACTGTAACCACTTTGATTCAACAGCTTTGTAAACGAATTCACAGGAGAAGGTGTCACAAAACTCACATCTGCAAAGTTTACTAGAATAACCAAAGAATGTGGAGAGCCTGTAGTTGGAAATACTTTTTGCGGTTTCGCTTGTATCCTCAGCGCATTGCTTTTCATCGGACCTTTTTGACTAACCAGAAGTAACGTTGATTGATTCAGCGTTTTCAAAAATTGAATTTCGGACACTGAACGTTTTGTTATATCACGTGCAATAATATCACTTTCAACAACTTCACCAGCAGTATTTGTTGTTGCGTAAGTCAAAAAACCTTTCGAATTTACTTTCAGCAAACAACCATCTTCACTCGTTTTATAGTGATGGAATTCATCCCCCTGCAAATGAATAGTCAGGTGAGTTCCATCTGGTTGCATCACAGTAACAGGACGTGGATATGCTTTAGCCGCATAAACGGGAAGATCTATAAAATGAAAAAAAACGACAGAAAATGTTAGCAATATTAATCTCGTATTCATATTTTATCTTTAGTATTTCTTACCACATCGAATTTAATCGGGCAAATATACTGAAATTATCAAATAGAACTTTTTCTTAAACTGTTTTCTAACAAAATAATGTGACAAATTTACAGGTATCATTTGAATCAGGATAAAATATTTACCGCCATATTATTTAGTTGAAAATTAAATTATTTGAAAGTAATTCTTTCTATTCCTCCAAAAACATACAAAAGCAAAGACTGTCAAAAAGACCGTAACAAGTTGATAATGTAAGACATAATGTCGTTTTATTACTATTGGCATTTTATTTGAAAAATAGCTGTCAACAAAACAACATTATGTTTAATTTAAAAATGGAGGATAAAACTATGTCACTCGTTAGATTTTCAAATCAATTACCCACGATGTTTGACCGCTTCTTTGAAGGCGATTTATTCGATTGGTCAAACCGCAACTTTTCACTCACAAATACTACTTTGCCATCTGTAAACATTAAAGAAAACAGCAATGAATTCAAAGTAGAAGTAGCAGCACCCGGTTTTGATAAGGGTGATTTCAAGTTAGAATTGAATCATAATCTATTAACTGTTTCATCAGAAAAGAAAGTGGAAAATGAAACAAAGGAAGATGAACAATTTACTAAACGAGAATTTAGTTACCAATCGTTCAGCAGGTCATTTACATTACCTAACACCGCCGATGGAGAACGAATTGAGGCTAACTACGAAAATGGAATTCTACAAATCAACATTCCTAAAAAAGAAGAAGCAAAACCAAGACCTGCTCGTACAATTGAGATTCAATAAACATTTCAATTTAAATCGAGTTATAATGGAGACTGAATTCAGTCTCCATTATTTATTTAAAACAGGCTCCAGTTCCAATAAAAAATAAAAAAATCAAGCTAAAAACGAAGTATATTTATCGAATATCAATAAATATGTTTTGTTATTCAAAAAATAATCTCTTTCTTTGCATAACAGTTTTCAATTTTGCATATAATTATTAATCAAAGCACTTTCGTATGAAACAGTTTTTAAAATTTACACTCGCCACCATTGTGGGTATTTTCATTGCCACTTTATTAATCATCCTGATTTCACTGGGCGTAGTAGGTGCAATTGCCAGTTCTAGCGAGTCAGTCACAGTTTTAAAACCAAATTCAGTGTATGAGTTAACATTGGAAGGTTCTTTGGTTGATCGTTCTACTGATGACCCACTCTCGGGTGTACTTGGAAAAGCATTTGGCAAACCGTCTGAAAATTCAATAGGACTTGACGATGTCTTGAAAAATATCGAAAAGGCCAAGAAAGATGACAACATTGTTGGTATTTACCTCAAAGGAGGTTCACTATCAGGCGGAATAGCCTCCATTAAAGAAATAAGAAATGCACTGATTGATTTCAAAAAATCGGGCAAGTTCATCGTGGCTTATGCCGATAATTATTCCCAACGCATGTACTATCTGGCTTCGGTTGCCGACAAGGTTTTGATTAATCCACAAGGAATGCTTGAGCTGAAAGGGCTCTCGGCTCAAACCATGTATTTCAAAAACACATTGGATAAATTAGGTATTGAAATGCAAATTGTAAAAGTAGGGACATTTAAGTCGGCTGTAGAACCGCTTATCATGACCAAAATGAGTGATGCAAACCGTTTGCAGGTAAACGTTTTCATGCATTCAATCTGGAACACCATTCTGAAAGAGATTTCAACTTCACGAAAAATTCCGGTCGATAAATTAAATAGCTATGCTGATGAAATGTTGATGTTCCAACCAACCGAAAAATCAAAGCAATACGGACTTGTTGACTCACTGGTTTATATTGATCAGGTAGATACTGTACTTCGCAAATGCGTAAAAAATCTGAAGAAAGGAGAAGATCTGGTTTTCGTAAAAAACTCAGCAATGACCAAGGTGCCTGATACCGGAAAGTATGACAAGAGTAAGGTTGCTTTAATTTATGCTGTTGGCGAAATAACCGATGCAGAAGGCGAGGGTATTGTAGCGAGGGATATGGTAAAAACCATCAACGATGTGGCTAAAGATTCGGCAGTGAAAGCGGTTGTATTCCGGATTAGCTCGCCGGGTGGAAGCGCTTACGCTTCTGAGCAGATTTGGCACGCACTGAACCGTCTTAAAACCAAGAAACCACTAATTGTATCAATGGGTGATTATGCCGCCTCTGGAGGCTATTATATCGCGTCTACTGCCGACAAAATTATTGCCCAGCCCAATACGATAACCGGTTCGATCGGAATCTTTGGAGTGATCCCAAACATCAAAGGGCTGAATGAGAAACTGGGCATCACGTATGATGGTGTAAAAACGAACAAAATGAGCGATGCCATTACAGTAAACCGAGCATTTACACCCGAAGAACGCGACCTAATGCAAAACTACGTAAACCGTGGATATGAACTATTTGTAAAGCGCTGCGCAGATGGAAGAAAATTGAAAGTGGAACAAATTAAAGCTATTGCAGAAGGACGCGTGTGGACTGGTGAAGATGCTTTAAAAATAGGATTGGTTGATAAAATCGGAGGTTTGAACGACGCTATTAAACTGGCTGTAGAAAAGGCGAAATTGCAAAGTTACAACCTAAAAGAATATCCCGAAAAAGAAGACTTTGCCACCAAGTTTATGAAAAACTTCAGTAAGGATGTGGAAACGCACTTTATGAAAGCACAGTTGGGTGAGCAATACAATGCATTCAAACAAATCAGAGATCTCGACAAAATCAACGGCATCCAAGCTCGTTTGCCATACGATTTGAATATTCAATAGTCTTCTTTATTGCGTTTTCTTTATGAAAATGGCAAGGGACACAAACGTGATGTTTTGTGTCCCTTGTTTTTATGGCGCAGGCTCACTCGGTAAACTTCAGATCTTCATTATATCAATCCACTTGCATGATATAAAAAAACAGGGTCACCTTTCGGCAACCCTACTCTCATTATAAATTTATTGAATTGATTTATTCTACTGAGAATTTGTACACACACCATTCGTCGTACTTCTGTCCCGGACGAAGCACAGGACTTGGGAAATGCGCAATGTTAGGTGAATTAGGGAAACCTTGTGTCTCCAGGCAAATTGCATCCTGACGGTCGTAAATTTTACCTTCTTTGCCGGTTACTTTGTCAATCCAGTTTCCTGAATAAACCTGCAATCCCGGTTGAGTGGTCAATACTTCCATTTTGCGGCCGCTAACGGGCTCGTAAACGTATCCTGCAAGAGCTAACTGACCGGCTTGTTCCTTGCGGATGCACCAGTTGTTGTCCAATCCCCATCCCGGAACGAATGCTTCGTCGTCAACGCGCACGTCAACCACTGTTGGTTGGCGGAAATCGAACGGAGTTTCTGCTACCGGACGAATTTCGCCGGTTAAAGCGAAAGACTCATCCAACACGGTATAGAAATCAGCATTGATTTGCAACTGATGATCGCGGATAGTTCCGTTTCCGGCACCTTTCAGGTTGAAGTACGAGTGATTAGTCAAACCAATGATGGTTGCTTTGTCAGTGGTAGCCTCATAATGCATCTTGATTTCGTTATCGTCACTCAAAATATAAGTACAGGTAACGGTCAGATTACCCGGATAGCCTTCTTCTCCATCAGGCGAGAAAAGCTCTAATACCAATTCTTGCTGTGATGACGATTTCACCGTCCAGACTTTCTCGTTGAAACCATGGATTCCGCCGTGCAATGAGTTAGTCCCATTATTTACCGGAAGTTGGTAATCCACACCGTCTAACGTAAATTTACCATCTTTGATCCGGTTAGCAAAACGTCCGCAAACAGCACCAAAGTAGATTTCTTTTTCAATCACTTCTTCCAGCGTATCGAAAGCAAGCACCACATCGTCGAACTTACCATTTTTGTCGGGAACCATCAAACGGATAATCTTAGCACCATAGTTGGTAATATCTACCGACATACCGTTCTTGTTGAACAACGTGTAAAGCGACACGGGTTTGCCGTTCAATTCTATTTCTAATTCTTTTACTGTCTTCATATTGTTATGTAGTTTAATACTACCCCTAGCCCCTAAAGGGGAACTAAGTTAGTATTGTTTCTTAACGTTGATGATTTTTGAATAAAAAACCCCTAAAACGGAAATATGAAGACGAACTTGCATAGTTCCCCTTTAGGGGTTAGGGGTATAGTATTATAGTTTGCAAGCTCCGTTGCCAATTTCGGCAATGTAGAATTCGGGTTTGATACCGATTTTAGCTTCGTAAGCAGCACCTACTTCTTTGATGAATGTGTCGATAGCTTCGTCTTTTACCAATGAAACGGTACAGCCACCAAAGCCACCACCTGTCATACGTGAACCGATAACGCCATCGATTTTCCATGCTTCAGCAGCCATGCAATCCAATTCAGGGCCGGTTACTTCGTAATCGTCGCGCAATGAAACGTGCGAAGCGTTCATCAATTGGCCGAACAATGTCAGGTCACCTGCTTTCAATGCTTTTACAGCGTCACTGGTACGTTGAACTTCACCAACCACGTGGCGGGCACGTTTTTTAGCTACAGGATCGGTAATGGCCGATTCGATTGAGTTGAATTCAGCCTCGGTCAATTCGGCCAGGAATTTCAATGGACGAACCGTGTTCAATTGTTCAACAGCCTTTTTACATTCAGCCACGCGTTGGTTATAAGCGCCTGAATCCAATTTGTGTGGGCTGTGAGTATTTGAGATAAGAATTTTCACGCCTTCCAGTTTCACCGGAACCAATTCGAATTCCAACGTATCGCAATTCAAGTGTATTGCATGATCTTTTGCACCGTTAGCAGAAGCAAACTGGTCCATGATACCGCAATTTACCAACGCAAATTCATGTTCTGATTTCTGACCGATCTGAGCCAAAACGGTACGATTAAATTCAGTTCCCAACTGGTCATTGAAAGCATAAGCAGTAACCACTTCCAAGGCGGCCGATGAGGAAAGTCCGGCACCGTTAGGCACATTACCCCAGATAAGGATATCATAACCCTGAGTGATAGCAATACCACGTTTTACAAACTGAGCGATAACGCCAAGTGGATAGTTTACCCACGATTTGTCAAGTGGAGTAGTTAGTTGATCAAACCCAAGTGAAATGATTTCAGGTTGATTCAACGATTTGAAGTTCATAACTTTTTTATCATTCTTTGCCAACAACAAATAAGTTCCAAAGCTTAACGCACATGGAAAAACTGAACCACCGTTGTAATCGGTGTGCTCGCCAATAAGATTTACACGCCCCGGTGAAAAGTAAACGGCCTCAGCGGTTTTACCGTAAGCCAATTCGAAAGCTGATTTTAATTCTTGAACTGTCATTATCGATTTATTTTTAATTGTATTTTGTACATTTATTATTCAGAACGCAAAAATAACGAAAAAAGGGCCTAATAATTTGGTTCAAAATCATGTTGTAGAACATGATTCTTGAAAAATAACATGCATTAAGTTTTTGTTAAACATCCTAAAACAAGATCACGTATGACAGGCAAAGATAGAGTGCAACTGTATAGCAATACGAATCATTACGTGTGCAAAAAAAAGAAGATGACTCAACTTCTTTGTTGAATCATCTTCCTGTAAAATGAATAATATCCGGGATAATTGTTTAAATCAGATTAAACGGTAATGCTTATTCTGAGTAAAATAAAATCCGATGGTTCCCACCAACGGGAAGCAGAAAACACCCGCTAATATGTAATAGACAGGGATTCGCGGAAGCACAAACTGCGCGTTTTGAAACAGCCCGGTATAGAATCCCAAAAACAGGGTGGTGAGCATCCCTATAATTGCAAAAACCCACACAATCCAACTGCGGTCAGCTTGTTCGGGAAGTTTCCGCATGACACGTTTGGAAAAACCGTTATCGGCAATTTCTTGCTTTTGTTCGCCGAAGAATCCTTTCAGCATGTTGTCAGTTTCGTTCGTTTCCATATCCTGCTTGCGTTAGGTAAACACTTAATTTTTCTTTGCCCTTCAGAATGTATGTTTTCGCCGTTCCGAGCGGGCAGTTCATTATTTTGGCAATCTCTTTGTGCGTTTTATCTTCCATATAAAACAACAAAACAGCTGTTTGTTCTTCTTTGCGTAAGATCTTTAACGCTTTGTAAATATCCATTTTCTCGGCCGAGAATTCATTGAGCGTATGGTGTTGGTTATCGATCACCTGTTCATCAATATCATCATAGTGCTTTTGAGCCCGCGCCGAATCGTAAAAAACATTGTAAGCTATGCGGTAGAGCCAAGTTGAAAATCCCGATATTCCTTTGAATGTAGAGATATTCAGGTAGGCTTTGATAAAGGTTTCCTGCGCCAGATCGTCGCTCAACGGAGCATCGCCCACAGTCAGGTTCAGGAAGAACCGACGTATGGACGACTGATATTTACAGGTTAGTTTATCAAATGCGGTTTTGTCGCCAAGCAAAGCAACCTGCGCTACCCAACGGATATCATCCGTGTTGCTCATTGTCGTTTACGGTTGAATCAGTCTTTGGCTTTTCAAGAAAATGAACCAGCAGATAGCCCAACCCCACAAAGGTAGGAACTATTCCAACAATTAGCGAACTCTTGTTGTGTCCCATTACAATGAATGAAATCAGCAAGGCCAACCCAATCATGAACCACAAAATACCTTTTTTCAGGTTTGAGGCTGTGCTTACTTTTTTGGGTTCATCAAAGAAATGTTCGGGAACAGCCTGACCCATTTCCAACGATTTGGTGTACAAATCGTACCGGCGCTTAGACTCTTCTTTTTGAGAGCCCACTCTTACAACGATAATGCCACCGACAAAAAGGAAAGGCAGCAAACAAATCATAAAGATTTGAAAACCATTCAACGGCATTTCGAGACGCGATTCCTTCGCAATTTCTTGCTTCCGGACCTCCAGTTCCTGCTTTTTAAGTTCTGCAATCTGATTCGGCGACAGTTTCGAATACATGATTGAGTCTTTTTGCAGTTCATGAATCTCTTTGCTATTAGCCACAACCTCACGTTTCAGGCTGTCCATATTAACGCCCTTTTGTGCTGCACCAGTCCCAACAAGCAGTGTCAGAACCAATAGAAATAATCCAAGTCGTTTCATATTCGTAATTTTTTAGGGAGTAAAAATAATGTTTGTTTTTCAATTAGACGAAACGAACCATCGTTTTGGATTTAAATTGAATAAAAAAAATTGATGTTTAACAGCACTAACAGGTTAATGCCAGATTTACACCGAACGAATCTTTAAATATACGATTTACAAGAATACTGAACCAGGACTACTGGTATTATTGATACCACAATTTTTATCGGGAAATCATTACAATTAGCAACAATCCTGTTATTACAATTGAAATTGTCAATGGAAACCAGATTGGTTTAGCTCTATATTTTGTTTCTCTTCCAACATATTTATTCCAAAATTCAGTTGTTAGAATATAACCACCAAAACCATTAATTAAATACACATAGATAATCGAAGAAGCTGCTAAATTACCTAGCAATATAGCCAAAGTTGTAAATAAAACTCCTAAACCAATAATTTTTATCTTCTGGCTTTCGCTATTTACATTTAATGAAAGTAGTATTGCTCCAAAAATTACGGTAAAAATTGTAGAAAATGCCATTATAGAAGATTTAGAATATAATAGTGGAGCATTAGGATCAGTCACTACATTTTTTTTCAGTGATTTTGATGACCCAAAAATATTTTCTTCATCTTCAACTTCTTTCATTTTTTCTATTCTCGTATTCCATGATTTGAGTTCTTCATCAGAAAAATCTTTACCTCTTACTTTTAATTCACTAATGGCTGCAGTTAAGGCTTCCGGTGAATAACGATCAAAATTTTCAATAAATTCCATTAGTTCTTCAACTGTCTTTTTAGACATTAATTCCTCAAAATGTGTCCTCATAAATATCGTTTAATTATTTTATCTTCTCTTTATTTCATTTTTTAATCAAGCCTTCAAAATTAATAAGATATAATTAACCAACAAGCATTTTATGCAGTTATTTCAAAAGCAATTTATCATCGATCTTGCTGTTCTTATTAACACAGTATCTTAAGATACACTGAAGTTAATGTTTGTATCCTTTCTATGAAAATCCTATAACAAAGCCGGCTCGGGCTGAACCAAATCGTATTTGAGATGTTTTTTGAGCTAAACGCAGGAACGGAAAATGATGCTGAAGCTAACAAAATATCGAAGAAAACTAAAACAAATAATATTATGTCAGAAAGAACATTGCAAATTAAAGGAATGAGCTGTGGGCATTGTTCGGCCCGGGTGGAAAAAGTGCTAAATGCCATTGATGGCGTAGAAGCAAAGGTCGATTTGGAAACCAATTCGGCCCAGGTAACCCTCACCAAAGAAGTCAGCGATGAAGCACTCAAAAGTGCTGTTGATGGCATCGGGTACGAAGTTGTGAGTTTCAACTAACCGGACATACTCATTACAAAACAAACAGGGCTGCCAGTGGGTGGCCCTGTTTGTTTTTTTATATAAACAGAATTAAATTACTTGTTTGCAATCAATTTGATGAACAAGTAAAATTTCATTAAAACAACAATTAAAAAACTCTTGGATTTGAGAATTTTTAATTTTACTTTTGCATTTTATTTTAATACATCTAAAGCAGTCGCTGAAAAGTAGATGATTTGATTAGTACCCTGAACCTGACATTTGGTGTTCGATTATAAGAGACTGCAAAAGTTATAATATAAAACAAATACACATTCGCATTTATGAAAAAAACATTCATCGTAGTATGTCTTTTTATTAGCCTTACGTCAGCTATGGCGCAAGGCAAATTTGAAATTCATTTGGGAATATCAATACCATCGGGGCCTTTTGCAGAATACAATTACAATAATTCATTTTTTGTTGGAAGCGGATCTGCAACCACAGGGTTAGAAGTAGGTTTAAAATATCTTCATCCCATAAGCCCTGATAAGAGGCTTTCATTAACTGCAAGTATTGATCTTATTCAAAACGGAATGGATCAAAAGTTTAAAGACGACTTTCAGAAAACAATGGATAATTCATTAAGCCAATATGGACTCAAAACCAGTACAAAATATCCTAATTATTTAAATACACCAGTACTGGTAGGTGTGAATTACAGAATACCTGTGGACGAGAAATTCTCCATATATGCCGATGCAGGTTTAGGATTAAATTTTTTAAGCATAACTGATATTGTTGCTACGGCTACTGAATATATGGGTCAGCTTAAAGGTGGATCACAATCTTCCAGAATAGAGTTTGATTCATCAACTAAATTTGCAGCACAAGTAGGCGCAGGCTTTCTGTTTACTAATCGTTATAGCATTGGCTTGCATTATAATCAGCTAGGATCATATAATATAACCGGAAGAAATGTAGCTTCCAATGGGAAAACCACCAATATTAATTCGGAAAAAGCAGTGGACATCAATCAACTTTGTTTGACGTTCGGCATGCTCTTTTAAATTCAGTCCATACTAATAACCTGAGTTCTGCATAAAAACCAAATGGAAAGGGTGGTCAACTTAATAATATATTTTGGTTCTCGGACATATACAAATATAAATATGTCGGTACGTTGTCCTCAGGTTTATATGTCTGATTAATTTCTACAAATAGTGCGCTGCACCTTATGCATAAAATGTAAAGGGACAGAGCAAAGCTTATCCCGAAATCAAGGTAATCTGATGACATTGAACCCTTCTTGGGTTATTTTATCCCCGCACTCCGTACAGGGTTATTCACATTGCCTCCTTCCGAGGGACATTTTCTGTTTGATTACATATCTCACTCCCCGCTCCCACTGTCGTCTCGTGTTTTTTCCATATTTCAAGGCCACACCAACCCGGCATGTGAAGCTGATAGGATGTTTCAAGGCGCGTTTGCCCCGTTGTCTATCGCTGAGAGGATGTTTCAGCACAAAAAATCTCTGTTGAATATCTATTTTTATATTACCATAATATGGCGCTATAAATATACTCACATATTTATAGTACCAATACATTTTATTATCAGTATAATATATTATTTATAGCAAAATAAATATACAAGATAAATATTTAGTTATATTTGTAATATCAATACCGGATACGATAAAAAAACTGCAAAGAGGATATAATTATGGATAAAATTATGGCGATAACGCTCCCCAAAATGCATAACAGCGCCCATATTGCCTTTATGAGCCATGTAAAAGACTTGCTCACGACCGAAAACATTCCAACAGAGGCCTTCGAAAAGCAAATTGAGACGTTCAATATGGCGTTGCAGACCGAGGAAGCCACCGCACAGGTGAGGCGCAAGAGTTTTTTGACCGACGAACTGGTCAGCCTGAACGCACAACGCGAAGAATTGTACGCCGGAATGGTGCATCATTACGAAAGCTGCCTGCGCCATTACGATGACGCCGTCCGGACAGCCGCCCACGGCATTTCGCACATCATGAAAAGCATTGCGTTTATGCACAACCAGTCGAATGTGAACCGCAATGTGAGCATCTGGAAAATTACGTCCAACATCCGCCAGCCAAAATATGCGCCACAGGTGGAAACAATGCAATTATCCGGTTGGCTGGATGCGCTGGACACGCTAAACAATAAGTACCAGCAAACCTGCGATAAACGGATCAGCGAAAAGGCACGGGCCGGAAATGGCAATGTGCGCAAAACACGCGAAGTGACCGACAAGGCCTATCAGGATATCATCAGGATGGTTAATGCCCTCATCGTGGTGAACGGGCCGGAAAACTACAGCCTGTTTATGCGGAGGATGAACTTGCACATTGCCAAAGTAAAAAAAAGCATGGCCATCAGCGAAGGATGGAGAAAACACATGAAGAAAAAAAAGAAAAAAGAGGTGGTGTAAACTTTTTTCGGGGTGGGTTTGTTATAGCTCACAGAAAACAACTTAATATGCCATAGAGTTTTTTTTGAAATTTATAGATTTAAGAGAAAAGTAAATAAATAGAACAGGCTGGTTCGCGAGAATCGGCCTGTTTGCTGTATAAAACACTCCCCATTAACACAATACTGATTAATACTTGTTTACAAAACCCCCATAAGTAGGTATTGTACTCCCCCTCCGGCAGCCATACTTTTGCAACCGATTATTCACTCAAAAATATAGGTATGCAAAAATTATTACTTCTCTTATTGTTGTTTATATCAACGCAAATTATCGCACAGACAGGAAATATTGAAGGATCAGTACTCACCAAAGATGGCAGGCCTGCCGAATTTGTGAATCTGATCCTGGCCGGAACACAAAAAACCGCCATTGTCAATCAACAGGGAACTTTCGTTATCGAAGGCGTCAAACCCGGAACCCACAACCTGGTTGCTTCCTTCGTAGGACTCAACACACAAAGTAAAAGTGTGGTGGTAGAAGCCGGAAAGACGGTGAAAGCAGACTTCGTGCTGACCGAAAACAGCAAAGAACTCACCGAAGTGGTGGTAACTGCCAATCCCAGCAAGTATGTGGCCGATTATCCATCGGTATCACTCCGGTTGAAAACTCCGCTGCTCGAAGTGCCGCAGAATATCCAGATTGTTACCAAGCAGATTATCCAGGATCAACAGCTCTTTGATATGCTCGAAGGCATTACCCGCAACGTAAGCGGTGCCCGGCGTATGGAACATTGGGATAATTATGCCCTGATTTACATGCGCGGATCGCAAATAGCCGCTTTCCGCAACGGCATGAACGTAACCATGCTCTGGAGCCCGCAACCCGAAGACATGAGTATGGTGGAACGTATCGAATTTGTAAAAGGCCCTGCCGGATTTATGTTGTCCAACGGTGAGCCGAGCGGTTTCTACAACGTGGTAACTAAAAAACCGACCGGAATAACCAAAGGCGAAGTAGGCATGACCGTGGGTAGCTTTAATACCTACCGGGCCACACTCGACCTGGATGGAAAACTGGATAAAACCGGGAAGCTATTATATCGGTTGAACGTGCTCGGGCAGTCGAAAGGCTCCCAGCGCGAAAATGAATTCAACAACCGGATCTCCGTTGCACCCGTTATCAAATATCAGCTGAACGACCGCACATCCCTGACCGCTGAATATACTTATCAGAAAAACACCATGTCGATGATCGGATCCAACTATTCTTTCTCGGCCAAAGGTTATGGCGATCTTCCTGTCAGCTTTACAAGTGCAGAAGCCAACATGCCCCCTACTACACTGACCGAGAATTCGGCGTTCCTCACCATGGTCCACCATCTCGATGACAACTGGAAATTCACTGGGCAAATTGCCTATATCAATTCCAAGCAAATAGGCCAGAGCATGTGGCCCACCGGTTTCTCGGCAAACAAAGACACCTTAAAACGTGCCATGTCAATCTGGGATTACCAGGGCGAAAGCAAGGTCGGACAATTTTTCGTCAACGGTGACATTCAAACCGGATTTGCCAAACACCGCATCCTGACCGGGCTGGATATGGGCGATAAATCATTCTTCCACGACTGGGCACAATCGGCAGCACTGAAAGGATTGGACATCTACAACCCGGTTTACGGGCAAATCAGCGCTTCGGAATATCCGGTTTTTGACCGCTCGCTCAGCCTGCAGCAACGCGGAGTACACTACCGCCAATCATACGTGGGATATTATGCACAGGACGAAATAGGCATGTTCAACGACAAACTGCGGCTGACACTGGCCGGACGTTACACCACAGCCACCGACCTTGATCCCTATTCGGGAAGCATCGATGCGTCTAAATTCACTCCCCGTTTCGGATTGAGTTATTCTATCGATAAAAACACTTCGGCCTACGGGGTATTCGATGAGGCCTTTGTGCCGCAAGCCGGCTCCGAATTCAGTGGCAAATCATTCAAACCCATTACCGGAAACAACATTGAGTTTGGCCTCAAGCGCGAATGGTTTGGCGGAAACTGGGTAACTGCCTTGTCATTGTATCAGATCACAAAAAACAACGTACTGACCTCCGACCCCAACCACATGAATTTCTCCATACAGTTGGGACAAACCCAAACCAAAGGAGTGGAATTCGACGTACGCGGACAAATTACCGACAACCTGAATCTGACCGCAAATTATGCGTATACCGACGGTGTGGTAACTAAAGATACCGATCCGGCGAAGGTGAATATTGCCATTCCGGGTGTGAGCTCACACATTGCCAATGGCTGGTTGAACTATCGCTTCTCGGACAAAACCCTGAAAGGGCTTGGATTGTCGCTGGGCGCACAATATCAGGGAGGACGCACCTCGTGGTATGTCTTTGATGGTACACAACAAAATCTGCCTGACTATTTCCGCTTAGATGGAGCTATTTCCTACCAATTGAATAAATTCAGCATTGCCTTGAATGTAAATAATATTACCAGCAAGTACCTGTACTCCGGGGCTTATTATAACTGGGGCGGATTTTATTACTGGCAATCAGAACCGCTGATCAATACGCGGTTGAACATTACATATAAGTTTTAAACCCTAAAAACCCCTGACCCCTAAAGAGGAACCGGATTACCTTCGTCTCCTAAGTTATTCTATAAATACTTAAATAGACGGACTATTATAATCCCCCTTTAGGGGCTAGGGGTTACATTGAATATATGAAAAAACTATTCCATACACTTCACCTTTGGCTCGGACTTGCGTCCGGGCTTTTGGTCTTTATAATAGCCGTCACTGGCGCACTTTATGCTTTTAAAGACGAGATCCAAAACTCCGGCAGCTACCACAATGTGCAGAAACAGGAGAAGGCCTTCCTGCTCCCCTCGCAATTGCAAAGCATTGCCGAAAAAACCTTACCCGGCAAAACGTTGCATGCTGTAAAATATAACGGATACGAGCACGCAGCCGAAGCCTCTTTCTATGGCTATAATCCCACGTATTATTACGTCCTTTACCTGAATCCATACACCGGTGAAGTGCAGAAAGTGAAAGATATGAACAAAGATTTCTTTCGCTTCATCATGCAGGGACACTATTACCTGTGGCTTCCGCCGCAGATAGGTCATCCGCTCGTAGCCTGTTCAACCTTGGTATTCTTCCTGGTATTGCTCACAGGTTTGATAATCTGGATACCCAAGAATCGCACTGCGTTGAAAAACCGTGTGTGGTTCAGGTGGAAAAAAGGAACCAAATGGCCACGTATCAACCTGGACTTGCATGTGGTGGGTGGGCTCTACGTCAGCATCTTTGCACTGATATTTGCTATCACCGGTTTGGTATGGGGATTCCAATGGTTTGCGCAGTCGTATTACAAGCTGGCCGGAGGTGAAAAATCTCTGGCGTACTCGGATGTGAGCCCGTATAAACACAGCACCGACTCAACCCGAACCACAAAAAACGCTGTTGACCGCGTTTGGCTGCTTATGCTGCATGAATATCCTCAGGCAGCATCCATCGAAGTACATCCGCCACATACCGATAGCACCACCATTGCCGCTAATGCCAATCAGCGTGATGGCAAGTACTGGAAGACCGATTATCGTTATTTCGATCAGCACAGCTTAAAAGAAGTACCTGTAAATAATATCTACGGACGTTATGCGGATGCACAGTTTGCCGATAAACTTTTCCGTATGAATTACGAAATCCACACAGGAGCAATCCTGGGATTGCCGGGAAAGATATTTGCTTGCCTGATGAGTTTATGCATAGCCAGTTTTCCGGTCACCGGCTTTATCCTGTGGTGGAAGAAAAGGCTTAAGAAGCGGAAGAAATGAACGCAACGGATAAGCGGAATAAAAAAGACTGGCCGGAAAATAATTTCCGGCCAGTCTTTTTTATTCTATTAAACCCAATATAGTCGTTACTTCACCTGAATTGCGACACTGCTTTTCACTTCGGCCGAAGAGGCAGCGTTGCGCAATACGAATTCTCCGGCTTCCACTTTCCACGACATGGTTCTTTCGTCGTAGAATGCCAGGTCTTTTACTTTCACGTCCAACGATACGGTTTGTGTTTCGCCCGCTTTGAGATAAACCTTCTTAAATGCTTTCAACTCTTTAGCCGGACGCATTACCGACGCTTTAGATTGAGTAGCATATACCTGAACTGCTTCCGCTCCGGCTACTTTTCCGGTATTTTTCAACGTAAACGATACTTTGATCGTTTCATCCGCTTTGTACGCCGGTTTATCGGTAGTTATTTTGCCATATTCGAATGTGGTATACGATAGTCCGTAACCGAAAGCAAACTGCGGTGCAATCTTCTTGGTATCGAACCAACGGTAACCAACCAGAATATCTTCTTTGTAAACTTCGTTGATGCTGTCGCCCGGGTAGGCTATCTTGCCAAATGAGTTTGCACCATTATCTTCCAGTTTTTTAGGGAAAGAGAACGGCAATTTACCCGAAGGATTTACCGCACCGGTCAATACATTAGCTATGGCATTGCCACCTTCCGAACCCAAATACCAGGCCTGCACAATGGCAGGTACCTCTTTTACCCAAGGCATAGCCACCGCGTTTCCGCTGATCAGGATGACAGCCACATTTTTATTTACTTTCAGGATAGCTTCAATCAATTTGCTTTGTCCGTAAGGCAAATCATAGCTCTTACGGTCGCCCCCTTCGGCATCCTGAAAATGGTTTTTGTTCAATCCCCCGACAAAGAAGACTACATCGGCATTTTTAGCCGTTTCCACCGCAGCTTTAACCAATGAATCCGCGTTCAGTTTTGAAGGTTCTTCGCGATCGTACAGCGATGGTCCGGAGGCATATCCCAAACTATAAACCACGTGATCTTTTCCATATTTGGCAGTCAGTCCATCCAACGGAGAAACTTCTGATTTGACTTTCAGTGTTGAAGAACCGCCACCTTGGGTCACACTGCGGGTTGCATTTTCCCCGATAATGGCAATTTTCTTGTATTTACCTGTTGAAATCGGAAAAAACTGTTTGTCATTCTTCAATAACACTATGCCTTCTTCGGCCACTTTACGGGCAGTTTCATTATGATCGGCACAAACAAAACGGCCATATGGGCGGTTTGGAGTCATGGCCGTGCGGAAAATCAAACGCAGGACACGGCGGGCTTTATCATCAACAACTGATACCGGAACTTCTCCTTTTTTCAATAAATCAAGGAAAGGACGTGCCAGGTAATAATCCTCGTAACCGAATTTCGCTTTTGAGCTCAATCCGTTGGTATAACTTCCCATTTCAATGTCAAGGCCGTTCAATGCAGCTTGTTTTGTATCATGTGCGCCACCCCAGTCGGTAACCACAGCGCCATCAAATTTCCAGTCGCCTTTCAGAATTCTGTTCAACAACAAATCGTTGTGGCAGCAATGTTGTCCACGCAATTGATTGTACGAACCCATGATCGACCATACTTTTCCTTCTTCCACCGCAGCTTTAAAAGCCGGCAAATAGATTTCATACAAGGCACGGTCGCTCAGGTTTACGTTGATATGCCCACGCCATTCTTCCTGATTGTTCAACGCAAAATGTTTTACACAAGCTGCTACTCCGCTTTGTTGCACACCCTGGATATAAGGCACCACCATAATGGAAGCCAAATAAGGATCTTCGCCCATGTATTCGAAGTTACGGCCGTTCATGGGTGTACGGTAAATATTTACGCCCGGACCAAGTAAAATATCTTTCCGGCGGTAACGGGCTTCCTCACCAATGGCAACGCCATAGGCATGCGACATTTCCGGATTAAAAGTAGCAGCAAGACAAGTCAATGCAGGATAAGCAGTACACGAATCGTTTGTCCAGCTGGCAGCACCCCACGAGTCCCAAAGAATTTCTTCACGCACGCCATGAGGCCCGTCGCTCATCCATATTTCAGGAATTCCCAAACGGGGCACACCGTGCGAACTAAACTTGGATTGTGCATGGCACAAGGCCACTTTTTCTTCGAGCGTCATGCGCGAAAGTGCATCCTCCACACGTTTTTCGATGGGTTGTGAGTTATCTAAATAAACTGGTTTTACAGTTTGCGCACTGGCTTGAAGTCCCGCACCAACGATAAGGCAGAGCAGGGCTGTTTTAAATTTTGTCATGTTTTTCCTGTAATTTTAATTGTTCTATAATGTGTTTGGAGTTTTATTTCGCAAAAACTTTTACGCCCTTAGGGTTTATCCGTTTTATATTCCCGACTTCATCAAAATTCAAACTATCAATACACAATTGGCGCAACACATAATCCTGCTTTTGGGGAAAAATGCGGTGATACAGCATGTAGGTTTGTTTACCGGCAGTAAATACCGTATGATGTCCCGGTCCATACGTAGTACTGTCAGGAGTTGTCGATAAAATCGGGCTATTTACGCCTTCCTTCCAGGGACCATAAGGAGTTTTCCCCGTTGAATAGCGAACTTTATAAGTTGCATCAATAGCTTTTCCTTCAGAATACATCAAATAATAAGTGCCGTTTCGTTTGTACATGTAAGGCGCTTCAAAATAGTTCGGTGGCGTAATATCCCTCGGAATCCCGTCAAAGGTAACCATATCTTTTTTAAATTTCACTACAAAACAGTGTCCGTTTACCCAATTTAATCCCGAACCCCAGTAAAGATAGGCCTCCCCGTTAGTGTCAAGGAAACACTCGGCATCAATCATGTGATATGCCGGATACATTTTACGGCTGATTAACGGCGTATTATCGGATTTTGCATTCTTCCATGGGCCAAGCGGGTGGTTACTGACTCCAGCCCAAACTTCACTTCCCACCGACACGTACATGTGATATTTTCCATCCTTTGTTTTTACCACCGATGGTGCCCAAACATTGGCATCGCCGGAAGTTTGGCTGGTGCAAGCCTCTTTTGTAGGCCAGTTTATGTGTTTTTGCTCCCACGTTTTAAAGTCTTTGGTAACAAGTACTCCAAGTTCTGTCCCACCCCATGGATCTATCGTGGCATAAATGTAATAAGTTCCATCGCATTTTACTATCGATGGGTCAGCAAAATAACCATCGTTGATCGGATTAGTAATAAACCGGCTTTGAGCAGCTACAAATCCTATTGTCAAACAACTTAACCAAATGCTTACTATTGTAAATAATCTCATCGATTTTGTTTTAAAACTTTACCACTTCAATGTCATAGTCTGACCTTTAGCCAGACTTATCTCTTTTTGCTTATCGCCGAAGGTTAGGATTGTTTTTCCACCCGTTTTAGAAAGAATCGTTACCGTTTTCGGTGTTTTGTTTGCCCATTCCATCGACACTACAAAGCCTCCGCGGGCACAAATGCCACTTACCGAGCCTTCGCTCCAACTATCAGACAAAGCCGGCAATAACGTAATTTGCTTATCGGTAGACTGCACCAACATTTCGGCAACTGCTGCAGCACCCCCAAAGTTTCCATCAATCTGAAAAGGGGGATGCGCATCGAACAAGTTTGGATAAGTTCCACCGCCACGGTGTTTGCTATCTTTCACTCCATCAGGATCTACATATCGCAACAATTCGCGGTACATCTTATACGCATGATTTCCGTCGCCCAACCGTGCCCAGAGATTAATGCGCCAGCCTTTGGACCAACCGGTTGTTTCGTCACCTTTTATTTCAAGGGTTTTGCGACATGCGTTGGCCAACTCAGGTGTAGTAGCAGGTGTGATATGACTGCCCGGAAACAAGCCAAACAAGTGCGACTGATGGCGATGCTGCGGGTCCTGATCGTCCCAATCGTAATACCATTCCTGCAAGTTGCCTTTTTTGCCAATCTTGTACGAATGTAAACGAACCAGGGTACTTTCGGCTTTAGCACGGAACTCAGCATCGATATTCAATAGCTTGGATGCTTCTATAATTTGTATCAAACAAGCACGAATCATAGCCAAATCTGCGGTTCCACCGTAGAAAGTTGCTCCGGTATACCCGGCAGGTGTCACGTATTTATTTTCTGGAGAAGTGGATGGCGAAGTAATCAATTTGCCTTCTTTGTCTTCAACCAACCACTCGATGCAAAACTGCGCTGCACCACGCATAATGTTATAAGCTTCGTTTTTCAAATAGTCCTTGTCTTGCGTAAATAGAAAATGCTCCCAAAGATGGGTACTCAACCACGCACCGCCCATATTCCAGCAAGCCCAAACAGGATCGTCGTGACCAAAATTACCCACCGGGTTACTCATTGCCCAAATATCTGAATTATGACATTCAACCCAGCCATTCAAACCGTAAAATGTTTTGGCAGTAACTTTTCCTGTTTCGGACACGTTTTTTATATAGCTTAGCAACGGAAGATGCATTTCGGAGAGATTGGTATTTTCGGCCAACCAGTAATTTTCCTCGGCATTTATATTGGTGGTATAGTTACTACTCCATGGCGGACGCAGGTATGGATTCCAAATACCCTGTAGGTTAGCCGGAACACCCAAGGTACGTGAACTGCTGATTAATAAATAACGTCCGTATTGGAAGTATAATATCTCCAGATTTTTATCTTCTTTGCCTTCGGCATAGCGCCTTAAACGTTCGTCGGTAGGTAGGTTCGGTGCTGTAGTTGCTCCCAGGTTTAAACTTACACGATTGAAAAACTTATGATAGTCGGCCAAATGAGCATCTCTCAAATCTGTTATTGTCTTTGGGAATGCTTTTGCTAATTGTTCAGAAGCAATTTTCTGGTTGTCCAATCCGTTGGTGGCCGGATTTTTATCAAATCCATTGAAACTAGTTGCTACCGAAACATAAATAACCGCTTCGGTGGCATGGCTAAGCACCAAGGTGCTATCGGTAGCGGTTACCGCTCCATCGGTATTTTTTATTTTGGCATATGATGAAAAACGAGTTCCTTTGTTTTCGTCAAAAACCACAGAATTAGGATTGTTTCCTGTATAGCTCGGCATGGCAATGACAGGAGCATATCCGTTTGCTTTCAGGGTTTTTCCGGCAGTGCTAATTTTATATTTCAATAAACTATTGAAATTTACGTCAAAATTCAATGCACCTTTTTTGCTACTGGTTAGCCTAATCACCATCACTTTATCAGGATTCGAGATAAAGTACTCCCGGGTATATTTTACATCACCAATCTCATATACTACTTTCGAAATAGCATTCGCAATGTTCAATTCGCGGTAATACTTTGTGGATGTTCCACTGTTTCTAAAATTCAAAAACAGGGTTCCGAGTGGTGCGTACGAATTGGAATACGTTCCCTGAAGCTTACGGTTGAGTTGATCGGCCAACTTATAATCTTCATTTTTCAGGGCTTCTCGAATGGCAGGCAAGTTTTTATAGCCTTCGGGAAGCATGTTGGCATTCACCGGTTCGCCTGCCCAGAGTGTGGCGTCGTTCAGGTAGATTTGGTCGGAGTTGACACCTCCAAAAACGGACGCTCCCATCCTGCCATTACCCAATACCAAACTTTCCTCAAAATACTGAGCCGGCTGGTTGTACCACAAAACATGATCGGACTGAGCCTTGATATTGCTTCCTGCCAGAAGCAATATTCCCATTATTGCTAAATTAATCTTCTTCATTCTAAGTCATTCATTACTTTACTTTCGATATTCGATACAATCCCGCGCCATGTCTTTTGATAACCGGAGCAAACTTCGTTGTGAATTTACCCAGTTTCTTATGACTCCATAAGTCTGTAATGGTGTAAGTTCCTTTCAAACCTAACTGTTTCAAAGTAACCGGAATTTGTGTTTCATCAGCCGCTTTGCTACCACTTGGATCTTGCGTAAATATAAAAAATTTCACCGTCGCTCCTTCAGGATGCTCCATGCATTCATCATCCAGAGCTGCGATTGCCGAGAATTGGGTGTAACCTTCAGGTATATCAAATTCAATCAGAGAAACTGAATGGGTTCCAATGCCATTGGCATATACTTTACCGTCGACTGTCAATGCTGTACCGCCTACCGATTTATTGACCGTTGGATTCTGCCATCCGGCTGTTGCACTTATCCACTTAAGATCGGTAAGTTTCAGGCTACCTTTTGGACCCGTGAGCGTTGGTTCAATCCAATCGGCATGATCCCACCCGTTGCCATTTCCACCATCATTTACATACAAATAAAGTTTTTTGGCTCCGGTAATATCTACGCTTACGTTAGTGCTTTGCTGTTTATTAGTAGCTGAAATAAGATTGCTTTTCCAAACAGATTTATTTTCGTCAACAGGGTCGTTGTCTTGTGCGTTGAAAACCGCCAGGTATTTATCACCTGATTTTGTGTCGTCGGCGGTCCAGGCAACAAGGTCATTATGCCTGAAAAGTTGTTTGTTGTTCTTACTATATTTATTTACATTCAATACATCGTTATTCGTTAGCAGAGATAGCGTGAATGCATCATTATCCGGCAAGTTGCCTCCAAACATCAACGGCGAACGAAATATAGAAAACAAAGTCATCATGGTGTATTGTTCCTCTTTGGTGAACTTAGTCATACGGTTGTCTCCCCTCTCAGCCCTGATGCCAATACGTCCCATTGGAAGCATGTCGGCATCCGGGAAATGTCCGTCACCAATATGTGGTGCCCAGCGGTCACATACTTCGAAATGATCTTTCAGTTCTGTCCAGTTATCCCAAAAATCATTTACAATACGCCACATATTGGCATGGGTTTTCACATGTTCTGCGTTTTGAATGGGTGTTTCACCGGGCGAAGTGCTAAGTACTATTTTCCTGCCTGTACGAAGAATTGCCTTATTAATCATCGCTACTTCTTCCTGATGATACGGAGAAGAAAGGTCATCTACTTTTACAAAATCAAGTCCCCACGATGCGTACAAATCAAAAATAGAATTATAATATTCCTGTGCACCTGTTTTTTGATAATCCACCGTGTACATATCTCCCAACCACTTACAAAGCCGGTCAGTATTATAGATTTCAGACGCTTTCACAGTAGTCCCAAGAACTGGTGTGTTTTTCTTTACCGCTTCTTTGGGAACACCCCGCATGATGTGGATTCCAAACTTCAAACCTTTGCTATGGATATAATCGGCAAGCGGTTTAAAACCTTTACCGTTAGCAGCCGAAGGAAAGCGGACCGGGCTTGGTAAAAGACGGCCATATTCGTCCATCACAAAAACAGCATCTTTTTCGTTGTAACCATGTGATTTATCATTTTCGATATACCAACGGATATCAACCACCACATAGTTCCAACCATACTGTTTTAAATATTTTGCCATGTAATCGGCATTAGCTTTTACTTCATCTTCCACCACAGTTGGTCCAAAACAATCCCAACTATTCCAACCGTAGGGAGGTGTTGGAGCCCAATCGGCAATTTTTTGTGCTGAAACATTGATAATACTAAATGCAAAAAACACAGCGACGATAAATGTGCTTTTTCTTGAGACTAGTTTTTTTCGGGAATGCGATGTCATGATTGTATTCAATTATAGTTTTTTATTGATTAAAGTTTTATCCCAGTAATTTTGAGAAATTCTTGCAAATATACAGATTTACCGTTAAAGTTTCCAGCTTAACGTTTTCATTTACTTACAATAATCAATCAATTTAGTCCCCAATTTAAACCATTTTCTATTTTCAATCAAACAATCACCATTTCAATGTTATCTTCTGACCTTTTTTTAAGTTTCATCTCTTTTCGTTTTCCTCCTGAGACCAATGTAGCTTTTCCTGAGTTCTGAGCTAAGACAGCAAATATGCTAGAGGTTCAACAATTTTTATTTTTTTGTTATTCCATCCCATTGATCTGTTCGGAAAGGTATGGCAGGAAAACCTTCGGCATTAATCAGATTACAATCAGGATTATCACACCAGGCATATCGCACAGCCACCGGATTAGCGACTTTATCCGATCTTATAATTAGTTCATCACCGATAATTCGTGCTATAGCACGATAAAACTTCTTATCTGCTCCGGCAATGGTGAATTCACGTGGAGGCAGATTGTCTTTGGTTTTAAGCCCCGATCGACTTCCTGAAAATGAGATTCGAATCATATTACCCTCAATCTTATAACTACTGAATATCGGACCTGAGACAATAATATCTTTTTGATACGCTACTTTATCAGCCAGCAAAGCCAATCTAAAGCCGACATCTTGCTTATTTGTCGGATGAATCGTTTTTGCTTCTCCTAAATCAATAGCACAGACCATTCCTGTGTTTGGTTGCGTCAGCGTCATGGCTTGCGCTTCACGTAGCTCGGCCCATTCGCTTTCCATCGGTTCGGTTTGCCGTTTTTTATAATTCGGTAGCTGAACATATAAAAACGGCAGGTAGCCTTGTTGCCAGCGAATTCTCCAATCACTGATCATCATCGGAAATAAAGTTCGGTAATTATACGCTAATGTGTCGTTGGCTTCTCCCTGATACCACAAGAAGCCTTTTAAACCATACGGAATTAACGGGTTAAGCATAGCGTTATATAAATACGTAGGATAATAATGATAGTTGTGAATCTTTGGCAAAGAAGGTTCCAACTCTTTCTTATATTTCCATTCGCCCGCTAAACTTAGTTTAGTACTTCCATCTGAGATGTACATTTCCTCGGCCGGTGGATTGAATCCTCCACCTCCCCACAAATAAGCCATACGCACCGCAATAATATTCTTGCCGGGATGAAGAAGCCCCTCTGGGATCGTATAGGTATGGTTCTCGTTGGCATTCCAGATCGTTTTACAGATTTCCTTATCGTTGATATACACCGAATAGTTCATCTCCGGATGTCCCAAATGTAAGGTTACATCCTTTGTTGCAAAACCGGCAGGAATATCTACGATTTTGCGCAGCCAGATCATTCCTTCGTACGCAGAAATTCCCGAAGCTTTGAGCACTGAAGGCATTTTTACTTCGGCCCATTTCGAATCGTCGTAAGATGCTTGGGTAACGGTTTTCTCCGTTTGGTTTTTAGGTTGATAAACAATATCCCAGAACCGGACTAAATCAAGACTGTCTTTCACAAAGTGTAAGGCAGTAACTGAATCATTGGCAGTAACCGTACTGCGGGTAATGGGCGAAGACAACAGCATCTCTTTACTTGTCCAGGCTTCAACAGGAGTTCCACCCCAAGTTGTTTGCAAAATACCAATGGGTACATGTATATCTGTATGAATTTTACGGGCAAAATAGTATGCAACCGCCGATGAGGTTTTGATATTTACAGAGTCGCACACCTTCCACGAACCTCCCAAGACATCTGACTCGGGCTTTACGCTTTTATTGTGCGCAACAAAGAAGAAGCGGATGTTGGGATAATCGGCTTGTTTTATTTCCTTAGCTGCATCATTGGCTTGTTGCACCTGCCACTCCATGTTCGACTGACCCGATGCCAACCACACGTCACCCACCAAGACATCATCGAACTCAATTTTCTGGTCTGGTTTCCCGGTTTGGAAAACAATTAGCTTATAAGGCCCACCTGCTTTAAACGGAGGTAAATGTAGCATCCATTTCCCGTTTTCACCGGCAATTCCTTTTGTTTGGGCATCTCCCAATACAGCCGTAATCTGCGTTCCTGCCGGAGCGTTTCCCCAAATGGGAATCTCCATATCGCGTTGTAGAACCATGTGGCTGCTAAAGACCTTTGGCATGCTTACCTGTGCCGTAGCCGAAATGACCGGAACAAGAAGGAATAAAATATACAATCGGAGTTTCATTATTCTTTTTTATTGCTTGATTAGGTTCAAAAAGTAAACATCATTCTCACGAAGCTCAAGTTCCTTTACAAAACCGGTGTTTGCTTTTATATTTATAACTTCGGTAGAAAGTGCTGAACCGTCATTGAGTTTTTTTATTTGTTCCACCTGTTGTTTGGTCAGTTGCCTTGGAGCTTTCATGCCCAGATACGTTGAATACGGATCGTTTACATGATAACCGACTTTGTAGATCTCAAGCTTATATGTTCCCTTCGGTATGTCTGACAGATTTACTTTTACTTTTCCTTTCGGTTTGGCAGGCAAATCGCGGACGTAATACACCTGATTATTGACCGAATCGCCGGGATGCGTATTTGTGAAGTCCCAAAGCAGAACCTGAACATTCCCTTTGGCATCTTTACAAATCCACGAAGTGGAATCGGCATTGACCAGCTCTTTACTTCCCAGTTGATTCATAAATTTGAAAGAGTAGAAAGCCGGTTTATTGATGCCTTGTGTATTCAGCAACCCGAATCCACCATGGAAAGGCGTGAAACGCGGTCCGGCTTCTTCAAATATATCGGTAAATACCCAGTACGACATTGAGTTTGCTGCATTACCCACCTGTTTGATTTTTTGCAACACGTAAGCAGCCTGATGATAGCTGTCGTGAATCGGGTCGGCAGGTGTATAAGACGAACTCCATTCGGTATAATGAAGTTGCAGGTTCGGCATGGCTGAGTTGCTTATTTGTTTGCGCGAATTCAGGACATCCCCACTTACAGACATTGGATCTTTACTCAGAACTGTGCCCGAGTTGCCAAACTCGTCTAAAAATCCTTGCTTTACACCATAGGCATGCGTACTTATAAAATCTAATGGAAGTGCATTTTTACTGCAGAAGTCAATCATTTCAGGAACCCATGCAGCACCTGCAGTAGCCGGACCCCCTACGCGATAATCTTTGTTGACGCTTTTAATGGCATTTACCGAATACTTGTATAATTTGAAATACTCTGCTTGTGTACCAGACCAAAAACCCGGTGACAAGTTAGGTTCATTCCAAACTTCAAAGTACCACGTTTTCACTTCATCAGCACCATAGCGTTCGGTAAAGTGAGCGGTAAGATTCTTTATCAAATCGGCCCATTTAGTATAATCTTTAGGAGGAGTAACATTTCCCCTCCACCAAAAAATGGTTTGTGAACCACTAGCCAAAGCCGATGGCATAAATCCAAGTTCCACAAAAGGCTTGATACCAATACTAAGCAAATAATCAAACAATGGATCGATATACATATAGTTGTATTCCGGGTTTCCATTTTTATCTTCCCTGTAAACAGCCATATCGTCCGTCAGCAATCCATGCATGCGGATATACTTGAAATCGCATGCTTTCTTTACATACGCCAGTTGTTGCTGCCAGTCGGCCCGCAATCCTTCATTGGCACGACCGGCTCCAATACATTCCTTGAACATGGCATTCAATGGGCCTTTTTCCTTGTTGAAATTGGCACTGATTACCCGTTCGGGCAAAACAGTGCTGTTTTTTTGCGAAAATGCACTGCCTGCAAACAGGCTTGCAAAAATTATAAATAACTGTTTACGGTTCATCTATTATAATCGTTTATACATTAGTTGAATAATCAAATATTATTGAAGGCTTTATGGTAAAAACTCAGCGATAGCCTGTTGAAAGCCGGGATTCAAACCGGCATCGGCTGAGACTGCATTTAAATAAAATTCTTCACTGTTTAAAACCAGCACTCCTTCTTGTTTATCAAAAATCAATCGTTCGTTTTCGAAAACCCTGAATTCGGTCTCAGCCTCTGAGCTCATTGACACAAAGTTAAGCTTCCGCAACGTCGTTTCTTGCTTATCAAATAGCAACCAGAAATAAATCCTGGATTTATCTGTCTCATTCGGAAGAAACCGTTTTATCTCAATAACTGAGAACACTTCTGATTCAAAGTGAAAAAGGATTTTGTAATTGCTCATATAATATTTATATCTAAATGCTGATAGATCTTTAAACATCAAATCGAATAAAAAAACTATGTCCGCGTACTCGTCATTCATCAATGCGGCACATCAAATCGCGAATGCGGTGCTGCAAATCGCTTCCGCGGTACTGTAAATCGCAAATGCGGTACTGCAAGTCGCAAATGCGGTACTTCCAACGCCAGATGCGTTAAATAAGTTTTGCACTGCGTTGCATCCCCTCGCTTTCGCGATAATTTCAAAAGCAATGCGTTGGTTTTATTCAAAGTTGCTATCTATTGGGAGCGCGACTTCAAATCGCACTCCCAATAAACAGTTATTTCATCTGATATTTCACTCCTTTAATCGTACCTTTCTCCAGCTCGTAAGCCGTTCCTTTTTTGGAAACTTCCACTTGCACCAATTTATTATCCGCTGGCAGGCATACCAATCCTTTAGCTGTCGGTTCGTCACCATATACATTTAAATCGATGTTGGACCAGTCGATTTTATCGGTACTTTGTGCAAGCTTAGCATGAGGAATCACAGCTCCGTCGCGCACCAAAATAATGCAAGGTATTGCTCCAGCTTCGATATCATTCCAACCGCGGTTATAGGTTTTCCCTGTTTGATAATCGATCCATTTTCCACCCGGCAAATACACCTGGCGTCCTTTCGTGTTTTCCATCAATGGCGCTACATAGATGTCCGAACCAAACAAATAAGCATCATCCACTGTCCATGCTCCGGGATCGTTCGGGAATTCAACAAACAGTGCACGCACCATCGGTAATCCTTTTTCGGTACAGTTCTTTGCCTGGGCATAAACGTATGGCATCAGTTTGTATTTCATTTCGGCAGCTTCGCGGAAGGCTTTCACGAAACTTTGATTGTATAACCAGGGTTCTTTAGGAGGTGCTCCGTGCGCCCGGCTGTGCGAAGTCAGAAAGCCGAAAGGTAACCAGCGACGGTACAATGCTTCGGGTGAAGATTGGACAAACCCACCAATGTCGTGGCTCCAGAATGAGAATCCACTCAATCCAAACGACAAACCACCTCGTAATTCCGATTCCATAGCCACATCTTTATTGGCAGCATCACCGCCCCAATGAAGCGGATAACGTTGGCTGCCGGCCCACGCACTACGTGCCCAGATAATATTCTCGTTGTTGGTAGCTTTGGTAACTTCCGCCACCGCTTTGTTATAGCGTAACGGGTACAAATTATGCTCGTACCAACCGCCACGACCCGATGCGTACATGCCATCCAACGGAGTGGCTTCGCCAAAGTCCACTTTGATAGCCCCTACTCCCATTTTGAGTAATCCGGCCAGCTTATCCTGATACCATTTCACGGTGTTGGTATTCGAGAAATCGAGTACCGCATCTTCGTACGGCATTTCGCCTTTCGAGTTCTTTACATTCAGGTTTTTGTCGATGATTTCGGGGAAAAACTTATTCTTTGGGGTGAAATAGGTCAGTTGCCACAAGGAAATATGGAAACCATCCTTTTTCAAATCGTTGATCATCTTTTGCGGATCGGAGAAACGCGATGGAGCAAATTTATAATCGCACTGCCAGTCGGTTTCAAACCATCCGGTATCAAAATGAATCACATCGGCAGGGATTTTATTTTCGCGCAATTTGGCTGCCACTTCATATCCTTCTTTTTGTTCGAAGTAGGTAATGCGGCTCATCCAGGTTCCAAACGACCAAAGCGGAGGCATCTGCGCTTTTCCGGTGATTTCGGTGTATTCGTTCAGGATATCTTTCGGTTCTCCGATGAAAACGAATAAATCCAGTGCTTCATCGCCCATGAAAAGCTTATTGGCACCCACGTACGTGTTTCCAAAATCGCAGGTAATAGGGGCTGAAGTGTGCATAAACATCCCGTAACCACGGTTACTCATAAAGAATGGAACCGGTTTGTACATTTGGTCGGTTTCCGGCCCTTGCGGATCGGTAACGTATAGATTTACTTTTTGCCCGCGCTTGTCCAACTTGGTAAACGATTCACCGCAACCGAAAATCTTCTCGTTGGGCGAAAGTGAAAATACCGGATTAATCTCCCGACTATTGTCTGCACCTTTTTTGATAAAGTTGAAGGGCAGGATCTTTACCTGCGACGAGTCATTGTCATTCCAACGCCAGGTATCGGTCAGGCGGTTTCCTTTAGCATCCATCAACACAATGCGGAACGGATTGACTTCAATCAGCAATTTTCCAAACGCACTGGTATAACTGTGTCCGGTATTTGTCTTGGCATATTTCCACGAACTGTCTTTGCCCGGTTCTTTTACCAACATTGGTGAATCGAAAGGCTTTGGTTCCACCGGAGTCGTTAGCATTTTAATGCGCAAAGTTCGCGGAGTAATAAACTCTACCGCGAAGCTCAGTTCCGGATTTTGCTGATAGGCCGCACCCGGAAAGTCAAGCATAGTCAAATCCTGCGGCAAGATAGTGTTCACATTAAAAGCCTGGCGGGTGTAAAGCGATGACCGTTTCCAACTAATCTTTCCTTTAGCAGTAGCCGGGTCAAAACTAGCCAGCTTATCGGCAAAGAAAAATGTGTTATGAAAATCTTTGAAATCGAGACTCATATCCACGGGATCGCCGAGGAGTCGTTTCTGTTGTGCCATAAGCGGTTGCAAACAACTGCAAGCCAACAAAAGCAAAGCGGGAAAAAGATGTTTTTTCATTTTGTATAAAATAAAGAACCCCTAGCCCCTAAAGGGGAATAGAAAGTTTGGTTATAAAAATATTAGTATCAATTTTAAATCAAATTATTCTTTATTCCCCTTTAGGGGCTAGGGCTAATATCTTTGTCAGTTTTATATCTGCCGACGAACTACCAACCATCAGCTTCACGTTTCCCTTTTCAACAATAAAAGCGTGCTTTTCTACATTCCAATACGCCAAATCTTCCGCTTTCAACGGAATTTCTACCGTTTTTGATTCACCGGCGGGAATAAACGCCCGTTTAAACCCTTTCAGTTGTTTCAGCGGGCGTTCCACTTTCGAACCGGGATACGAAACATACAATTCAACCACTTCGTCACCATCTCGCTTACCGGTGTTTTTTATACTTACCGATACAATGATGGAATCAGAAAGAGCCGGTTTTGATGTTTTCAACCCGGAATATTCAAACGAAGTATAACTCAAACCAAATCCGAAAGGATAAAGCGGTTTGCCTCTGAAGTATTGGTATGTTCTGCCATGACGAATATCGTAATCCATCATCGGTGGCAGGTCGGTAATGTTTTTCACCCAGGTTTGACTGGTGCGCCCGGCGGGATTGACATCACCAAAAATCACATCGGCCAAACCATTGCCTAATTCCTGGCTATTATTGGTAACATGCAAAATAGCTGGGACATTGTCCTGCGACCAGTTGATGGCAAACGGGAAATTACTCACCAATACCATAACCGTTTTTGGATTGGCTTGTGCCACCACTTTCACTAAGTCTTCTTGTTCCAATGTTATTGACTTGCGGTCCACTCCTTCCCGCCCATCACTCGGTACCGGCGAAACCATCCAGCGCGCATCAGTTCCGTAAGGATGATTGCCTACACAAACAACCGCCACATCAGCCTTACGGGCAGCCAGGATTGCCTTGTCCATTTGGTTGGATGGAGCATAAAATACGTTCACATCTTTTCCAACGGCGTTTCTGATTCCCTGCAAAATAGTTACCACATAGGATGGTGTTCCGCTATACCAGTCAAGCAGAACTTCATCAGCCCGCGGTCCAATAACGGCAATGGATTTGATTTTCGATTTATTTAGTGGCAACAAGTTCGAATTGTTCTTGAGCAAGACCACCGATTTAGCCGTAACCTCACGCACAAAAGCTTTGACCTCCGGTTTATTCCAAGGTGAAACGGTATCGGTCACACCAATGTTGGCATACGGCACCTTGGTTTGATTACCATCCAGCAATCCCAGTTTCAACGCCACGAAAAAGTTTCCTCGGATAGCATTGTCTATATCTTTCTCAGTCAACAAACCTTTATTCAATGCTTCGTAAATATAGGGTTTAAACGTGTCGAGGAATTGACCCACCGAAGCTTTCACCACAGCCGCAGCACCTTCAGTCATTGTTGGGAATGCTTTGTGCGCATTCACCAGCAAGGTAAGCGCCCCACCATCCGTACAAATAATACCGTTGTTGCCCCACTCCTCGCGGGTAATCTTCTTCAATACCGGATTTATCGTCATCGGTACACCATTCCAGGCATTGTACGAAGCCATAAATGCCCGCGCACCACCTTCGGTAATACCTTTATAAAAAGGAAAAGAATAATATTCGCGGAAAAGCCGTTCGTCAAAATTCGACGAAGTCGAATCGCGGCCATCCTCGTTACTATTAGCCAGAAAATGTTTCATAAGCGAAGCTGATTTCCAGTATTTCGGATTGTTGCCCTGCAACCCTTTCACAAAAGCCACTGTAAGTCGCGAACCCAAGAATGCATCTTCACCATAGCTTTCTTCCGTTCGCCCCCAGCGCGGATCACGAGCCAGGTCAGCATTCGGTGCACGCATCACCATGCCACCTTTTTGTAGGTTTGGGTTTTGCGCATAAAAACGTATTTCGGTAGCTTCAACATCAGCCACCTTTTGAATCAGTTCTGTGTCCCAAGTCCCACCGAGTCCGTAGGCTTGTGGAAAAATAGTTGTTGGATAAGTCTTAGGAATGTGACCAACTGCAGAGAAGTCACCCCAATTACCGGGACCACCAAGCGCCATACCGTGTAACCCTTCGGAATGTCCGGTATTACGAATGCCCAAACGCGGAACACCCAGATTGGTAGAAAGAGCATTGACTTTCTCGTCGAGAGTCATCAACGAAAGCAAATTATCGAGACGTGCATTGTCTGATAAAGTTGTATTTTGAAAAGGGAAAGTTGTTTGAGCTGATATTGAAAGTCCCAACGAGAGAAACAATAAACCGAAAAGAAAAGAGTTGATTCTCATTTTGTACATTGATTTAATAGTCAATGCAAAAATACAGTTATTCAAAATATAAAACTGAGTGAGATGTTTCCTTTTGAGGGTTTGTATGTATAAAAAGGAATAGCTCAATTCGTCTGAATTGAGCTATTCTCTTTTATAAAGCTTAAACGCAAGTTACTAATTACTTTGACTCTTTTGTTCCTTTTGAATCTTTTCCTCCCAAAAGTATAAACAAGCCAAAGCTCCAAGAAGATGGATTAATATTAAATGTAGTGGTTTTTTCGGTCCCATAATTAATTACATTATTAAAAGTGACTCCATCTAATGTTTCGTAAGATTGATTAATTACGGGGACTGAATTATAGCTTAATCCCGTAAAATTTACTTGCAAACCAATTTTATCAGTAATCAAGTACTGAAATTCGGGCGAAAGGCTAAATCTGTTCGTTTGCTTGGATGGTTTATCACTTAACACACTCCCTGTAGTTTGATTTGTTATTTTTCCTTGCGTATCATAATTGATTGTTGTTGAATTAACCGAAACTTCATCCGTCAACAATCCATGCGAGAACTTTGCCTTCAACGAAAAACTGATTTTATCAGAAATAGGGAAAATGTATTTAGCGAAAACCGTTGGAGCCAGTTCATTCCATTTGCTAGATGTTATATCAAAAATTTGATGGTCTAAGATTCCGCTATTAAAAGAACTCTCGGTTATTGAAGTTTTAGTATTATATAAAGACTGGTATTCCAAACCCACTCCTATTGCAAAATTATTAGCAACAAAGTATCCAACGTTGGGCGAAAGAATAAGATTATGAGACTTTCTGGAAATATCAGAACCAACCTGCAATGTTGCTACATTAAAGTTATCATTATTATAACTAACATTCCCATCAATGTAAATTGAACCTTTATTATACTGAGCTGATAACGCGAAATGGGTTACCGTTAAGATAACAATTAGACTACAAATTTTCTTCATAATGCAATTTCGTTGAGGGAATTAATACTGATTGATTTAATCGATATTCAATAAACTGTTAGAGAAACGTTTATTTTAATGTACAAAGTTATAATCAAATTTCAAATAACAACATTTTTTTGTAGCAAAATTTACAGCAAATGTGGTAGAACAATCAGTTTTGTAGCAAAATTGCATCGAACAAACAAAAAACATGGCTTGTCAAGATTCAATTCTAATTTACAAACTTCTTTTTGTACTCATTGGGGCTTACACCAAACTCATCTTTGAAGTATTTACGGAAGTATTTGGGGTCATTAAAACCAACCTGAAATGCCACCTCATTGACAAACAGTTGACTTCGTTCCAATAAATCTGCAGCGCGTTTCAACCGAATAAACCGAATAAATTCAGACGGTGTTTTATCGGTAAGCGACAAAATCTTTTTATAAAAATACACCCGGCTCATGCCCATCTCGCGACATAAATCTTCGACTAAAAATTCACTTGCAGAAATGTTTGCTTCAACCAAAGCAACCGCTTTCTTTACAAATTTCTCATCCATAGACACTATTTCCACCTCACTGGTAGCAATGTCCACTTTATTCTTAAACTGATCCCGGGTTTTCTTTTGCCTTTCGATAATCCGGTTTACTTTCAGCGAAAGCATTTCCATGTTAAACGGTTTTGAAATATAATCCTCAGCTCCGGCTTCAAGCCCTTTATATTTATTTTCATCTCCAGCTTTAGCTGTAAGTAGGATTATAGGAATATGCGAAATCCGAATATCTTCTTTGACTAATTTACAGAGCTCAAAGCCATCCATATTGGGCATCATCACATCACAAATAATGAGATCAGGCATTTTTTCCAGAATCATTTGATATGCAATTTTACCATCTTCAGCTTTTAGAATTCTGTATTTATCAACAAACATAGCTGCGATGAAATCCCGGAAATCATGGTTGTCATCTACTACCAGCATGAGTGGCAGTTTTGTGCGTTGATCTTCGGCAACAACTTCATCTTCCAGAGTAGCATCTACAGATTGTTCTTCCACAATGGATTTTTGCGAAATAATCTCTTCTTGTATATGTTGGTTTGCAGGAATCATGACCGTAAACGTAGAACCTTTTCCCAATTGGCTCTCAACTCCAATAACACCATCATGTAGTTTAACGTACTCACTTAGTATATGAAGTCCGACTCCCGTGCCTGTCTGATGACCATTTTCAGCATTTTCTACCCGATAGAATCGTTCAAAAATACGGTCAAGGTCTTTTGCCGGAATACCAATTCCACTATCAGAAATAACAATTTTAAGCGTCTTTTTATCTTCATTCAATTGCTGGATCAAACTTATATTCACATCGATTTTCCCATCATTCGGAGTAAATTTAAAGGCATTAGAAAGAAGATTAAAAACGATCTTTTTCATTTTTATAGGATCAAACTCCATTCTGAGTTCCGATATTGACGTTGAAAACGAGAAATTAATTGATTTCTGATCAGCCAAATCGGTAAACGAGTAACAAATATCTTTAATATATGCTATCACATCACCCACCGATATATTCAACGAATCTTTATGCACATCGAGTTTCCTGAAATCCAACAATTGATTTACTAATTCCAGTAATCCGTGTGCATTCCGATTGATAATTGAAAGCAACGTTTTTTCCTGTTCTGTTTTAGCTTCTGCCAACAGCTTCTCTACCGGGTTAATAATCAAGGTGAGAGGCGTGCGAAACTCATGGCTTATATTCGTAAAAAATCTAAATTTCATTTCATCAATCTCATGCAATTGTTTTGCCTCCCTCACTTTATTTTCATTTTCAAATTCACGCATTTGCTTACGCAGACTATAGTTGACAATATACCAAAATAACAGTATCGCAGCAATGAAATAGACAATATAAGCCCACCAACTTAACCAAAACGGCGGTTGAATAACTATCTCGAGGACAAGTGGAGTTGCACTCCATACATTATCATTATTACTGGCATAAACGATGAGGTGGTAAGTTCCCTGGTTCAAATTAGAATAACTTGCCGATCCAATTCCATTTCGGGTTTCAATCCAGTCTTCATCAAAGCCTTTCAATTTATACCGGTATCTGTTCTTTTGCGGATGAATATAACTCATCGCAGAAAAGTTTACAGTAAAGTTCTTTTCATCATAATGCAATACGATTTTATTTTTGTGTGTGATTGATGCATCGAGTATAATACGATTCCGATATTTTTCTCCAGGTTGTATAACTTCGCTGCCGATAATTATCTCTGTGAAACGAGGCTGTGGGACTATATTATTGAAGTGTATTGCTTTCGGATCAAAGCTCGTGTATCCTTTTGTACATCCAATATAAATCTTGCCTTGTTTATTTTTAAAAATCGCATTTTGATTCAGAATAGCACTTACCAAACCATCATTTTCATCAAATGAAACAACTGAGTACTCGTACTCTTTTGTTTTGGAATTAGCCTTACAATAAATGCACGCAAGTCCATTACGAGTACCGGCCCAGATATTTCCACTGTTATCCTCAACTAATGACACCACCTGATCAGTTGGTAAACCACTGATTTTATTTACATAAGTGATTGTCTTTCTTTTGGGATTATAGATATTAATACCATTGTCAGTAGCAAGCCAAAGCTGATTCCGACAATCAATAAGTGAATTATAAATAACTAGATCTGAAAGTTTATTCAATTGAGAGTGTCTTTGGAAAACTGGTGTAAAAGTATTTGTTTTCGTATTTAACAAATCAATCCCACTTGAAGTACTCAAATACATATATGTAGAATCTTTGGAGTAAATAGATAAAATATAGTTTGATGACATACCTGTGATTTTTCCAAGAGTATGATGTCGAAAATTTTTACGTGTAACATCCAGTTCATCTAAACCACCTCCAAGAGTACCAATCCAAAGATTTTTCCGATAATCTTCCATTAATCCATATATACTTTTATTTGAAAGTGAATTAGAGTTGTTCACTTCGGGCAAGTAACGATTAAACTTTTCTCCTACCATATGATTCAATCCACCCATGTAAGTTCCAAACCACATGGTTCCTTTTGTATCTTCTAATATTGAAATTATTATATCAGAGGAGATACTTGAAAAATCATTCTTTTTATTACGATAAAGACGAAAATTTTGAGTTTTTTTGTCAAACTTCAAAACACCACTACCATTTGTTCCTATCCAAAGGTTTCCTATCCTGTCTTCGTAAATCCGATTACAGTCCTTATTTTCTAAATCGGAGTTGTGATAAAAAAATAAAGGAGATTTATCGAACTTGAACATTCCCGGATGATAATAGGACACACCATTTTTATAAGTACCTATCCACATGATTCCGGTATTATCGTAAAATAAACTTATAGCTGAATTTTGACTTAATGAGCTTGGATTAAAAGGATCATTCAAAAGAACAGTAATATCATTCGTCTTTTTATCATAGATATTTACTCCTCCATGATCGGTTGCCAACCAAATTCGCCCCCTGTTATCTTGAGCTATATCACGAACAAGATTGGATGTAATATACAGATCAGTTGAGGAACGAAATTCTTTTTTGTCATTTCCAAAGAATATCCATCGATCTTTTTGTTTGTCAAAATAAAGAGCTCCTTTATCACCAATACCAGGGAAAACCCATGGATTTCCTTCAGAATCAATATATAGAGTTTTAAAAAGACTAGAACCGACACTATTATCTAAGACATAGCGATTGCGAAAATCTACTAATTGTGTTTTTTCATTTACACGTTCTAGTAAACCTGACTGAAATAATATCCATATAAAACCATGAGTCACTCTAATATTTGAGATAAGTCCGAGGCTCAGAGTATTTATATTGGAAGATTGTATATAGTGATATATTTTTTTTGTCGAAATATCATATTTATAAATGCCATCATTGACTTTGTAAAAATAGAAGTTTTTTTGAGGACTTATTTCTACTAACCTAGGAATGAAATGAATTCCAAACGATGAAAGATATGCTGAGATATTACGGTTAAATCTTTCTTTTTTTATATCATAAATAACATATCTAGAATTTTCCGGTGTCCATATATTTCCCGTTACCCATAGGTTTCCACTTTTATCTTCTTGAATACGAGGAATGGAATTATATATTAAACTAGTACTGTCATTTTTAATTGATTTATAGACTTTTACGTGATAACCATCATAACGATTAAGTCCAAAATTTGTACCTATCCACATAAAACCTCTACTATCTTTGAGAATACAATTAATCTGATTATTGGATAAACCCTGTGTATTGTCTAAGTGAGCAAAATTATAAATCTCGGCCTGTGCATTCACTACAAAAAAGACAACAAAAACAAATAAGTATTTATTCATATGAATACAATTTTTTTAATATCAAATAGGGTTAACAAATACAATATGACAGATATTCTTAATCAAAAATAATCCTATTCGTTTTTTTCGGTTTATATAGTCTGACACTTTCTATGATTAATAGACAAATGTATGAAATAAAAATGTTTAATTTCAATACAATTTCCCGTATTATCATTTAGATACTATCCTGTGAACATTTGACACCCATGGGTTATCAAATACGCCCAGTGATACAAACATTAGCCCCAATAATTACAATATGAAGAACGTATTTTTGTATTCGTTCAACTTATAATAACTTCTTAAAATATTTGATGATAAAATTTATTCATTAGAACGCATTATAAAAATAATCCAATTAAATGGTACTTGCATCTAACTCTGAACGGCTTAAATCAGTGTAAGCACCATATAATACAATCAGAAATACTATTTTACAACAATCAATTAACCTTTTTATTAAATTTAATTCCATGAAAAGAAAAATCAATTTTCTAATGGTGTTACTCCTATTTGGAGTAAGCTTTGTTTCTGCTCAGCAGAATCTTTCAGTTTCGGGAGTTGTTTCAGATGCAAGTGATGGGAGTCCAATGGTTGGGGTTTCCGTTATTATCAAAGGAACAACAACTGCAACTATTACAGATGTAAACGGGAAGTATAGCATGAATGCTCCCCAAGGGAGTACACTCATTTTCTCCTACATCGGAATGGAGAAAACTTCTGCTCCAGTCAAAAGTAACGTCATCAACGTTTCTCTTAAATCCGACTCTAAAATATTAAATGAGGTCGTTGCTGTCGGTTATGGTTCTATGAAAAAGTCAGACATTTCAGGTTCAGTTACCTCGGTAGACAAAGACCAAATGATGAAACGCAATCCACTAAATTTAGCTCAGGGCTTGCAGGGTGCAGCAGCAGGCGTGATGGTGACTAAGCAATCAGGAGACCCTGAAGGTGCTACAACAATACGTATCCGTGGCGTTGCGACTGTCAATGGTTCGGCAGACCCTTTATATGTAGTTGATGGAATACAAGTTGGTAGTGATGCTAATTTTGTTAATCCATCTGATGTAGAAAGTATTGAGGTATTAAAAGACGCTTCCGCGACTGCGATTTATGGTGCTCGTGGTGCTAATGGTGTTATTCTTGTCACCACTAAAAAAGGGAAAAAAGGCTTCACGAAGATTGATTTCACAGCTAACTATGGCGTTCAGAACATGACAGGCAAACTTAAAGTTGCAGATGCAGACCTCTTTGCGTCCTCAATTCGTCAAGGGCGTGCAAATGACGGATCGGCTTTAACCAATCTTGCTTTTGGGACTAACTATATCGGAAAACTACACAACATTGATTGGCAGGATGCTATGACTCACACTGCCTTACAACAAAATTACACCTTGTCTGCTTCGGGGGGAACAGAGAATTCACAATCCAGTTTCTCTTTAGGTTATTTAAACAATGATGGTGTAGTAATCGAGTCAAATTTCAAACGTCTGACTGCCCATGCTACCATTATGCAAAAAGTGAAAAATTTCTTGGAAATGGGAGGTACCTTATCATTTGTACATTCAGAAAAGCAAGGTAGTGGAAATTTACGCAATTTTGCCATTCTGACTCCAACGATGGATTACGTTGATGGCTCTGGTAATTTTATCAGCCACGATTATTTAGATCGTACTGCAACTGGCAATTATTATGCATTCCAACAGGTATCAGGTGAAGGTGATATTCAAAAAGGACAAGATAATCCTTATGCTGTAGCCAAACAAGCTGACCATACGCCAACATACAATAATTCATTGTTAAGCACCGCCTATATGGAAGTGAAGTTATTTAAAGGGCTATCATTCAAATCAAACCTCTCTTATAAGTTTGCTTCTTCAGACGCCAGTGCATTCAGCATAGTTAACACACGTTCTATAACTGCAAGCTCTTTAAATTCTTTTTATTTAAGCCAAAGCCAAAATAACGATTTGAACATTGAGAATTATTTTACATACAACTGGAAAAATGACATTCATAACTTAACGTTAATGGCTGGTAATTCAGTTAGCAACTCTTGGGGACACTATGTAGGTGCAAGTGCAACCAACTTTCTTTCAGACAACTATCGTGACATTAGCTTGAGTAGTGATGCATCAAGCCGTTTGGGAACCGGTGGATATAATTTGAAGAGTCGCTATATATCTTACTATGGAAGAGCTATGTATAGTCTATTAGATCGCTACATTTTTACAGGTACTGTGCGTAAAGATGGTTCTTCCAATTTTGGTGCTGGAAATCGTTGGGGTACATTCCCTTCTGCAGCTTTTGCATGGCGTGCTAACGAAGAAGAATTCATTAATAATTTAGGTGTATTCAGTAATTTAAAATTACGTATGGGTTGGGGGGTTACTGGTAATTCTGGATTGCTAACTAACTATTCTGTTGCGCAACTCTCATCCAATCGCATCGCATATTATATGGGAACTCTCGGAGGAACTTCAGCAACTGCTGATAATACCTTGCTAACAGGGGTAGCTTCGCTAAAAGAAATTGACACTAATCTTAAGTGGGAGTCAAATACACAAACCAACATTGGTCTAGACATGAGCTTCTTCAAAAACAGTTTAAACATTACTGCAGATTACTTCATACGTGATGCCAAAGACGTTATTCTTGACCGTGCCATGCGTCCATCAACCGGACATACTTATGTTTTAACCAATGTCGGTCATATCCGTAACAGCGGTCTGGAACTCAGTGTAGGTTATACCAAACAAGTAGGTGACTGGACATTCAGCGCGACTGCCACCGGCTCCACCCTGAAAAACAAAGTAATAAACGTAGGTGACCCGATCTATTCAAATTCAGATATCAACGGAAATAAAGTTGCTGATGCCGGAGACCAATGGGATACACACTCAATTACCAAGAATGTATATGCAGTAGGCTCTTATTATGGGTATGTAGTAGAAGGTATTTGGCAAAATCAAGCGGAAATTGATGCGGCTAATGCTGCTGCTTCTAAAGCAACAGGTGGAAAAGTGAAAACTTATCAAGTATTTGGAGGTGCTGTTAAACCAGGAGATTATAAGTATAAAGATGTAAATGGAGATGGTTACATCACAGGAGCTGATCAAACTGTCCTAGGTAACGGGTTCCCCCAATTAAATTATGGATTAACACTGAATGCAAAGTACAAAAACTTTGACGCCATGATTTATTTGTATGGAGTTAGCGGAATGCAAATTAATTCTTATGCTGCCATGAAGTTAAGCCAACTTTACAAAACAGCCGGAGGTATACAGAATACATTGACGGATTACATTAATAATGCCTGGTCGACTACAAATACAGCAGGAACATATTCACGTCTAACCATTAATGATTATAATTACAACCGTCAACAATCAAGTGCATGGGTAAAGAATGGCGACTTTTTGAAAATTGCAAATATCCAATTTGGATACACCTTTTCAAAAGATTTAATAAAAAAACTACTGCTTGATAATGCCCGCATTTATGTTTCAGTAGAGAATGTTGCAACACTAACTGGTTATAAGTATGGTGATCCTGAAGTAGGCAATTCTTCTGTATTGCAAACTGGTTTTGATGGTGGCCGTTATCCTTATCCGAGAACTTTCACTGCTGGAGTTCAGTTAAATTTCTAATTTCAACGAAAATAAATACAAATATTTATGAAAAAAATATATAATTATATTTGTGCTGGCTTAGTGGGAGTTTCTGCTCTGTGCTTAGTTGCATGTAATAATGATGCTTACCTGACTGTAGATCACACCAGCATTTTGTCGGATACCTACATGTTCCAAAGTGAAAAAAATATTGAAGCCGGATTAATCGGCATTTACGACACATTTTATCCCACAAAATCAAATCTTGATGCTGATGATGCCAGTATGTGGGGATTCAAGCCTCAGTTCATGTTAGCGAACCATCCAACATTGGATACTCAAGCATCTGGTTGGGATGCGGCCTATTGTACAGAAAGTTGGACTTCTACAAGCAGCGAATTCCTCTCTACTTGGCAAGGACATTACAGAGCTATAGCACGTTGTAACTTGTTTCTTGCGGGACTCGAAACAATGGATGTTTCTCTGTTTGCTAATGGGGATGCTGGAAAAAAACAACTGGAAGCAGAAGCTCGCGCCATCCGTGCATGGAACTATTTCAATCTAGTAAAAAACTTCGGCCGCGTCCCAATGTTAAATACAGGCGAAAATTACGTAAATACTCCTTCAAAACCACGTCCTGCAACTGATGCTGAGTCTTGGGCTCTGATTAACTCTGATTTGACTTATGCAGCTGGCATCCTCGATTGGACACCTCGTAAAGGTCAATATGGTCGTATGACTAAAGGTTTCTGCCTAGGTTATGAAGCTGAAGCATTAATGTTTCAAGGCAAGTACGCTGATGCCAAAAGTCTTTTGAAGTCTATAATAGATAGCAAAACTTACAGTTTGGTGCCTTGCTACAGTCAGTTATATGACATCGATAAAGCGTGGACTAAAGAAGATATATGGTGTGTTGTAATGTATACGGACAATGGAAACAACCGTTCGGGTGTAAGTGGATGGTCGCCTACAGAAGATAACTATCAATGGGCTTGTTACAATACAGCTTCAATGGAATATAACGGTTGGGGTTCATTGTTCATTTCTTGGGAATGTTACAACTCTTTTGAGGTTGGTGATAAACGTCGCCAAGCATCTATGGTAGCATTAGGCGAAACTAACCCTTGGACTAAGCAAAAAATTGGTGCTAATGGTGCTCCGCACGTTAAAACTGGTTCTGAGTTTATGCCCAATATTTCTAGCGTTAAATACTGGAGAACAACCAATGATTACTGGTCAACGATCAATGCACCTTTCACAGAGCACTATCTACGTTATCCCAATATTCTACTTGATTATGCTGAATGTTGCTTTCAAACCAACACAGATGCTGCAGCAGCTTGGAGCGCTATCGATGAGGTTCGGAACCGTGCATGGGGTAATCTTGAGGCTGCTAACAATTTGGCAACTAGCAATCCGACATACCCTATTCCAATGAATACAACTATTGTTACAGTTCCAGATGCTCAAGCTTATTACACAACATTATATGCTTCGAAAGGATATACTTCGGTGAATACAGGCGTATTTGCGTGTAATTGGGAACGTCGCCACGAAAATAATGCAGAGTTCAACCTGTTTTATGATTTGAAACGTTCAGGTATGTTACACGAATTCCTTAACAAAGAATATCCAGCAAATACGGGGACAGCTTCTAATGCAGCAGGAGCTATTGACGATTGGCATACATATCGCACTTTCGTTGTCAACGATAACAAATTCCTTTATCCTATTCCGAATGACGAGATTGTGAGAAATTCAGCAATCACGCCAGCAGACCAAAACCCAGGATATTAATTTGAATATCTATAGAGGTGCTAGTTGTTAACATTAAATACAGAGATCAATGTACTGATCTCTGTATTTTCTTATTTCCATATATAATCAATAATCTTTTAAATTATTTTCAAAAAAATTAATTTTTATAGAAAGAAAATACGTTTTGCTTTTAATGATAATCGTCTAAATCTGGAACTTTAGTTGATAGATTGTCAAAACAATTGAGATATACTTTCTTCTGAATAAAACTGATTCATCAAAGATATTTCTATCAGGAAAATCCTATTAAAACTTAGTGTATTTAACTTCATTATCATTCGGGGCCTACACTGCAAACATTTAGCCCCCAAATACGCACAAATAAGCTATTAATAGCTAAATAAAGATATTGTACATTTGTATTATTAGATTGTAGGTTGTTTAATTAAAGGAATTCAAAATAACTATTCAAAAATCATGAACAGGTTTAAATCAATTTTAGTGCTCTTCTGCTTTATATCCATCTTTGAAATAGGAGCAATTCCCTATCAAAGACTGCAGGATGGCATTCAAATCTCACTCAAACAGAAATCTCCTGAGGGGACTAAAACTCTCCGGTTGCAGGTTATTACTGACGATATTATTCGCGTAACAGCTACCCCGGCTCTGCAACTTCCTGAAACAAATAGTTTGATCACCACTTATTCTGATACCAAGAAAACCGGCTGGACAGCAGCTCAGGAGGGCGATTTCGTAATATTAAAAACAGGCACTACCAAAGCGATTATCTCCGTGAAAACGGGAGAAATCAGATTTACGGATCTGAAAGGAAATATTTTATTGCAAGAACAGCGAGGTGGAGGAAAAACTTTTAAACCTATTGAAGTGGAAGGTAAATCTGGCTACACATTCCGTCAGGTTTTCGAATCACCTGCCGACGAAGCATTTTATGGCTTAGGGCAACATCAGTCGGATGAATTTAATTATAAAGGGAAGAACGAGGAATTATTCCAATACAACACCAAGGTATCCATCCCATTTATCGTATCCAACAAAAACTACGGAATCCTTTGGGATAATTATTCGCTCAGCCGCTTTGGCGATCCACGTCCTTATGCCAACTTAGATCAGTTCAAATTATTCGATAAAAACGGGAAAGAAGGTGGTCTTACTGCAACTTACCACGCAAATAAAGATTCTAAAGAGGTTTCGCTAGTAAGAACAGAATCTACATTAAATTACGAAGACATTCAAACTATAAAAAACTTTCCTAAAAACATTCCATTGACCAATGCTTCCGTAACTTGGGAAGGAGAAATACAACCCAGGGAAAGTGGCTTGTTCCGCTTCATTTTATATTACGCCGGCTATACAAAAGTGTATCTCGATGACAGCTTGGTAGTGGCTGAACGCTGGCGTACAGCCTGGAATCCGAACAGCTATAAATTTACAGCTAATTTGAATGCTGGCAAAAAACATAAACTTCGCATAGAATGGTTGCCTGACGGTGGAGTTTCTTATATCGGATTAAAAGCCCTAAGCCCTGTTCCAAATGAAGAACAAACAAAACTTTCATTGTGGTCTGAAATGGGACAACAACTGGATTACTATTTTATCCGGGGAAATAATCCCGACGAAGTGATTCGTGGCTACCGTGCCATAACCGGTAAAGCATCTATCATGCCTAAATGGGCAATGGGGTTTTGGCAAAGTAGGGAGCGTTATAAAACTCAAGACGAAATAGTAGGTACATTGAAAGAATTCCGCCAACGTCAGATTCCGATCGATAACATTGTATTGGACTGGAACTATTGGCCTGAAACTGCATGGGGAAGTCATGAGTTTGACAAAGACCGGTTCCCTGATCCAAAAGGAATGATCGATTCAATTCATGCCATGAAAGCTCAGATCATGATCTCTGTTTGGCCTAAATTTTATAAAAGTACCGAACATTTCAAAGAATTTGAGAACAAAGGCTGGATGTATATGCAAGCTATCAAGGATAGTATCCGCGACTGGGTAGGCCCGGGTTACATAGGATCATTCTACGATGCCTATTCTGCTGATGCACGTAAACTTTTCTGGAAACAAATGAAAGAGCATTTATACTCATTGGGCATTGATGCATGGTGGATGGATGCCAGCGAGCCCAACGTACGTGATTGTACCGATATGCCTTATCGCAAAGCGCTTTGCGGTCCAACCGCACTTGGTCCGTCAACCGAATATTTCAATGCTTATGCATTAATGAATGCGGAAGCTATCTACGACGGACAACGTTCCGAAAATAACAACAAACGCGTTTTCTTACTAACCCGTTCGGGTTTCGCCGGATTGCAGCGCTATTCTACAGCAACCTGGAGTGGAGATATTGCTACCCGCTGGGAAGATATGAAAGCACAGATTTCTGCCGGACTGAATTTCTCTGTAGCCGGAGTTCCTTACTGGACTATGGATAATGGAGGTTTTTGTGTTGAAAACCGTTATGCCAGAGCAACAGAAGGATCAGAAGATCAAAATGAATGGAGAGAGCTAAACGTACGCTGGCATCAATTCGGGGCATTTGTTCCGCTGTTCCGTACACACGGACAAACTCCATTTCGCGAAATATGGAACATCGCTCCGGAAACGCATCCAGCTTACAAAACCATGTTGTACTATACACAACTTCGTTATCGTCTAATGCCTTATATTTACTCATTGGCTGGCAAATGTTATTTCAACGATTACACTATCATGAGACCGTTGGTAATGGATTTTGAAAACGATAAGAATGTGCTCAATGTTAGCGACCAATATATGTTCGGTTCAAACTTAATGATTTGTCCGGTTTACAAATACAAAGCACGTACACGTGAAGTATATTTCCCAAAAAATGCGGGTTGGTATGATTTATACAGTGGAGCGTTCACTGCCGGAGAACAAAAACAAACCGTTGATGCTCCATACGAACGGATGCCGATTTATGTATCTGCCGGAAGCATTCTGCCTGTTGGACAACAAATTCAAAATACAACCCAGGTGCAAACAGATTTAAAGTTGTATGTTTATGCCGGTAAAAACGGAACTTTTAGTTTATATGAAGACGAAAATGTAAACTACAACTACGAAAAAGGAGCTTATTCAAGCATTGAGTTCGAATACAACGATCAAAATAAAACTTTGAGCATTAACGACCGAAAAGAAAGTTTTAACGGAATGGCAAAAGAGCGCAATTTCCAGATTATTCTAGTTGAACCAACTAAGCCGGTTGCTATGGACGAGGTCTCAGAAAATGCCAAAACAATTCATTACACCGGAACCAAAACCACGGTTTCGTTGAAATAGATTTCATAATTTTATATTATTAGATACTTCCATAATCCCCCGGCTAATTTAAAACTGGCCGGGGGATTTCTTTTTGGTACTGAAAAATACCTACCTTTGCAGCGGTATAAAAAAGAAAAACAATGTTTAACAAGTTAACTACGAGCGTTGCATTTACAGCAATTCGAAATCGAAATTTCAGATATTTTCTAGGATACAGGTTTTTTATGACCATGGCCACTATGATGCAATCGGTGATTGTAAGCTGGCACATGTATTTCCTTACAAAAAATGTCATTTGGTTAGGTTTGATCGGTTTAGTGGAGGTTCTTCCGCAAATTTCCATTTCACTTTTTGCCGGACACTATGTTGATTTATGGGATCGAAAAAAAATTGTACGTTACACCACCCTCCTACTTTTGTTGGGATCAGCCATCCTGACGCTTTACAGCATTGAAGCGTTTCACTCCTATGAACATCTTGGCATCTGGCCCATGTTTATCACGATATTCCTGACAGGACTTTCGAGAGGTATACTCATGCCAGCCAATTCTGCTTTAATCGGACAGCTGGTAGATAAAAAACACTATGCCAATGCAGCAACCTGGAGCAGTGCCAATTGGCAGGTAGCAGCTGTTATGGGTCCGGCTATCGGTGGATTGATTTACGGATTTTCATCCATCTCGGTTGCTTATGGTTCTGTTTTTGCCATCTTTTTAGTCTCGCTTTGGATGATAAGCCGGGCAGAAATAAAACATATTGCCCGTTCAGTAGAAACCAGTGAAGAAGACATTTTCAGCCGGATTCGCGAAGGAATTCGTTTTGTAATGAAATCGCCCGAATTACTCGGAGCTTTTTCGCTCGATATGTTTGCAGTTTTGTTTGGTGGCGCAGTGGCTTTATTACCTGTTTTCGCTTCTGATATTTTGCACGTAGGTCCGCAGGGACTTGGGTTTCTCCGGGCTTGTCCTGCACTCGGGGCCATCTTCATGTCGTTCTATCTAATGTTCAATCCACCGGTTCGGAATAGCGGTCATACGTTGCTACTGGCTGTGTCTGCATTTGGGTTGTGCATGATTGGTTTTGCGTTCTCACATTCATTCTGGCTATCGGCACTCCTGCTGTTGTTAAGCGGACTGTTTGACAATGTAAGCGTGGTTATACGTGGTACTATCTTGCAACTTTATACACCTGAACATATGCGTGGACGTGTAGCTTCGGTGAATAGCATTTTTATCGGATCGTCGAACGAGCTTGGAGCTTTCGAGTCGGGGATGACAGCCAAGCTCATGGGTTTGATCCCATCAGTGGCTTTTGGAGGCGCAATGACGTTGGTTGTAGTTGCAACTACCGCCAAAATCAATCCTGTGCTAAGGAGGTTATCATTAAAATAATTTGTTGAGGAACAAATCAAATAAACATTAAAACAGGCTGATACCACTAAATTGTATCAGCCTGTTTCTTTGAATGCAAAATTAAGTTCAAAAAATTATTTCAACTTATTTTTTTACCAGTTTTCCTACCAATCCATTTACTTTTACCATATAAACTCCTTTAGGCAAAGAACTGACATTGATATAGCTCTTTCCTGCTACCTGTTGTGCCAGCAATAAAGAACCGCTTAAATCGCAAATAGAAAGAGCAACCGGTTCATCTCCCGCATTGATATAAAAACCATCAGCAGTTGGATTTGGATAGAGCGAAAGCGCCGCTGCAGTAGGGTTATCCAAGCCCGTGCTTAAAGCAGTCGTAAAAGTTTGATCCGCCCCATTAATAGTACCTGCCTCATTAACACCCACCACCCTGTAATGATACGTTGTGTTGCTTATCAAACCCGTCAGAGATTTGCTTACCGAAGTAACAGAAACACCCGAAACAGAACCTGGTAGCGCAGAAACGCTCGTACCATAAGCAATAGTTGTTCCATATTCGAACGTAACTGCTGTACTGGCTCCATTTGCATTAACAATTCCATTCAATGTTACCCCAGAAGAAGTAATGTCAGTGGCAGCAGCCGTGGTTACTGTTGGAAACGTACGCGGTGTCGCACTATTCGAACTTGCCGAAGCAGCACTCGTTCCAGCAGTGTTAGTGGCTGTAACGGTAAATGTGTATGCAGTTCCATTAGTCAGACCAGTAACCGTTATCGGACTAGTTGCACCTATGCCTGTTAATCCATCCGGGCTGGATGTCACCGTATAGGTTACATCAGCTCCACCATTGGATACCGATGGAGTGAAGCTTACACTTGCCTGACCGTCGCTTACAGTAGCTGTGCCAATAGTTGGAATATCAGGCACTACAGCATTCACCGTAAAGCTTTGGGAAACTTGCAAAGCTGCATGATAAGCAGCATCACCCGCCTGATCGGCAAGAATAGTACATGTTCCAGCTTTTTTGAGAGTCAATACACCATCACTGGTAACGGAACAGACATCAGGAGTTGAAGTGGTAAAGGTTACCGGAAGACCGGAAGTTGCCGTAGCAACTAGCGTTGGGCCAGTTCCGAAATTCTTAGAACCCGGATTAGCAAAGCTAATGGTTTGATCGGACATCGGTGTCACACTATTAGAACTTGCCGAAGCAGCACTAGTTCCTACTCCATTGGTAGCCGTAACTGTAAATGTGTATGCAGTTCCATTAGTCAGACCTGTAACCGTGATCGGACTAGTTGTACCTGTGCCTATTAGGCCTCCAGGGTTTGAAGTAACTGTATAACTAGTTATAGCACTACCACCATTGAATGTTGGAGCGGTAAAACTAATAGAAGCCTGAGTATTTCCAACAGTAGCAGTTCCAATCGTTGGTGCATCGGAAGCAACAGCAAACGTAAATTGATCGGAACTGCTAGTTGCACTCGTTCCTCCGGTTGTTATAACCGTAACATCAACAACCCCGGCAGAACCGACTGGTGAAGTAGCTGTGATACTCGTAGATGAATTAACCGTATAGCTACTAGCATTTGTTGAACCAAATTTCACGGCTGAAGCTGCTAAAAGGTTTGTTCCGGTAATGGTAACCGATGTTCCTCCAGCTGTTGGTCCGCTTGTTGGAGAGATTCCGGTAATCGTTGGTGCTGCAACATACGTAAACTGGTCGCTACTACTGGTTGCACTGGTTCCTCCGGTTGTTGTAACTGTAATATCAACCGTTCCGGCAGAACCTGCTGGCGAAGTAGC
>Ga0207800_1000033_pt1 | contig 67474 bp, 31 predicted proteins | sample LuqExpMetageno11_FD_187769 | JGI IMG/M metagenome (GOLD analysis project Ga0207800, IMG submission 187769) | Tropical forest soil microbial communities from Luquillo Experimental Forest, Puerto Rico - Sample 11 (SPAdes) | ecosystem: Environmental > Terrestrial > Soil > Tropical forest ... | reverse complement strand
GATACAATGCCCGCCACAAGTAAAATAGCCGCATTGGTTTCAGCCACTTTCTTAAAAGTCCACCTATCTGATTCCACTTTTGGAAACACGGGTGTCATTTCATCATAAACATAACCGGAAAAAAACAACAACTGATTCGTTTCAGGCTTCAATTCATCTTCTATTATGCGCATGTCAATGGGCTTCAGGTCGAGCGGGCATTTCGTAACCACAATCATGTCGGCCCGTTTGCTTCCCCTCCTCGCCTCACGCAACCGCCCGCAAGGCATCAAGCAATCCGTGCTGTACCGGTTTGAGTAATCGGTCAGCAAAATAGATAATCCGGCTTGAATATACCGGTGTTGGTAAGCATCATCAAGTACGACCAATTGTAAATCCGGAATGAGATTTTGCAATTCTGTCACACCATGCACCCGTTTCTCATCAACAGCAACAATCACCGCCGGAAACTTCTGGTGAATCTGATAAGGCTCATCACCCAGTACACCACTGTCCGACTCTGCATCTCCCAGATAAAATCCTTTTGTCCTGCGTTTGTAACCACGGCTTAGCATTGCACACTTCCAGTTGGTCTGCAAAAAGGATAAGATAAATTCGGTATGAGGAGTCTTGCCGGTTCCACCTACAGCCAGGTTCCCAATGGAGATAATAGGGATTTTGAATGAGGTAGATTTAAGAATATCACTATTGAATAACCAATTACGAACTCCGGTCACTATTCCGTAAAGCAGCGAAAAAGGCAGGAGGATAATATGTTTTACCGGAGTTTTCAAGTACAATGCTATACAAAAAGATGAAGCGTATGGCAAAGGTACAATTTTTCTTTAAATAACAAGTGTGAACATCCTGGTAACCGGATCAATTCACACGAGGCTCCCCACGCCTCAGGGCACAGGATCATAACCACTCCCACCCCACGGGTGGCAACTGCTGATCCGCTTTATCGATAGCCAGCCACCTTTAATGATTCCATGTTTTTTGACGGCCTCGATAGTATATTGCGAACAGGTGGGCGTGTACCGGCATCGAGCCGGAAATAGCGGTGAAATACTGTATTTGTAGAAATACACCGGAAGAAGAACGATAAATTGGAGCAGCTTTTTCATACACTTCATCGTTTAAAAAACAGGGTCATCCATTGGAGTACTTGCAGATTCAGCTTCCTGCGATTCGGGAACAATCGCGTCAATCTTTTCAACCAACCGCTGAAGCGCAACTTTCATTTTCTTTTCGATCGCTGCAAAATCAAGTTCCGCATCCGAAACATAGTTGAAAGCAACGTGAACCTGTAAGTGTTTTTCGTTTAATTTCTCAACAAGCTCCTGCTTATTCAGCCGGTAAGCCTCACGCATCAACCGTTTTAACCGATTGCGCTTTACAGCACGTTTAAACCGTTTTTTAGGCACACTTACCATCACGCTTGCCGCTCCGGCGTCTCTTTTGGACTCAATCAAATACACTACACGCAGCGGATAAACAATAAACGCCTCACCTTGGGTGAATAAACGGCCGATTCGTTTATCACCGCATAAATGTTCCGGTTTTGCAAATGAGTTTGGGTGGTTCATGGTCAAAAATAAACTATCCCAAAAGTACGGAAATTCTTCGATACTTTCGGGATAGCTAAAACTTCTGGAAACGAATTATTTTTTCGTCTTCTTATTATTTTCTTTTAAAAAATTATCCAACGCCATTGTCATAGAAGGCATTCCCGGCAGCGGAGCTTCAATATCCAATCGTAATCCGGCATCACGAACAGCCTGAGCCGTAGTACTGCCAAAACAACCGATCTGAATGTCGCCCTGCACAAAATCAGGGAAATTTTTCATCAATGATGCAATACCCTGTGGACTGAAAAACAACAGCATATCATAATTAAACTCTTCGTCAGGACCAAAATCATTACTAACGGTTTTATACATTACTGCTTTATTATACGTAGTCTTCAATTTTTCGAGCGTAGAGATGGTATCTTCATTTTGCACATCAGAAGTAATAAACAGGTATTTCTCATCAGTGTGCTTATTCATAATTGTCACCAAATCAACTAACTTGCCGGTTGCTCCAAAAAACACCTTGCGCTTGCGATAGTGAATATAACGTTGCAGATACAATGCCACCGATTCCGAAACACAGAAATACTTCATTGTTTCAGGAATAGTAACACGCATTTCTTCACACAGTCTGAAAAAATGATCAATTCCATGACGTGCATTAAAAATTATAGCTGTATGATCTAAAATAGATATGCGTTGAGTTCTGAACTCTTTCGCCAAAATCGGATCAACCTTAATGAATGGGCGGAAATCAATTTTCACATTATACTTTTCGCTAATGTCAAAATACGGCGATTTCTCGGTTGTTGGCTGAGGTTGCGATACAAGTATCTTCTTAATTTTCAAAACAATAAACTTTAAATATAATTTCCCTAAATAACGAATTTACACACCTGATACAAAGCTATTAGGGGCAAAATTTCGAGGGTGCAAAGATACAACAATATATAAAAAGAAGCTACTGTTTTCTGGAAAAATATTTGAAATAGTTTAATTATGACTAGAATACATGCAACTATACACGCAATCAAGCTCATTATTTCAATGATTCTATAATAACTATTCGGAATGTAAATTTGCAAAATCATCAGCGGATACAAAACTACACCCAAAAACGAAATAACATTAAAATAACTATCTTTCGCCATTTTTAAGCTTAATGGTGTCAGGAAAACATACCCGAGCACATTAAAAACAAAGAGTTTCAGCATCAAGAAAAGACAGATCAAACCAAAAAAATAACCATACTCTTTGATTTCAAACTGATCATTCCCTTTGAACAAAATGAGATAAGCATATAAACTCAATACACCAATAGAAAATATATTGATAAAGAATTTGAATCGAAAGTCATTAACAGTGGCTTTGCTAAAAATACTTGACCGCTCTTTAACCTGAAAGAACGTCTTTACCGTTTCAGTAATAAAGCCCGAGGACTGTGAAATGGCATATACAAGTACAAAAAATAGAATAAAAAGGACAGCAAATACCCAACTCTCAGTTTGCGGAAGCGATGGATGTGGAATACCGATAAAACCTTTGGGAATCAAAGCCACTGCCCTGAGCGAATCAGCCCGGTGTATAGAATCGGCTACAGCCAACGAGTCAAGCCTAGCCAATGAATCTGGCAACACTTTCACACTGTCATTCAGAGTCTGTATGGTATCCGGTTGAAGCATATTTATTTTTAAAGCGCCGCAAATGAACGGGCATTAGAGTCCCAAGCAGTTGAATTTTGAATCGCTGATAAAACTTCTTCCGGAGTTTTAACCACTTTCCACATTTCACGATGTTCATCCCGCATGAAATGTTCGTCCACAGCTCGGTCAAGCATAGTTATCAGCGCATCAAAATATCCTTCGAGATTTACAATGACAATTGGTTTTGTAAAAATGCCTAACCGCTTCCAGGTAATCACTTCTAATAGCTCCTCCAACGTTCCGCAGCCCCCCGGTAAAGCCACAACAGCATCTGCCATCGCTGCCATTTTTTCTTTGCGTTCGTGCATGGTTTCCACTAAAATCAGTTCAGTCAAACTCGTGTGATTCCATTCCACTTCGCACATAAAACGGGGAATAACACCGGTAATCTTGCCACCTTCTGCCAGAACACTGTCAGCCAGTTGTCCCATAAGCCCATTAGAACCGCCCCCATACACAACAGAAAGATTAGCTTTGGCCAAGATTTGGGCTAAGTTCGAAGTCGCATCAAAATAACTGGGCTTGATCTGGGTGCTCGAGGCACAATACACACAAATGGTTTGCATCGGGTTTTGGTAAACAGGTTTATCCTTTCAGGAAATTAAATGCAAAAATACTGTTTTCTTTCCGTATTTCCGTATTTTTGAAGTTCAATTTAAAAATACGGAAAAATGATATTGGTAACCGGGGCTACCGGATTAGTGGGAGGAAATCTACTCTGGTATTTATTGCATGATAATGAGCGGGTTACGGCCATTTGCAGAGAATCAAGCAACCTAAAATCACTGCGGACTATTTTTAGCTTCTATACTTCAAATCCTGACAAATATCTGTCACGTATCGATTGGAGACTTGCCGATATTCTTGACAAAGAATCAATAGAAAAAGCAATTTGCAGCGTGACGACAATTTATCATTGTGCAGCACTGGTATCATTAGGAGATAATGCAGAAATATTATTGAAAACAAATGTTACAGGCACTAAGAATATTGTACAGGCCGCTCTTAAAGCCAATGTCCGGAAATTCTGCTTTGTAAGCTCTATCGCCGCATGCGGCAAAGAAGAAACGAAGCAAGATATTGATGAAAATTCAACATGGACAATTGATTCAAATCGATCGCTCTATTCACAAAGCAAATACGATTCCGAACAAGAGGTTTGGAAAGGAATCAAATTGGGATTGAAAGCAGTCATTGTCAATCCAGGGGTAATTTTGGGCGTTTCGGGAAACAATAACGGAAGTGCACAACTTTTTTCGCAAGTTCAAAAAGGATTATTGTTCTATACCAGTGGAGGAAGCGGTTACGTCGATGTCCGTGATGTGGCAAAAGCAATGATTCAACTCACAGATTCAGAAATACTAAGTGAGCGATTCATATTAGTTGCCGAGAACTGTTCCAATAAGGACATTCTGTGCCGGATGGCCGATGGTTTTGGGAAGTACAGACCCATAGTACCCATTGGAAAGAAGGCACTTTGGCTTGTGGGATATATTTTCGAGATTCTCGGGAAAGTGCTCCGCTTTCGTCCGCTCATTGACAGGGGAACCGCTCGCTCGGCCACAAACCGGGAATACTATTCGAGTAAAAAAATCGAGAAGGCTATCAACTTTAAATTTACACCTATCGAAGAATGTATCAACGACGTGTGTAAATTTTTGTTGAAAAGAAATATTACAAAGTTGACTGAATAACTTCTTTGAAAGCTGCTAAAAATAAATTGGCATCTGACTTAGACAAACACAAAGGAGGCAACAAACGAATAACATTGGTTCCACTCGCACCGGTAAATATCTTTTTATCAAACAATAAACGGCTTCGAATTTCTTTAACCGGTTGTTCAAATTCAATTCCTATCATTAATCCTACTCCCCTGACTTCTTTAATTTGAGGAATTTTGTTCAATTCTTCGATCAGGTAGTTTCCAATTTTTTCAGAGTTCTCAATCAAATGTTCCACTTTAATTATGTCGAGCACAGCAATAGCAGCCGTACAAGCCAAATGACTACCACCAAAAGTAGTTCCAAGCATTCCATGAGAAGCTTCAAATATCGGACTGATAAGCACACCGCCAATTGGAAATCCATTTCCCATTCCTTTTGCAACGGTAATTAAATCCGGACGAATGCCAGCATACTGATGCGCAAAGAATTTTCCACAGCGTCCGTAACCCGACTGCACTTCATCCAGAATCAACATTGTTCCGGTAGCTTTACACTCAGCGCTCAATTCTTTCAAAAAATCAATTTCTGGAATCCGGATACCGCCAACACCTTGAATTCCTTCAATGATCACAGCACAAACATCTTTATTTCCCAATGATTTGCGCACGGATTCAATGTCATTCAAAGCCAGAAACTCTACATCAAAACCTTCGTTTACCGGAGCTACAATCTTAGGATTATCAGTTACCCGAACAGCTGCTGAGGTACGACCGTGAAAACTTTTGTCAAAAGCAATCACTTTGCGTCGGCCAGTATGGAATGAGGCTAATTTCAAGGCATTTTCATTGGCCTCGGCTCCTGAATTTATCAAAAAGAGTGAGTAATCTTCGTAACCGGACATTTTCCCCAGTTTATCAGCAAGTTCAGCCTGTAATTTATTTACAACCGAATTTGAATAGAAAACCAGTTTTTCTGCTTGTTGCGTCAATTTCTGAACATAATACGGATGAGAATGACCAACTGAAATTACAGCATGCCCACCATACAAATCAAGGTATTCAATTCCGTGGTTGTCGTAGGTTCTACACCCTATGCCTTTTGCAATTTCAATATCAAAAAGCGGATAAACATTAAATAAATTCATCTTCTTCAGAGTTAATTGTATCATTTACATTTCAGCGGATCCAAATTTTAATTTAAATAAACAGTCTACTGAAATTGAATGCAAATGTAATCGAAAATTTACAGACACTCAAACAAATACATTTAAAAAAAATAATGTAATTTTACACCGGTTTTATACAAAAACATTCTTAATAAAAACAGGAACACATGGAAAAACAAGTAACCATATATTGTAAAAATACAAAATCATATCACAACTACCCTTTGGGAATATCTTTAATCGAAATTTACAACGACCTTAAAATAAATTTAAAATACCCCGTAATGGCTGCACGGGTCAATTATAAAGTAGAAGACTTGAATTTCGTGGTTTACAAGCCAAAAGATATCGAATTTATCGACCTAAGCACTTCATCTGGCATGCGGGTATATGTGAGGACTTTGTGTATGGTGCTATCTAAAGCCATCTCTGAGTTATTCCCACAAGCGATACTCCAAATAGAACATCCCATTTCAAAAGGTTATTATTGCAAATTGGAAAATCTGGGACAACCAGTAACTCCCGAAGTAATTTCTCAAATCAAAGATCGGGTAAATCTCATAATTTCACAGGGAAAACGTATTATTTGCGAAGAGAAACAAACAAAAGAAGTAAAGGAACTATTTATAAATAAAGATCTTCAAACCGACAAAACAGCACTTTTTGAAACTCTTGGAAATCCTTATTTTAGATTTTTCAGAATCGACGATTATATTGATTACTATAATGGAGTCCTGCTACCATCTACCGATTATCTGGGAATTTATGATTTGATCAAATATTATGATGGATTATTACTTTGCATTCCAAGTCGTGAAAATCCAGTGGAATTAGAAGAAGTGGTTCTGCTGCCCAAGATGTACGACATCTACAAAGAGTACGTGGGTTGGAACAAACTTATGAAAATAAATAATGTAGGCGATTTCAACATAGCTTGCCGAAACAACCAAACATTTAACATGATAAAAGTATCTGAGGCATTGCACGAAAAAAAAGTAGCTTCAATTGCCGATATGATCTCTCAACGCGCAGAAAAAGTACGTTTTGTCCTAATTTCAGGACCTTCTTCATCTGGGAAAACCACTTTTAGCAAGCGGCTCTCCGTGCAATTAATGGTTTGTGGATTAAAACCGGTAGTGCTTTCATTGGATAATTATTTCGTCAACCGGGATGATACTCCCCGTGATGAAAATGGAGAATGGGATTTTGAGCATCTACACGCTCTGGATTTAGACACGCTCAATAGAAATCTCAAACAATTGCTGAATGGAGAGGAAATTGATATTCCATTTTTCAACTTTGAGGACGGAAAACGCTACTACAAAGGAGAAAAACTAAAATTGCAAGAAGATAGTATTTTAGTATTAGAGGGCATTCATGCATTGAATCCCGAATTAATTCCTGAAATAACAACTGAAACAACATTCAAAATTTATGTTTCGGCACTTACCACCATACCTATCGACAACCACAACTGGATACCCACCACCGACACCCGATTATTACGCCGCATTATTCGCGATTCTCGCTTCAGAAACTATTCAGCGAGGGAAACTATCAGCCGTTGGCCAAGTGTCCGCAGAGGAGAGGAAAAATGGATATTCCCGTATCAGGAAAATGCCGATGTACTTTTCAATTCGGCACTCTTGTTTGAGTTAGCGGTTTTAAAGAGACACGCAGAACCAATTTTAGCAGAAGTACCAAAATACTGCGATGAATATACGGAAACCCATCGGCTTATTAAGTTCCTGAATTACTTCGTCCCAATTTTGGATCGCGAAATACCTCCAACTTCTCTGCTTCGGGAATTTGTTGGCGGAAGTAGTTTCAGATACTAATCATAAAAAAATAATTTTACTACAACAGATTCGACAAATCATACAGGAAATATAGATTTTTTTTATACTTTTGCCACAAATCTGTTTACAACCGAACATTTAATTCTGTCGCAAGATTGAGGACACTTCATTGATCTTGTTTTCTATTTTAACCATCTCTTTTTACGAGGCACACACCAGAAAAACTTATCGTGTCTTTATAGAATCACATAAATATTTTCAAAAGTTAAGCACTCTAACCGACTCTTAACTCACAGGATACTAGATGCAAGCCATCCGGATGTCCATTTATGTTTTTTATTCAGATTTATATCTAATAAACAGAAGATACATATCTAACAAATATAGTCTTCTTACAAAATCCCGACTTAGACATATACTTAAAAAAGATCTCAACTTGTTTTACACAAAATTTCATTAAGCCATTTTTCAAGTATTCGCTCTGAATGAGGAAATTATTATTATCTTCTTATTTAATTCTTCTTATTTCGTTTGTCACCGAAGCCCAAAGACGATACGGCTTAATTGACAAAAGAAATGCGAGTACAGGAACTATTATATTTTCACTTGGCCCGGAATTCTGCTTTACCGACACAAAAGCCACTCCTTACACACAAAACATTTTAAAAAACAAAGATCTGTCTGTTGGATTTAGAGTCAGATATCCTAATAATTTTGGCTACAAAACTCAAATCAACTATACCGATATTACCGGCTCTGATGGATCATCTAACTCTAGAAATTATTCTTTTTCTTCTAAAATATGGCAAATGTCAATTCAAGGAGAATATACTATCAATTTTGGAGAAAGCTATAGACAACTATCCCCACCTCACTCAATCTATTTCTTTCTAGGTGTCGGATTACTCAATTCAACTGCCGATTTAAATTATGACAAAAGAGCACGATATTTGTACAAAACCAGCCATGATAATCAATACGATATCAACAAAATTTTTCCGTTGGGATTTGGATACCAATATAATTTCTATAATAACTTTCTGGTTGGGATAGAATACAATATAAAATACACCACATCAGATTATATCGATGGTTTCAAACCACCTTATCCCGAATCTAAATCAAACGATATTTTTGAAGGCCTTTCACTTACTGTTGGTTATAAGATTTTCTGAATCTGACCTGCATTTCACAATAAAACAATGCAGTAAAAATCTCTTCTACTGCATTGCCTGCAATTAAAACTAACATCTATTAATTAAACCTCAAATCTTCTATCGTAAAATTACCGTCTTTGAGACTTCTTCATTTTGAGTTGCAGCATATACAACATACGTTCCATATGGTTCATCAGTAGGTATCACCGTTGTTCCATCAGCACTAAACTCTGTCTTCTTTACCAACTTGCCTGTTGCAGGATTATAAACACTTAATTCACCCTTCTTTTTATCTGTATTAGTCACCACAATCGCCTTCTCAGATGCGTAGATTTTAATCTTCTTCGTTTTATAAACGTCACCACCATATCCGTTTTTATTTTGAGAAGTACTAACATTCTGAGGAGTTGAAGTAGTAGCTACTGTAGAAGTTCCATTGCTCAATGTAGTGGTGGTAGTTGAAATAATTGTATCAGGCTTCAGAACGACTGTAGTTTGAGGTAAGACAGATACGATTTTGAATCGCTTTACAGTTTTTTTATTCTTAGCTGTAAACGTATAGTTTGTCCCATCGGCATAAATATCGATAGTTTTTCCGGCAACTGAATCTACCAAATAAAGACTGGAACAAGCTAAAGCTATATTTTGATGAGAAAAAGTCAGTGTATAAACAGAATCTTGTCCTGCTATAAAGCCCAGATACGTATTATTAATATTATTCGTAACATCAACTTGATAATTTCCATCGCTTTCCATTGCAAAAAGCTGAGGAATCCGCGAACTACCAATCTCTTTAAATCCATCCCAACCATTATCAAAATTATTTGTACAGGTCGCAACAGAATAGAGCCATACATTGTCTGTATAATTCGATCCTTTGTTTACATCAATACGTGTACCAACTAAATCCTGAGCCGAAACATTTGACACCACTAATATTAATGCCAACTTCGCTAATAATAGCTTAATAGTAGTTGTTTTCATAGTGTGTATATTTTATAGAATAATAAGTATTTAGAGAGGCTTGATTATTACCTCACAAATATAATATTTATTCTATATGATACTGACACACAGGTATTTGTAGTGTTTTATTTGATTTTGTCGCAATTTTTACCACAATAATTTCCACTCTGATTTATCGTTAATATTGAATAAATATCCGTTTCAAGACAAACAGATTCTTAAACAATAAAAGAAAATGAAAATAATGAAATTTATGTAGCATTATCGTCAGAATAAAATATAAACACAGGAATAACTACTACAAGTATAAAGTACATAAAAAAATAAGGCAAACCGTTACAAACAATAGGCATGCGGGATCTATAGTTCAGAGAATCTAAATTATCACTCAATTTTTAGCATCAATTAACTCAAAGTGCTATTTTACTAACATTAAATAACTATTAAGCTGATTTAATCCCACGATAATCCACAATATATCCTAAGATATTTCTTTAGAAATAGTACATATTCCAGCAATGTACAAATTAGTAGCGCAGAAAACGAATGCGAAGTTCAACAACATTAAACACAAGTATTTTATTTAAAACAACAGTCAACAAAAACATCTATTCTCCAATTAGTTACACAACAAAACAATACTATGCAAAAGTTTCTTCAACACAAGCATGAACCAATTTAAGAATTATTGTAATAGAAAATATGAATAAAAATCTCCTTTCAAATTACAACTCGGAAATATGGGAAATAACATCCGGAGAATAATACCAGCTATAATGCATCTAGATAAAACAACCCCGTATTATTCAGAAAATAACACGGGGTTGTTTTAACGATTCAATTGTATTGAACTAAAAAAACTTTTTCTTCAAAAATCCATAGCTAGCCGCAAGAGCTAGCAAAAACACCCATCCATCCGAAACAGGAATGCGAGTTTTAGGATCTGGATCACCACCAGGGTCAGTTCCACCATGATTAGCCGCATAGCTCACACCTTGCTTGGTAGATGTTGCCGTTAGATCTGTTGAAAGCGTTGTTATTCCACCATTACTCATAGCAATAGCAGAACTACCATCACTACGACGGGAATTATTATTGGATATAAAAACACCCCCTATATTTGCATTGCCAGACGAACTACTCTTCTGATTTCCATACGCTGGTGACTGAGAAACGCTGTATGAATTTGACAAAGATGAGCCTTCATCAATTTTTGCCGAATAGCTGTAATTACCGGAGGACAGTTTCGAAGAAGTTTCTGAATTATAATCTGGTACGTTTAATCCCTGATAATCATTATTAGATTCAAAATTGACATTAGGAGCATTCTCTATATTACCACTTGCAAAATTGACGTTTTGATTCCCGCTAAAATTGTTGCCGGACTTATACAAATCAGGACTTCCAATTGGGGAATAAAGTACCGCCAAGAGCAATCCTGCCCATGTCAAAACCCAAACCAATATATTTTTACGTTTATTATCCACTTCAATACTTAACAATAATTTGTTTGCTTACTTTTTCGGTGTTTGTAACCGCTTTCACAATATATATACCACTATTCGAAAACAATGGGAATGTAGAAATGGTATTTGCACTAAATATTCCTGTCTTTAAACAACGTCCCATCGGATCATAAACATGCAGTTCACCTTTTTCACTACTTGTATTATCAACATAAATCACATTATTGTCATTAAATACCTTTATCCGGGTCATTAAGTCTTCAGCATTCTTCACATAGGGTTCGGTTACAATTTTAAACCGTTTAACCGGGGCGGAAGTTGTTTCCGCTTTGAAAGCATATTGCGTGCCTGATTTAGTAATATCAACCACTTTATTTTCAACCAAATCAACCAAATAAACGCCAGCATATTTCAATTCCAAGTTTTCATGTTTAAATGTAAGTGTATCTTCCAAATCAACACCAGCTTGAAATCCCAAATAAGTATTATTCAAATCATCAGAAGTACTTATTTGATAATTACCGTTTTCTTCCTGAGCGAAGAGCATCGGCGTGCCAATTGCTCCCGATAATTTATACCCATCCCAGCCACTGTCAAAGCCACGTGTAGTACCAGGTTGTTCAACCAACCACATACAATCGCCATAATGTTCGCCATGTAAAGAAATTTCAATGTATTTTTTATCCGTTGAGTTTTGTGCCTGTGGAGCTCGTTGTATATTTACATTTTTGGTTATAACAGAGCTATAAGGAATTGTCAAAGAACCAAGATTTGTCTTAACCTTAACCAAAAAACCAGACATGGATGGGATATCGTAAGGAATCGTTCCAGTTCCAGCATTACTTTGAGGAATTGCTAAATATTGACCCGGAACAACTGGAGCTACCGCCGAACTGTAGCCAGTTTCAGCATAACCCGTATTAGTAGCCCAAGCTCCAAATGAACCTGTATTATATAAATAAACAGTAGGTTCTGTATTTGAATCAAACACTAACTGTCTAATATCAATGGCAGCCGTATAAGGATTTGAAAGTATATTCTGCCCCGGATCATAAGCCGTAGCGACAGTGTTTGTTAGCGTAATTGTTTTATCTGTATTTATTAATTGACCCTGAAAAACAATAGTCGTAGGCGCATCCTGAGTAATTTCATACCCTTTAAATGGGACTAACACATCTGAATTACCTAACGAAGTCCATTTCTGGTAAGGAGCTGGCTTACTTTCGTCATACGATCGAACAAAAGAACCATAAAAAGTAGGATCGGCCGTTACAGATGCAACAGGCACTCCAAAATATTGCCAACTGTAATGATACCACAACGAAGTATTAGGATCCTGAACTCCAGTTGCATCATACGTTGCTTTTGAATACATTTCTACTGTTGCATAAACCGGATTGGTTTGAGAAGCCTTAAATATCAACGAACCATTTGGCAAATTAGGATCAGACTTTATATAAATCCGGTCGGCACTGGCAGAGGTTATTTGTTGATTGACCACTATATTTTTAGTAGGAGACACGACTAATTTTCGATTAGTTGTTTGATTTACCAGGTTTCCAACCGTATGATTGTCATCAACGTACAAATCATTCAGGGCATTACTGCCATAACTGTTTGAAGGGGATGCAAAAACCACATCATCACCCGGCGCGGGAACAAATCCCGCCGACCAGTTAGTTGGAATATTCCAATTGGTACTGGAAGCAGTACCCACCCAATAATTCGGAACTGAATTCACGGTCATCATAATGGTATTGGATGTGACTGGTGTAGAAACACAAGCGCCCACCGGAGTCATTACACATGAAACTTTATCATTGTTCGAAGGAACATAACTATAAGTCGCACCAGTGGCACCTGTCACTGGGTTTCCATTCACATACCATTGATAAGTAGGCGCAGTTCCCCCATTAGTAGGTTTAGTCGTAAAAGTCACCATTGTGCCCACATTGACCGGATTAGCCGAAGCCGAAGCAATTACCAATGAAGGAGCAGTAGAAGCAACATTAATGTTAATTAAAGCTGACACTTGAGTTATTGCCTGAAAACTAATATCATCTAACGCGAAATCATTACCACCTCCACTCGTATTTAGGTTAACTAAAGATAGAACTGCAGACGAGTTCGAGCCAGAATTCCAGTTATATATATATTGAGTCCAATTACCTGCAGTAGTTATTGCTGTAAAAGTGGGACCTACAACAACTGTATTAATTTTAAAAGTTAACTGAGGAGGACTACTACTTACAACACTTTGTATCCAATAGGTAAACTGATAGTTTGTATTTGGCTGAACAGACGCTGTCTCTGACCAGAGAGTCACATTCGCAGTCTGCGATCCATTAACAACCATTTGCAGACCAACTGGAGTCGACCCACCAATTGTGTGGTCAGGACTTGACGAGTAACCTGAATGTACAGAATGTGGGTCCGCTACAACTGTATACTGCCCTTCGCCTGAACCCCAAGGGCCTCCAGAAGACAGGGCGGTTGAGCTTGTTCCTGCATATAGATAAGCTGTACTAAAACCCGTATTACCTGCTTCGAAATTGCCATTGGTTACTAAATTAACTCCACTCAATACACTTCCTGTGACAACATAATCCCCCGAGTTAGCACTAGTAACAGGATTAATTATCGGATTTGGACTGGTTGAATAAAAATTATTAGGCCCTGTCCAATATACATTCGAAATATTTGCAGAAGCCGTACTATAAAGATTGATTATAGTTTTGGCACAATTAATACCCCCATTAGCAACAATAAAGGTTGATGTAGCTGACACAAAACCACTACAAGAAACATTTTGGGTAGCTACGCCAGAAGTTAATACAATATTTTCGGAATTATAATTTCCAACTGCCAAACCTGCTTTTAACCGGACATAGATAGTTGTGGCACTATTATTTGGAACAGTAAATGGAGTTGTGGTATACGTCGTGCCACCATCTTTTGAAACTTCGTAATCAACTGGAGGAGTAATAGTAATTGGGTTAGTCAAACCAGTGCCATTTACAATGAACGACTGCAGAGCTGAAGGGCCAAAATCATATACGTAATTGAATCCAGTCAATGTAGAATTAGAAATAGTAACAAAAGGCGTATTTACAGTTAAAGTCGTACTTGCATTTGTAGCTGACTTTAGCTTTGTATCTCCAGAATAAGAATAAGTTATATTATAAGTTCCAGCAGGAATACTAGCTGAATTATAACTAATCGAAAATCCACCAACACTCCCCGTTACAATTGCATTTTGCAGAACTCCATTAATTGTAACACCAACAGTCTCTCCAGCCACAGGGTAAATTGGGCCAGAGGCACTTAAAGTTCCACTCAAAGTAACCGTTGGAGTACCAGCCCAAATAGATTGACTGGCGGTCAATCCCGAAAAGACAGGGGTAGGTCTGGCATCACTAGCAACATTCACAATTCCTGTTGTTGCAGTAAAGTAGGTATTATCCTGATACGTAGCAGCTGAAGTTGTTGAGCCCCAAGTTCCACTGATTCTATTAAGGCCACCCAAGGTAAGACTACCGGCAGAAACATTTATACCGGCAGCCAAACCAGCAATAGCCGTGGAAATACTGAGGTTATTTGAGATTGAGGTAACTGCAGATATAGATTTTGTTCCATTACCGGAAAGAATCAAATTAGAATACGTTGTGTTCTTCACTGTCTGTGCGCCCGTTCCATTGTAAGATACGGTATTGGTAGCAGTAGTGGCAGTCAGCGTGCCAATAAAAGTTGTATTGGTTGTTAAAGCGGATATATTTAATACGCTTGTACTTGTTGCATTATTAAATGTATTAATGGTCGCCCCGGAAGCAGCCAACGAATTAAGATTTACCACACCTCCTGCATTATTGGTTATTCCGGCAATTTGTCCACTTCCATTCAAGTTTATTATTCCTGTATTTGTGAAGTTTGCTGTTACAGTATTTATTCCATTGGTAGATGCATAATTAATCACACCTTGATTAACAATTGTTGTTATGTCTGTATACAAAGAATTATTTAAATTTAATATTCCCATAGCAACATTAGTTAATGAGCCTGTCCCGTTAAGGTTACTAGACAAAGTCAATGTTCCATTATTAGTCAAATTAATCCCTGTAATTATCACTGAGGATCCAGAAAAATCTATGTTTCCATTCAGGGATTGAGCATTTGTATCAAAGGTATATCGATACACACTCCCAGCTGTAAATGTTCCATTATTAGTAATACCGCCCCGGAATGTCAATGGAAGACTGTAGGCAGAATTACTCCAGCTTCCACCCGAATTAACAGTAAGCAAACCATTGAATATTATTGTTCCACCCCAAGAGTTAATTACCAAATTTCCACTTGTTCCACCACCAACAGTAGTAGTTCCGGTAACTGTCAGATTATTTGTAGTAGCGGTTGTAAATGTTGTACCGTCACCTACATTCAGATTTCCACCAATAGTCAAATTTGCTCCCGTTGTAGTAGTTCCGGTTGAAATCGTACTGAGATTATTGAATGAGGTGAAAATCGTTGTAGGCAAAGTATTCGTTGCATCCAAAGCAACAGTTCCCGCCCCAGGTGTCCATGTGTTCCCTGAAACAGTATTAACAGTCAAACGTCCTGTTCTTAGAGTCCCACCAGCTGTCATGTTTATATTGCCCGCAGCTGGAGTTCCGTTAGGATTTCCCAAAACAACACTACCCGCATCAAGAGTAGATCCATTTGTAAAAGTTACTGTACCAATCCTAGCAGTATTCCCATAGCCACCCACTATCAAAGCATTTATTACTGTAAGATAAGGGTTTCCAGTCGTAGAGAAGGTCAAACTTCCAGAATTATTATAAGTATTATCACCTCCTATTTGAAGAGATTTACAAGTAGCCGTCGTAGTATTCACAGTAACTACATCATTTCCATTAATTATTACATCATCCCCACTCCCAGGCACAGTTCCACCTATCCAAGTGCTTGTTGAGGTCCAATTTCCCGTCTTGTTTGAATAAATTGTAGCAGCATTTACACCCTCTATCCCCATTATAACAAACAACAATACGCCAATAATACCTATTGTCCTGGATGAGAAGAAAATATTTTGAGAAATGCCTTCTGAATTTTTGGCACAGCGATATTTTTTAATCAGCTGACTAATTAAAATTTTGTGGGTGAGAATATTTTTAAAGTTTCCAGTGTAGAAGTTCACCATCAGGTCAAAGGGATTATGGATTTGAAATGTAAACTCGAAAAACGTGCAAATATACACAAAATTTATGATAATAGAATATATACTACTTCAATTCAAATATTTTTTGCCACAAATACGATTTTAAATGCCGCAAAAAGTCGACAAACAAAGGGAAAAACATATTATTCCAAGCCAAAATAAATCATTTCACGATCTTATTAATTACGAAATAGAAGTAGTAATATTTCATACATAAGCCTGTTTATAAAAGAAATAGACTTTAAAACAGTTATTCCAATGACAGAAAAGAGGAGAAACCAGAGCGAGGATTAGGTTTGTGTACAAAACACAACAATCGTAAATAAATGTTTGTTCGTGATTTTGCAACAATTTACAGGTCAACATCCCCATTTTGTGGCAAATAAGGATTGTTACGGTTTACCAGATGTAAAAAACCCACGCAGTTTGATAAAACAACGTGGGTTCAAATTAAGTATTCAGCCAATTAAGCCGTGAACAACTTCTTTTTTATAAAACCATAACTTGTAGCAAGTACCAATAGAAATAGCCATCCATCCGACACCGGAATACGTGTTTTTTGATCGGGATCGCCACCGGGGTCGGTTCCTCCCTGATTACCGGCATAGGAAACCCCACGCTTCGTAGAGATTGCAGTCAAATCGGCCGACAAGGTAGTAATACCGCCATTATTCATCGCAATTGCAGAACTGGAAGCTCCACCACTGCCACCATTACCGGATATAAAGCTTCCGCCAGCACTCACAGCACCTAATGAACCATTCTTCAAATTCTGATACGATTGTGATTGAGAAGCACTATATGAAGCTGCACTTGAGATATCATGATCATTGGAAGCCGTTATTGCATAATTATAGTTTCCGGAAGAAAGCTTCGCGGAATTTTCGGAATCGCCTTCAGGCAAATTCAATTCACTATAATCATTGCCTGAATCAAAATTGATATCAGGAGAATTTTCAATATTACTTCCATTCAAATTTGTGTTTTGGTTTCCAACAAAATAAGTTGAAGATTTATACAAATCAGGACTTCCAACCGGGGAATAAAGAAGAGCCACAAGCAATCCTGCCCATGTAAAAATCCAAACCAATATGCTTTTCCTTTTCTTAGTCACCCTGATATTTGACAATAAATTGTTTGCTTACAGTTTCCGTTCCGAGAACCGCTTTCGCCATATAGACGCCACTGGTCGAAAATAACCTGAATACAGAAATCTGATTAGCTCCGAAAACTTCTTTCTTTAAGTAGCGTCCCATCACATCATAAAAGTAAATCACACCTTCTTCATTACTTGAATTATCAACAAAAAAAGCATTATTATCATTAAAAACCTTTAGTCGAGAAGTCAAGGCATCGATCTTTTGAATCTGAGTTCCTGTTATAATTTTAAACCGTCTAACAGGAGCTTTAGCTGCTTCAGTTTTAAATACATACTGAGTACCCGGTTTAGTAATATCAATTACTTTATTTTCAACTAAATCGGCCAGATAGATGCTATTATATTTTGTTTCAATATTTTCGTGCACAAAGGTTAATGTATCTTCCGCATCTACCCCGGCCTGAAAACCCAAGTAAGTATTACTAATATCTTCGGAAGTACTTATCTGATAGTTGCCACTTTCTTCCATCGCAAATATCTGCGGAGTTCCTGCTGCTCCAGCCAATTTATATCCATCCCAACCGTTATCGAACCCACGCGTAGTTCCCGATTGATTAATAAGCCACATACAGTCGCCGTAATGCTCGCCTCTCAACGATATTTCCATGTATTGCTTATCGGAAGCCACCTTGTTTTGCGGGACCCGTTGTGTGCTGACATTTTTAGTAATAACAGTATTATAACTTATTGTCAGGCTTCCTACCCCTCCCCCTGTGTTTTTCACCAGAAATCCCGACATAGATGGAATATCATACGGAATCCCACCTGTTCCAGCCACATTCTGAGGTATGGCAATATATTGCCCCGGAGTAGTGGAACTGTTGCTGTAAGTAGCTTCTCCCGCATTATTCATCCAACTGCCAAATGAACCTGTGTTATACAAATAAACTGTAGACTCTGTGTTTGCTCCAAAATTTAGCTTACTGATATTGATAGCAGCAGCATAAGGGTTTGAAAATATGCTTTGACCCGGATCGTACGCTGTAAGTGTATAAGGAAGATTGATTGTCGTATCGCGGTTAACCAATTGCCCCTGAAAATAAATTGTTGCAGGTGCATCTTGCGTAATTTCATATCCCTTAAATGGAGTTAGAACTGACGAATTAGTCAAAGCCGTCCACTTACCATTAACCACCGAACTTGATTCATCATACGCCCGGACAAAGGAACCATAAAAAGTAGGATCGGCAACTACCGAAGTGATTGGCACCCCAAAATACTGCCAACTGTAGAAATACGTTGTACCGTTACTCGCCGTAACGCCCGTATTATCGTGAGTCGCCTTTGAATACATTTCTACCGTAGCATAAACGTTTGAAGCATTAGGGAAAATCAGAGAACCATTTTGCTGACTTCCATTCGGGTAAGCCTGTATGTAAATGCTACCCGGAGATGAAGCTCCATTTGTAGTTATTGAACCATTGACCGTAAGACATTTGGCTGGAGCAACAATCAATCTTTTGGTTGACTGGTTGGTAAGATTGCCAATTGTTCTATCAACATCCAACACCAGATCATTCGTAGCATCCCCATACGACGTTGATGCTGTAGCAAAGGTCACATCATCACCCGTAGCTGGCACAAAACCGGCAGTCCAGTTCGAAGCCGTACCCCAATTCGTTCCATTCGTTCCTTTCCAGTAATTGGGGATAGTAATGACATTCATTGCCACCGATGCCGATACAGGATTTGTAGAACTCAAGCAAGCAGAATTGGAAGTCATCACACACTTCACCACATCGTTTACCGCCGGAACATAAGAATACACAGGATTTGTTGCACCCGAAACAGCAATATCGTTCACATACCACTGGTATGTTGGGGCAGTACCTCCATTGGTAGGCGTAGCCGTGAAAGTGACGTTCGTACCCATATTGACCGGATTTGCCGAAGCACTGACGCTGACACTGGCGGGCGACGAAGTTGCAATAACAGACACATTTACAGAAGATGAAACAGTATACACCGGCTGAAAAACAATATCATCCAAGGCAAAGTCATTTCCTCCTGCAGCTGTCTGCTTATTGACCAATGCCAGCAAAGCTGTGGTACTGGAACCTGAATTCCAGTTGTAAAAAAACTGGGTCCATACGCCACCTGTAGCATTGGCAGTATAGATAGAACCAATTGGCGTTTGTACACTTTGGTCATTCGTAACATATAATTGCAGCTGGGAGGGTGCAGCATCAGTTCCGCTTCCTACACTTTGCACCCAGTAGGAAAACTGGTAGTTTGTGTTGGGAACTACAGGCACCGTTTCATACCAAATATTAACTCCGGCAGCAGTAGCCCCATTAATAACCATTTGGAACTTTCCTGGATTAGAATGATCCGGCCAAGAGCCAAAATTTGTATGCACTGATTTTGGTAAAGCTACAACAGAATAAACACCTTCTTTTCCTAGAGCCCCATAACCAGTACCATCATTATAAGTGGAATCCCTGTAAATATAATCGCTACTAAATCCGGTTCTTCCGGATTCAAAATTTCCATTTGCAATCAAATTAACAGAATTATCCACATAATTAGCTGTAACCGCATAAAGACCGGACATGGCAGTAGTGGCCGAAGTTATGGTTGGATTGGCGAGAAGCGAGTAAAAGCTATTCGGCCCAGTCCAATACAAGTTAGACAAACCAGAGCCAGAACTGGTGAGGTTTATAGTTGAACCGGCACAATAAGAGCCTCCGCCTCCTACCGTGACACTTGGCACAACCGTACCGGAGCAAGCCACCGTTTTAGACGTAGCGCTTGTTGAAGACAGCGTGATATTCAAAGGTCCATAGCCACCCACAACCAATCCTTGTTTCAGGCGTACATAGACTGTAGCATTTACATTTCCCCCAACCTGGGTCAGCGTGATAGGAGTTGACTGAAACACACCTCCGGAAAGCGTCGATATTTCGAAATTTGACGCCGGGGGCGTAACCGTGATATTATCAACAAGCCCGGAACCAACTACCGCAAAAGATTGCTCGCCCGATGGACCGGAACCAACAACATACGTCAGTCCGTTTAAAGTGGCGGCTGAACTTGTGATGACCGGATTATAAATATTTATGGTATAATCTTCAACCTCACCTGTTTCTCCACTACACGGACCAAAAACAGCCTGCCAGTAATTACAGGCAACCCTCATTCGCGTTGCCCCGACAACCGCTCCAGCAGGAACAGTTATGTTCAACGGACATAAAGATGTTTTTCCATTCGACACGTTCGTAACACTTCCCAGATCAAAAGACTCTCCTGCATCGACAAAGTCGCCATCGTTATTCCAATCGATCCAGGCTTTTGCAAATACCTGATTATTCCCATTCGTATTCACATTTACCGTAAGCGGATAAGTACTTCCAACCAGCACATTGGTAGATTGGGAGGTATAGTCGCTATAAGGACCTGGTTTGGCAGAAGAGTTGTTTATCGTATTGAAATTAAACTGGGTTATGCTATAAGCGGAATTGTCCCCCACCGCCGAACAGTAACCGGCCGGAGTCACCGTCCCCGAAACAGTAAGATTTACTGTAGAAGCATTGGGTGAACTAAAAGCAATTACTTCGTTTGCATAAGTTCCAACTGCCAATCCGGCTTTTAAACGCATGTACACCTGCACATAATTTACAACTCCTCCCGATTGGGTAAGTGTAAGAGGAGTCTGGCTGTACGTTGAATTATCTAACGAGACTTCAAAATCTGCCGGCGGTGTAATGGTAATGTTATCAAAAAGATTCGTGGCATGCAACGTGATTTGTTGATTGCCTGAAGGACCGTTGCCGTGCGCATACGTAAAACCGGTCAGCGAAGTGGTATTAGCCCCGATATTTGGCATTCCCATTCCGGTGAAATCGCCAAAAGCAGTTACCCCATTGGCGGTAAGCGTATTTGAACCAAGTGCCGAGAAACCCACCCAAGGCAACAAACCGGTATATTCAGCGGCATTTTGAAGATATTCCCCACCAACGACATCGGAAGAATATACATAGGTTCCGGTAACATTGCACGTAAATGAGGTGATACCGGATTGACTAACCGTCCAATAGCGTTTCAGGTAATTGGTTGGGCTTTGATTTTGTGGGTGTTTAGCATTAGTTACATTTACGGCTACATAAGCACCAGGGGCATACGTTCCTGCTGTAAAATTAAGTGTTACAGGCGAATAATCGGCCCCATTTGTCACATCCCCGATGGGGAAGGTGAAGGAGCCATTGGCATTAATCATTTTGATTAATTTCCCGGAACCATCAGCCACTATCATCCTGCCATTATAAAATGATGCAACAGGAGTTATCGATGCCGAAGTACCTAATGTAAAATTATAGGTTCCAAGCGTCAGCAGCACATTGCTCGTAACATTCAACACTCCATTAATGGTTACCAGACTATTACCCAACAAATAGCGCTGGGCATTATCTGTTCCAAGAGTCAGATTATTGAACACCGTGGCAGAAGTTCCGCCAATAGTTCTGGTTGAACCACCTGCCCCATTCATCGTCACCGTGCCGGTACCAGCAGAAAAAGTTGCACCATTATTTGTCCAGTTGCCACTAACAGCCAGTGCACTGGACCCGGATATAGTCAGAGAAGCTCCAGAATTAAGCGTTATGTCGTTACACACACCTCCCGCTGCACCAATCACAGGCTGGTTGACTCCGTAGTTAATGATAACATTGGTAGATGCCGTGGGCACTGTTCCATCGCACCAGTTGCCTCCCGTATTCCAGTCGGTACTTACCAGGCCTGTCCACGAACCTGCAGTACAGGATTTTGTAGTTACATTCAAAATACCGGTCACTGCCGGTGCAAAATAAGTCGCAACCTTATAGGTTGCCGTCGAGCCTGTACCACCATACGAACCTGAAGGTTCACCGGCTCCTCCAAGAGAAAGTGTAGTGGCCGTATGAGTCAGACCAGTACCTAAATTGGCTATAACCCCCGTATTAATTGTACAATTACCAGTCGCTGTTGTCGAAGAGAAAGTTTTTGTACCACTCCCGCCCAGGGTCAGGTTATTAAAGGTGGTAGCACCTGTGAGCAACTGGGTAGTTCCATTTAATACAATCGTACTTGTATTGGCATTAAATGTTCCACTCTTCGTCCAATTTCCCCCAATGTTGTGTGTAAAAGAACCTGCAGAGAATGAGGTGCCGGATCCAATGGTAAAATCAACCGGAACAGTAAGCCCTTCAACAGCAGTAGTGGAGGCGGTGCCACTTAATGAGAAACTATTGAGAATAGTTGTAGAGACATTCATGGTCTTTACACCGCTTCCAGAAAAAGAAAGGTTATAGTAGGAAGCGCTCAACACATTTTGCGCACCAGCTGCATTATAGTTTACAGTACCTGTTCCCGGATCCCAGGCTCCACCGGAATAAGTAATACTCCCATTAATATTTAGCGTGCTTGAATTGCCCTGTAAAGTTCCATTTTGCATTGAAATAGCACCTGTAAAGGTGTGAGAATAACCCGATCCCAAGTTAAGTGTACCGCCGGCGCCATTAATCGTGAATCCACCTCCATTTACATTGCCTTGCAATGTAGCTACACCACCGGTCTTTGTCATCGATACAGTTCCCGTGGTAGTAAACCCATCAATACTTTGGTTTGCAGCGCAGTTTACAAAAATATTTGAACTACCAGCTGTAAATGTTCCATCATTAACAAAGTCACCACCCAGTGTCAATTGAAAATTGTTTGTTTTCAATGTTGCTCCGCTGGAAATAGTAAGAGGGTCACCACAATCTATAACTTCAGCGCTGTTCATGGTAATAGCTCCCGTATTGAGAATGACAATCCCACCGGTTGCAGTAAAAGGACTTACCCATTCTACACCTGCCGTTCTTGCAGTTGAAGTATTATATTGCAAAGCAGCGGCACTGCCATACGTTGGCGCTACTGAAGCTGTTGCAGTCCCTTCCATGGAAAGAACACCATTAACAGTCACTCCTGTTGTGGTTTTCGCACTCGTTCCAGAGAGTGTCAAATTGGAATAGGTGGTAGGTTTTACTGTTTGGGTATTAGCCCGGTTATAATTTACAGTATTACCAGCATTAGTCGCTGCATCCAATGTTGTGATTGAGGAAGTTCCACCTATATTTAAAACACCGGTTGCACCTTGAGTCAATTTTCCGGTTCCTGAAAGTGCTGTTGTAGCTGTTATATTTCCATTATTTGTAAGTACACCAGGACTTGTAACAGTAAGGAGCGTACCACAGGTGAATGAACCATTGTTAGTATATGTTCCTGTAAAAGTTACGGTAGGTATTGAAATAGGGCTTGTACCTCCAAGTGTTTTTGGCGTTCCCGAAAAAGTATGAACACCGGTGCTGGATGTGTATGTTCCATTATTTGTAAAGCTGCCGGCAATACTAATAACAGCAGCACCATTCTCTGTAAAAGTTCCATTGTTCGTAACATCAGATCCAAAAGTTATTGCCTCAGCCACGCTCTCCGCAAAAGTCGCTCCTGAATTTATAGTCACAGCACCAGTAAAAGTTTTAGTACCTGTAGTAGAAGTTATATTTAGTGTTCCATTCGTTCCTCCTCCAACTGTAGTTGAGCCAGTAACATTAATCGTAATTGTACTCAAAGCTATTGTTGCACTATTTCCAATTGACATTGAACCACAGTTGAGGGTTCCAGTCCCAGCAATTGTAGCTGTTGAGGCTGTATTATTTGTTACTGCACCAGTAACAGCAAGTGTCACCCCTGTAATTGTCAACGTATTAGCAGTAGTAAATGTCAACGATGCTAGAGAATTCGCTGGTGCAACAGTCAAAAGAGGAGCTCTTGAACCTGTTGGTATAATTACCACATCATTAGCTGCTGAACCCGGATTACCGTTAGGAGTCCAATTGGTTGTTGTTGCCCACGCAGTGCTAGTATTACCCGTCCACGTATAGGTCGTCGCAGCATTAGCACTCTCCAGCCCTACCCCCAAAAACAGCAATAGCCCAACAATGCTTATGCTTGTAGTTTTGTGCAACGAGAAAATATCCTGTAAAATACTTTGAGAATTTCTGGAAGAATAACTATTTCTAATCAAATGTATGAATAAACTTTTGACGTTGAATATATTTTTAAAGCATCCTATGTAAAAGTTCAGCATCCGGCGGGTCTATTTTGTATTGAAATCAAATCTTGAAAACATACAAAAATACGCAGACTTTATACGAATAAAAAAGCAAGTGATTTCTTTCGTATTTATTCGTTATTCTTTAACGAAACGTTCTGACAATGTAGAGTTAAAAGCGTAATAGAATTTGCTACAGCCCTTTCTGGCAGGGCATTTTGAGATTTTCCCTGATACAATGCCCCAAGTTTTCCCACGGTTCCGGCTCTACGAAAAAAAGGAGGTAACAATAGCCAAATCCATACAAACAGGATCATATTAAATGACTGGCAATGTTCGCTATTTTCACAGACTGGGAGTTGGATTTGGAGGGTGGCGTTAAGCCCAATGGGCGGACAGCTTATGTGGCAATTATTCCTGCCAACAGAAATGGGAAGTAAAATATAAGCATTCGTAGTAAAGTAGCATTTACATCAGACCACCGTACACATAAATATTGAAGAGGCGGTACAAGGAGCGTTTGGGAAAGCAAACTATTTACTCACTCTGTCAAATGAGCTAACGTTCAAATAATTGAACAAATATCGGGAATGCTTTTTACATAAACGAACATTTCCGGTCCTATTTTTTGATATCTATTATACTAATTTGAAATCTTTATTGATATCCGTCCGGAATGACGGTTAATGACGCGTGTGCCACAAACAGAAACGAGCCTGGCTTCAGGAAGCCAGGCTCGTTTCTATTCCTTTTGAAAAAGAATTGCAATTGCGATTGGGTACTATTCAATCAGCTTATTGGTAATGGCGTAATGAGTAAGCTCCACATTACTTTTAATTTTCAATTTCTCAAAAATACGGACACGGTAGGTAAAGACAGTACTGATACTCAATTTCAAATCGCTGGCAATGTCTTTTACTTTCTTCCCGGAAGCCAACAGGTACATGATCTCCTGTTCGCGGTTAGACAATGTTTCGTGAGGCATTTGTTCATTCTTGTCGGGCATAAAGTCGAAAGCTAATTGCTCGGCCAGCGTAGTGCTCAGGTAGCGGCCTTTAATATAGACTTTTCGAATTGCAACAACCAATTCTTCAAGGGCAGTATCTTTACATACATAGCCCGATGCCCCGGCTTTGAGCGTGCGAAGCGCAAATTTATCTTCGGGATGAATGCTTAGCACCAGAATATGCATGTGTGGTTTCAGATTTTTCAAATCGGCTATCAAATCCAACCCACTGCGTCCGGGCATGTTCATATCCAACAACATAATATCACAGTCAATGTCTTTGATATGTTGCAATACTTCATCCCCATTCTGGGCCTCGCCAACCACCATTAAATCGGCTTCTTCTTTTAATATTTTTTTTAATCCTTCACGAATAATCTCGTGGTCGTCTACAATAAATACCTTTATCATAACCTTGTTTTTATTATTTAATGCTTATTATTTCCAATATTCTTTTAAAAGCAGCTGAATAAAAATGCCTGAATACATTAACGATCAGAATTATTAATTGTTCATCATTTCTTAATCGCCGGGTAAGGAATCTCTACCTTTATCAGAGTTCCTTTGCCTGAGCGGCTGGATATCGACAGCTCGCCATCAAGCAAAAAAACGCGCTCTTTCATCCCGATCAGGCCGTAGGAATCATGCTTGCTTCTATAGTTATCCTCCATCCCGATTCCATTATCGCTTATTTCGAGAATCAATTTATCATTTTCGGTAAAAAAGAGAATCTTCACGGAAGTTGCCTGTGCGTGTTTAGCCACATTGGTTAATGATTCCTGAACAATTCGAAACAATGCAACGGATTGTTGGGTATCCAATTGAAGATCCTTCACTGAACAGTCGAAAAAACAATTTATCCGATGTCTTTCCTGAAATTTATTAACCTGTAATTTAACAGCCTCTATAAAACCCAGCAAATATAATACTTCCGGCCTTAAATCCGTCATAATTTTCTTAGTAGTTTTTAAAGTATTATCAACTAAGCCAAAAAGATTGTCAAAAACACTCAAAATATCTTCCGCAGATGTATTTTTTATTACTTTTAGTACTTTCTGCTTCAGCATGCCCAATTCTATTTTTATAGCTATCAGAATCTGCCCCAGTTCATCATGAATCTCCCGCGCCAACAGGATTTTTTCTTCCTCGCGAACACTTTGAAGGTGCGAAGCAAACTTTTTCAATTGCTCTTGCGAGCTCTTCAGTGCACTTTCGGCCTGCTTACGATTCGTAATATCGCGAATAATGAAAATCATTTTCGAAGGTTGCCCCGATTGATCCCAGATTATATCACCATTCACTTCAGCAAAGAATATCTCCCCGGTAGCTTTCTGAATCTTATAGCCAATGGTACCCATATAGCCATTATACATGAGTTCCGTATTTTTCATCGCCCGCTCTTTGTCAACCGGTGCAATAAAATCGAACATGCTCTTGCCAATCATATCAACATCGGTTTCGCACCCGTAAATCATCAATCCCGCCGGCGAAACCATGCTCACCTTGCCATCCATCTCGACCACCACAATTGCATCGGGCGACGCATTCAGCACGGAGCGGTATAATTCTTCGCTTTGTTTAAGCGCAATTGCCGCATTCTTCCGGTCAGTAATATCCTGAACGACCCCTATTACTTCAACCGGGTCATTATTGGCATTGAATTTCAGTTCGCCAATGGCATGTACCCAACGTTCCGCCCGGTCACTTTGCCTGATAATTTTGAACTTTTTATTAAACTTGGCATTGTTCTGAAAAACATCAACCTGGTAATGATCAACTAATTTCTCGCGCCAATCAGGATGAGCAATGGACAACAGCGCAGCGAGTGATTTTGGGTAACCGGCATCTACTCCCAGAATATTATCCAGGGTCTCGGAACTCCTCCAAACACCTGAAACTATATCTATGCTGCAGTTGCCTATCATGGCAATGATTTGCGTTTCCTTCAAAAAAGCCTCGCTGCGTTTCAGCTTATTCTCGGCATCCATACGGGACGATATGTCAACAACAAACCCAAGAAACAGGGTTTCAGACAATTTAACCGTATCGACCGCAACATAACACCTGGTTTTATCTTTCCTTACAATCTCAAATTCATCTTTCGCATATCCGTCAGCCGTAACAACTTTAAAATGGTTCTTAAATACTTCGAACGATTCAGGCGAAATCAAATCATTTTGACTCATGGTAATCAATTCATGCTTACTGTATCCGGTAATTCTTGAAGCTGCCGAGTTCACTTCAGTATAGATCCCAAACTCGTTTGCAACAAAAACTCCATGCGGGGCAAACTCAATGTAATCATGAAACTTATTTTCGCTATCGCGCAATGCCTTCTCTGCCAGGTTTCTCGATGTAATATCTCTTATAAACCCATCAATATGGCTGGGGTTACCCTGAGAATCCAGAATCAGTTTTGCATTCAGCGAAGCATGTTTTAATTCTCCGGTCTTTGTTTGAATATCAATCTCATAATCAGCAACCATACCATTCTCAAGTAACCGGTCAAGCGCCATTTGACGGTCTTCGGTCCGGGCATAAAGCTTTTCAATCAGGGTCCCAATCACTTCATCCCGGTCATATCCGGCAAAATGCTTTATGGATGGACTGGCATCGGTAAACGTTCCATCTACCGTAACCTGATAATACACATCTTGCACATTTTCAAATATGCTCCGGTACTTTTCTTCACTCTTTCTTAGTTCCTCCGAAACAATCTTTCTGTCGGTAATATCCTGAATGATACCAATCATCTTGACCGGGTGCTTAGATTCATCAAAAATCAACTCTCCCAATCCATGAAGCCAGCGCTCTTCACCATCATTCAACCGGATGATTTTATATTCCTGATCAAATTTCAGCTTATTGCCAACAACTTCATTGACAAAATAATTGCTCATAAACTCACGCCAATCAGGATGAATTATATTAAGCCAACCAGTCAGATCTTTATCATAACCAGCATCAATTCCAAATATTGTATCAAGGAGCTGCGAACTCTGCCATTTGTTATTTACGATATCAAAAGTATAGGTCCCAAGCCGGGCAATAACCTGACTTTCTTTCAGGTAATGCTCATTTTCTCTTAAGGCTTCTTCTGCTTTTTTTCGCTCAGTGATATCAATGATTATACCCTCAAGTACTTTTACATTTCCATCGTTGTCGTAAACAGGCAGACCTTGCTCCCACACCCACTTGAGTTGGTTGTCAGCAGTCAGTATTTGATACTCTTCACGTACAAACTCCTTATTTTTGACAGCTTCTTCCCATACTTTCCACAAATGATCCCGGTATTGTGGAAGTATCAGGTCGTTGAAAGAAATGACATTATTATTTAGCAAATCCGAAATCTGATACCCCGTCAAATCAACAAATCCTTCTGAAATAAACTCCATGGTCCATTGGTTATCAAACTTACATCGATAAGCCATACCCGGAAGATTAGAGAGCAGTACTGATTTGCTTCGTTCGCTTTCCCTGAGTTTTTCTTCTGCCAGATATTTCTCCGAAACATCCGAAAAGACCAGAACAACACCTATAGTTTCTCCCGCTTTATTTTTAATTGGCGCAGCACTATCGGCAATATGATATTCAGTTCCGGCCTTTGATATTAAAACTGTATGATTTGCAAGCCCAACACTCTTTCCGGTCTCCAGAACTTTATCTATCGGATTGTCAACGGGTAGCCTGCTTCCTGAGTTCACAATATTGAACACGCTGGTTAAAGGCTTGCCTTTAGCCTCGAAAAACCTCCAACCGCTGAGCTGCTCGGCAACTGGATTCATATTGACAACCAGTCCATTTATATCAGTGGAAATGACTCCATCCCCAATGGAATGTAACGTTACTGCAAACGTCTCTTCACTTTCATGCAACAGCTCATTAACTCTTTCTTGCTCTTCAATTTGCCGTTTAAGCTGAACATTTTTATACATTCGCTCCGAAACGTCGTTGGCATACACAAACAACATATCAGCAATCTTTTTGAACCGGTCGACAGACATTACAGGCACTTCTCTAAGCGCCTGCAAGAACTCATCTTTATCGGCGCCAATTTCTTCAGCATATGCCAACATGCTCTCCTCATCAATATCCACATCCCTTACCTGTCCGATCAGCCAGTTGGCAACATGCCTGTTTTCAACAGTGATACTGGCACTTGCATCCCACAGTCCGCCACTAAGGCAGGGCTGCAAAGATGGACCAGCAAGGTTATGTTTACCTATAGATGCATCTGATTTAATGCAATTCAAACATCCTTTCTCTGTCTTTCGAATTATGTCGTTGCACAACCGGCAAAAATTACTGGGCTTGGTAATCGGAGTTCCATCCGGATGTGTAATGATAGAAGCAACTCCTGTTGCGTTTGAGAACAGCTCTTGCATTCGCTGAATTTCTTCAATATCGAAAATATCAGTGGCATAAAATTCGGAGCCATTGTCAAAATCTAAAAAAGGAATTTCAATTTCAGCTTTCATTGAGTCTAAATTATAGGCAATTATCTAAAACTTTGAAATATTGATTTTCAGTTGTAAGAGACAGGCAGAACCGAATTCACACCTAAGCAATGATAATAGAAGCATTCCAATAAATCAGTACAGCGAATCAATAACTAATTCTGATACGGCATGGTGATTTTTATGCATGTTCCTTTGTTTTCCTCGCTGGAAATTATTAACTCACCGTCCAACAGAAACACGCGTTCTTTCATTCCGATAAGTCCATAGGAGTCATGATTTTTCTTGCGATTTTCATTAAACCCAATTCCATTATCTACAATCTCCAATAGCAGCTTATCTTCATTTTGCAAAACCCTTATCACCACTTCTGTGGCTTTAGAGTGTTTAGCAACATTATTCAACGCTTCCTGAATGATCCGGAACAATGCAACAGACTGCTGCGAATTCAGCTCCACTTTCTCTTTGTTATTCTCAAATATACACGATATTTTATATCTTTCCTGAAAGCTTTTAAGATGTTGCTTAACCGTATCAATAAATCCCAGCAAATCAAGAACTTCCGGCCTCAAATCAGTCATAATTTTTCGGGCAGTTTTGATCGTATTGTCTACCAAGGTTGAAAGAGCCTCAAATTTGACCAGAACTTCACTAGCATGCTTATTATCAACTCCTTTTAGTACGTTCTGTTTCAACATACCCATATCAATTTTTATGGCTATTAATATCTGGCCTAGCTCATCGTGAATCTCCCTGGCTAGCAAAACCCGCTCTTCTTCCCGGATATTCTGTAGGTGAGCCGCAAATTTCTTTAATTGCTCTTGCGATTCATTCAATGCATCCTGAGCCTCTTTTTGATCGGTAATATCCGTGTGTTGAATAATTACGTGGGTGGTATTTCCCGAGCTATCTAGAATCGGATAAGCCCAGTTACTAAACCACGCCTTTTTGTCTTTATCTACTTTAATTCCCTGAGAACCGGAATCAGATTTTACATCTACAAAAACTTCCCATTCAACGGTTTTCCCTTTAGTAAATACATTTTTTAATTTTGGCAGGATCTCTTTCGGTATGATCTCCGTATCGTTAAATATATTATATATTCTTCCTTCCAGGTCTATAGATTCAACTCCAAAAAGTTGACTCAATTTAGGGTTAATCCGCTCACACCAACCTTCGTTATCAAGAATCTGCGTGCTCAATGAAGATTGCATAAACATCTGCTCGAAGAATCGCTTCTGATCAATCAGCTCTTTCTCAATTCTTTTTCTATCAGTGATATCAATATTAAACCCAGCTATACCAATCAGTTTTGAGCTAATATGAATTGGGAAGATTATTTGCTGGTAAATGCGTTCTTCATTATCAAACAGGAACACACGTTCTTCATCAATTATTTCCCCTGCAAATGCTCGTTCGTTATTTTTCTCCCAGATTTCAACCACAGAATCCTCGATAGAGGAATCTGATTGTGGCGTATTGCCGATAATTGAGCCGTAGTGATCAACAAATTTTTTGTTTTCAAGAATGCCCACATTATTAATATCTCTGGCCCAAATTTCGAATGGCGTGTTTTCAATAAAGGTTCTCAACAACATTTCGCTTTTCTGCAAAGCATCTTCCGCTTGCTTTCGATCCGTAATGTCATGCAAGCATAAAAGCAAGCTCTTATGTTGGTTATTATTTATAATCGCTGTTGAACCTAACAGTGAAACATCGTACCGGGACTCATTATGTTCAAAGAAAGATTGGTATTCAATATTTTGATGTCCAATTCCCGTCTTAAATGTATCATCAATCGCAAGCCGAAGGCTACAATTAGTACACTTTTCTCCGAAACCACAACCACGGGAGTCTTCAAAAGAGTTAACACAACCAATTACTCCTCCAACAGCCCCATCAATCAATTCAGCTTCTGCAAGTCCGGTCAAAGCTGAAAATGCTTGATTTGCAAACTGGATACGCCTTTTATCATCCACCACACACATCATTACCGGGGCATGGTCGTAAATAGTCTTTAACTCATTTCTACTTTGTTTTAAAGCCTCTTCCGCCAACCGTTGTTCTCGTTCCGAGTCAATCACATCAAGAGCATAAGAAATATCTTCTCTTATTTCAAATAAAAGCTTACGTTCTGTTTCATCAAAGAAGTTAATCTCGCTGGCATAAAGAGTTAACGTACCATACGGTTTTCCCTTGCGGAATATCGGAGCCGAGAAAGAGGATCGATAACCTCGCTTTAAAGCTTCTTCTCTCCATGGATTCATGATCTTATCTGCAGATACATCATTACAGAACATCATTTTTCCCTCGCTGAATGCTCTACCAGTAGGCCCATTGCCGCTAGCACCATCAGGGTAAATATTTAATTGATTCAAATAACCCTCATCGTACCCCGCTGATGCAACCGGATCAAGTCTTCCTGTTGTTTCGTTATAAACGCCAATCCAACACATGCGGAATTCTCCAAATTGTATGGCTAGCTTACAAATCAAATCAAACAACTCATCAACATTCTTAGACCGGATAATTTCTTGATTTATCTGACTCAAAAATGCATATAAACGGGTAACATAATTGAGTTTCTTTTCTATCTGCTTTTGTTCCGTGATATCTACAATAATCCCTCTCAGGCCAACAGGTTTGCTTGCCTTAATAATCGGATTTGAATATACTAATGCAGGAAAAGTAGAGCCATCCTTCCGCAAGAGGGTATAAATATTATTTTCCGGAATTTTACCCAAAAGCCTACTTTGAATACCCTCAACAGAAGATTTATAGTCAGAGACTTTGAAGAAATTGAGTGCATTCACACCCATCAATCGACTTTCCTCCTCTTCCTCATATCCACAAATTTTATAGGCTTGCTTATTTACATAAGTGAGATTTCCAAGCGTATCTGTTTCGAACACAATTTGAGGTAACAGGTTTGTCATCTCACGGAATTTCTCCTCACTTTCACGAAGCTTTTCTTTGTCTAATTTCTGTTGGGTTATATCTACTATAATTCCTCTGATACCAACTACCCTATCGTCTTTTCTTATTGGATTTGAATAGATTAATGCTGAAAATGTAGTACCGTCTTTACATAGCATTTGGAACTCATTGTTTTCGACAGCTTGGCCATTCAAAACTCGTTGATACAAATTCTTAATCCGCTCCTTTTCTTCCGGAATATGAAATTCGATCGAGTTGACTCCTATCAATGTTTCATCTGAGTATTTTAGAATCGCATACGCTTGTTCATTAACATACGTAATAACCCCATTCCGATCAATTTCAAAAACAATCTGTGGCAGCAGGTTTGTCATTACTCTAAATTTCTCTTCGCTTTCACGAAGGGCTTCCCGGGCAATTTTACGCTCCGTATTATCACGAATTGCAAACACCAAACTATTCGGTTCTCCATTAACTCCACGAACAAATTCAGCATTTATTTCTGTATCAATTCTGGTTCCATCAGATCTAAAAACCTGATATTCTTCAGGTCCGTTAAAAACGCCCTGAAACATTCCATTAATGTTCTTTTCAGCACGTTTACGATCTTCGGGAACTAGGAAATCATTAATACTTCGACCAATTACAGAAGAACTATCTGTATATCCAAACACTTCCAAACCTTTTGGCGAAATCATTAAAATATCTAAATTCAAATCTGTAACTGTGATATTATCCGGAGATGCATTGATTACCGAACGATAAAGCTCTTCGCTAGCCCGTAACGCTTCTTCAATCTTTTTTCTGGCTTCATTTTCATTTTTTAGGTCTTCAAGCAGGTTAAGAGTTGCTGTATGTGTCTTATTCAATTCCAAGGTACGTTCTTCTACCAACGCCATAAGGCGCATGTTTTCGTCTCGTTTTTGAATATTAGCTATTTTAATCTTCATCATAGCTCTTATTTGAGCTACAAGTTCACTTTCATCAATCGGTTTTGCAAGAAAAGCTTCCCCTCCAACTTCAAGTCCTCTAATTCGGCTTTCTTTGTCTCCTTTTAACGCAGTTACAAAAACTACCGGAATATCGCATAAATTTTTGTCATTCTTGAGCCTCCGACAAACTTCGAAACCATCCACATCTGGCATGACAACATCAAGAAGTATCACATCCGGATCCTCTTGTGCCGCAACCTGCAGTCCATCTTTGCCATTTAAACTTTTAATTACAGTTGCATTAGGAAAGGACTCATAAATGAGTGCTTGGATAGTGATTAAATTATCCAGATTATCATCAATAGCAAGTATTTTTATTTTATCACTTTCCATAAAGGACTTCATTTATCGTATGAGCAAATACTTTTTCATCTATTGGCTTAGCCAGATAGCCATCAAAACCGTATGCAAGAATTACTTCTCGATCCGAAGTCATGGCGCTTGCTGTCAAAGCAATGATTGGTATATGCGATAATTTTTCATTCTTCTTAATTGTTCTGTAAGCCTCAATACCATCTACTCCTGGCAATTCAATATCCATGAGAATCAAATGAGGAGTATGCTTAGCAGCCATTGTTATGGCCTGTGCTCCATCAGTAGCCTCAAGAATCTCGAAATTATCACCTATAATCGCTTTGACGGTAGTCATGTTATCCGGATTATCTTCCACTATCAACACTTTGGCTTTTCCCTCAATGAACTGTTTTGCAGGTATGCCGGTTGCCACATTTTCGTTGCCTGCAATCTCATCAATCAGCATGCTTGCCACCGAATTAAGCAGCTCATCTCGATTAACATCTCCTTTTTGAATAAGCTGATGTATATTATTCCTTTTTAAAAACTTGAGATCATCCTTTGTAATGTGCTTGGCTGTAAGTATGAGTACAGGCACATTGGCAGTCGGTTCAGCCTCGCGAAGAGTTCTGAGGACTTCAAAGCCATCAACCTCAGGCATCATCAAATCCAAAATCATTGCATCAGGGACAGTCTGAGATATTATTGCTAGTGCCTCATTTCCACCTCTTGCTGTAAGTATATTATAACCGCTTTCCTCCAAAAAGTCTTTTATCTGAACTATGGCCGGTTCACTATCTTCAACTAACAAAATGGTTTTTCTTACATTCGTTTTCTTAGGCACTTTTGACGTTATCTGTTTAAATTTCGATTCAAAATGTGGAGCCTCACCAGTCAGATTACTTCCTGAATAATTTAAAGGCAAAGAAAGCGTAAAAGTCGATCCTTCGCCTAAGGCGCTCTTAACTGTAACATCGCCACCCAACAGATTTGCATATTTCTTGGCAATCGCCAACCCTAAACCAGTGCCTCCAAATTTACGGGATGTTCCACCATCGGCTTGTCGGAATTCATCGAAAATGTGTTCAATATTAGCTTCTGAAATTCCAATTCCTGTATCAACAACAAGAATTTCAAGACTATCAGCCCGTTGAACCGCTTCAACTGTCACACTCCCTTTCTCAGTAAATTTCACAGCATTTCCTACTAAATTCTGAAGTATGTGGTGACATTTATCAACATCCGTATTAATCAACAGATTAACTTCACCTGCTTTTTGGATCAGCTCAACACCTTTCTGCTGGGCTTGGGGTTTAATCATTGATACAATATCCGAAATAAGGTCAGAAGCTGTAAATCTTGATATCTCAATCTCTTCGCGGCCCGATTCAATGCGTGAAATATCAAGGATATCGTTGATAAGAGACAGTAAATGTTTTCCATTTCTTTCTATCACCTCCAAATAGCTAAATTCATCCAATGGAATTTTGTTGATAAGGCGACGACTAAGCACACCCGAAAGAGCGATAACCGAATTAAGTGGTGTGCGAAGCTCATGGCTCATATTCGATAAGAAATTAGTTTTAAGCCGACTTGCTTCGCTCAATTGCATTTTTTGCATTTCTAACTCTCGGTTTTGTTCAGTAAGCTCATTTGATTGAGCCTCCATTTCTACCTTCTGAGCTTCAAGTTCTCTGTTCTGAAATTCAAGCGTTTTAGAAAAGTCCTGAATTCGTTGATAAGATAACACACCTTCAATTCGAGCCGTCAAAGTGTCAAATACCGTATCTATCAGCAAAGTAGATTGCTTTAAATAAGTCCGAACACTTGCAAGTGAAATAATTGCAATAATTTCTTTGCCGGATATAATCGGGATGGTAATAATTTCACGTGGAACCAGCTTTCCACTCACCGTATGAAATAAAAATCGGGTATCTTTAGGTATTCGTTTTATTGTCTGAATTTTGCGCTTTACGAGTACTGATCCAAACTCGCCTTCCAAATCATCAATATTAAAATCCAACTTAGAACTTCTGGACATTCCAAATGATTCATAATGCTCAAATCGCTTCTTATCGTGCGACAACAAATATACCGCCCCCATTTGAGAATTTGTTTGAGCCGCAAGTGTAGGCAATAGCGTTGTAAAAAATTTACGCGGATCTTCTTCAAGCAACATTATCTGAGAAAGTTCAGCTGCTTTTTGCTCCAGCTCCTTCGCTATTTGAATCCTTTCTACCATAGAGTTGAACGATTCCGACAGCTCACCAAATTCATTCCTTGCTTCAACAGCACAACGAACATTCATGTCACCATCTTGGAATACCTTAACTGCATTTGTCAATTGCTTTATAGGCCTACGAATATTTTTTACTAATAAATAAGTCACAACTATCATTAGCAGCAAAATAATCATTAACAGAAAGAATAATTGAGTATTTAGCGATGTTTTTAATTCTGCTGAATTATTATAAATTGTTTCTAATTTTCGAGCCGAGAAATCATCCATTTTCTTTATTCTATCAAGCAATACCACCCGTAAATGGCCTACTTTACCAGTAGGAAGAATATCCTTTTCCACCTTGTCTTTTGCTCCGGAATAAATCTCCTTAATACTCGCTTCTCTCAACAAATTCCAACTTATAAATGCCTCTCTAGCTTCTTCAATGTCAGCATGCGGACCTAGATAAAGGCTATTCAGCACATTAAACTGCTGATTTGCATCTACATTTGAGATTTCTATTTGCAAAACGATATCATGCCTCTCCTTTTCCGTGTTCACCAACATTAAATCCCTCAGCCCAACCCTCATATTTAGAACATCAACTCTCAGACTGCTTAACGCTCTTCTCACCTTAACCGGATGATTATACATGATCTCCATTTGTTCATGAATCCTATTAGTCTGATTGAACGAAACCACGCCCAGAATAATCACAAACATAAACATAAATGTAAAGCAGAGAATGAACTGTGTCCCTATTCTAAAATCTCTCAATTTCATATTATTTTTTATTTTCTATCTAATAAATTAAAAGCAACACTGAATTTCATTTTCCAAATATTGCCGATTGTGGATAAACTTCATTGAAACCATAATGATTAAGAATGTCTCTTTCTGTCTCGCTGGTTACAAAAAAACCCGTTTTAGAAAGACATCGAGTTGTCTTGTTCAAAATTTTCTGTCTAAAGTCGGGGTGGTAATAAAAAAGAAGATTGGCACACATAACTAAATCAAAATCACCAAAAATACTTGAAGGAGGAGAACTATGCTCCTCACAAAACAAATCAAAAACTGAAAAATCAATATTTTCTTTTAGTTCTGGTTTAATCAAATAAGTATGATCCTGCTTGACAAACCATTGATTAAGTCGCCTTAACGTAACATTATTGAGGGCACAATCGCTGTAAACACCATGCTGAGCTTCATTTATTTGTTGATCAGACTGGTCAGTAGCAAAAATACGAAAATTAATTTTCTCACCTACGGCAATCGAAAATTCTTTCAGTAGTATAGCCAGACTATAGGTTTCCTGACCAGCTGCACAAGCTGCCGACCAGATTCGGATTTCTTTCCTCTTTGAATTAATTTTATTCATCATAATAGCAGGAAGAATTACTCTTTCCAACACAGAGAATGTTAGTGGATTTCGGAAGAATTCACTGTAGCTCACACAAAGAGAATTAATGAATAAGTCACTCTCTGCAGAATCATGTTGAATAAAATCAAGGTAAGAGTCTGTTGATTGACACCGAGTTTCAATCATTCTCTTTTGAATAGATTTATTCAGAAAAATCGAATCGTATTTTGATATGTCAATTCCTTGAGTTTGTAAAATCAATTCCGAAATCAGTGGATTTATTTCTTCCATTATACAATTTTATATTTCTCCGGTTTCCCGGAATGAACCAACATTTGATTAATCTCTTTTTTTAATTCAATCATCATCAACTCTCTATCAACAGTCATTTTATGAAATCGTAATAATTCCCCCATTTTCTCTTCCAATTGGACTTCGGCTAGTTTTCGCTCTGTAACATCTCGCAAAATACCTTCATGAAAAAGGATATTCCCATTTTCGTCCACGTTGTACCAACCATGATCTTCAACCCATATTTCAGTCCCATCTTGTTTCTTTAATCTATAAACACCTGTTTCTTCATACATGTCCTTCAGCACAAGACTCTCTCTGTCGGTTTCCTTGAAATAGAGTTGGGATTTTATATCTAAATTCAACATATCTTCCTTACTCTCATAACCCAACATTTTAATCATTGCCGGATTGACATCAACGAATCTACCTGCACTGGTACTTTTGTATACTCCATCCGGAATTCGCTGTACCAAATTTCTGTAAAGTTCTTCACTTTCACTCAAAGCTTGCAAAGCCAGTTTTTCTTCTGTAATATCGCGGCCAAAACTTACAACTCCAACGATTTCTCCATTGGTAAAAACAGGAGATGTATTAACTAAAATCAACAATATTGACCCATCTGCTTTCTTAAATCTAAATTCAAAATTACAATTTTCACCGGCCATCGATCTATTTAATACATCCATTAGTCTAGTTATATCTTCAGGAAAAACGAGTGGAACAAAAGATTTACCTATCCAATCTTCATATACCAGACCGGTAGTGTCCAACCCTTTTCTATTCATAAAGGTGAAATTGCCTTCGCGATCCAATGCCCAAATTAAATCATTTGAATTTTCAATCATTGTTCGATATTTATCTTCACTTTCCTGCAGAGCACCTACAAATTTTTTACGTTCAGTAATATCATGAATAATGACCAGAATCCGATTTTCACTTCCATAAATTACAGTGCTACCATTCACCTCTGCAAAAAAAGTAGAACCATCTTTTCGTTTCAATTTCAATTCCAGATTAATAGCCTTGATCCGCTGGTCAATTCCAGCTTTAAAAGCAGCAAAAGCGAGTGATAATGATTCATCATCAATATAATTCATAAAATTCTGGCCAAGCAGTTCATTGGGATCATATTGAAACATTGATTTTGCAGCCGGGGATGCATACTGAATAACTCCAGCAGTGTCACTAATAGAAATATAATCAGATATTTGTTCTGTGATGGAACGAAATTTTTCTTCGCTAATTCGAAGCGCTTCTTCAGCCCGTTTCCGTTCCGTAATGTCGTGAATCATTACATGGCAGACATCCCGTCCGTTTGATTTAACAGAAACTGTTGAGATTTCCACATAAATTATCTGCCCGTTTTTCTTAACATGTCTCCATTCACCTACTGGTTTAAATGATCTTCTTTCAGATTGAATGTCTTTCAAAAACATTGGAATATCTTCTTTGGGACGAATATCTTTAGCATTCATATGAAGAAATTCTTCTTTAGAATAGCCATAATGTTGAATGGCTGCCTCGTTAACTTCAACAAAATCCAGTGTTTCCATGTCAAAAATATACATGGGCTGGGGATTATTGGCAAACAGGTAACGGTATTTCTCTTCACTTTCACGCAAGGACTTATTTGTGCTCTCCCTATCCAGATACAAGCCAGCCTGATTGGCAAAAAGTTCGACAATTTCAACATTTTGGAGCGTTTCTCCCTTCGTATAAAGCAGGACAAATTCTCCAATTATTTTATTGCTCTTTACAATTTTCACAACAAACGTTTCTTCTACATTAAAAGTCTTTTCAACCAGTGCTATCACAGTTCTGGAAAGAGCCGTTTGCGCCAGTTCACGGACAGTATCAAACTTTGTTATATTGCTTTTGCTGACTTTCTCTTCTTTTATCGGGTCAGCTGCCCATCTCTTATTAATTAATTCATAACCGAAAATGGACTTTATTTTTGAAAGAGCATTACTCAATCCGGAAATGGCAAGGGTAGTATATTCATTCGTTTCTACATCAAGCAGATTAAAAACAGCATATTTAGCCCCGGAAATTTCGAGAAGAATATCAGTCATTTTCACATAATCAATATCTTCGGATTTTGAATCAATAAAATCGGTATTTGCATACAGCAATTTATTCAATAGCTCCTTGCTCTGCTTGAGTGCATTCTCATTTTTTTTCTGCTCGGTTATATCTGTCATTATTACAATAACCTTGAGTTTGCCATACCTGTCAATGTAATGTGTCGTGTATTTATCGCACAATCGTTTCTCACCATTACTATGAATCATATACATTTGGTACTGGGGAACATATTCCTCTCCAGCAATCAATTTGCCAAAATTCAAAGAGGCCAATCCAACCGATTCCGGGGCAACAAAATCTGTGAATGATTGAGCTTCGAGAATCTGCTCCATTGAATAACCGCTAAAGATTAATGCATTCTGATTTACCCATTCAACTCTACAAGATTCATTGATAATAAAAATAGCACTATTTGAATTATCCGAAATTGACTTATACCGTTCCTCACTTTCACGAAGAGCTTCCTCGGCCTGTTTTTTCTGTGTAATGTCTTTAAAATTCATAACAATGGATTCAACACTTGGATCGGCGAGCAAATTTGTAAATGTACTTTCAATCCATTGGCAATTCCCATTCTTATCATACAAACGGTATTGAAGGGTTGGAATCAATGTTGGACTTTTAAAAATCTGCTCAAAAGCAGACATTACCAAATGCAGGTCAGTTGGATGGGTCATTTCAGCTGGAGCCGGCTTCATTTTATCCGTCATTTCATATCCAAGTATTTTTCTTGCTGAACGACTGACAAATTTAAAATTACCCTGAGGATCTAACAAGGCAATTCCATCAGGTGCATTCTCAATTAGAGCCTGATAATGCTCACCAATCCGTCGAATTTTACATTCAGCATTCTTACGCTCTGAGATATCTTGAATGGTCGAACGTATTCCGGTTATCTTGCCTGTATCATCCCGAAGGACTTTATCCTGAACTAAAATTGAATATACTGAACCATTCTTGCTAACTAAGGTAGTTTCAAAAGATGCCAAGAGAACATTCTGTCCTTTAAGTTTCTTCTTGACTTGTTGTTTGGTTTCGGCATCGCAATCGGCTATTTCCCAAATGTATCTTCCAATAATTTCAGACTCAGCATAACCAAGCATGGTTAACTCCGTTTGATTCATTCGAACAATTTTCCCTTCGGCATCAATCTCATGATAACCCACAGGTGCATTATCAAAGAGATCTTTGAAGTTTTTCCAGCTTTCAGTCAATCCTATTTCAGCCAACCGCTGATCTGTTATATTATTGATTGAAGTGATAAAATACTGTGGTTTACCCGTATCATCCCGCTGCAGGAATGTGCTAATATCCGCCCAAATGATACTCCCGTTTTTATGAACAAATCTACTTTGGAATCTGGATGATTTCTTTTCTCCCTTTACGATGAGCTTTATTTCATCTTCTTTAAATCTAACATCATCTACATAAGTGATATCTTGCCAACTCAGATTATTAAGTTCTTGTTCTGAATATCCAATAATCTCGCAAAAAGCTTTATTAACATGGAGTCTCCCATCCATTGTTGTCAATGATTTTCCCAGCAATGAATATTCAAAAACATTCCTGAATTTCTCTTCGCTCTCTTTTAACGCAATCTCTGTGAGCTTTTTATCAGTAATATCTCGTACAATGATTTGAATTGATGGCTTGTGTTGAAACATAATAGGCATTGATTTGACCTCCACATCGATAACAAAACCATCACACCTGATATATTTTTCTTCTGCAAGTGGCAATATTTTCCCGTTGTCAATCGCTTGAATCATCCGTTCATGTGTAAATGACCGATAATCCGGATGTATAAATTCAAATCCCATTCTACCAATCAATTCATCAGCACTTTTGGCATTCAATAATTTAACGCACTCATTATTTACAAACACAATATTCCCTTCCGAAAGAATTGCAATTGCGTCAGGTGAATTGTCAACCAATTCCCGGTATTTGTTTTCACTATCTCTCAGTGCATTTTCATCTTGTTTCTGACTTGTAATATCATAAAGAATGCCGGTCCACAAAACCTCCCCATTAGCCACACAGCGGGGTATCGATTCCAGGTGAATCCATACAATCTTCTCATTAATCAATAATCGGCCTTCCCATCGAAAAGAAATAAGCTTGGCATTTGCCTCTTCATTTCTGAGAGTAAAGCTTTCGATGTCTTGCGGATGGATTAAATCTGAAATGATAGCCGGATTATCTTCGAACTCCTGACGCGAGATTTCAAGAATTTCACAGAAACGATCACTGGCCAATTCCATACAATAAGGAGGATTTTCAGAATTTCTCCAAGCGCTTGCTTCCCATCTTTCTTTTGAAAATACTCGAATACGATAAATTCCCGCCGGTTGATTATTGACCAAATCCAGATATAACTCGCGCTCATGCTGAAGCATTGCTTCCGTCTGCTTTAATTCTAATATTGAATTTTGCATAGTCGACTTATGCAGCAAAAGCTCTTCATTTTGCTTTGCCAATTCTAATCTCTCAACCTCAATTTCATCAATAAGGTTTAAAATTTCAGACTGAGAAAGACTCAATTCACTTTCCGAAAAATTATTCATCCGTGAATTCTCTATTTTTTGTCGAAGAATAACAATAGAATCTATTTTACTTTTTGAATTGGTCATAATCATATCAAAATTAAGAGTCAGATCAAATTTTAGTCTACAAACCAAGAGTTATTTCTAATTTGTTCGCATTCACTTACAAATACCTTATTCGTATCCAAAATTCTGTACCTGTGGCAAATATAACAATAATTGCTATGTATCTTAATAAAAAACGTAAATTATTCCTACTAATATGTTTTTAAATAGCTATTTACAAAGATATTTGTAGTAAATTATCCATTGCACTGAGGCAGAAACTATTATTTGACAGATTCAGCCAGTATAATTAAATAGAAACATCCAAAATGTCAATCGAAACAAATTCTTCTGTTTATCAGTCAACCGGAAATGATCTGTTTTTGATTCTACAAACTCTTATGAAGCGTTTATCTGTGATGCCGTCATTGTTTGCCAGCCTTAAAAACATACTAAAATCAGCACTAGAGTGCTAATATTTCTTGACAAACACTAAATATATGTTATATAACATGCTTTTACAGCACTTTTCCGCAAAAACACTTGGTTTGTATTCAGAAAAGCCATACTTTTGCATCGTGATTTTTTCATAGTATTAGATTTAAGGTTAACAAAGATTGGTAGTAAGGCGTTACTACCTTTCGCGTTTTTATAGGGTTCGTTTTCCAATTAGAAATTGTTCATAAATCAATATATAGACTGGAGGTTGTTTGGAGTTAAATTCCAGATAACCTCTAACATTTTATCCACCTGAAGTCCAAAATAAGTGCTAATTAAACTAATTTTGTGTTATGTAACATATTTATAAGGCTTCTTTAACTCAGAACATTTGGTATAGACAGAATTGTACTGTAATTTTGCATCGTGATTTTTTCATAGTATTAGATTTAAGGTTAACAAAGATTGGTAGAATGCCGTGAGGCAAGCTACCTTTCGTCTTTTATAGGGGTAGGTAACCGATTGTAAACAAAGCAACACCTCAAAATACAAAATCAGTATACACAAAGAACTGCCTATATAAAAAGGCTTTACATATAAAAATCCCCGGAAAGCACATGGCTCTCCGGGGATTTTTGCATTCAACAACCATTAAGAAATAACGAAGATAAATTTCGATCGAAATTCCCAGATCCATCGGCACTAAGTACAAACTAAAGAGACGTTTCAAAATAAATACTTCCCTGTTAATTGAATTTCAAATGATTGTGTATATTTGTAGCCGCTACTATAAAGAAATCAACCTTCTATTCTGTCTATTTTCGTCACAGATATTTTAATTAAGCGCAGCTTCGAAATCAAAATATAAATCGATAACCAAAACAAAAGAACTAAAAAGCATATAATGACAAGGAGTAAATTAATGGAGATGAACAATGTTGGCATTGTTGTGGAATGCCTTGACAACGCCATTTCTTTTTTTTCCGAAATCGGATTAATACTTGAAGGGCAGACGATGGTTGAAGGTGAATGGGCCGGACGTGTAACGGGACTTGGAAATCAGTCGGTTGAAATTGCAATGATGGTTACTCCAGATGGGCACGGTAGACTTGAACTTTCACAATTTCACACACCTCACACTATATCAGATCACAGGACAGCTCCGGTAAACTCGTTGGGCTATCTTCGTATCATGTTCAGGGTTGATAATCTGGAGGAATTGCTACCCAGACTTTTAAAACATGGTGCCGAACTTGTTGGAGAAGTGGTTCAGTACGAAGATATGTATCGACTTTGTTATGTTCGTGGCGTAGAGGGGCTTCTTATCGGATTAGCCGAACAACTTGGAAATAAAACAGCTACAGATATTTTGGAACAACCTTGCAAATAATAATGTAATCAATCAAGACAATAAATAGCAGCATACAACAGCCCTACTCAAAAGAGGGGAATGTGCAAACAGGAGCATTTCTCAAACTGTTAACCACAAGCAAAAAAACAGAAACGGCCTAGTAAAACTATAATGAAAAAATAAATTTACGCATGAAAACCGATAAATCTAATTTATTTCGAAATATAAGGTTTGAGTTCAGAATTACGCTCATTTATTTGGTTTTTGGCTTGCTTTGGATTCTGTTTTCTGACGAGGTGCTTGATATGCTCGAGAAAGACGACAGTTTGTTAACTCAATTTCAAACATATAAAGGTGCTTTCTTTATTTTCGTAACTTCCGTATTCTTGTATCTGCTTGTAAAAAGCCACATGCAACGGCTAAGACATGCCAAGTCTAAACTTATTGAAAGTGAATGTCATTACAAAGCGTTGTTCAATAGCAATCATTCCGTCATTCTGCTTATAAATCCCGACAACGCCGGAATTGAAGATGCAAATCCTGCAGCCTGCAAGTATTACGGGTGGTCGCATACCGAATTGTGTCGCAAAAGTGTCTACGATCTTAATCCGATTGATAAAGAAAAAGTAAACGCCCGATTACAAGCCGTGCAAGCTGAAAAGTTGAATTATTTCGTTGGTCGACATTACCTTGCCAATGGTGAAATAAGGGATGTGGAAGTGTTCTCCAACCCCATACACATTGGGAATAAGACCATGATTTATTCAAGTATTCATGATATCACCGAAAAGTTAATTGCAGAGTCAGAACTTCGGAAACTCTCCAAAGCAGTGGAGCAAAGCCCGGTGGCAATATGTATTACGAGCCCGGATGGAATCATTGAATACGTCAATCCCAAAGTCACTCTGCTTACAGGGTTTTCGGCAACTGAACTGATAGGCGAAAAAACCAGAATATTCAGTTCGGGCGAAAAATCAAAACAGGAATACGTTGAACTGTGGCAAGTTATAACATCAGGAAATATCTGGAGTGGCGAATTTCACAATAAGAAAAAAAGCGGTGAACTTTATTGGGAATCAGCCACCATTTCTCCAATTTTTGATACCGCCGGGAAAATAACACATTTTCTGTCAATAAAGGAAGATATAACTGACCGAAAACGAGCCGAAATTGCCTTGAATAAATCAGAGGAACTATTACGAAAATTTGCATCGCACCTTCAAAATGTGCGTGAAGAAGAGAAGGTAGCATTAGCTCGTGAAATTCATGATGACCTTGGGCAAACCTTGGTTGCACTCAAAATTGAGTTGGGGTTACTTAAGAATAAAATTGTCAAACATGACGGCTCAAACGATTCGGGAAGTATGTCGGGAGAATTTGATGCTATAGCAAACCTAATAGACAGAACCATTAAAACTGCCCGTAGAATTATGAGCGGATTGCGACCTGAATTGCTCGAGATGAATGGTTTTACAGGTGCTGCAACAGCTTATCTTCACGAATTTGAGGACAGGCATCGGATTAGTTGTGAGTTTATTTCTGAAATTTCAAACATAGAAATGAGTCCGCAACAATCGCTTGTTTTTTTCAGAATTCTTCAGGAGTCACTCAGCAATATAGCCAAGCATTCCAAAGCTACATTAGTAAAAGTTCATTTCAGAAATGAGCCGGGCAAGTTATTTCTGGAAGTTATTGATAACGGGATAGGTTTTGATAAAAATAACTGTGGAAGACAAGACTCTTATGGAATGATAGGAATGAAAGAAAGGGTCGTTTTACTGAATGGGGAATTGGATATTGCAAGTGAGATTGGCAAGGGTTCATGTGTGCGGGTTGAAATACCGTGGAACAGCAAATAGATGATTTAATGCAATACAGACGATTTCTTTTAATAATTAGTTTTTGTTTATTGCGTGCCGGCCTGAGCGCACAAGCCGATATCGTCTTTTCTTCAATAGATACACGTAATGGCCTTTCGGACAATAGGATCCGCAATATCGCACAACTGACTGACGGTCGTATGCTGATTACCACTGAAGGAGTGGTTAATATATATAATGGTACTTCTTTCCGGCAGTTGCATTTAAGAAAAACCGGCAGTGTATCAGCCCTACCCGGATATTATGGTATGCTACATTCGTACGTGGCAGGAAATTATGTGTGGATGAAAAACACCCGCCAACTGACGGTAATTGATCTGAACAGGGAAAGCTATATTCAAAAGCCCGATAGTATTATAGCACAAATGGGCATTCCCGGTAAAACAGCTGACTTATTTCTGGATGAGCAAAAAAATTACTGGATCAAGACAACTGATGATCAGCTATTTATTTTTCAACCAGCTACACATTCACTTCGGTTATTTCGCAGTCGCATTTCGTATCCCGAAGGGACAAAGGATGAATTATATGACATTGCCATGGTACGCAATGAAGTGTTTTTGTTCTACAGCAATGGTTTGATGTTGTGTTATGATATGAGCACGGCAAAATTGCGGTATAAAACTAACAGTTTGGTACAGCCTGATAGGGAAGTGTATAATCGCACATTGATGGTGGTGCAGGCCGGCGATATTCTATACATGCTGAGAAATAATAAAAAAGGAATCATGCAGGCTTATAATACCCGTACACGTGAGTGGAATACTGTGTTAAAAACCGATTACTGGCTGAATACCATATCGGTGGATAAACAGGGGATTATATGGGTAAGTTGCAAGGCCGGACTGTGGAGATTGAACAGCACACGCAGTGAAAAACAACTCATCAGAACCTTCCGCCTGGTGGATGGAACAGATGTGACCACTGAGGTCAGCACCTTATACAATGACCCTCAGGGTGGATTTTGGATAGGCACCTACAACCACGGACTGCTGTATTATCATCCCGACAGATTTAAATTCAGAAATATCGGCAGATTGTTCTTTAATGATGGAGGAGAAGATATTCGTATCCAATCGTTTTCAGAACCTACTTCAGGAATGGTTTTGATAGAAACCAATAAAGGCATGTACAGCTATCATTGCAAAAGTGGCGAAATCAGGAAAGAACTCCGTTTGTCCAATCCACAGGTACAAAACCAAGCAATCAGCCGCTTGCTCCCTTTACTCCGAAAACACCATATCAACGATGTCCGTAAAATGATTTATGTAAGTCCGGATAAGGTGATAGGAATCTGTAATTCAACGTTGTTTGAATATGATCTTATTCACAATAAGCTGAGATTACTCCTAAACGGAGGACAGAACCGGTATACTGACGTTATCTGTGATAGCCGTGGATATGTGTGGGTGGGTACGCAGGATGGATTGCTTTTCAGGGATCCAAAATCGGGGCATGAGCGAATCCTGTATAAAGAGAACGGATTGGTAAATAATAATATAAAATCGATATTGCAAGACAAGAATAACAATATCTGGGTGACAACGGCCGGTGGTATTTCCCGAATCAAAGTGACTGAAAAAGATAAAAACTTGCAATTTCAAATTGCCGGGTTCAATCGGTATGATGGAGTAATTGAAAATGAGTTTCTGGAACGAAGCATATTTCTCTCAGAAGATGGACTGCTGTTTGCCGGAGGTATCAACGGAATGAATATTGTCGATTTACATAAGCCGTGGCAGTTACAACAACTCTCTAAGCCCCTCTTCACGTCGTTCACTTTGGCTGGAACGGAACTGAGACATGGAATGGAATACGGGGGACACATCATATTAAATAATGCCATTACTGCCACAGACACCGTAAACCTGGCATATAATCAAAATTTTATCGGACTTAGTTTTTCCGCACTGAATTACGTCAATCCTACTCAAACATACTATCAGTACCGCATGATAGGTGTGGATGATTATTGGAGAGAGATACATGCAGAAACAGGTACCGGACAGGCAACTTATACCAATTTAACGCCTGGCACCTATGTTTTTGAAGTGAAGGCTGCTAACAACAGCAAACAATGGACCAGCGCTGTTGCACAAATGACCATCGTGATAAAACCTCCATTTTGGAAATCAACGCTGGCATATTTCCTCTATATACTTTTGCTGATGGCTACGGGATACCTTCTTTTTCGGTATTACCAGCAACGTACGCACCGGTTGTTGATACAAAAGAATGAAGAAAAACTGAATCAAATGAAATTTCAGTTTTTCACCAATATCAGTCACGAGTTTCGCACCCCATTGACACTCATTCTCACACCGTTGGAATCTGTAATGAAAGAATTGCAAGGATCGCCGGTAGAGAAAAGAGTTCATGCAGTATACCGCCATGCGCAGGAACTTCTGAATCTGGTGAATGAATTATTAGATTTCCGACGTTTGGAAATAAATGGTGAAAAGCTTAATCTATCATTTGGCAACATATCCTCAGTCATAGCACTATACCACGAAACATTTGAAAAACTGGCAATAGAAAGAAAGATCAATTTCAGTGTAATTAGCCCGGGACAGGATGTTTTTATGTATTTCGACAGTCCTAAACTCTTCAAAGTTCTTAACAATCTATTGTCGAATGCTTTCAAATTTACTCCAGATGGAGGAAATATAAAATTAACTTGTAAATCAGAACCTGAGAAGGTCGTTATCGAAATAGCCGATAATGGTTCAGGCATTCCGGAAGCCGATATTCCCTATATTTTCGACAGGTTCTATCAGGGAACTGACCATTCCTTAGGTGGAAGTGGCATTGGGCTATATCTCGCTCAGGAGTACATAAAATTACACAAAGGAAGTATTCATGTACAAAGTATACCTAACCAACAGACTATATTCACCATTAGCCTTCCAACCAACCTAATACCGGAGACTGTTCACCAAAAGAACGGGCTGGATAATACATCCACTGCGAGAACGGAGATTACAAACAACGAACAATATAAAATTGTGCTGGTAGAAGATAACGAAGAGTTAAGGCATTATCTTGCATCCGAATTAGTCCGGCACTATACAGTCATGGAGGCAACCGATGGCGTTGAGGGATTGGAACTGATACAAAAAGAGCTGCCGGATCTGATTGTCTCAGATGTTATGATGCCCCGTATGGATGGCATGGAACTCTGTCGGAAAATAAAATCCGATTTAAAAACATCTCATATTCCGGTCATTCTGCTCACTGCCCGTGCTTCCGAGGTGCATCGAATATCTGGCTTGCAGATAGGTGCCGACGAATACCTGACCAAACCCTTCAATATGGAGGTTTTATTACTTCGAATTTCCAGATTAATAGCCGATCAACATCTCCGACAAAAACATTTTTCAGAAAAGATGGAGGTTAATCCACGCGACATCACCATCAGCTCACTTGATGAGCAACTGATACAAAAAGCGCTGGATTGTGTGGAAAAGAACATGGACAATGCAGGCTACTCTGTGCAGCAACTGAGCCACGACCTGAATATGGACAGAACCGTTTTGTACAAAAAGCTACAAAGCATCACTGGACTAGCACCTCTGGAATTCATCCGTTCTATCCGTTTGAAACGTGCTGCACAACTATTGGCACAAGGCAATTTACCTGTAGCTGAAGTCTCTGAAATGGTTGGGTTCAATACTCAAAAGTACTTTACAAAGTACTTCAAAGAGACCTTTGGCGTAACACCATCGCAGTATAATCAACAAAAAGACAGGAAGTAAGAAACACCAGATCATTTTTATTCAACAACAAATTGTACACAAAATAACAACAAACCGTCCTATTCTGCATTACCGGGCGGCTGTATCTTTGCCTGAACAACAAAATTACAATTTACAAAATCATGAAAAGATTACTTACCCACAAAAGAGTTTGGGGAATCATTCCCGGATTACTCTTGCTTTTTCAGCACATCGCTGCTCAAAACTATCAGCCCACTTCTACAGGCTTCAAAGCCACTGTACAGTCCGTTAGTGTAGAACTTCAATTCTATTCGCCCACTCTGGTGCGGGTGGTAAAATCGCCGGAGGGCACGAACTACCGCAAAGAAAGCCTCTCGGTGGTAAAGGCACCCGAAAATACCCCGATAGAGCAACATATCAGCAACAACATTGTCAGCTTGAAAAGCAACAAGTTGTTGGTGGCAGCCGATTTGAACAGCGGCAAAATCAGCTTCTCCGACCTGAAAGGACAAGTTTTGCTCACAGAAAAAGAATTCGGCATCCAATTTACGCCCTCACACGACGGACAGCGCAATACTTTCCTGACCCGTCAGGCTTTTTTGCTGGAAAAAGACGAACCCATCTACGGCCTTGGTCAGCAACAAAACGGACGCCTGAACCAGCGCTACCAACGCAACAATCTGGAAAACGGAAATACCCGTGTGTGCATTCCTTTTTTTCAGTCGATAAAAGGCTACGGACTGTTTTGGGATAGTTACGCGTCGACTTTATTTACCGACAATGTACAGGAAACGTCCTTCGAATCGCTGGGCGATGGCACCGACTATTATTTTATGTACGGGGGCGATGCCAACGGCGTTGTGGCACAGATGCGCGACCTGACAGGTCAGGTTCCAATGCTTCCCTTGTGGGGATTTGGCTACCTGCAATCGCGCGAACGCTATAAAACGCAGGACGAGCTGGTGGGCGTGGTGGACAAGTACCGCAGCCTGAAAGTGCCGCTCGACGGCGTTATTCAGGACTGGCAATACTGGGGAGCCGACAGCTCGTGGAACAGCATGAGTTTTGCACCAGCTGTGTTTCCCCGCCCGAAAGAGATGGTGGAGAAAATTCATGCTCAAAACGCTCACCTGATGATTGTAGCCTGGCCAGGCTTTGCTCCTGCTACGAATCAATACAAAGAATTCAAGCAGAAAAATATGCTGATCAACTTCGACACCTGGCCACCTAACGCCAATACAAAACCCTACGACCCTTACAATCCGGAAGCCCGCGATATTTACTGGAGTTATCTGAATAAAGGAGTATTCAGCTTTGGTACTGATGGCTGGTGGCTCGATTCATCTGAACCTGACCACATCAATGTGAAAGAAAAGGACTTTGATCAGCCCACTCACCTGGGGGCATTTCGCACGGTCATCAATGCCTTCCCGCTACAACATGTTCGGGGCGTTTACGAACATCAACGGACTACCACGTCTGACAAACGCGTGTTCATTTTGACCCGTTCAGCCTTTGCCGGACAGCAGCGCTACGGAGCCAATACCTGGTCGGGCGACATTGTATCAAGCTGGGAAACCCTGCAAAAACAAGTGCCTGCTGCTCTTAATTTTGCCCTGACGGGAAATCCGTACTGGAATGCCGATATCGGTGGATTCTTCTTGTGGAATTACCAGGGCAACAAAGCCCTGCAAAACAATGCGTACCGCGAATTGTACGTTCGTTGGATTCAGTTTGGTGCTTTTACGCCTATGATGCGTTCGCACGGCACCGATGCTCCCCGCGAGATTTACCAGTTTGGCGAACGGGGCACCCGCCAGTTCGACGCTATCGAAAAAGCCATTCGTTTGCGCTACAGCCTGCTGCCATACCTGTATTCCACGTCGGCACAAGTGAGTCAGCAAGCCGGAAGCATTATGCGCCCGCTGATGATGGATTTTGCTGCGGATAAAAACACCCACAATATGACCGATGAATTCCTGTTTGGGAAAAATATATTGGTAGCGCCTGTTGTGCACCCGATGTATGTAAGCAGTCAGGATGGCAAGGGAACGGAAGATTACAGCCAACCGAAATCCCGCACCGTGTACCTGCCACAGGGAAGCAATTGGGTGGATTTCCATACAGGTAAATCGTATTCGGGCGGACAAACCATCGAGCGGGAAGCACCCATTGATATGATTCCTCTTTACGTGAAAGCCGGAAGCATTTTACCGATTGGCCCCGATGTGGAATATGCTCAGCAAAAGAAATGGAACAATCTCGAGATCCGCATCTACCCAGGCGCCGATGGGCAATTCACGCTCTACGAAGACGAAGGGGATAATTACAATTACGAAAAGGGAGCTTACAGCACCATTACGTTTCAGTGGAACGATAAAACGCATGAGCTCACCATCAGCAACAGAACAGGAAATTTCAAAGGAATGCTGACTAACCGCAGCTTCCGGTTGCTACTCGTTAGCGACCACCCGACTACCAGCAAAGTCAATTACAGCGGCAAAAAGATAAAGACAGTTTTATAATTCCGGAGTACAAAAAAGACGAACTGCGTTCTGCAATTCGTCTTTTTTGCATCTAATTATTTCACCCGATTCTAATTCTTTGGGAAGTATCAGTAAACACCCGAATAGTACATTTACATTTTTGAATCCGTCAGTACACATTCCTCATTTTGCAAAACGCTCAAATTTCCTTACTTTTGCAACTCAAATCCATTCAATTAGTATCATGAACATTCTTCTCCTTGGTTCTGGCGGGCGCGAACATGCAATGGCCTGGAAAATAGCTCAAAGTCCAAAAGTTTCAACACTTTTCATTGCTCCCGGAAACCCCGGAACCGCTACAGTAGGAATAAATCTCCCTATCGCTGCGGACAATTTTCCGGAACTCAAAATGACTGTTCTTGAGAAAAAGATTGATTTGGTAGTCGTTGGGCCTGAAGACCCATTGGTGAAAGGTGTGGTGAACTTTTTTGCCGAAGATGCCGAATTGAAAAATATTCCTGTAGTTGGGCCAGATAAAATCGGTGCGCAACTTGAAGGAAGCAAGGATTTCTCAAAACAATTTATGTTCCGCCACAATATACCGACAGCCGGATACCTGAGCGTGACTTCCGAAAATATTGCCGAAGGAGTTGAATTTCTTAAAAGTTTAAGTGCACCTTATGTCCTGAAAGCCGACGGTTTGGCAGCCGGAAAAGGAGTTTTAATTCTAAATGATTTAAATGAAACTATTTCTGAATTAAAGGCCATGCTTGATGGAAAATTCGGAACTGCAAGTAAAACAGTTGTTATCGAAGAATTTCTTTCTGGCATTGAATGTTCTGTATTCGTGATCACCGATGGAAAAAACTACAAGATTCTTCCCGAAGCAAAAGACTACAAGCGCATTGGCGAAGGTGACAAGGGATTGAATACTGGGGGCATGGGTGCTGTTTCACCGGTTCCATTTGCCGATGCAGCTTTTATGCGTAAAGTTGAAGAGCGCATAATCAAACCAACAGTTGACGGATTAAGAAGTGAAGGAATTAATTACAAAGGATTCATTTTCTTTGGCCTGATAAAAGTAAATGGCGAACCCATGACCATAGAATACAACGCACGAATGGGTGATCCTGAAACCGAGGTCGTTATGTTACGTATAAAATCCGATTTCGTTGACTTGCTCGAAGGAGTGGCAAATGGGAATTTGAACGAAAAAACCATCGAAATTGATGAACGTTCCGCAGTAACGGTAATGCTTGTCTCTGGTGGTTACCCGGAAGAATATGCTAAAGGTGATGAAATATCAGGGCTGGAAAATATAGATGGCAGCATCGTTTTCCATGCCGGAACCAAGTCTAAAGAAGGTAAAATACTCACCAATGGTGGCCGTGTAATGGCAATAAGTTCTTACGGAGCGTCCAAAGCGGATGCATTGGGCATTTCATTTGCCAATGCGCAAAAAATCCAATACAAAGGCAAATATTTCAGAAGCGACATAGGGTTTGATTTATAACATTCGAATCCAACAAAAGCAACATTATATAGTTTGAATCCGGTTAATATACAGTAAAATGGCTAAAATTCTTGTAATTGACGATGAACGCAGCATCCGCAACACGCTGAAAGATATCCTGGAGTTTGAAAAACATCAGATCACGTTGGCTGAAAACGGAAAGCAAGGACTCGAAGCCGCACAGAATGCAGTCTTTGATCTCATTTTTTCGGATATAAAAATGCCCGAAATGGATGGTATTGAGCTGCTCGGACAATTACACGAAACAAACATTGATGCTCCCATCGTCATGATCTCAGGCCATGGCAATATTGAAACTGCGGTAGAATGTATAAAGAAAGGCGCATTCGATTTTATTGTCAAACCCATAGATTTAAACCGGTTACTTATCACGGTTCGAAATGCGCTTGAAAGAAATACTTTGGTTACCGAGACCAAGACACTCAAAAAGAAAGTAGCCAAACGGCATCAAATGATCGGCGTTTCACCCGCCATTGAAAAAGTGCGAATGATGGTTGAACGCGTAGCTCCAACAGACGCCCGCGTACTCATCACAGGCGATAACGGAACGGGGAAAGAAGTGGTAGCCCGATTACTTTTTGAACAAAGCAACCGGACTGAAGCTCCTTACGTGGAAGTAAATTGCGCTGCGATTCCATCAGAATTAATCGAAAGCGAGTTATTTGGCCACGAAAAAGGTGCATTTACTTCAGCCATAAAACAACGGATCGGAAAATTTGAACAAGCCGACGGTGGCACTATTTTTTTGGACGAAATCGGCGACATGAGCCTTTCGGCACAAACTAAAGTGCTTCGCGTACTGCAGGAAAGCGAACTGACCCGGGTAGGAAGCGACAAGAGTATAAAAGTCAATGTACGGGTACTTGCCGCCACCAACAAAAACCTGAAAAAAGAAATCGAGAACGGTAATTTCCGCGAAGATTTATTTCACCGCCTCAATGTCATTCCAATTCACGTTCCAAGCCTGGACGAACGAAAGGAGGATATTCCATTGCTGGTTAATCACTTCTGTGAACTAATTTGCAGCGAACAAGGCATTCAACCCAAAAGCTTTGATGAATCAGCCATCGAATCTCTCAAAACCCGGTCGTGGACTGGAAACATCCGTGAGTTACGCAATGTGGTTGAACGTTTGATCATCCTTGGCGGAAGTACCATAACCCGGGAAGATGTTGAAATGTTTGCCTAAAAATCCAACTTCTGCTACAACCCTTCAAAACCCTGTCATAAAAATTTGAATCTGACTAGTGGTACGTTTGTTTTCGATTGTCATATAATCGGAAATGTCAATCAAAAATAAAATTTACAACTGATTTTTTTACCTTTGTCGCTCGACTGATAACGAATAATAAATTATTATTTTCAAAACATGTTAGATACGATAGAGGCATTGCGCGAAGGCAACCACGTAGCATTTGAACAGTTGTTCGATAGTTGCTATGAACCTTTATGCAGATATGCATATTCCATCTTAAGAGATATGAACGATGCGGAAGACGTTGTGCAAAAGACGTTTTGCAAGTTGTGGGATCAGCGCGAAATGTTGAATATTCAAAGTTCTGTGAATTCTTATTTATATCGTATTGTACACAACGATTGCTTAAACACCATTCATCAACAAACTAACCGGCAGGAACACAACCTGAAGTATATATCCTCAATGAATGCAAATGTGAATTCAACTATCGAACATATTGAAAGTTCTGATTTGCAAAAAGCAATAGATCTGGCACTTGCGGGGTTGCCTCCTCAATGTCGCCGGGTTTTTGAAATGAGCCGGATAGAACAATTATCGTATGCTGAGATTGCAAGTCAACTCAACATTTCAACCAATACGGTTGAGAATCATGTTTCAAAAGCACTCAAATTGCTTCGCATTGAATTAAAAGATTTTTTGGTAATGTGTTTATTACTTCAGATACTAAAAAAATAAGGCCATGAAAGAGAATATTGATAATTTACTGGCAAAGTATTTTGGAGGAAATGCATCCGGCCCGGACATGCAGGCGCTGGAGCAATGGATTTCTTTATCTGCTGAAAACCAAACCTATTTTGATGAGCTGACAGCACTTTACGCTAAATTGGGTACCCCCGAAGCAACCATGCCAAAGCCAAATACCGAACGGGCCAAGAAATCGTTTATGGCTTACATATCCATGCAGCAGAGCAATCAACCTCAACAAACAATTAAAGCTATACATAAACCACTCTACAAACGCTGGATATTTCAAGCGGCCAGTGTCTTGTTGATTTTCGCAGCCTCTTTTACAGCCTGGCTAATCTATAATGCCGAACATGATATAGTTTTAGCAACCCAAACAGTGCTAAAACAAGACACTTTGCCTGATCAAACAGAAATCAAATTATCCGAAAACAGTAAAATAACCTACAGTTCAAGGTATGGTAAAAAGGCCCGCAAAATCAGGCTGGAGGGAAAAGCTTACTTTGCTGTGGGGCACAAAGGAAACGGCACCTTGCAGATTCATGCCGACGAGACTTTTATTGAGGACATTGGAACCAAATTTACAGTTTCAGCTTATCCCGACAGTGCAAAAATCAGCGTAAATATCCACGAGGGGAAAGTCCATTTCTACACTGCCAGCAACAAAGGATTATTCTTAGGCACAAATGAAATTGGAGTTTACAACAAGCAAACAAAACAGTTCTCGGTTGTAAGGTTTCAAAAAGATTCTACCGTCAAAGAAACGAAGCACACACAAATAAAACATATCCAATTCAACGGAAAAGTTTTACGCGATGCTATGGCAACAATAGGAAAAGAGTATGGCATTGTTATCCGGTTTGACGAACCAAGTATTGGTGAGCGCAAAATTACCGTGAATTTTGATGGCGAGAACGTGGATATGGTACTTCAGGTAATTGCTGAAACATTGGATTTGAATGTAAAGAAAGAAGCCAACGGCTATGTAATGAGTAATAATAAAAAATTACCCTGACGATGAACAAATTGATTGGCAAGCTGCTATACGTCTTTTTTCTTTTTCCGATCATAACAAACGCCCAAAACAGTTATTCCGACAAAATTGTGAACCTTCCTGCCGGGCGCAGTACACTAAAGGCTATTTTGGGGAATTTAAGCCGCCAGACGGGTTGTATCTTTTCTTACGATCCGATAAAAATAGATGATAAGCAGGAGCTGACCGTGCCAAGATATTGCAAACTGAGCCTTCAGGCAGCCCTACAAAAGATTCTGCCCCGCACCATTCATTTTAAATTCAGGGAAAAGTATGTAGTCTTGCAGAGAACAGACCTCGCGAAGCTAACTACAAGCCCAAAAGCTCTTAAAAGTCAATCCCATCCAATTAAAGTCGTTGGGATTCCGGTTGCATCCGAAACCAAGGCACCCCAAAATGTCTCAGTTGAAAGCACAGCAGCAATTGCCAATAGTATCCCTGAAAGCTCCGCTCTTCAACAGACAGACAGCACCCAAATTAGCATCCCCGATCCGGTTTTTACAGCTATTGCAAGGACGGATACTGTTTCTAAAAAGCCCATTGCCAGTATTCCAGCAGACACAGCTAAAGTCGTCAAGCAGAAATCTAAATTCCTTTTTGAGATAGAGCTGGCAGAAAATAAACACCTGGCAACCTTCTCCACCCATATTGGACTAAATAACCTGTATTCTATCATTTCAGCCGGTTCAGATTATTATAAATCATATCATGTGGGGGTTGGAGCCGGAGCCAGTTTTAAATTGTATAAACATCTGGGCGCAAATATAGACCTGATTCAATACGCGCTGGTCGGCGGACGGTCATTCAAACTTAAAATAAAAGCAAACACGACCCAACTCAACCCCATGCTTACTTACTCTATCGGGCAAAGGCTGAAACTATTTGCCGGTTATTCGATTTACAGGATAACATCCCGCTACGTAAAAGGCGGATCCAACATCGATTTGGGTAAATCCACAGGATACAGCGCCATGCTGGGGATTAAAATTAATTTATCCAAACCTTCAAAAATAAATATTTAAACGGCTATCCGTTATTTATACTAACGAATCCTGTAGGGATTCAAGATCGGTAGAAACAATACCTTAAAGAGAGTCCGACCCCGTACGGGGTCGAAGACAGAGGGTGAATCAATTGTCTCTACCGACATTTAACCCCTAACGGGGTCGTAACTAGTTTCTATTTTTATTTTAGTACCTATATCGGATAATCCTTATATCTAAACTATTTATCATCACTTAATCATTTTATAAAATAGCATTTTGTGTCATTCCCATATTCATAGTTTATTACTTATTACAGAAAATACATTTTTTTCAGGATGAGTAGTGGTATAGATCGGGTTGTTTGTCTTAAGTATATAACACAAACAAAATCTATCTAAAACAATAAAAAAAATTATTATGAAAAGAGTAAATCTATTGGCAACAATTGCCATCTCATTCGGACTGGCTTCTTTAGTTTCGTGTACAACCGATCTGACAACAGCCACAAATGATTCATTAACCTCCACTGCTGTTGACGAAAGCCAGGCAGCCACAACCAACGATCAGGTGGTAAGCACAGCCGACGATTATCTGAACAGCCTCGATGCTACAGGCTTTCAAGCGGTAAAAGGGGTGGAAAATTCGAGCCCGGAGAAAACAAGTATTAAACTAGTGGTTGACAGTGTAACCATTACCGTTGACCGGGTTGGATTAAATGATTATCCTAAGAATATCTGTATCGATTTTGGAACCGGAGTAACCGTGAAACGGGGAAACAGGCTAAAAGGTAAAATCTACATAACAATCAGTGCCCGGATGTCGGTTACAAATTCTACCCGCACATTCCTGTTCTCAAACTTCTATGTGAACGACAACTCGGTGAAAGGCACTAAAACTGTAACATATAGTGGATTAAATAACGCTTCCCAACCCTATTGGACAATTAGCGCAACCGATACAATCACCCGCGCAGATGGCAAAAAGATTGTTTGGAATTCCAAACGGGTCCGTACACGCATCGACAACAACAACACTCCACTCATTTATTGGGATGACACGTATTCAATTACAGGAGGTTCAACCGGCGTAAACGCTAACGGAGTAGCCTACACAATGGCCATCCAGGAAACGAATCCTCTTATCATCAGCCAAAACTTTCCATACTTCACAAAAGGAACAGTGGTAATTACGTCTGAAAATAAAACAGTGGTGGTAGATTATGGCGATGGAACGAAAGACGCTATAGCAACAAGAACCATTGATGGGGTTACCAAACAGTTCAATCTGAAAAAATAGTTTCAGTTACAAATTACAAGATAAGAAGTTACAAGCAACACTTCAATTTAAAATCAAAAAGTCTTCAAAACAAAAGGTCTGTCAGAATAATCTGACAGGCCTTTTGTTCTTTTCATAAGCCAACCACCTGCCAAACCAATCGAATATTTAAGATATCCGGCCGCCTCCAATTGCCCTCCGCCAAACCCCTATCACCCTCCCTTCATTTTTCCGAAAATATCTTTTTTAGCCAATTAGCATTGCCCATTTTTAATGCATTTTTCGGCTATGTCCTACTGGAGAAAAAAAGATGTACATACGGAATAATTCATAAAATCTCATAATTGGCTGTATTTTACAATATTATGGGTGCAGATAAAAAAGCGCATGTATATAAAATAAATACTCGTTGTCCTAATAATATTTTAATTTATTATTATTTATTTTGTTAGCGACACTTGAAACAACCTCTGTACACTCCTTTCGGGATAGAGGATCTAAGGAATTTTGAATTCAAAGATGCACGAAATTGAATTAACCAACAACGCCTTGAATTAATATATCTTAACACAAAATCTTGTTTATTTCAACCTATGGTTTGCCTATAGCTAAGGTATAGCTAAGGTATAGCTAAGACCCAGAGAATTATCACTTAAAATATATTTATTAATTTAAACAAATGTGAAAACATGGCAACATCAAAAAACAATGTCTTGACACACGGATTGAGTGGAACAGTGGGCGATTTACTGGTTTTTAGAAACCGGGCAGGTAAAACCATAGTGGCTAGCAAGCCACGCGAACGGGTGGGTGACTACACGGAGACACAGAAAATGCATCAGCATCGATTCCAACAAGCCACGTTGTACGGACAATCGATCATGGCCGATCCAGCCTTAAAAGCGGAGTACGAAACAAATGCAAAAGCAGGCCAATCGGCCTATAATGTGGCGGTGGCCGATTTCTTTCATGCGCCAGACATCGACTCCATTGACATCAGTGCGTACACCGGCAAAGTGGGCGACACCATTACCATTACGGTGACGGATAACTTCAAGGTTACGGGCGTAAGCGTCAGTATTTATAATGCCGATGGCACGGAAGTGGAACACGGCATGGCGGTACAAGCTGCAAACAAGGTGGAATGGGTATTTACGGCCAAAACAACCAATGAGTCGATAGAAGGCGACAAAATTGAAGTGCGTGCAACCGATTTGCCGGGAAATGAAACGGAGAAAACAGTAGGTAGTAAACAATGATCAGTAAACTGACCAGCTTTTGACTTAACCAATCCGCCAGTTGACGGATTGGTTAAGTTCTGTTTAAAGCCCAGCCCTTTTGCCCCAGCACTATTTGTTTTCGACAGTTGGGAATAAAACAGTAAGTACACCACCAGTATAAACACAAGCAGCAACGAGTTTGGCTTGTCCCTGATTTTTTCATACTGCCCTGCTCAAAAATGGCGTTTTTCCAACGTGCTTAGTGCGTTATTTTTTCAATGTCCAATAAAAAGTGATTGTGCAAAATATCATGTTTGAAAATCAGCATTTTACAAATTACGATGTCCAATAATTTTTATACTGAAATTTTCGAATTAAATTATTTGGGGTTAATTTTAGGAGACAAAAATATATATGTTTACCGCTCTAAACACGTGGAGCTAAAATAATGTAGGATTTCTTATTCAGGGAATCGACACATAGTTACACGATAGCTTAATTAGAGTAATACATAGCTTTGTCTGAATTATATGGGACACATCCGAATGTTTTGGAAAAACATAGCCTGAAAACCTGAAGACATCGAATAAAGATAGGGTCATTTCGCAGACCACTCTTGTTATGTGTAAATACCGTCAGGTATTCTATTTCTTGCTTTTATGTGAAACTATGTGTAATAAAAATACAACAATAAATTTTTCCTGCTATTTAATAGCTGCCTTAAAATTTTATAACAATTGATTCCTATGAAACAAAAATTACTCATTTCCCTTTTCTGTTGTGGACTCGTAAACGCAATGGCACAACACAAACTCACCACCAACCGCAACGCCTACCGGGCAGCCGACGCACTGGTAAAACAGCAAGTAACATTCAAAGACCCCGGAAGCTCGGGCAAAGGGCTGCACTGGGACTTTAGCCTGGTTCAACCCATCAACGAGAACTATTCGCTCAACTACTTTATCCCCGACTCCACCCGGCTGGATCGCTTGTGCGGACAGGAACACAATACCCGCTATTATTTCCGACAGCAGCAGGACAGCCTGCAGGCTGTGGGATACGAGAACTCCACCACCTACATGGAATATACACAGCCCGAACTACGGATGCACTTCCCTTTTGCTTATGGAGATACCCTGTTCAGCTATTTTACTGGCAAAGGCGAATACTGCCACCGCTTGCCACTTGCCGTGAAAGGTTATACCCGCGTTGTGGCCGATGCCGAAGGGGAATTGAAACTACCCGAATTTGAAACCGTGAAGAAAGCCTTGCGTGTACGCACCTTGCGCCATTACACCGAGACAGGTAAAGACAGCGTGGAAATGACCTTGGATACCTACTCGTGGTATGCCGACGGCATCCGCTATCCGGTGTTCGAAAGCGTGAAAACCACCCTGAGCAAAAAAGGGGATAAAAAAGACGAAAAGGGCGAAAGTCTGAAAGATACCACCGTATTCAGCACCTCATTTTTCTACCCGCCCCAATTGCAGACTTCGCAAATACAAACCGACTCGATACCGGTGGACAATAAAGCAGCCGTTACAGGTGCTGCCACCGTATTTACTGAAGCCAGCCTGATGCCCAATCCCGTAGTGGACAACCTGTACATCAATTTCAAGCTGGTTCGCCCTGCCAAGGTTTGGTTTACCGTGCATAATAATATCGGCATACCGCTTTGCCAGACTGCAGCACAAAATCTGAGTGATGGAAACCACAGTTCCACCATACGCATGACCGGTTTGGTAACCGGTGTGTACTCGCTCTATGTGCATGTGGATGATATGGTGATGCAACTGAATGTGGTGAAGAATAAAGATATATAATTACACTTAGGTTAAAGTTAATTTACAGAATAGGAACATATAAAAGAACTACGATGAAAAGACACATTATTTTGTTAGGGTTATTACTAACATTTTATAATATATATTCTCAAGATACAAAAGGATTTATCAATAAAACTCCTGATTTTCCTAAAATAGCTACCCCAAACGCTTCTGCATTTAACAAATATATTGATAATCCAGTGAGTTTATATACAGGAACCCCTGAAATCAACATTCCAATTTACAATCTCAAAGACGGCCAAATAGAAATCCCCTTATCATTAAGCTATAATACATCAGGAATAAAAGCAGATGAAGAAGCCAGCTGGGTTGGTTTAGGTTGGAATTTAAACGCAGGAGGAGTCATTACTCAAAACGTAGTAGGTGGAGATGATTTTAATGACACCCAATATCAGGACATTCTAACTAAACTCAACATAAATACATCTGGTACCTCTACACAAGATTATATAAATGTAAATTATACCCATGATTTACACATTGCACTCAGCACCTATATTTACAGCACTACAAATGTTAATCAAGCAGGAAAATTAAATCCGGATGTATTTTATTTTTCCTACCCGGGAGGATCGGGGAAATTTATAGTTGACTACAGGAATGATAGTGTTTATATCCTAAACAGACAAAGTAATATCAAAATTGACAAGCAATGGGATGCTCTAAAATTAAGGTTGACTGGATTTACCATAACTACCCCTGAAGGAATAAAACACATATTTAGCGAAAAAACAAATTTGCATAATATATCTACGTCAGAGAATGTTTCCAAATCTTACACGCTCGAAAATAGTATTTATCCCAATGGACAAATCGTAAGATATGTTTATGACACCTTTGCTACAATTAAATACAATCGAAACGAAAACTTGCAAGCAGTGATTCCAGGACAAGTAATGTCAGGCTCTCAATCTGGTGAACAGTCTGTTTATTCGTATTCTGATGGGATCAATTCAGGTGAAGAATTTTACTTAAAAAAAATAACTACCAATAATTATCAGGTAACTTTTGTGGTGAGCAAAAGAGATGATTATGTAAATGGAATGAAACTTGACAGTATCAGAATTGAACCTATCAACAAACAATCGAATTATCAAAGTAAATTATTTAATCTTAAATACGATTATTTTGTTGCTAATAGCAACTCATCAGGTTGGACTCCACCAGTATTACCTAATTGGATAGATGCAAGCCTTGCTTGGACAGCTGACTATGGGTTAAAAAGGCTCAAGCTAATTTCTTTCAACCAGGTAAATGATACAAAAACAAATGATAAATATGAATTTGTTTACGACGAAACAATAACCTTGCCTAAGAAAAATACATATGAAACAGATTACTGGGGGTATTATAATGGAAAATATGGAGCAGACACTTATATGCCTTATCTGAAACCATTAATGTGGGCTACAACCATCGAAAGCCATGGAATGGAAACTTTAAGCAGATCGTATGAAGGATGGGTTACACCTAAATATAGAGATAGAGGATATGATTACAATTTTTGTAAAGCTGGAATATTGAAAGGTATCAAATACCCTACAGGAGGCTATACCGAATATAACTATGAGCCCAATAGCTTTATTGATTATCCAATACCAACAATAAACCAGGTCTATGTAGATCCAAACTTAAAAACAGCAACTGCGCAAGACTGTAATGGCGTTGCAGATGTAACAACAGCTAGAATCAGAATAAATAAACCAACTTATGCTAAAGTTACCATAACTCTAAATAAAGGGATGAATAACTGGAGCGACATATGGAATACAAGCATGGCAGATAGTCAGAAACCTGTCGCTTTTATCGGAAGAAATACTGCAACAGGATTTGATAGAATAATCAAAACGTATGATGGTTTTGCTGATCAGTGCATCTACTATGCCAACCATTTTCCCAATGAATCGAGCATAATAATTAAAGATTCATTTCTATTAGACATTCCTGTAGCCGATCAAACATATGAATATTTTATAAATGTCAATTATGGACTTAATCCTGCAATAATAAACTATGGTGATAGCAGGAGTGGGTCAATGACAGCAACAATCCAGTATTCCAGTGGAGATGCGGTTATAGAAAAAGTAGATGTTCAGGGATGCGGTTTGCGTATTAAAACAATTAATTCCTATAACAAACAAGGTGATGCGATTCCGGTTTTAACAACTGACTATGAATATAAGAACCCTAAAACAGAGAAGAGCAGTGGAGTTCTTCATGATATTCTTCATTTTGCTAAAGTGTATTATGGTGCTACTAATTACGCTGCAGTAGGTAGTAATCCACCCGGTATATCTCCGGGATCTCCGGAATACACTTGGCCTACTCTTACTTTATATCCTATTGATCTAATTCAGATTTGTGGTAACAATAATGCAAGTAATCCATATGGATCAATCGGAGGTGTGGGATATAGCTATGTAAAAGAAACAAGAAAGGCCTCCAATATATTTACAGGATATACATTACATTGTTTTGAAAACAAAGAGCCTATATACACTGAAACTAGCGTACGTATTGATGATCCGAAGAATGGGAAATTATTGAAAACCGAAGTTTATAATCAAAACAATCTATTGGTAAAGAAAGACAGTTTTGATTATTGGATTAAAGAAAATCATCGATATATGGGTATCAATATAACCAATTTTCTAAATATGTTCCCGGGCATATTCACTAATTCTAATTTTCGCTTAGTTCCGTACGGTAGCAACCAACCAAATGGAGATTTAAGTAATTCTGATGGATATATAGACCCTTCTCTACATGTAGCGCAAATGGGGATTCTAGTGCATCAATTAAATGCTTATGATGTTACTTTAATAAGTAAAACAACAGTCCTTGACAGAATCTCCACAAAAGAGGATTACAGTTATAATACAAATACGCTTCAATTAAAGAGAAAGGATTTAACTCTTGAAAACGGAAATACTCTATCATATAGCTATAGCTATCCAAATGATTATTCCTGGGCGCCTTATAGTGTAATGGCTGATAAAAATCGGATATCGAATGTTCTCGAAGAAAAAATCTTTAGGAATAACCTGTTTGTAGGTGGAACACTGACTGAGTATAAATCAATACCTGTTGGAGATGGAACTATTTATACTGAAGTTCCTTCTGTAAAACATTTCTCACAAGTAACCTCAAGAATACCAGATCCACTTACGCTTACTTCCACGGGAGTTAACATTAGCATCTATCCTAAAGCTGATATTGTCTATGATGCTTATGACCGCTTGGGAAATATTAATTATGTAAATCAAAATGATGCTAACAAAGAAGTCTATATTTGGGGATATAACTATCAATATCCGGTGGCTAAAATCGAAGGCTTATCCTATAGTGATATAGCGAATGTATTACCTGCAAACTTCATAGATAATCTGGCAGCAAGACCTATTCCTACAATAGATCAACTTAATACAATTCGAATAAAATTAGCGGATAAAAATGCCATAGTTACTACTTACACCTACGATCCATTAGTCGGCATGACTTCAAAGACCGATCCCCGTGGAGTAACAACAAGCTATACTTATGATACATTTAATCGTTTGTATCTATCTCGTAACGACGATAAGAACATCATTGGTCGATACCAGTATGCTTATCAAAGTAGTTCTTCAACAGACGAGCAAGGAGGTTATTCCAATCTATCTGCATCTGTAAGTCCTGAAGCAATCAATCATATACCAGGAGATAATGGAACAATAACTTTGAGTTCTGTTTCGGGAGGGTCCGGTAGTTATACTTACGACTGGTATCTTAAGAACAATGATGGTACGGTTTTGTCGAGCAACTTAAATACAAGTTCTAACTCATTTACATTTACTTATTCCCAAACGGGAGTTTTAAAAGTCATCTGCTTAATAACTGATGATGAGACTGGCCAATCTACGACAGTGGAAAAAACAGTCAATTATTTTACGATTCCAACAGCATCTGTTACAATAGGTGCAGCGTATTATATGCTCAATGGGACGGGAACAGCAACAGTTTCTGCCGGAGGCGGCTCAGGAAACTATGCTTATGCCTGGTCATTAAAAAACAGCAATGGAACGGTATTACAGACCAATACTACCAGTTCGTTTAGCTATACTTGTTCACAAGCGGGAACATTGACAGTACAATGCGTGGTGACCGATAATACAACAGGACAAACAGCGACGGATACAAAAACAGTGACGTGTTATACCTTGCCAACGGCAGCAGTAACTACCGGAGCTTCGTATTATATGCTCAATGGTACAGGAAGTGCTACGGTTTCTGCCGGAGAAGGTTCTGGAAACTATGCTTATGCCTGGTCATTGAAAAACAGCAATGGAACGGTATTACAGACCAATACTACCAGTTCGTTTAGCTATACTTGTTCACAAGCGGGAACATTGACCGTTCAATGTATAGTTACTGATAATACCACCGGGCAAACAGCAACGGACTCTAAAAATGTAATTTGCTACACTGTCCCAACCGCATCTATTACTATCGGTGCAGCTTATTACATGCTTAATGCCACTGGTACTGCAACAGTCGCTACCGGTAGTGGATCAGGGAACTTCTCCTATAGTTGGACGCTGAAAAATAGCAGTGGAACGGTGTTGCAAACCAGTACTTCC
>Ga0207800_1000032_pt1 | contig 69373 bp, 59 predicted proteins | sample LuqExpMetageno11_FD_187769 | JGI IMG/M metagenome (GOLD analysis project Ga0207800, IMG submission 187769) | Tropical forest soil microbial communities from Luquillo Experimental Forest, Puerto Rico - Sample 11 (SPAdes) | ecosystem: Environmental > Terrestrial > Soil > Tropical forest ... | reverse complement strand
GCTTGCAGGGACGATGGGGAATTTCTCCGAACTGGAGAAAAAATATGGTTTGATTTTTAATTACAGTGATTCGGAGGCAGCTCTGACAAAAATCATAGAGCTTCTCAATGATCCAGAGCTTAAGAATACCTGGAGCCTGAAAAGAGCTGCTCTTCTCAAGGATAAGGTTGATGTCACCGAATTCATGGTCAAGCTCATAGAAAGCCTTCCTGGAAAAAAACCAGGAGTAATTTTACCCTCAGTTTCGGATGAGAGTTATGCATGAGCTATTGAAGCAAAACCAGGATATCTGGAATCTTTTCACTCGAAAAGAAGAGTATTCTCCCAAAGAATTGGATAAACACGGACGTTTTCTTTTCGGTGACAAAAATCTTGTAAACGCATCTGATCCTGAGGTCTCTAGATATCTGATAAATCATGGGATGCATGTCAAGTTTCCTGAAAACAAGACATTTGCCGTTTGTTTAACCCATGACGTTGATGATATTTATCCACCTCTTTCTCACATCTTACTGTCTTCTGTGCAGTACTTTAAAAATCTGAATTTCAGAGATTCTACAGCTCAGTTCCTCTGGAAACTCAAGGGGAAAGAGTGCTCTCCTTACCTTAATCTTTTAAAAATTATGGACCTTGAAGCTAGTTACGGAGCAAAATCCTCTTTTTACTTCATTGCTACAGAAGCCGATCCGATAAGGTTCAGATATGCTGTAGAAGATATAGAACATCATCTAAAAGAAATTTCAGCAAGAGGCTGGGAAGTTGGCCTTCATGGAGGCTATTATTCGTATAACAGCCTGGAAGCAGTAAAAAAAGAGAAGAAAAGACTTGAAACTGTTCTCGGAAAAACAGTACTAGGCTTCCGTAATCATTACCTGAGGTTCAAAGTTCCAGACTCATGGGAAATACTTACAGATGCAGGTTTCAGTTATGATTCAACTTTTGGGTATAGTAACTCTATTGGCTTCAGGAATGGAATGTGTCATCCTTTCAGACCATATAATCTTAGCACAGGAAAAGAAGTTAATATCCTCGAAATTCCACTTGTTGTAATGGATGTTGCACTTTTTGCTGGTTCAAAATCTCTCGAAGAAGCCTGGGAATGCACAAAAAATTTGATCGATACTACAGCAAGTCTTAACGGGGTTATTACTCTACTGTGGCATAATTTCGTTTTTGGTTGCAGTTTCCGAGGTGATTGGGTAAGGCTGTATGAGAAAGTGCTTCAGTATTGTTCCAGTAGAGGAGCATGGATGACAAGTGGGGAAGAAATTTATCGGTGGTGGGGAGATGGATTCTGACTTAAAGCGAAAATATCTTCTGGTTACACCTGCAAAGAATGAAGAACAAAATCTTCCCGAAGTCTCGAAGTCTGTAGCAGGGCAGAAATTAAAACCTGAGTTATGGATTATAATTGATGATGGGAGTACAGACAGGACACCATATATTCTTAAAGATCTACAGACAAGCTATCCTTGGATCCACAGCATAAGATTACCTCCGAGGCCAAGAGACATTACTTTCCATTATAGTTATGTCTGCAAACAAGGCTTTGACTATGCGCTTCAATATTGCAAGGAGAATAATCTTGAATTCGAGTATATAGGGCTTCTTGATGCTGATACGGTTCTAGAAGATAACTATTTTGGAAAGCTTCTTGATGAATTTGAAAATGATAATTCTCTGGGAATTATAAGTGGAGGAATATATTATGATAACGGAGGAAAACTTTCCCGGGAAGTGACTACTAAAAATCTTCCTCGTGGGACAGGAAGAATCTGGAGGAAGGCATGTTTCCTTGATACTTGTGGTTACCAGGTTGAGCCATCACCAGATTCAATTTCCAATATAAAGGCTCTCTTACGAGGCTGGAAGGTCATGCAGTATGCTGATGTCATTCAGATTCAAAAACGTAAAACGAGCGCAGCTAACGGGCTCTGGAATGGCTATCTGAAGAACGGATGGATGGCCTATTATCTTGGCAAAAATCCCTTCATGGCTCTACTAAACGTGATTTACCTTTCTGTAAAGTCTCCTTATTATACAGGCATTGCTTATTGCTGGGGGTATTTTGGTTCGGCAATTAAAAGGGAGAAAAAAATCCAGGATCCTGAAATAAGAACTTACTACAGGAATCAGGGGCTTACAGCATTATCATCCCGAATATCGGAAACTTTTAGCCGGAATTCAAGAAATGTACAGGAGGAAAAGCAGTGAATACTTGTAAGCTTTTTGAAAAAGCAATCTACTTATGGGTGGTAATTTGAAGATACTTTTTCTGGATATGGTAAGACCTCTTTCTCTTGCCGATGGTTCGCTTATCCATAGATATGAACTTGTGAGCAATCTTGCAAAATTTGACAATGAAATTCATATATTTACTGTTGGAAGTAGCGCTCTTTCGAACATGGCAAATGTTTACAGTCACTATATCCCACCTGGAAGCTTCCTTTCACTTACTTTCAATTATTTTAGCAGTTCCATAGGTCTTCTAGGTTCCGAAACTTTCGATGTGCTGTATACCCGCAATCCAAATTTTGGCTTTCTTGCTGGACTCTTCTGTAAAACCAGATACAAAAAAATGGTTTATGAATTAAACGGAATTCCTGAAGACGAAAAAAATCTCTTCAGAGCAAAATCTAAAGGAGATAAATTCTCGCAACTAGAAAAAAAGGGTAATTTTTCAAATCGATACTTTTCTGCACATTCTAGGCTCAAACTATTTGTTCTTAAAAAAGCTTTGGGTTTTTCGGACAGAATTATTGCTGTAACTCCCGGAATAAAATCAAATCTCGAGGGGATTTATAAAATCCCAGGAGAAAAAATAGTTGTAGTTTCCAATGGGGCAAACACTTCCCTATTCAAGCCATTAGAACAAGAAACCTGTAGAAAAGAACTCGGTTTGGACCTCAAAACTCCTCATATCTGCTTTGTGGGTAATCTTGCTCCCTGGCAGGGAGTTGAGTATCTGGTAAAGGCAGCTCCATTTATACTTCCCAAATTTCCAGAATGCTGCTTCCTAATCGTTGGCGATGGGGTCATGAAAGACGACCTTATCAAGCTCTGTAAGGAGCTCGGAGTTGAGGATAGTTTCATTTTTACAGGTGTAATTGCTTATGATCGCGTGCCTCTCTATATTAATGCTAGCGATACCTGTACAGCTCCCTTTATAGTTGCCAGAAATGCAAAAATAGGCCTGTCTCCTCTGAAATTATATGAATACATGGCTTGCGGAAAACCTGTAATCGCAAGTAACATCAGTGGCGTCTCTGACGTACTTGAGGCTTCTGAAGGTGGGATCCCTATTCTTCCTGAAAATCCGAATGCTCTTGCAGAAGGCATCTTAGAGCTTCTTGAAGACCCAAGTTTAAGGATGAAATTGGGTTCAAAAGGTTTAAGTTATGTTACTGAAAATTACAGCTGGTATAGCGTTGCCAAAAAGGTTAACGAAGTCTGTAAATCAGGAATTGAAGCCGAAATGAAGGCTTGAAATCAGTCTAATATTTTCGTATAACTCATCACTATAAAAATAAACTCATCAAGATAAGAATAATTATCTATTTACAGGGGCTTAAAATGGACGAAATCGAAGTTAGAGAATTAGCGCCATCTGAATATAATGAATGGGATTTGCTCGTAGAAAAAGCTCAACCTGGTACACTCTTCCATACCAGTGAGTGGCTTGGAATTTGCAGGGATGCCTTGTCAAAGGACTTTAAAATTTATGGTTGTTTCAGAAAAGGTGAGCTTGTAGGCGGATGTCCTCTTTTTATTAAAAATATTAAGGGAGCTTTGAGAGTAGCGACTTCGACTTGTGATATGACCAGCTACAGTGGGCCTCTTATAAAAGAGAGTGCTAGCTCCAAAACAAGTAAACGAGTTCAAGAAATTCATGACATTTTGAATCCTCTCAGGGAATTCCTTTGCAAACAGGGATTTGACAGTATTCATCTTACGTTCGCTCCGGGTTTTGAAGACGTAAGACCTTTCACATGGTATGGATGGGATTCCAGTGTGCATTATACTCATCACTTGAATCTGAACGAAAATGTAGATGACAATGTTTCAAGAAAAATTCGAAGGGAACTTAAAGCTGCAAATGAGGCAGGACTTAAAACCAGGGTATGGAACGATCCTGAAACATATTACCATTTGCTCTCAATGGTCTACGAAAAACAGAATTTAGCACCTCCTCTTCCCAGAGGTTTTTTCGAAAGAGTATTTAAGCTAATTCAGGAAAAAGATATTGGCTATATGTTTGTTACAGAGACTCTTGAGGGCGAAGCTATTGCAGCTCATTTGAATCTGTATGGTAAGAAATGCACTGTAACCTGGACCTCAGCCCTGAATCCAGATTTCGGCCGTTTGGGTCCCAATGCTCTTCTATATTATAATGAATTCCTTGACTTGAAGTCCCGAGATTTCGAGTACATGAACGTAATGGCAGCAAATATTCCTAGATTTGCAGATTTTATTATGGGCTTTTCTCCCGAATTAGTTCCTTATTACAGTGTGACTCTGGAGAGCAAAAAATATTCGATCGCAAAAACCCTGTATAAAACTACTCACAAGGAAACCGATTAATACAAACTAAAAGTTTTAAAAATGTAAAAATCGGGAAAATCCCGAAATTATCTTTTTTTCATTACTTTTCTAATGGTCTTGCCTTGATTTCATTCCTGACTGAAACTCTGCTTCTCCTCTTAAACGAGATGTTCTAAGAGATCAGCTTCCAGTAAGGTTCTTTTTCTAAAAAGGGATTAAACCCTTTCAGGTTCGATTTTTTATATTCACGAGAAAAGTCGAAAATATCTTCTTGAAAGTAGGATCGTCGCGAAGAGTTATCCCATAATAGATAGGAGTTATGATGATAGCTGCAAGTATAATGACATAAAAACTCGCAGAGAGTGCTTCTAATAGAATTAATGGGATTGAAACAGCTACCCCGATTGCTATATATTTAATGAGGATTTCTAAGCTTTCCCTTTTACTGATTCCTACAAGGTTAAGTAAGTATGCGTTGTTCCAGAGCGAGAATATAGCTCCTGTAAAGCTAAACAAAGCAAGAGAAAACTCAGGACTTTTTGAGTAAATTCCTCCTATAGAAAGTGCTACGAATCTCGAGACTAAAAGAGCCATACTATAAGTAAACCAGACTTTTTGCTTCTCGTATACACTGTAGAGACTTGAAATAGGTGAGGCAAGGAAAACAAGGAATATCCATGGCACAAGGATTTTTACATAAGTGCCTGATATATACCAGTTTTTTCCAAAAGCAAATGTAAATACTTCTTCTCCCAGGATCATCAAGAGTATCATAGGGAATATTCCCATTAAAATTAGCTTTTTGTAGACTTCACCTACAATGGTTTTCATGTCGCCACCCACATTCCCGTTTTTCACCGCGCTAATTTTCTGGAAGAAAACCTGTTGTATAGCAGTCCCAATAAGTCCCATGGGCATATTTACTACCTGATTCGCAAGTGAAAAATACCCAACAACGCTTGTGCTGTAAAAAAATGCGAGCAAGAAAGTAGGTACCTGAGGCGAAATTGAATTTGCAAGTGCAGACCATGAACTAAATAAAGGAAAATTTTTGTATTCAATAGCCATTTCTTTCATTTTTTTAACAGACACTTTCTTAAAAACTTTTAAATCCTCTTTTGCGCCCTTGAGCATGACCAAGTCTGCAAGCCCGTATCCAAGAGTATAACCTGCTATCAGACCTAAGGGAGATACATTCCAGATAGGAGTCACTATCTGAAATATCTTGGTTGATAAAGTGTTTAAAACTCTGGATCCTGCAATAACTCCAAAACGCAGTTTTCTTGAAAGCCAGTAATTCTGCACGAAAAAAAGGCCATTAAAAAATACTATTGCGGGAAGATATATTAAATACTTTGAGGATCCCTCAGTATGAAATATACGCTCGATGATGTACTCAATCTCATCTGGATAAATTATCACTGCTGCAGTTAAGAGTAAACATATAAAAGTGACTAAAATCAAGGAAAGGAAAAATATGTTCGCAGAATCTTCTTCAGATTTTGGTAACATAATAGCAAACTGATATGAAAAAGTAGAGAAAATTACAAGTATACCTGATACTGCTACAAAAAGTTGAAAGACTCCCATATCATCAGGGCTATAAATTCTAGTGACTAACGGTACAAGAAGTATGGCCAGGATCTGTGAAGCAACACTTCCTGATACAAGTTTTAACACATTACTGATAAAGTTTGACATACTATTTCCAACTCTAAAACATAAACCCCAAATACATGGGCTCTTTTTTCATTCCTCAGTCAGTAAACGGAGACTATCTTGGGGTTTCTTAGTTTCTGACCGTTTTTCCTTCCTTCATGTAAGCAAGTACCTCTTCGTTATCATATACTCGGGCGTAATCACGCGCTTCAAATCTGTTGAAGAATCCTTCTGGCAATGTCTGAATAGAATTTGCTCCATAACGTTCAGGATCATTAATAGAGACCGGTTCTTTCAAGGTTGACTTCCTCAGTAAAATCATTGAACTGCCATTAATCTCTCCAGTCTGTATATGCTGAATGTTAAAATACGTTGCGTTACTGGAATCATATCCTCTATTTCTGTAAAAAAGACAACTGTCATAGGGAGAGTCCATTAAGATATTCCCATAGTACTTCGCGGTTATTGTTTTAATCGCATCGATTTCAATTTCCTTGAACTGGTTTCTGACGGTTGTGTCCTTTGCCACAAGCGGATTGTCTTTGTTTATGCCTGGCGTTGTAACCATTACAAATGAAAACAGTAGAACAATTATAAAGATCGTAGAAATCTTTGCTTTTTTGGAATTAAAGAGGCTTACTAATTTTAATATGTATGAGGCAGCTACAAGAACCAGAAATACTGCTATTAGTGGAAACCATCGGCTTGTAAGGAAATTTCTTATTCCGAGTAAAGGAATCCCGTAAGCAAGGCTATACAGAATTGCAACCACTAAGGCAATAGAGAATTTATTGACTTTTTTGATGTCTTCGCGAGAAAACCAGGCTAATACTCCTCCTATTGCGAAAAAAGGCAGGGCAAGGTAGCTTATGTGAAGTAAGAGTACCTCCAGCGTTTCCTGATTATTTCCCGACCCCACAATAAGATCATTACTTGAGTAACTAGATCCCACTTTAATTAAGTCCATCAAAGGACTTAGAACCATTTCAAAAAACGAAGTTTCCTGGTTGACATATGTGAACATCCAGTATGTTTGTAAACTAATAATAAAAAACAGGATATAATTAAAACTGTTTGTTTTGATAAAGAGACTTTTATATACAGAGTTGTGCAGATATTTGCCTACACAGACTGAAATTAAAGCAAGAAATACTACAAAAGTGGTCAATTGGTGAGTTAGAACCATTAGAATAGTAGTTAGCAAAATAAATCCTGTATATCTCAAACTCTGTTTCTCGCTAAAAATCACGTATATAACGAATATGAAGTAGCAGAGAACAAGAGAACCAGGAGTTATATTTGTAATACCTGCAACGATGTTATGATTATTTATGTTTATCAGTAAAGTCGCTAGCAAACCCATCTGAGGGCCTTCAAGTTTCTTTCCTATTAGATAAACGCCTACTGTACTTAATACACTGGCAAATCCTATGGAATAAAATACTGCGTCTTTGATATCTGTTTTGCCCATTATCTGAGCAATTGATATAAAAATATGAAAAAGGGGATAATAGAAATATTTACTACTTATTTCGATCGGAGGAACAAAACCGGTATCAGTAATTTCCCGTGCCATACCGACATGGAAATATGCATCGTAGCCCATTAAACTCGGAAAATTATAAAAAATCCCGGCTCTTATGAGAATTGATAACAAGAATATCTGCAGTAATAAAGAGGTTACTCCGTCTCCTTCTCTAATATAAAGAATCTGCGAGGCAATAATGGCTGCAAGAACACATATTAATATAAAATATGATATAGGTCTGTAGTACAGATTCATATTGTCTATCAGGACGCATGTTAAAAAAATGAGATAAAACGATATACTCAATATTCTTTTAAATCTGTCTTCTTGAGATGATATTGCTGCCTCATTTTTAAATTTATTTCTAAAGACAAAGTAGATCAAACAGGAAAAGAGAATAGCAATTCCAATGTCCTGCTGTTTTAGATTAATAATATAGTATAAAGAAATAATCAATAACCCTAAACTAAAGCCCATAACGCTAAGAATTACATCAAGATTTTTTGTAAACTTCTCCGCGTACCCTTTTGTAGTTTCCATATAACCCCACAAAACAATGTTTTTTTATAAGTATTCATTCTTAAGCTAAATATTTTTTGTATGTGGGATCAGACGACTTTTTATTAATCACTTTTTTCAACCCCTTTTTCTCTTTTATGCATCAACCTATCACAGTTCTCAATATTTTCTTTCTCTATCAGTATATCTCGATTTCCTTTGTCGCCAAGATTCCCTTTTGAGTGCAGACTGAATATTCCTTGTAAACTTCTCGATGACCCCCTAAGCTATTCTATTTTTAGAAACCTATATCGATGAACTTCTTGTGTTAATCTCATCCCCACATACCCCATTCTAAGAAAGAAAATTCTATGATTTTTACTATTTTTTTGCAGATTTTCACTTAACTCCTTATTGACTGAAACCAGTAAATGTATTTTCTTTAAGGTGAGAATTAGCATGTAAAAAACAAAAATTTATCAGTTACTAAATTTAATAATAATAACAGATTTCCCAGAAATATTTCGTACTTCCCTTCATAATTTTAAATTTTACAATAAATATTAATTCTTAATGTTGGTCCTTTAACCACTCAATATTATTAAAATGTAAATTTTATCTTCATATCAATTTTTTTACCACAGTATCCCCTCTCTATTGCAATATTTTAATCAATATGCCCCCGGTTGTGAAATTAGTTCAACCTTTTTCATACTCTATTTATTTTATTCAACGCCTTAATTTAGTTGTTTCTACCTTTATGAGCACTCTCGTAAGTCAGGAGATTACTGACATCTGTAGTAGCTATCCTTTAAGGTCTATTCATCATGTTTCGGCTTACTTAGAAAAACTAAATTCCTATTAGGCGGCTTCCCTATACTAAATTAGCGTTCAACATTGATAATATTAAATTAAAACAGTAACTAAGATGTCTACTGGCTTCCTTATATTTTAATTTCCCAATAATTAAATCCGGTTTTTTATCTTAAAGATATAGGAAAGCATTACTCAATTATTTTAATTCTTCTATCCTATTCGTAGACCTTTTGTAAGGATAATTTTTCCTTATTAATATTTTTATAGGTATATCTAAAACATGTGTTAACCTTATATATGTCATGATCCAATAATTTTTAGTATGATAGCCTTTAATATTTTTGCACTTATACACATAAAGGGGGTTATAGCACATGTATATGTATAGGGGGGTCGATTGGGTTTGTTTTCAACCCTTACTCTTGGTCTTAATTCTCTAATCTCTGATCCTATTAGCATAGTGTCTTCACCATCTCAACTCACTGATAAGCTGCTCAGGTATGAATTTACTGTCTTAATTCCAGCTCATAACGAGGAAACTTCAATTGGGAGCAAAGTCTTGATTGCGGCAAGTTACGCTGACCGTGTACTTGTTCTTGACAAAGGCTCTACTGACCGAACTATGGAGGTTGCTGCTCTTGGAGGAGCACGAGTCGTTCCTATTTTAGGTGGGGAAGAAGCATTACTCAATGTTCTTTATAAGGCATCTATTGATTCCGAACTTGTGGTTCTCCTCTATCCGGAGTGTATGCAGGATATCGATCTGCTATCTCATGTTCTTGAGCCACTAAGGCAAGGATTTGATCTATCTGTGGGTTCGTGGCCCTGCCGAATTTCCTGTGAGCAGGAAACAGTAATGCTCTTCAATGGGAAAAGTACCTTTAAGGAAAAAATAGGCTTTCTTGCGATAACAGCGGATTCACTACAGAAAATCAGCTCAGGCAAAGAATACTTATCTTTAAAGTCCTTGCTTTCTGCGGCAAAAATCGCTGGACTCAAGGTTAACTATCTTAGTTTTGATGTGGATCCCATATTCCGGAAACTTGAAAGTACACGTATCGGAGTTGTTGTGCCTGCTTTTAATGAAGAATTACTTATAGGCGAGACCTTAAGTGGAATCCCTGAATATGTAGACAGAATTTACGTAATCGATGATGGAAGTACTGACCGTACAGGTGAGATTGTACAAAAGTTTGGAGACCCGAGAATCGTGTACTTCCGCCATGAAGTAAATAAAGGAGTAGGCGCAGGAATAATTGACGGATATAAACTTGCTCTAAAAGACGAGATGGATATAGTTGCGGTTATGGCTGGAGATAATCAAATGGATCCTACTCAGCTTCCGAGGTTGATTTTTCCAATCATTGATGGAAGAGCTGATTATACGAAAGGGAATAGACTACTCACTGACGATTTTATGACTGGAATGAGCAAATGGAGGTCTCTTGGAAATCTTCTTCTCAGCTTTATCACAAAAATAGGAAGCGGGTACTGGCAGGTTATGGATCCTCAAAATGGATATACAGCTATTTCCAGACAAGCCTTGGAGGTCATTGATCTGGATTCAGTTTATCCTTATTATGGTTATTGTAACGATCTGTTGATCAAACTTAATGCCTTCGGAATGAGGGTAATGGATGTGGTAATGCCCGCACGATATGGTAAAGAAAAATCAAAGATTCATTACGGCAAGTTTATTCGCAAGGTAGCTCCCATGATCTTTAGAGGTTTTCTCTGGAGACTAAGGGTAAAGTATACAGTGTTGGATTTTCATCCACTTGTATTATTTTATTTCCTTGGAATGATTTCTTTGCCTGTTGGTGTTCTTTTAGGATTATGGGGATTTTTACAGATTTTGTTGCAAAATCCCCTCCCTTCCTACTATCCTCTACTTGGCTTCCTTGTACTGGGTACTGGGCTTCAGATGCTTCTTTTCGGAATGCTTTTCGATATGCAGGTCGAAAAGAAAAAGAATGAAAGAGTGGGACTTGCTCGTTGAGGTCGGAAGATTACTCTTCCGGATTTTTGCTTTTATCTACTCGCCTTTTGATTTAATCTGAATTCATTTCACTTTTTTAATAAGTTTCTTTGTCCAGTTCATATAATTTCTGAGAAACTTAATCCGAAAATGCCAGAGGAAAAATTAGAGGCTACGCCTAATTATGATCTCTTATATGTCCAAAGTGTGGCATCTAAAATCAAAAGACTCTCCGTTTATATCTAATATTGTCCTCTCTTTATAAATCAAGTTACATTTCTAAATCAATTTTATCCCATCACGTGTATTCTATGGTGAGTTTAGGTCTTTGATTTTTGTTTTGCCAGTTGGAACTGTAGAAAGCAATATAGTTTTCATCTTCCTCCTGGGCTTTTATAAGGAAACCTGTGTTTTCGTACTTTCCGCTTGTATATTCCCGCACAAGTTCTGTTACATCCAGGTCATGGTAGCGATTATCAGGGGCCTCGTCCCCACTGATAGTTATCGTGGCATATGGAGTACTTCCCTGGAAGACACCGTTTTTGTCATACCAGTCTCCTCCTAAGTTTTTCCAAGGCATATTTGATTCTCTTTGCTGCCACGTAACGTGTTCTTCGCACCATTTCACAGGCCTATATATTTCGAGTATCGTATCTTTCGATCTCATTTGATTTTCTGGATAATACCAGAACAAGGAGAGAGTTGCATCTTCTATTTGGTCAGTCTGATTGAGTAAATTTAAGTCAAAGATTATAATGTTCCTGTAAATGCCTCCATCGGATTTTTTTCCTACATCGATATATTCACTTCCACTGAAAGTCATATTAGGGACTTCTTCTCTCAGTCTATTGTCAGAGATAACGAAAGGTAAGGCGATTTTAAAATTTTTCACTTCATCATACTGCATTGAAAAACTTAATAAAAACCTTTTCATATTTCTTAAAAATTCTGAAATAGTCCTTTTAAGGCTTGACCCAAAGTTTTCTTCCTGTTCAGTCTGGATTTCTCTTTCATCTTTCTCATAAGCTATCTGTGGTCCAGCAGACATAGCTTCATTCCAAGGGAAATCCTCCCCCAAAGACTCGTTGTTACTCAATTTTGCCGCAAGTTTAGGGTCAGCCTCGATATCTGAGGTAGAATTTACACCCAGGTAGTTTCCACCAGCATTACTAGAAAGACAGTTGTTTTCCAGGATAAAGGAGTGAGTGCTTCTCAGCTTGTTGTATACAGCATATCCTTTTCCGGCAGCAGGACTGGACTGTGTATTAATTATTATATTATTTTTCACTATAGTTGTATATCCTGAACCCGGAGCCAAAAACTCATTCGTAACCTGTTTGTGGGCAATAGCAGCGCCATAGCACCCGTCGAATTTATTATTCTCTATCAAAGTGTTTTGGAAACCATTGAGTACTATGCCCCCTGCCCAATCCGCACTTGGGTTAATACCCGTTTTATAAAACTTATTATGATGAATGTAGATATCTTTTGCAGAATCTTTGGAATAACTGGGCCCATAACCTGTAATCCAGATACCTGCTGTATTTGTCTCATACAACAGATTATCGCAGATTTCAATATCATTCATCACAGTTGAAGGGCCGATTTTTTGGATCTCAATTCCTGCCCCTCCTTCCCCTTCTGAGTCGATGATATTGTTATAGAATTTTACGTGATTTGTATTGTAAATTCTCAAGCCACTGTTTGTTCTACATGTTATTTTATTATTCCAAGCTTCTACATTCGAAGAATATATAGCATAGAGAACATCATGCCCTAACTTATAGACCCGGTTATTGTAAAACTGAATACCTGAACAATTTACGACTTTAAGCCCGTCCCCGTGGCTGTCGTGCATGTACATGTCGCGAACCTGTATATTCTTGCAATTAAGAAAGTTAATCAGGTTGTAATATCCTTTTCCCCTGCTTTTTTCATCGTTTTTGTCATGATTTCCATCAATCTCAAATCCTTTTATAGTGATATTATGGTTTCCAACACTATCCATCTGCGTAATTATAGGTTTATCTTCCGGCCAGCCTGCTTTGTCTTTAAGTTTAATTATAGCTGTTGGATCTCCCTCGAGAACAGTATTACTTCCAATAAATATACTATTCGAAATGACGTAGGTATTGGGCCCCTTCATATGAACAGTTTTGAACTGGGGATTTTCCGCAACATATGCAAGAGCTTTGTTTATCTCTACCTGGTCGTCTTGCCCATCACAATTAAAATCTCCACTTCCATTGGTCGCAACATAAACTACTTTACCAGATGAGGTTAATGGAATAAGGATTATACTTATGATTAAAACAATAAAAATTATGCTAATAAATAATAAGGTTTTTCTGTTTCCCAATTTATATATTCGCCTTTCTACGCCCATTTTAAATCCCCAATATATTAAACTATAATTCTCTAAGATTTAAAAAAGTTATCTTTTTAAGGCTGCAAATAAACTCCCCTCTAAAATATTTTCATTTCTCCGCAGTTTGAATTTCAGGATTGAAATTCTAAAAAGAACACTTTAACTTTAATATTTTGTTAAAGTGTGTTCATGGTAGCTCCGAATATTTTTTATTAATAAAGATGCTAATTTCAGATTTAAGCCAATTTTCTAAGCCTATTTCCTTCAAGTTTCAAGCAAAAAATGATCATTAATAAGTATTATTTATAAGTAACACTTTTTCTTTATACTTTATATAGGTCTTTAAGCTAATTATAAATAACTGTATGAAGTCATCTCCTTTTCGGCTTCTGAAACACTAATTTTCATGTCTAAACTAAAAACTAGGTAATCTTTGACCGTGTTTTCGAAGTTTGAAGTGTAACTTTACCGAATTTTTATTTTTTGTAAGTTTCTAAATTATGATGGAGTAAATAAGGGGTATATTTATTATTAGATCAAAAGAAGATTACGAATTTTACGTCAAAGCAGACAAATTTGCTTTAGGAAAAAACTATGAAATTCCTAGGTTAATAGGTGATGATATATGGAAATTTCAGAGATTACTAAGAAAGGCTGAGTATTACAACAACTGTAAGAGATCTTTAATTTCCAAGTTATATCTCAAATACATACTGTTTAGACTTCACACACTAAGTGTCCATTTAGGGTTCAGTATTCCAATAAATGTCTTTGGTCCAGGATTATGTATTGCTCACAGAGGAACTATTGTTGTAAATAAAAATGCCAGAGTTGGAGATAACTGCAGAATACATGCCTGTACAAATATAGGATCTAACAGAGATGATGTTTCAGCGCCGCAAATTGGAAATAATGTATATATTGGGCCAGGTGCCAAAATTTTTGGAGATATCATAATTGCTGATAATATCGCAATTGGGGCAAACTCTGTTGTTAATAAATCATTTTATGAAAGAGGCATTTCAATTGCTGGCATTCCTGCTAAGAAAATAAACACAAAAGGAATCGATGACATCATAGTCAAGGCTACGCAAATTATCAAAAATAATCCTTGAATCTGATAAACGGACACCTAGTAGAAAACTAATATAAGATGAATACTAAATTATTTACTCTCATCTGTTTCTTTTAAAGAAAAAATACAGTGTTCTATGAGGTACATTGTAAAATTATCTAATTATAATAAAAAATATATGATTCCAACAAATTAATCTCTTTTCGATATGAAGAATGTTAAGATTTACTTACAGATCACTCTTTCCATCTAGGATTGCTAACTAATATACTTTCACAATCTACTTACTCTATATATACATAAAAAATTAGGTTTGGGAGAGTTTTAATTATTTATTCAATCTTCCTGTAGAGTCATGGTACTCATCTCTGTTTTAATCCTAAAATTTCCTTTGAATACAGGTTTCATGTTGTTATCTTTTCTGCTGTAGCGGGTAATTCTAGAATGCTTCTACGAAGAATATATACGTTCATCAGGATTTCTCTGAGAAATGCTTGATCTTTCTTCTCATTTCATTAATCTCTCCAGATAATCTACAGGACAGATTGTCCCATTAATCCTGTATTTATATCTATCCATATCTTTTTATTTTATAATTTAATTCTCAGTGTTAAATACAAAATATTTCTTTGGGCTTTTCTCGCATATTTTATTTTAACCACAGCATTAAAAAATTTCTTATACTGTTATTACATTCCATTAAGTAGTAAATTTTTGACTCAGTGAGTATTGACTTATTTCCATTTTCATGTAATTTCAGTACAAGATCAGAAGCTTGTTATGTAGCTATAAGCACATTTAGTACGCGGGGGGTCTTATGAGAGGTAGTCTTTCGGTTACAGTGGATCTTGAAGATTGGTATCATATTCCTTCGGTCTGTGGTTCCCCTTACGCCGTTTACAGAAGTGTAAACGAATTTTTTGAAAAATGGGGGGGTAGGTATGATTTTCTAACTGAACCTACACACAGGGCACTGAGAATTCTAGACGAGTTCAACGTAACTGCTACTTTCTTTGTAGTTGCGGATACTGTAGAACACTATCCTGGACTTGTCGAGTCAATTGTAGAAAAAGGACATGAAATTGCATGTCATGGTCTTCATCACGCTTGTAAAATCGATCCTGATACAAAGAAAAGATTAATGAGTGTAGATGAATTCGAGCAGAAAACTTTGCTTGCAAAAAAAATTCTGGAAAATATTAGTGGGGAAAGGGTAGTAGGTTACAGGGCACCAAATGCTCTTATAAGTGGTTGGATGCTGGACTCATTGGAAAGCATTGGGTTTAAATATGACTCTTCAGTATCCGTAAATTCTCTTTACAACAAAACGGATTCGTCCCTTAAGACAGTTTCGTCTTTCCCTTACCATCCTTTAAAAAGCGGACTTGAGGTAGGCGACGGTAGAAATTTCTTTGAATTTCCCTGGGCGTATTATCAAAATGTGCTGAAAATTCCCGCATCAGGAGGCCCAATACTACGCTTTTTAGGAGCTCCTTTAGTATTAAATGGGCTTATCCAAAGCCTAAAAAGAGGACACACTATCTTCTATTTTCACCCTCTTGATATTTCCTGTACGAGATTTCCTTCAATAGGGAATAACAGGCCATTTTACTGGTGCATGAAAGGAAATCTTGTAGAAAGTAGAATTCGTTACATTTTAAAAAGTTTGGATAATGTTAAAAAAATATGCTTAAAGGATTATCCTGAAATATCTTAATGAATTAACTATAAATCTTAATACTTTAAAAAAGTCTCTATGATTTATATTCAAAAATCGTCAAACCAACACAATGGATCTTTTCGGTTTGTTACTATTAATTTATGCAGCTGAAATGAAAACTCAATAGCATTAAACTTTCAACTACCTGAAATGTGCCTTTAATAATAACGTTTATTGTGCTTGATTTTGGATTGTAACTGTGTAAAGACCTAACTATATAATCCAAAATAACTCCAAATTATTAAAAAAACTTATTTTACTAAGTTTATGCATTTAGATAGTTTACATAGATTATATAGAGGCCATCACAAAATTAATTTTATTCTCAAATCGATAGGTTTTTATAATCGTTTTCGTGACCCTCAGTTCGATTGATAATTGCAATTCGAGATTTATAGAACTATTTTGAGTTTTTGGATTAGCTCATAAACAAATTTATTTATTTTTTATCCAATCACCGACAATAAACTAATTAATTTTTTGTAAAATTAAATGGTAGAAAATGGGTGTCTATCCAAAAAATTGTAAGCAAAGTCCAGAAATAGAACAATTCTTGTTCTGGATAATTCAAAATTACATTGTACTGATAAAAAGATGAGAAATACAGCAGAATTAAAAATAACGTACTGTCGCTAATCTTTCTTATTTACCATATCTAAAACTTCTTATATGGAGTCTAATTAACAGCAAACTTCTTGGGTATAATCCAATGGGTGCAATAAATAGTGTAATACTCGCTGATATAATGATAGATAAATAATAAATATTATAACAAACGATGCAACAGTTTATAAGCACGTATTCCCTGAACTTTGATGCTTAAACATTATTTAAACACATTATAATTATAATTATAATTAAATACGCTGTTTATGGTGTAATCCTCTGTGATTTCCCTCACTCAATTATCCTCTGAAGAATTCCCCATTATCTTGATCTTATGCTTACTTTCTCCGAGAGGATTAAACTTGGGATCATCTGCTGGCAGGAATGATAAATGAGTTCGACAGCTAATGTCACTCTGTAAGGCTAAAATGATATATAGTAATATTAGTAGGAGTTGTATTCAGAAAATATGTAACCTAATGCCATGAATTCTTGTGGCAGAAATACTGAATCCTCTGAATAACGGGACAGTACCCGAAACCTTTTAATTGTTAAGAAGTTTTAACCCATGAAAATATTAATTAGATCGAGGCAGGTATATAAACTGAACTTTGGACACAACCATTAACTATTTGTTGGGTCGATTGAATATAATAAAAATAAGAAAGAGGAGAATCAAATAAGCAAAATCTTAAGAACGAAATTCTTTGTGCCTGTGTGCTATCTATAAAAAAACTCTTTAATAATGAAACCGCAATTTCGGGAAGAGTTTATATTTAGGTAGTCCATGTTTAGGTAGTTCATATTTAGGCGCGGAAATTTGACTCTTTAACTTTCAAAAAGGACGGGGACACATTGTCTAAAATTTCTAATTCAGTATTAAATCTTGTAACCTCATTTTCTCTATTACTATTGGCTTACAGTCTATTTATTCTTCGGGGTATTCAACCCGAAGGGTATACAGCCAATATTTATGAACAACTTCCTTTTGACTTTTATCTTGCCCTGCTCCTTTGTTATCTTTTAGCCTGCGTTCTACTCCTAGCATACAGAAAAATGAGTGTAGTTCTTTTACTGCTGCTCGTTCACATTACAGTGCTGATCATCCCTTATATGCTTGGCTATGTTTCAATAGGCAGAGGCGAGGAATTCTCGTACATTGGGCTTGCAGGACAGGGTTCACTTTGCAATCTTTCAGGTCTTTCCAACCTTTCTCCTACTGGTCCTCTACTAGTTTCAGCTCTAGCTTTGGTCTCAGGTTTGAAAACATCAGCACTTTCTTACTTTTTGCCAGTATTCTTTTCAATCATGTTTATTATCGGAATGTTTTTGTTCTATCGGATTTTTATGAGCAGGGAAAAATTAGTCTTAACAGCTTTCCTCTGCTCAACAATTCTTTATTTCGGACATTTTCAGACTTCAGCAGCTTCTTATTATCTTACTTTTTGCCTGGTACCTCTCTACCTTCTTGTTCTAAGAAGTGCACTTTCGGATAAAAATAGGGCAATGGCTGTTTGCCTTCTTTTTATGATACCTTTGATTCCTTTAGCTCATCCTTTCATTTTTGCATATCTGGCTTGTTTCTCCATATCTCTTCTCTTCTCCAGTATGATGAATCCTGGATTCCTCCACAAAATTCTGAATCCCAGCTTTCTCTCCTCTAGTGCTCCCCATTTTTCCGGAAAAAAAATACCTCTGTTTATCTTTCTGTCACTTACCTTGGGAGGCTTCCTACTCTGTGCAAAATACGCTCCTCAGTTTTTTGGTAGCTTTACTTCGGACATCATCTTGCGCGCTAAAATGCTATTATTTGCAAGCCTTTCAAGGGTACCAAGAACTGAAACTGGATCTCTAGAGTTTATGCAGCTTTTAAGTTTTGGTTATGGTAAGTACTACATTCCTTTAATTTTAATTATGATCAATTCCGTGATCGTGTGGCAGAATCGTAAAAGATTTTGTCATCATTTTGTTCGCAGGTATCCCCGCTTCCTGGTTCTATATATTGTAACATTTTTTATGGAGCTGGCTTTCCTTTTAAATCCCTTTATTCCTTACTCTCCAGATCTGTTTGCAAACTTGAGCTTCATTATTTTTGCTCAGATTCCTTTACTGGGGTATTCTCTTTATATTGTTTTTCTTAGAAAGGGGTATACTCTTGGTCTTTGCTCCGCGGTTCTGGTTCTTTGTCTACTCTGGACACTTGGTTTTTTCACCTGTTTCAGTTCACCGTATACCAATGGAGTGTCTGAAGCAATTTCACAAAACGAAGTTCAAGGGATTCAGTGGTTATCTGGGGTAAAAGAAACTTCTCCTTATGTTATGTCTTCTATAAATCAGGATGAAAGCATCATCCTACCCGAACCCCTTGGTATCAATAGCCGGATGGCTGAACTTACTGGGTCTTCTCAAAAGCTTCTTTATGCCTCTAAAAATGATTCTAAAGGCGGTATATCTGTAGAAAAAGCAGCAGAAGAGCCTTTCTATATAGTGGAAACCACCTTTTCTGACGCTTTGAGTTCTAAGGTACAGGGATCCAACAACGCATCAATTTCTACCGAAGAAAACGTCTCCAAGGCTCAAACCGATTATCCTCTGTACAAGGTCTATGATTCTCTTAATATAAAAATTTATAAACACATTTCGTGAGTTCTCTTCCCTGGTTCCGCTTAAACGCCATGTTTTTAAAAAAGCGGTGTTACATTTTTAAAGTAAAGTTCCCTCTTTTTTCTTTAAGAAGCAATCCTATGAAGTTGGATTTTTCCCTTTTTATCATACTACACAATTCTTTTTTCTTGAATGTACTTGCCAGTAAGAAGGACAATTATAAACAACCCAACTATTTCTGAGATAAAAACTTCTGTAAACCCAGGATAGTAAGATCTACTGAAAATTATCATAAGATACTCAATAAAGTTTCCTGATATCGTATCTTTTGGAAATCCCCAGCCTAAGAGAGGCCAAAACAATACCTTCGGTGTATTCCACATCTGGTCTTCAAGAAGGTGACAAAAAGAGGCTCCTGCAATAATCAGGAGTTCGTTTTTTTCCCGACTATAAAGGTAGTATCCTGCCAGGCTTAGCAGAAGGACAAAAAACAGGGTATGGGCAAAAATACGCCCGCTTCCAATTGTTTCAGCAAGAATTATCCTGCCAAGAGGCTTATCGATAATGTCCGGAAGGAGCGCTCCAATTGTAATCCACGGAACTTTTACCCAGAAGTTATTTTTTGAAGATAAATAGCTAAGGAGATAAAAGATTCCCAGAGTAATCCCTATATGTCCGAAAATAAACATCAGACTAAAAATAGTTATCCCATTATAATTCTTTTTCGGCCGGCCTGTCTAATGACTTGCCGGCGCAAAACTTCATTTTTAATTCAAAAAAGAATTTTTCAAGCCTGACATTCAGATACAAGTTTTTCAACTAGTTCTTGCCGGATGGCATTTCTCCTATCTCCTCCGCAGACCATACCCCGAACACCTATAATGTCTGGTCCTATCCTCTCAAGAACTGGAAGGTCTTCAAACTTCAGAGAACCTGCAATCGCGTTTTCAAGTCCGTGCTCATGGGCAAGATCTGTGAATTCCTTAAGTCCTTTCTCGTCCATGAATTCGAAAGTAGATTTTCCATCTTTGATTGCCGTATCAACCATCACTACATCTGCCCCAGCTTTTGCAGCGATTGAGGGAAGTAATAAAGGAGAGATTGAATTAATGCGCCTGTAGTCCGAATATCCCGAGGCAACGACTTTCTTTGTTGAGTCATAATCCTTTACGGCTCGTGTTACTTTCGTGAGAAACTCAAAGGCCTGATCCTCCGTTTGAATATCGTAAAGGCCAACTTTAATGTAGTCTGCTCCTGCAACTGCTGCCCCAAATGCTGCAAGGGATGCAGTTCCTGGCTTGTAATTAAAATCCCCTATGGTTGCGCTTATAGGCTGTCTGCCTTCTACAGCTTCTTTCACATCTTTTATTACCCACGGGAAATTTGCACCGAGAGAACCCTCTTTTGGATTTTTGACATCCACAATGTCTGCGCCACCTTTGGAAGCAATAATTGCTTCCTCTTTATTGATTGGACTTACAAGCAGTTTCATAAAAATCCTCTAATTAAACATTGAATTGAAATCTTATCATGAATATTATTCTTTTTATACAATATACTTTATTTTATATTTTTTTATAGGATGATGCAACTATTAAATAAGTATGTTCCGAGTAATTTTTGTGATGGATATATTTAACCGTAGTGTAGTCCTTGCAAAGGGTGGTGTCAGGGAAAAATACCATCCGGTTTCGGATTCAAGTACTGTATGCAGCAGTTCGGATCCTGTGGACATAGTAAAACTTTTGCATCCAAGGGAAATCTATATTGCTGACCTCAATATGCTTCAGGGAAAAAGTCCCCTTGAAACGAATACTGGAGTAATTCAGGAGGTAAGCTCAAGGGCAAATACAATGCTTGATTTCGGGATTTCGTCTCCACAGGAAGTGGGCAAGGCTCTTTCCATTGCAGGAACAGCTGTAATAGGTACAGAAACAGGCATGCTTTCGGTAATAAAGGATGCAGCTTATGGAAACCCAGGAAGGATTAGTGTCAGCATTGATATAAAGCATGGTAAAGTCCTTAAAAAGGATCCAGAGCTTCCGGAATCTCCATTTGAAATTGTAAAACTGTTAAATAATTTCCCTTTAAAAGATCTTATTTTCCTTGATCTTGACAGAGTTGGAACGGCCTCGGGTTTTGATCCTGAATTCCTCCAAAAATTGGTTGAATGTTCCAGACACAGCGTGCTGCTTGCAGGAGGAGTTAAGGATATGGAGGATCTTGTTACTCTTGAAATGCTAGGAATAAAAGGCGCTCTGGTTGCAACTGCTATTCACTCGGGAGTGGTTTCTCCAGAAGTGCTGAATTCAGGGCTTAAATCGAATAATAAAAAATAACTCGCTTATTGGGAATATTTTTTATTCCAGCCCTTGGTATGTCTTGTATAATCAAGTATTTAATATTCAAACTGCAGATTCCACTTAAAACCAGAAATTATGAGGCTTACAATATGGTAAAGAAAGAGATATCACCTGAAGAGGATATTGAAGAAAATGCTGAAAAGATAAGCGGAGATGGATATGTTGAGATTAAGATGGGAGGAGGCTGGTACATGACGATCTCCCTCGCACGCAGCGACCGCTTTGATAAGGAATATGTTGAAATTGCTAAGGAAAGGGGAGGCGTAAAAAGGTCTAGGTTCAACCTTAATCCCACTCATGTCAGGATGTTAGGGGAATCCCTGATCAAATTTGCCGATGACAACGGGCTCTAAAAGTATTTATTTCTCTAGGGTTTAATTTTCCATTTAATCCATCTATCTGGTCAGTTCCTGCTCAGGAACTCCAATATTTTTTCTGCAACTTCTTTTTCTATGTATTCAGGCGAGTGAGAAGCATCGATTACAATAAAACGTTCTGGATCTTCTACCGCAAGCCTGAGAAAAACCTCTCTGACCCTCTGTAAAAACTCTAGTTTTTCGAATTTACTTTGTTCTCCTCGTTTCCCACAGCGCTCAATTGAAACTTCGGGCTTGATATCAAAGAGAAAGGTCAGATCCGGTATAATGGTCCAGTTCCGGTGTAGATTCTTTACCCATTCAAGGGGATTTTCCAGGTGAGTTCTAAGGGTTACTCCCTGGTAAGCATATCGGCTATCAGAATAACGGTCAGATATCACCAATTTTCCACTTTCAAGTGCAGGCTTTACTAGTTTTGCCAGATGTTCGGCATGATCAGCTGTAAAAAGGAACAGTTCGGCGAGTTGATCAGTATCCGACTGGATGGCTTTTTCCACGGCATTCCCAGTAATAGTTCCTCTTGTTGGTTCCCTGGTAAAAATAGGTTTAAGGGCTTGAATTTCGGGATTTTTCTGAAGCTTTTCTGCAACCGTGCTTTTTCCCGAGCCGTCAATGCCTTCAAGTGTGATTAGTTTCCCTCTCATAAACATCGTCTTTTTTCTTTAGAGATTTTTAGTGAAATGCGCTATCTATATTTATAATCTACAGGAATTCAGGTTCATTGTAAGATCTCGGTCTTGTGCATAGCTGGCGAGTCAGGGCATGAACTCCAAATAAAATAAGTATCTATTTATGCGATATTAAAAATAGCTTAGAGTAATGACTGTAATAGGAGTTATTACACGGGGCAAATACGGGCACCGCCTGATTGAGACTGTAAGAGAGCACAGTGATTTTTCAATCGTAACTGCTGATCTGCCTGAGTTTGTGCCTGTGTTTATAGAAGAGCCAGATGAGTTTCTGGAAGCTCTTAATTTCGACAGAAGTGTTTTCTCTGCCGAAATTGTAATCACTTACTCTCTGCATCCAGACTTAACATCTGCAATTGCAAGACTTGCGGCAAAAGCTGGTGTGCGCTCAATTATAGTTCCGGGTGGGCCATCAAGGGCCTCAATTCCCGAACTTAAAAAGATCTCTGAAGTTTCGGGCATGGATATCGAGGTAGATGAGATTTGCTGTAGTCTTGAGCCCAACGCTTTTAACAAGCCGTTTGCGGAAATCTTTGGGTCTCCTGTCTTGAAGGTAAGAACTGAAGACGGAAAAATTGCTGATGTTAAGGTAATAAAAGGCGCTCCATGTGGAAGTACTTGGCATATGGCCAAAGAAATTATTGGGACAGAGGTAAAAGATGCGCCTCCAAAAGCCGGGTTGTTGATCCAGCATTACCCCTGCCGAGCGACACGTGGCGACATTGGGGGTATTCATGAATCAGGAGAATTGCATAAACAGGCATTTATAAAAGCCCTTGAAAATGAGGAGTGATTATATATTCCTTGAAAAAACATATTCTAAAAACATATTCTAAAATCTGACCGGAAAGTTGGATCCAGCTTTTGGTTTCTGTAAAACCTTGTTTTGTTTCCTGCCCGGTTCCAGTAATTTATGGGGGTGAAAAAATTCCTTCCCTAACTATTTCAGAAGATTCAGGACCTGAAGATCTCGAGACAATAGCAGTCGCAGTACACTCGATCATTGGACTTCCTACTACAATTCGTAGTCTCAATCGAAAAGGACTCCGCCTAGAAAAAGGTCAAATCCTTGACAGGGATTACACAGGGCCTGTGCTTGAAGAAGTGTTGAAAACAAATAAAGTTGCCCATGTAGTTCCTACAGAAGGTGTATACAGGGGAAGACACGTGGTTGTCGCTCCCATTCACTCAAAAGATGGGAAAGTCATTGCAGCTCTTGGAGTTGTTGATATATTGGCTATTATAGATCTTCCATCTGTTTTTCAGGAATACACATCGGTATTGCAAGAAGTTGAGGATGCAAAGAAATAAACTAGTAAAAATTGGTAAGATTGAACTTACCTACAATCAGATTATTAATTGAAAAAAGTGGATATTGGAGGATTTGCCCCTGCTCATTTTCCAGGGAAATTCCTTGTTCCTCCAATTAAGCTTCTAGTTTCAAACCTTAAAGTTTTCCGAAGCTCACTCTGGTTTCTGGTATAATTTTACTTTTTTCAGCAGAGTACCGTTCTTTGCATGGGGTTGCCTAAATACCGTATCATTGGATTTTTCTATTTCTCTTGCCTGTGTTGCAAGCTGTGCGGCAGCTCCCATTATCTCGTGCCCAGCTGCGGCTGTTAGGCATACCTGCTCAATTTCCTTTAACATGAAACATGCAGGGAAGTTAACCTGTGCTACTTTTTCAGCCATATGAAGGGCGCCAAGAGCCTTTGCTTTTGCATAAGGGTTTGCAAAACCTGCATGCTCAATGCACTTTTCTGGTTTTGCAAAAATATGTGGGAGTTCCAGTTCTTTTCCTGATTTGCCGGAAGCAACCTGCTCGGTTATCTTGTCCAGTTCTTCCTGAATGAGTCTAACAACACCACAAATAGACAACACTTTCATTGCATCAGAGTTGAAAGATGCCATCTCTACGGGGTCAAGAAATTCTCTTTTTGCTCCAATAAGTGGATCTACCGGAAGGATGATGTATCCGAAACCTTCCTGCTCAAGAGCCTCTCTAGCTTCTTTCTTTGCTGGGCCATCTGATACCACAATGCAGGGAACATCCTTCCATATTTCGCGGGCTGCCTTGGGACCTGGAGCTGCTGCATTGGGGCTGATCATTATTACAAAGTCAGCGTTCCACTGCTTGAAACTTTCAGTTTCTGCAGCCTCGACAGGGCTCATCTTGGCACCTGTGCCAAATACGCGTACTGTGATCCCCTCTCTAGCTGCAATTTCATCCTGAATCAGATTGATAACCTGGCTCATTCCCAGGTTGCCCATTTTTATAAAACCTATGTTGACCATTTTTCTCAAAATCCTGTGTTAACCAATTTCTTCAATAATGGAATTCCTAAAGGGTTTATAATCCTTTTGGCAAACTCCTTTCCTTATCAATCTTTTTTTATAAATATAAATATTATTTATAATTATTATTCAGTATGTTTCCTTATCCTCCGAAAAGCTTAAAAAGGATGTGATTTATTTCACTCAAAAACGTTGACATCAATGCTGTTGTTTTGTGGTTTTGTTTCACAGAACCCGCATTATAATTTGAAAACTTTATCCGTTGGTGGGCTTTTAATGTCAGGGCAAATGTATTATACTAAGTTGCGGGGGTACCCCTGAAGAAGGTACATCAGGCAGCATGCCCTTTTTTGAAAGTAATCTTGCTATATCTAATAGTTATTCAGGTCTAGGTTTTGATTGAGTGAATTGTCCTATTAATGATTTTACTGAAAACAAAATGATTGTTTTTGATATGGATAGCACCCTTATAGACGCTGAGACTATCGATGAGCTCGCCAGGGCTGCAGGTGTTGTAAGCAAAGTAGAGGAGATTACGAAGAAAGCGATGTATGGAGACTTTGACTTCGAACAAGCGCTTATTGAAAGGGTAAGACTTCTTAAGGGACTTTCTGTAGTAACTGCCCTTGACGCGGTAAACCAGATCGATCTGATGCCGGGAGCGGCAGAACTTATTCTCTATGTCAAAAGTAGGGGCTATAAAACTGCAATGATTTCCGGTGGGTTTACCATCTCTGCCAATACGATAGGCAAAGCGCTTGGTATCGATTTCGTTGTTTCCAACGAACTGCTTGTGGAAGACGGTTGCCTTACAGGCAAAGTCGTAGGCCCAATCACACAAAGCGACTCCAAAGCAAAGGTATTCGAGGAACTTACCCGGCAAAATGGAGTCCTGCCAGATAAATGTGTAGTTGTCGGGGATGGTGCAAACGATGCCTGTGTCTTTGAGAAGGCAGGTTTTGCCATAGCTTTCAATCCCAAGCCCATCCTGAGGGAATATGCGGACGTAGTCATAACCAAAAAAGATCTTAGGGCCGTTATCCCTGTTCTTGAATCTCTTTCCTATCAATGTTGTAATCAGGCACAGCATGTCGACATCGAACAGTAGAGCTACTAAAATGCCAGCTTTTTTGCTGGACCGGGAGGCACAATAAGAGATGCTAAAAGAATTGCAGAAAAAAAGATCAGATTTGAAAGACATTTCTGAAGAATCCAAGGAAAAAAGGAATACTTTAAACGCAGAGGCTAGTGCCCTCGCTGCAAAGCGTAACGACCTGAACAAGAAAACGAAAGACCTTATCAACGAAGCTCAGGAACTAAAAGTTCTCAGGGACGAAATTAATGAGAAGGTAAGCGAATATAAGAACAAGCGCGATGACACCAATTCCAAGGCAAACGAGCTCTTTGCAAAGGCCGATTCCATCAGGAAGCAGAGCAACCTGGGAGGCCCTTCAATCAAAGCCCTGAGAAAAGATATCGATCGCCTTGAATTCGCCCAGCAGACTGAAGTTCTCAGTGCAAGCAAGGAAAGGGAACTCGTTGGCAAGATTACTCAGCTTCAAAAACAGTACCAGGTCAAAAAAGTTCAGCTCGAGAGTAATTCCGAACTGAAGGATCTTCTGGACGAAGCTCAGAAGATAAGAGATGAGGCCTCAGAATTCCACACCCAACTGGCCGAATATGCCAAGCAAGCTCAGGAATATCATGAGAAGATGATTGCCGCTTTCAAAGAGGCTGATAGGACCAGGGCAGAGTCTGACGTTGCCCACAGGGAATTTGTAAAAGCCCAGGAAGCAGCTGACGAACAGCACAAGGCTTTCATCAATGCCCAGAAGGAAATTCGCGATCTTGACAAAGAAATCTTCAAGCTTAAGAAGAAAGATAAAGAAGGAAAATCCCGTGTTGTCAAGTCTGAACTTCAGAAAGATGCTAAATCCATTTTCGAAAAGTTCAAAGGCGGAGCGAAACTCACTACCGAAGACCTTATGACTCTTCAGAGGTCGGGCTTAGTCTAATTAATCTAACAAAACAAAATTTATGGCTGAAAAGCCCCAATTTACGCTGCAGGTACTTTTCAACCTGCACCCTTATTTTTATGGTTCATTTCGGCACAAATCTGTACTATTAATTTTCCATCCGATTTGCCATTTTATATTTCAGTTCTGTATTGTCTAGTATTAAACACTCCACGCGCCTCGAGATTTATTAGCTGCCGCTCTTTGTTTCAAAAACAGAACTAAAAAGAAGCAGGGCTGAAAATTAAAGGAGCAAGTTATAACTTCACTCGAACTTTTCTCTGAAACTTTCAATAATTACCCGTGATTCAACACTATACAGCTAGTTCTGTAAATTTTCCCTGATCAGTTTCAATGGCAGTGATTGATTATTTTCATCATCTTAACCAATACAAAAAACGATAACATGTAGATTTATTCTATTCCATGCAGCTTCTTCATTATTTGAGAAACTAAGGTTTAATGAAAATAAGTATTAAGTAAAAATTCAAAAAGTTACGGAGGCGAGACAAATGAAGAAACAGTTTATTTTGTTTTCTCTTTGACCTTCCACTTAAGAAGCACTCCTTCTTCGATTTTTTCAGCAGATACCAACTCAAGCCCAAGTAGTTCGGCTTCAGTAAATCCTTCCCCATCAGTAAAAGTTGGAGCTGTTTTTCCTCCTATTATAAGGTTTCCAACGAAAGTATAGACTTCATCAACAAGGCCAGCGGAAAGCATGCCCCAGTTCAGAGTTGCCCCTCCTTCGACCATGAGAGTGTTTATTCCCATTTCCTTTAATTTTCCCACAAGTTCTGTAAGGTCAACTTTAAGAGTCCCTGTTTTGATTACCAAAGCTTTTTCTTTCAGAAGTTTAATCTTTTCTGCAGGAGCTGAATTTGAAACGGCAATTATTCTAAGCCCTTCCCCTTTTTTGAAAATATCGGCATCTATAGGAGTTCTTGCTGAACTATCCACAATAATCCTTGCTGGATTTTCACTTTTTCCTGCGGCTCTTCTGGCTGCTCGTCTCTCTGGAGACTTTACAGTTAAGCTTGGATCGTCCGAAAGTACTGTTCCTATCCCTATCATAACTGCATCTGTCTGAGCTCGAAGTTCATCGACTCTTTCAAAATCTAGTTTTCCGGAGATTTTGACCTGTTTCCTTTCCCTTGTTGAGAGTTTGCCGTCAGCCGACATACCGGAATTAATAAAAACAAAAGGTCTGTCCATTTTTCTGACTCCTGAAAAAAGTAGTTTTTGGAGGCATTTCTCGGAAAAACCTCCTATTTGAAGAATCCTTGAGAGGTATTATAGTCTTAATTATTTCTTTGCCTCATATTAAAAGGCGTAGTGGTTTTTAGAAGTGAAACTTCATTTATATATTTACTTATTTATTTTATATGTTATCCATTTGTTATTCAATTTCTATCAAAGGCTTAAGGAGATCATGGTCTCTCAAAAGTCCCTGGAGCTTACGGTTTGAATTGATGATCGGAACTTGGTCAATCCTGTTCCGCTTCATTTTCCGTGCACAGTCACTGACAGATGTAATGTATGTAGCTGTGATTGGTTCCTTGATCATTATATCGCTTCCGATCAGGTTAGGAACCTTAATCCTCGAGACGCTGTAATAGATGCTCATGGTGTCTCGCATCGATTCCCAGGTCCAAGCGTCATCGTCCTGTCCTGCAGACATATCTGACATCTCTACACTGTCTTCAATTATGCTGGCCGCAATAACGTCACGATCCGAGATTATTCCTACAAGCTCCAAGTTTGCATCAAGTACCGGTACAGCCTTGACACCTGCAAGCTCCATAATCCTGGCAGCAACGGGCAAGGGTGTTTCATTGTAAATAGCAACTACTTCCTTTTCTACATAGTCCTTTATTGGAATATCAATGTTCATGTCTGCAATTGCGCCTACAATGTCTGCCACAGTAATAAGCCCTACAAGTTTCCCGTCATCCACCACCGGAAGTCTTCTTATGTGGTATTCCAAAAGTAAGCGTGCTGCAGTCTGCAGATCCGACCCAGAAGATATGGTTATTGGATCCCGTGTCATAAGAAGAGCCAGTTGTTCTTCTTCAGGATTTTGTAAAAGGTTTGTCCGAGTTACAACTCCCACGACTTTAGAGTCTTTAAGTACCGGAACTCCTGAAATGTGTTTGTTCTTAAGAATCTTTAGAACCTCGTCCCTTGAACCTGGAAGGGTTGCGCTTGCCACGTCCCTTACCATGATATCTTCAATGAAGATGCTTTTTGGCATGTAATCTACACCTTTATAGCTCTAAATCCCGGTTTTCTTTCTCTACGTCTCTTTTCTCAAAAGGCTTTTAGTTGACAGAAAATTTTAACTTTGTTCATCACTCCGGACGACCAGAACCGGGACTTTTGAGTTTCTTACTACTTTCTCTGCAACGCTTCCCATTAGAAATCTATCCAGCCCACTTTTGCCAAGAGTCCCCACAACTATCAGGTCAGCGTTATTATTTTCTGCAAAATTTATAATTTCATTGCTCGGGTGACCTTCCAACAGTACTTCTCTTACCTCAACCCCTGAAGCCTCTCCGCGTCCCTTAACCTCGGATATCGCCTTCTCTCCCTCCTCTTTCAGGGTGTCATACATTGATTCCCAGCCCGCATCCATAGGTATCGAAGAAAAAGAAGTTATATCTACCACGTAAAGAGCGTGAACTGTGGCTCCACTAAGTTTTGCTATTTCAATACCATAAGAAATAGCCTTAAGGCTATTCTCGGATCCGTCTGTTGCAATCACTATATTCCGGTAAAACTCGCTCATCATGTTTGTTCTCCATTTACTTTACGAATGAAGCACCGATAGTATGTCATCGGGTCTTGCCCGCCTTGTGATTCCACTTATAGGGTTCTTTATCCCTGAAAGATTATTGGAACTCCCATTCAGGATCATGAGATTAGCTTTATTCCCCTTTTGTATCGAACCCGTAGAATCAGATCCCATTACAAAAGAACCATTAAGTGTACAAATTTTAAATACTTGTCTATCATCAATTGAAAAAACCTTAGACATAAATTCCATTTCAGCAAACATATTTACAGAATTTAACATTACATTATCCGTTCCTGCAGCTACCTTTATCCCAGCTTCCAGCATCTCGGCAATCGGTGCCATTCCAGCTCCCGTAATAAGATTAGACCTTGGACAGACAACAACTGGAATCTTCGCATCAGCCACACAATCAAGATCCCTTTTTGTAGCGTTTGTTAAATGAATAAGAAGATCCGGTTCAAGTGACAATGCTTTTTCGATATCACTTGTATCTTTTTCTCCTGCATGAATCGCAAAGAATTTCTTACGGTGCCGTGTGCAGGTAGCAATATTCTCCAATAGTTCAAGATCAAGATCATTTGTCCCACTCATTCCAAGACCGGTAGAACGTATAAGGATTCTTTCCACTTCCGCCAGTACTACCTGAAACGGTAATTCAGGTTTTGCAGGTCTACCCAGTACCATGGAATGAAGTTTAACCCCTTCGAGAGCTTTATTCAAGGCTGCTACTCCTACAACTCCTCCTTCCCTGAAATCTGCAAAAGCACATGTTCCTGTTTCGATCATATCTAACAGGGACCTTCTCATACACTCGATAATGGTCTTGTATGGAGTCTCTCTTAAAATCTTATGTTTTAACCCTTTAGGAGGCTTTACTAGAGCATCCAGGTCTTTTTGAGTTCGGAACCCAGAAACTTTTCCCAGAGGAGGGTCTTTAAATACCGAATCTCCGAGGTGGGTATGAGCATTGACAAAACAGGGAGCTATTATATTAGTAGAGCGTGTACGCTCCTCTCCGATCTCAGTAATTATTCCTCTATTTACGCAGATATATCCCTCAATAGGTTCCAGCTCGGGACCTGCAATAATTGTCCCGAAAATAATCTTTTCAGTGCCGTACATATCTACGCACCTCGGTTATTCGTTAAGTATAGTGCTGAACTTGTGAAGAGCAATCAATACATAATATATAAGTTTTCCTTCAGAATTTTCTAAGTAGAATAATCTTTTTGAGAGTGTGCTCTTTTTAGGATACAGATCGCATTCTATTACCCTCATGATAAAGGTTACTTGTTATTACGAGAAACTGGTCTTTGATATAAATGCCTCCTATAAATATATATGTAATATAGTAAACCCATAGATCACCAATATTTTTATATATTAATGTGTATATAATGGAACTCTGTCGCATTGTATAGGTCCTTGCATGAGGTAATGGAAAATCCTAACTGTGAGTGTACAGACAACCCCAATGCGGTACATTAATAGTGTAACACTGCCCGGCACGAGGGTAACTGAAAGTGACTGCGGAAAACCAGAGGATGAGCTTTCGGAGTTAGTGCGCTCGGGCTACAGCACTATTTTCTCCTGATTTTAAAGGCTCATTAGTATATGTATATAAATAATAAAACTAAATTTTATTTGAGATCAGGTTCGAGATTTTATTAATCTAATATTCTCAGGATTTTTGCACATTTTTACTTTAACATGTCAATTCGTTATTGATTTATATAATCCCTCCAGAAGGGTAAAGGATATGTCCTTCGAAGAGGCAATAACAGATCTGGGCTCTGACATAATTGTTGATATAGAGGTTACTCCCGGCTCCAGGGTGATTTCGGTTCCAAGCGGTTATAACGAGTGGCGCAAACGAATTGAAGTGAAACTAACCAAAAATGCCCAAAAAGGAAAGGCAAACGAACAGCTTGTGGAATGTCTTGCCGAAGTTTTTGGGATTAGTAGTTCGAATATTCTGATAACCAGCGGGGCAACAAGCAGTAAAAAGTCCTTACTGTTAAAAGGAGTTTCGTACCAACAGGCGATTTCAATTATAGGGGCCCATTTAAGGAAATAAAACAAGGATTTCAAGAAAAAATCAGGTTTTATGAAAGAACTGGGGTTAGGGGTAACTCTTCAAATTTTAAAAATTAAAACAATATTCTTGAAACTCTAATAATAAAAAGGTTGCAGAAAACGTGGCTGATTTAGAAATTTATAGAAAAAGACTTGAAAGAATTGAAGAGCTGCTTTCCGAAATCTCCGAATATTCAGGAAGAGGAGCAATTATTATCGTTGAAGGAAAAAGAGATGTTCTCTCACTAAAAAGGCTTGGAATTGAAGGTAATTTTGAACTTGCAACTCAATATTCTCTTTTTAATTTCTCTGAGAGAATTGCTCAGCTTGGTAATGAAGTAGTCATATTAACCGATTGGGATAGACGAGGCGATCTATTGGCCATAAAGCTTTTAGGATATTTTGAAAGTTTTGGCCTGAATCCCGACGTTGAGATTAGAAATAAACTCAAACTTGCATCCCAGAAAGAAATTAAAGATATAGAAAGCCTGTATACCTATGTATCCAAACTGAGATCGAAGACCGGCTTCAGCTCAAAGCAGGATTTCCAATAAGTACAATTTAAAAAAGGAAATTTAAGATTAAATTTAAAGGCTGAGTTCATAATTAATATTAAAGTTAACACTAATTTATGACAGAACTTTTATTCTTTATGCATAGGCTTCGAAGACTCTCCATTCTCCTGAATAATTTCCATAGTTTGTGGACTTTTTTGATGGTTAAATGTCCGATCAAATTCTGGATATTTTAGAAACTTACCAGCCAGTTCTTCAAACATTTTATGCCTTGGACTGATAATTATTATATGGGCAGGAGGATGAATTTTTTTCAGCCTACTAATTGCCGCCCCTGCATGGTTATTCAGCTCCACTAGTGCTGCAGAGTTACATTTTGACTTGAGGGATACCCCCATTACACTAACAAGAAGCTCATCAGCATAGTTTGGTTCTATACATTTTGGAGTAGCCGAAAATTGAATATGTCCGTATCGTTCTAGATCGTGTAAGGCTATTTTTACTTTATCCGAGTCGTCTGCGCGGACTAATGCGAATGATTTCATTTTTTACACACCACCAATTACTGAAGTTATCCCCATTTTGATATGGATATACCCCTATAATAATCTTTGTGTATGAAAGATGCTGAACAACCAAGGTTATAGGACATTTCGAATCTGTTATGACCCCTTCTAATCGCTTTTAAACGGTGTAGATGGTCTGGTCCCTAGCTGTAAAATTCATATCTCTTATAGAAGAAATCCTCAAAAATTATAAGGGTACCGTGCAATTTCTTTTTTCAAATGTAGTATACGCTTCCAGTTTATGGAATCACGTATTTTATAGTTATATTCATCCTATATATATTCGTTTTGAAATAATATCTATCAATAAGAAAACTTTTTTGAAATTTTTCATAAGTATTTACTTAATAAATTTTGTATTGGAAATTTCATTTAGTAAAATAAAAAAGAGGAATTTACTCGGGATCTCGAGCTACAAAAGGTTAATTGCCGGTTTTAATTGAGTTAAAGCAAACTTTAATAAAATAAGACCATACATCAGGTAAATTTAAAGTAATGAGTATTTTAACAGTTTTGGATCTTAATCTAAAACCAGAAGCTAAAACATCCAGAGTTAAAACCTTAAAATTATAACATTACAACTAAAATTGTGCTTAATAAAATGGGATCTTTTATTTAGAATTTCGCTGTATGATATACTGAAACAGTGTACAAAAAAGAATTAAACGATATTATGGAATTGCCTTCACCCTCTTTTCGTTCACATTTATTGTTTAAATGCAAGTGGAAGGATGAATAGATCTTTAAAATTATGAATATAACCCCTAACATTTAAAGAATAAAATAATTTATAGTTTAATTTCGGCATCCAATCAAATTTCAATTATTGTTCAATAGTAAGTGCCATTAATTAGAATTTAATAAGATCTGGTACTTACAACCAAGTATCGATTAACACTGAACCTTCTGTAATGAATTGATATTGATGCAGTTAACAGTTTTGGTTTCCCAGCTCCCTAATTAGGGGGTTCAGGGGGAATCATATTAGATGGTGATCATATGGCTGAAGATATTAAAACTAAAGTCGTAATAGCAAAAAAGGCATCGATTGAACTTTCCAGCGTAAGTACAGAAATAAAAAATCGAGCGCTTGAGGCTATGGCTCAAGCTCTGGACAGAGACAGAAAAGCTATTCTGAATGCAAATGCAAAAGATCTTGAATATGCAGCAGAACTGAAAAAGAAAGGAAAACTAACTCAGGCGCTCGTAGACAGACTTAAAGTAAGTGACTCAAAGATTGATGGAATGATTGCAGGAATCAGAGATGTAATTAAACTTAAGGATCCTGTAGGAGACACCCTTTCTACTCTTGAACTGGACAAAGACCTTATTCTTTACCAAGTGAGCTGTCCAATTGGTCTTATAGGAGTTATCTTTGAATCCCGACCTGACGTGGTGCCTCAGGTTATGTCCCTTTGCCTTAAGAGCGGGAATGCGACCATTTTTAAAGGTGGGAGCGAAGCCAAAGAGTCCAACCGTACTATTTTTCAGATTCTTGTAAAAGCCATAGAATCTACAGACGGCATGCCAGCAGGAGCTTTCCAACTTATGGAAACTAGAGAAGAAATTATGGATCTTTTGAGCCTTGATGCCTATGTAGACCTCCTAATTCCCCGAGGTTCAAATGAATTTGTCAAATTTATCCAAGAAAATACCAAAATTCCAGTACTCGGACACACAAGCGGAATCTGCCATATCTATGTGGATGAATATGCGGATCTCGATACAGCCTGGAAGGTTTGTTTCGATGCGAAAGTACAGTATCCAGCAGTATGCAATGCTATTGAAACCCTTTTGGTAAACCGTAAGATTGCTGACGCTTTCCTACCGAAAATGGCAGAGATGTACCTTGATGCAGGAGTTGAACTGCGCTGTGATCAGGATGCTTACTCATTGCTTGAAAAAAGAGGGCTTTCTCCTCTTTCAAAGGCTACGGAAGAGGACTGGAGTCTTGAATATAATGATCTTATTATTTCAATAAAAATGGTTGACAATATAAAGGAAGCAATTGATCACATAAACACTTTCGGTTCCCACCACACCGATGGAATAATAACTGAAGATGCTTTAAGAAGGAAAGAGTTCACAGGACTTGTTGATTCTTCGAGTGTTATGGTAAACGCCTCAACTCGTTTTGCGGACGGCTATCGTTACGGAAAAGGGGCTGAAGTTGGAATCAGCACAAACAAAATCCATTCCCGCGGGCCTGTAGGTATGGAAGGACTGCTGATTTACAAATATATCTTGCTCGGAAAAGGGCAGGTTGTTGCGGACTATGCAGGAGAAAATGCAAAGCCCTATACGCACAGGAAACTTGACCTTAAGTTTGAAGATGATGTATAAACTAAACCCATCGGAGATTTATGATATATTTATATATCTGAATTGAAATACCAGCGCAAATTGAATTCAAGTGATGGAAATCTGGATTGCGGCTTTTGTTCTCTCAACCGCACTTCCAAAATACTTTACGAGGCCTTGTGATTGATAGATAGAAATGAATTTCTCAATGATGTCAATAAAATCGTGATCAAGATCGGTACTTCCTCAATTACAAAACAGAACTGTGACAGTACAAAAGAAAACTGTAGTATTGATCCCACCTTTATGGAAAATATTGCAGCTCAGGTCTCCGAGCTTCGAAGGCGTGGGAAAGAAGTAATTGTGGTAAGTTCGGGGGCAATAGGTGTAGGGCTCTATGAATTGGGCATTGCCCCAAAACCTCGTGAAATTCCTATTAGGCAGGCAGCGGCAGCTGTCGGACAGAGCATTCTGATGCAGTACTGGAGCGAAGCTTTTTCAAAATATGGGATAAAAGTCGCTCAGATCTTACTTACGTATGAATTTTATTCTGATCGAGTATCCTATCTAAATCTCAGGAACAGTATATCTACCCTTCTTGAATATGGGGTAGTTCCTATAATAAACGAAAATGATTGCACCTGTACAAATGAGATTGAAGCTATCTTCGGAGATAACGACAAGCTCTCTGCAATGGTTGCAAGCAAAATTGATGCTGACCTTCTGATTATTCTTTCGGATATCGACGGCCTTTTTGACAAGAATCCAAAGACGCATAATGATGCCAGACTCATCTCTCTCGTAGAGAAAATCACGCCCGAAATTGAAAGTTATGGAGGCGATCCTACAAGCTTCAAGGGTGTAGGGGGAATGAGAACCAAGATAAAAGCTGCAAAGATCTGCAGTATGGCAGGCTGCTATGTCTTGATTGCAAATAGTGAAATTAAAGATGTGCTTTTAAAGGTTCTTTCAGGGGAAGAGATAGGTACCCTTTTCCTGGCTGAAAGGCATATCCAGAAGAACCGTGCTCGCTGGATAATTCTTTCAAGAGCTTCAGGTACTGTCCGTGTGGATGCAGGAGCAAAAGCCGCAGTCCTCGGAAAAAACAGCCTTCTCCCGGCAGGAATAGTAGATGTTGAAGGAAGTTTTGACAGGGGAGATGTGGTGAGACTCGAATGTGAAGGCAGAGCCTTTGCGAAAGGAATTACAGATTATACCTCTGAAGAACTTGTGAAAATTAAAGGAGCACACACCGACGAAATAGAGGGTATTCTGGGCTATAATAATTACAGTAATGTAATAAAAAAAGAAAATATTGGCATACTGGAAGAATTGAATTAAGTTTCCAGCATATCCGAAGAAATATATTGGATTTTTAGAGAATTTCGAAAAATCCAAATTTTCTTGTTGTTTGGAAGCTTTTATCAATCTACTAAGTTTTTTAAACTTATTCAGACTACAAAATTCCTTTTAACTACTCAATATTAACCACAGATAATTTTTGAGGCAATTGCCTCGATATGTACATTTATTTAAAAAATAGGAGAAATTATATGGTAGATCAGAACCGAAAGATCGGATTTATCGGAGCAGGAAAAATGGGATCTGCTCTTATGCAGGGAATTATAAAGGCTGGAATTGTAAAGCCTGAAAATCTAGGAGCAAGCGACGTGTACGAGCCTTTCTTGAATGAGCTGAAGGCAAAACTAGGTATTAATGTATCTACTGACAATGCTGTTATTGCCCAAGCATCCGATGTTCTTATCTTGGCAGTAAAGCCCCAGACTCTAAGTTCGGTACTTGAAAATCTTAAAGCTCACATAACCGCCGATAAACTTATTATCTCAATTGCAGCCGGCGTTCCTCTTGCTACGTACGAAAATGCACTTCCTGCTGGCACAAGAGTCATACGTGTAATGCCAAACATTGCAGCTACAGTTTCCGAAGCTGCTTCAGGAATTGCTCCAGGCAAAAATGCCACCTCAGAAGACGTGAAAATCGCTCTTGAGATTTTTTCAGCGGTCGGTACCGCAGTTCAAGTTTCTGAGTCTATAATGGACGCTGTCACAGGCCTTTCAGGAAGTGGACCTGCATTTATATTTCCAGTAATTGAAGCAATGGCAGATGGAGCTGTCCTTGAAGGAATGGATAGGAAAAGTGCCCTCACTCTCTCAGCCCAGACTGTACTTGGAGCTGCAAAAATGATGCTTGAAACAGGCTTGCATCCCGGAGAACTCAAGGATATGGTTACTTCTCCTGCCGGGACTACCATTCAGGGTGTTCATGCCCTTGAAGAGGCCGGCATCAGGGCTGCATTTATGAATGCAGTTATAAGAGCGACCGAACGCTCAAAAGAGCTTGGAAAAAAGTAATCTTTTTCACTTTATCTCTATTTTTTATTTATTTTTAGACATTGCATTTGTAAAAATACGTAGAATAATGTAAAGTATACGTAAATTCATTTGAACAAAACTTGATTTTAAAATATCTCTTTTTTTGCTTTTTCTCTTGGTTATCTATTTTTGTCCCTAATTTTGGTTTTATTCGATTACCTTCTCTTTATCCCATTTACCCAGATGCGATATAGTTAACGATCATTCAGTATAAATATGAATAAATTTTATATATCAGTTATATCAATATTAGTTTGGATAGTATAAACCTGATTGTGCATTGGAGATATAGGGGTCATATTTCATCTTTTCAGTTTTTATTTTAGTTAATCAGCTTTTACAATATTACTTACAATGAATTATGGTGAAAAGGAGTGTTAGACCTTCTTCGATTCGCCGGGATCCCAAAACCTAACTGTTTTTAAATCCATTTTCTGGAATTTTCCTGCATTTCAAATACTCAATAACTCCACCAAAAAGAAAAATTAAACATTATATCTTTATAGTAATTGTAATCTTTTTTTGAACTTTAGGAATTTCATATTTAAAAATAAGACTTACTAGATTGACTGAGAAATAAGTACGCGTTAAACCTTCAGCTAGTTAAAAATGGCTCTGTAGAAATTCTCTGAAATAATGAATTCTATTAAATTTGAAATAAGTAGCCTGTATTACTACTCGTTTCTTTCCAGTCTTCTGAAGCTGATTTTGATAGGTTTTCTACAAAGCCTCAAAAATATATTTAACCGCGATGGGAAATGTACTTGATTTCGTACTTCAAGTGGGTAAGTCCTAAAAAATAAAAATATTACTTTTGGATTATTTTTTGCTATCTTTTTTCAAGCACAAAAACCAGTCAAGACAATACATACCTTCTTCGGACTTACCAAGTCTTTCTTTTACAGCTTCCATAGAACTGGGAGCTGGAATAATGACATCGTCTCCAGGCTGCCAGTTTGCAGGCGTTGCTACTTTCTCAGCTTCATTTTTCTGCAGGGCGGTCACAAGCCTCTTTATTTCCTGCATGTTTCTTCCGGCTGACTGTGGATAATAAAGCATTGCTCTTATCTTTGCCTCAGGATCTATAACAAATACGGCTCTTACAGCCTGCGTGGTTGAGGCATTTGGCTGGATCATTCCGTATTTTTTTGCGACATCCATTTTCAGATCGGCTATTACCGGGAATCTGACCTCTATATTTTTCATCCCTTTATACTCGATTTTTTCCTCAATCCTCTTAAGCCAAGCAATATGAGAGAACACACTATCGATAGAAAGTCCGATAAGCTCAGTGTTCATTTCTTTAAATTCCTCTTGCATACTGGCAAAAGTCACAAATTCAGTAGTACATACAGGTGTAAAGTCTGCAGGATGGCTGAAAAGAATAACCCATTTGCCTTTGTAATCATCAGGGAAATTAATTGGTCCCTGAGTTGTCACGGCTGTAAATGACGGTGCATCATCCCCTATCAGAGGCATGCTTACATGTTCACATTCGGCTTCTACCATATTTTCACCTATTTTTAAAGACCATGCCGTTTTTTCGGGTATAGAAAGGGATGGAGATGAAATCCAAGTTTAACGACTAACCCCAAAAACATTTCCTTCCCTTAAAGTGCCCCAAAACTATCTTATAGTTACTTATATTTTATATATCTATTCTGAAAAGCGGATAAAAAGCTTATTTTGTTAGAAAAGCTTTTAAGAATTATGTTATTCGGACTATTTTTAAATAAACACTGAATATCTTTTTGATCTTAACTCCCTCGATACTTTTTATTATTCTACTTTATGTTTTTTAAAGTTTTTTTGGAAGATTCCTACTGTATAACTCCTTATTTTTAAAAAAGAAGTACATTATACCTTTCTTTTAGAAAATAATTTATTCTGGAAATCCTTTCATATATTGGGGGTTAAATGAGGGAGTTTGTTCGGCCAAAGGTTGCAGTTAGTAGATGCCTTGGGTTTGATCACTGTCGATATAATGGGGGTATAATAAACAGTCCGATAGTGGCAAGCCTCATGCAGTATGTTGACTTCCTGCCTATTTGCCCGGAGGTGGAGATAGGGCTTGGCATTCCAAGAGATCCCGTAAGAATAATTCTTGAGAATGGAGAACAGCGACTTGTCCAGTCCGCGAGCGGCAGAGATGTAACTGAAGTAATGGAAGCTTTTTGCACTGATTATCTCGATTCCGCAGGAGATATTGATGGTTTTATTCTAAAATATAGGTCTCCTTCCTGCGGCATTAAAGACGTAAAAGTTTACCCAACTTTAGCACTTAAATCAGTGGCAATTGGAAAAACTTCAGGATACTTTGGGAGGGCAGTCTTGAAGAAGTTTTCTTACCTTCCTATAGAGGACGAAGGACGACTTAGGAATACCTGTATAAAAGAACATTTCATGACCAGAATCTTTATGCTTGCCGCTTTTCGAAAAGTAAAATCCGAAGGCCGCATGAGAAATCTTGTCTCATTTCACACTGAAAATAAGTATCTTCTCATGGCATATAGCCAAGTAGAACTCAGGAAAATGGGAGTTATTGTTGCAAATAAAGAAAGAAAAGCCTTTCAAGAACTGGCCTCTGAATATGAGAAATATCTTTACAGAGCCCTTTCCAGGTCTCCAAAGTATACTTCACGTATTAATGTGCTCATGCATGCCTTCGGACATTTTTCAGAAAAGCTCTCAAACCAAGAAAAATTGCTATTTTTTGACTGGATCCAGAAGTTCAGGGAAGGAAAAGCTACCCTTTGCCCTGCAATTAATACCATTAGGGCATGGGCCGTACGCTTCGAAGACCAGTACCTTACGAACCAGACTCTTTTTGAACCTTATCCAGAAGACCTGATGGGAGTGGATTCTATAAACTCCCACCTAAGGGAAGACCTCTGGGAATGAACTCGTACACTATGTAATTCTGGATGGAGATAATTTATGAAAAGTGTAACCGCTTTGTTTTATCTCTTTTTACTTGCTTATCTGGCCGAATCTCTCCTAACCTGGTCTTTTCCTGAAACTTACATAGATTCTAATATAGGCGATACTGGGGAGAATCTGGTCGGAGCAGATACTGTAAATTCTGAGCCTTGTAATTCCTCGATTACAGAAGAGTCAATTGCTCCTGGAAAGATGCTCCGAACTTATTCATGGAATTATGAAGGCTACTGTTGTCACCTTACTTTGCCTCTTGATGATAAACTCTATAATGAATATAAGTCCAGAGCTCGAAACAGAGACTATGATTTGTTTGCTTCAGATCCATATGAAGACTGGTTAATCGCAAATATTTCAGATAACTTATGTTCTCTCTCAAAAGATTATGGGCTTGAAGAGAGCGAAGTTCCAAGTCTCTGTATTTCGTTTGTCCAGTCTTTAAACTATACTTCGGATCTTGGAAGTTCGGGTTACGAAGAGTACCCGCGTTTTCCTTATGAGACTCTCTATGAAAACAGTGGAGACTGTGAGGATACTGCAATTCTCGCCGCAGCAATTCTTCAGAAAATGGGCTATGATGTTGTCCTTCTGCAACTTCCTGAGCATATGGCTCTTGGGATAAAGTGCAGCCCTGAGCAGAAAGGCAAAAGCTTCGAGTACAAAGGCAGCAATTACTATTATGTAGAGACTACAGGTAGTGACTGGCAGATAGGTGAAATCCCAAGAGAATATGAGGACCAGCCTGTACATGTTATTCCTGTCTACAGGAGACCCATGGCCAATCTTGATTTCAAAGCTCGATGTGAATACTCAAAAGAAGAAGGAGTTGTCGATGTCAATGTAACTGTAAGAAATGTGGGTTCTGAGGTAGCCGAAAATACAACTGTTTACGTTGCTCTTCAGGCTGAAGATGAAACTAATGTCTGGGATGAAATTGAAAGTTCTCCAGTTACGATTGAGCCGGAAGAAATTTACAATTACACTGCAAAAGGTCTTACTATTCCTGCAGGGAAAAAGTTCAGGGTATATGTACAAAGTTCAGGTGAAAACTTTGGATCTGAAAACATAACCAGCGAGTGGGCAAAAATATGAAAAACTGGATTTCTGACATGTCTACGTAAGAAAAAATCGCACCGTAAAAAATGATAGTTTAATAAAATAAACACTTAATAAGATAACTTATACCTGCAAATATATGGAGGCGCTCGATAAGTTTTTTGATTCTCGAAGTTACATATAAATCGGATATAAGCAATCTGTTATATAGTATAATTAAGCATTTTTACAATTGGGATGGTCAAATGAATAAACTCTATAGATCGAAGAAGTATAGGATTGTTGCAGGAATATGTGGCGGGATAGGCGAATACCTTAAAGTTGATCCTACACTTATAAGGCTTCTATGGTTGCTTATTTCTGTAATGGGTATGGGAAGCGGTGTAGTTGCCTATATAATAGCATGGATTATAATTCCTGAAGAACCTTGAATCCTGGAGAAAAAATCAAAATTTCGCCTAGAAAATCTAAAATTTTGAAATGTTTTAAAAGTTACTTAACATTAGTCCTCAGCAGAGTTTGTTAGATAGTGCTCCCGAGTTACTTCGGGAGATTCATGTTGGTTAAAATAAACGATTTACTGGTTGAAGAGTTGGTCTATAAACCAATCTGGATCGAACTTTTTTAGATCTTCGTAGCCCTGCCCTATCCCGAAAAAGAGAATGGGTTTGCCTGTGATATAGGCAATGGATATTGCAGCGCCTCCTTTGGCGTCAGCATCTATTTTTGTTAGAATGGACCCATCAATTGGTACAGCTTCATTAAATTGTGCAGCCCTTTCAACGGCATCGTTTCCTGCGACGGCTTCATCTACAAAAATTATAAGGTCTGGAGTGCTTACCCTGCAGATTTTTTCCATCTGCGACATCAGGTTAAGGTTCGTATGCATACGACCTGCTGTGTCGGAAAGCACGAAATCGATGTTGTGGGCTTTTGCATACTTAACAGCGTCGTAAATAACTGCTGCAGGATCAGCCCCAGGCTGATGTTTGATCATTTTTACTCCAAGCCTATCGGCATGGATACCAAGTTGGTCAATAGCACCTGCCCTGAAAGTATCCCCTGCAGCGAGGACTACCGAGTAATCAGATTCGAGCAACCTGTGTGTCAGTTTTGCAATGGATGTTGTTTTTCCTGTTCCATTAATTCCAACAAAGGCAATATGCACAGGTTTCTCCTTATCCTTCACATACTCATCAAAATCGAAAGTATTAGCAGACATTACATCAAGTATGGCTTTTTTTAAGGCTTCCTCTACAATTTCTCCGGTGTTGCTGCCAATGCGTTTTGTAGTACCTGTGAGCTGTTTTTTAACGGATTCTACAATCGCCTCAGAAACCGAGAGTGCAAGATCGCTTTCAAGAAGCCCCATTTCAAGTTCCCAAAGAGGTTCTTCCAGGTCTTTACTGTCCAGATAGACCTCTCTGTTAAGGACCAAAGCCTTTGCTTTCTGTGTGAATCCGACCTTAGAAGAAAATTTCTTAAAAAAGGACTTCTTTTCTTCAGGTACTTTTTCTTCTTCAGGTTTGCTCTCTATCGCCTTTTTTCTGTCTTCCAGCTTTTTCCTGTATTCAGCCTTTTTTCTGTCTTCGATCCCGACAGTTGAAGGTGCAGCCATTACAGGTTTGACTTCTGCTTGCCCGACTTCATGACTTTCTTCTTCCAGGGGCGTTTCGAGAGCTTCTTCCTCCGGAATGGGCTCAATGTCCTCTTCAAAATATTCTTCGGCCTCAGGTGCCGGCTCAACCACCGGTTCAATATCTACTGCTTTGTCGTCAATGGTTCTACTGAGAGCCTTTTTAAAATTCCCAAGTTTCTCTTTAAATTTGTTGAACACAGGATCCCATCCCAAAAAAATTCAATAAAAAATAGATAATTACTTCAAAATAAAAAGTTTCGTTCTCAAATAAAAATTTTGAGTCCTGTTCATTTTAATCTGAGCCAGGTCTTTTTCAGGCCTGGCCAGGCTGCTGAAATTTTGCAGCTTCAGATTCCAAAGCCTGCATGTTCTGTATATATTTAGTCAGTGAAGCGTTCATCTGTTCGAGAATTTTCGTAAGCTGCTCTTTCCGGCGATTCAGGGTTTCAATGGATTCATCTACTGTCTTTTCTGCACTGAAACCTGCTCCAAGATCAACAATAACCTTATCTGCATTTTTAATTTCAGCGTGAACAAATGACCCAAACCCTATAGGAACCATCGTTTCAACAGTCTTTTCCGCTGAAGCAATTATAAGCTCGTTAACAGTTACAATTGCCTGGTCACAACTTGTAATGGAAGCCTGGACCATATTCATCTGCTGCCTTAAAGTTTCGGCCAGTCTCTGGAACTCCTGGTACCTGGCTGCCATATTTTTGATATCGTCTTCACTGACTTCTGCCATATCCTTCACTCCTCAGCAATGCTTTCGATCTGGATCTGGCTTCTCTTAATACCATGCTTGCTTCCGAAGACAGAATAGACCTTATCCGTTGCGTTCTTTTCATTCTGACTTTCGATCTGCTTTGTGAATTTTTCCCAGGAATTTCCTGCTTTAAATTTGCCTTTAACAATAAAACTCTTCATCTTGGTCACCACTCTTGCTGTAGCTCTATTACGGAACAGATGGATTATATCACTCTACGAATCCGAGAGCTTCCTCAATTCTCCCAAGCTCGGGTCCTGTTGTGTCTGAACCTGCTAGATAACTCTTTGAGTTCGCAAGCACGCCTGAGCCGAGCATCTGAGTCCCAAAGTTAGTAGTCCCTATATTTACCGGAAGCTCGAAGATCTGTTCCAGAATTTCTCTTTCTGAAGATGTCACTTTCGGGTGAACCAGAAGTCCTTTATTAGTAACAACTCCTGCCATCCCTACATTCTTTATTCCGGCAATCGTTCCCCTGTACACTTCTACTTTCAGGGTATTAGCGATTGTCTCAATAGCTCTATCTGACAGTTCGGGATGAACAAGTGCTGCAGAATCGTTTGCAAGTAAAATGTTTCCTACTGCATTCAACCTGTCAGGGAGAATTCCAGTATTAACTCCTGTCAGCTCTTGCATTTCCCTAGCATCGGTCCCGTATGAAAAAAGGAAGCCATTAGAGTTTCCTCTAGAAAGAGCTCCAATAACCACGCTTCCATTTACAAGAGTCTCAATAACCCTTGCCTCCAGTGAATCCTCAAGTATGGCACATACTTCGGGTTTTGTCCCCGGAGGAACAAGAACAACATCTTCTGTACAGGTTGCAAAGACCCCGATCATCGGAGTGTCGTAGATATCCACTGTTCGAATCATATTCTTTGAAGCTTCGCGTTTTCGTGTATATTTACTGGGCGAGTTCTGCCTGTACCTCGCCATCCGCGAATTTTACAGCTCTGACCCGGATGGAGAGAGGAGGCTTTTCACAGCCTTTTTCCCAGAGGCGCTCATTAATTGATTTGTCCAGTTTAACCTTCACAGAATCAACCTTCATGTGCCTTACGAGATAACCTCTTACTTCAGTAACTGCTCTGTTTGCTCTCTTCCATGCAGGTACTTTCCTTACTTCCCTAAGAGGGATTGTATATATCTGTTCTTTTACCATGTCGTCTGCCATTTTCCCACTTCCTCGCTTACTTCACATCCAGACTTCTTCTTCTCCAGTGCCTGCGTCTGGGATGGCTCACAACCTTCCGATTAGTTTTCACAATAACCCACACTGGAACGCGTGTGTTCTGTTTGTGCGCCTTTGCCAAGCGCCTCTTCTGTCCTTTCATGTTATGACTCAAGTGGATCACACCTGTTGACCTGTAAATAATTTAATTTTTTAACTTCCGGTTATATCCGATAATTAGCTGATTGTGATCTTAACCCTTGTATAATCGAGGTTTTATCCTGCCGGATTAAACGGCATTTTTAAAACCATATCTGATAAATTCTATGAGGGTCTTGGTTAATTTGCAGCATTATAAGGGTTGATAACTCGATTATTGTATAAATCATTATTCCACATTTTTATCTTCCAGAGAACTTCCTGATTTTAAGACATTCCTTCTTCAGTACAGCTTCTTCTGGAGATCACATGAGACTGGATATGAGCAGGAAATAGTTCCTTTATTTTCTCTTCACCATCTCTCTGCCTGATAAACTCCCTAAGCTCGGTTTCATAATCGGCTTTCTGAGTAATTTCACTTGGTCCCTCTTCAATTTTTAGATAGCGCTCTACAAGAATACTCACGGTTTTTTTACCATATCCCTTCAAAGGGCAAAGATACTGAATTCCCGATCGATCTTCGATACTTCTTATCTGAGAGATTGAGAGTACAGGAACTCTATCATCCCTTCTAGTTCCATCAGCAATGAATTTCACATCAGGATCAGAAGCAAGAGTTTCTATGGCTTTTTCATGAATATAATTAATAGCACTTCTCGGGAAACCTTCTTTGATGATTTTCTCGTAAGCCTTTTCAAGAATTTCCCATTCAAGAGAAACAACTCTGTGTGGAAATCCTAGTTTTTTTGCAGTTTTTGCGGCCAATTCACCATTAGGAAGCAAGCCAAAACTGCAGGTTACAAGTTCGATCTCAAAAAATGGTTCCATCAAAAGGGCAGAGAGTGAACTGTCCTTACCTCCACTAAAGAGGACTGAAATTCTCATTGTTTTTAAACCCGAGTTATAGACGTCTTACGCTTTTTTGGCTGCATCTTCATCAGGAGCTTTTTGAGCTGTTCGTCGTCGATTAGAGACGGTAGCCTTCCACTCTGAGCAAGCGAGATCAGCTGCATTTCGAGCTGTTCCACAAGAGCCGGTCTTGACATTTTAAGAGTTGTAAGACGTTCTCTGGCTTCAGGAGTAAGGATTTGCCTCAGGATAGCCTGCTTCTGAGCTTCCATCTCAGCATTGGCCTGTTCCTGCTGGTAAGCTGCCTGGATGTCAGACGGCTGGTTCTGTGCCTGCTGTCTCTGGATTTCTGCAAGCCGTCTCTTTCGAATTTCGTTGAGTTCGTCATCCATTGTAGACATGGCAATCATCTAAAAAAACCGGTTTTCCGGAGCAATCTGAATATCAATTTAATATTTGAAAGGGAATCCTAATAAATATCCAGGCCCCCTTCGAATGGAATTTTTCTCAGTATTTTGCAAGTTCAGGAATTTTCTCAATAAGTTCATGCTTGAGCTCATTAGCTGCATTATCAAGCATAGAACGTCCCTTCCCAGATACTGTTCTTCCGTCCTTTACTTTTTGTAGGTAACCTGCAGCTTCAAGCTGCTGTACTGCCTTTCGGGCAATTGAACCGCTACCTTTTGCTTTGTGGTATGGATGTGATCCGTTGTCCTTCTTTCCACCGTATACTGATCTGAGCCTTTCAATTCCTATAGGTCCATCAGTATAGATTTTCCTCAGGACCGCTGCGGTTCTGATATACCACCAATCATCGTTGTTCGGAGGGAGTTCCTTGTGAACCCCGGTCTTTACGTTCTTTGCCCACTCAGGGGGAACGAAATTTTCATTTTCTTTAAGAATACCTGCAACCTTCTCAATAAGCTCCATTGCAGGGACATCAAATACTGTTGTCATTTGTCGCGCTCCTAAATTCGGTTGTCTTTGCAGATCCTGAGAGATAGTGCCGATTCTTCTCCCCTGGCTGCCAGAAATCTACTATTCCCGAAACGAGGTAACTCTTTCTCTTTCGAGAGGTCCTTTCCAATCTTTTATAGCTGGATTTATGGACTCTTATGATTTGGGCTTTCAGGCCCGATAAGCCGGTAAATGTGATTTTAGTTTAAACTGGAAGGAAGTTGATATATTTATCAATTACTGTGTTCAGGTACTCATATACAATCGATCAGCTGATTCATAGTATGAAAAACTTCAAACTGAAAAACGATCTACTTGTATTTAATTGACTTTTGTCGATTGACGCAAGTGAGAACATCCAGCGTAATTACCTTCAAGCTATAAAAGCGTTTTGTGAATCGAGAGAAAAATACCAGATGGACTTATTATGGGAGCTGAACAGAAAGTTAAATCTGGTTTGTTTATAAAATATAAACGCATTAAAACATATCTCATTAGTTTCAAGAACTCTTGAAAATTTGTGGTCCGTTAAAGAAAGGAATATTTCAAAGACGATAAATCTTTATTGGGCTCAAACATTACAAAAAATTTATTATTTACTCAGAAAATAAAAAGCCCTACTGAAAGTTCTGATATTAACAATAGGTTCTATAAATCTAGATATACCAAGGGTTTTTATTGATTAACGCTGTTAATTTTTTGGGGTAATATGAGACTTCATTGGATTGACGCTTTAAAAGGGATTGGAATTATACTTGTGGTGCTTGCACACTATAGTTTACCGATAGCATTTGACACTTACATATTTTCATTCCATATGCCGCTCTTTTTTTTCATTTCAGGATTTCTATTTGACTTTGTTAAATACGCCGAATCAGCTTCAAATTTTGTGAAAGGAAGGTTCAAATCTCTTATTGTGCCTTATTTCTGTTTTGCAGTAATAACCTGTATTTTTTGCTTTTTGATAGACGAATTGTACACACCAGGAATCACAAGTATTAAATTTTTTGAAAATAGCATGCTTCATGGAATTTCTCATATTTTTGTTGCGTTCGGTCCTGCTGTTTCTTATAATCCACCTTTATGGTTCTTGACCTGTCTTTTTGTAACTGAACTTCTCTTTTATGGACTGGAAAAGAAGTACTATGGAGAGCCAAAAAAACTTGTACTCTGGCTTATTATAGCCGGAGTAATTGGGTACCTTTATTCGGTTTATGTGCCTTTTAGAATACCCTGGAATGTAGATGTAGCTCTTACTGCAATAGTTTTTTATGGAGCTGGAAATATATTTAGAAAATTTACAGATATAGGATCAAGAGCAAGTTTCAACTTGAAAGTAAATTCAGAATTTACAGAGAAGTTCGCCAGAATCGAGAAATATCTACCTTTTATGGCTATTTTTCTGAGTCTACTATATCTGGGATACCTTCTGAAGTTTCCAACAGATGACAAAATTAACATGAACATTTTGAAATATGGAAACTTTTTTTCGTTTTACCTGTTGGCTTTTTCAGGAATATTTACGTTTGTCTACATTTCCAAGAGAATAGTGAGCTCAAAGGTGCTTGAGTATTATGGGAGAAATAGCCTGACAATACTTGCGCTTCATTTTCCTCTAAAAGATGTCCTGATAAAGCTTGCAATTATCATTTTGGGTGTTGATATTGAATATATTCATTACAATGTTGGGATTGCACTAGGCTTAACTGTGCTGAATCTTACACTCTTAGTTCCTGTGATCTATGTCATTAACAATTATTTTCCCTTTATACTGGGAAAAAAAGTCACATCTAAGAATATTGAGGTATTCAAAGCCTGTTTCAGGAAGCTTGTAAGTTAATAAGGGCAAAATAAATACATTTCATAGTAAAAAACTTGTTAAAGAGCCTATCCCAAAAATCAAAGTTTACTTTTCTGGATCTCGTATTTAAAGCGATCAATCGAGCTTATGACTTCGACCAATAATTAATAATTCTGAGACTTGAGAACAAAACTGAGTTTGTGAATGGGATCTATCATTATAATAGAAAGAGCTTTGTAGAGAACCTTTAATCTATAAAAATTAATTATATAATTCTTTTGCCTATATTTATGCAATTTTTTTGTATATATTACACTATTTGTTCAATTTTTGAATCTTTACTTGTTTTGTAATTCTCTGGCTCCAAAGGCCTCTCTTAATTCCCCCTTTCAGCAGTGTACCAAGAGTTTTTAACTGCTTGATAAATTGATTTAGTCCCAGTAAACCAGTTTGGGAGAAAAATTGAATTGAAACGAAATTCTTGGACTGAATCCTTTATAAGGTTTATAGTACCAGTACAAAATTGAAAAAATAGTAAAATCGAATTTTATTTTATGAGGTTGTCAAACTAGAATTTAAATTTAAAAACTTACCTCTTTTTCTCTATCTACGGACGTACCTATTTTCTTAGGTTGGATTGATTGATTGATTGATTGATTGATTGATAGAATAGCATAATAACTGATCGAAGTTAAGAATATATATGAGAAATACATCACAAAAAACAATTTTCAAATTAGATCTGGATTTTTTAGATCTAATTTGATAACCTCCTTATTGATCACTTATAACTAACTAATTATAAATACTGAGTTGGATATGTGCATTATTACATACCTACCGCAGTTAATTAATATATATTAGGAACTTGTCTAGAAAATCTACTAAATACTATTATTATTTTTTGAAGGTTTGTGCCCGGCCAGGACCTACTGAAATGTAATTAATCGATACTTTCATCAGTTCTTCCAGTCTTTTGACATAATTTCTGGCATTTTCCGGGAGTTCGTTGAAGGCTTTTACCTCGGTCAGGTCTGTTTCCCAGCCAGGAAGGTCTTCGTAAACAGGCTTACACTCGGCAAGATCCTCTGTAAGTTCAGGAGGATATTCGAGATTTTCTCCCTTGAAGGTGTAGCCGGTGCAGATCCTGATGGGGTTAAGACCTGTGAGTACATCCAGTTTGGTCAGGGAAATATCAGTGTATCCGTTAAGAGCAATTGCTTTCTTCAGCAGAGGTAAATCAAACCATCCACACCTTCTGCCTCTGCCGGTAGTTGTCCCGAATTCTCCTCCGGCTTTCTGTAGTCTTTCTCCAAGTTCTCCTGTAAGTTCTGTAGGAAGCGGGCCTTCACCGACTCTTGTGATATAAGCTTTTACTATAGCAATTACATGATTTACTCTTGTAGGGCCAACTCCGAGGTTGGCACAGGCCGAACCTGCTATTGTAGAAGAAGAAGTTACGAATTTCTGGGTCCCGTGTATAACATCGAGATGTGTACCCTGGGCAGCTTCAGCCATTACATGTTTTCCGCCATCAAGAGCCGTATTGATTTCCAGGGAAACATCTGTTACATAAGTAGCAAACTGTTTGCCCAGCTCAATATATCTTTCAATTAGTGAAGGATCCCTTACGATTTTTGGATCTCCACCCATTGATGCTATTTCTTTTTCTTTCTGGGGAGCAAGTTCCTCAAGTCTTGCAAGAAAACGATCAGGGTCCACGAGCTCAGCCATACGGAATTCGTCTCTTGCTACTTTGTCGATATAAGCGTATCCTATTCCGCGCTTTGTAGTTCCTATTTTCTCTACCCTTAAAGTTTCCCTTAGCCCGTCCATCTCGATATGATAGGGCATGATTATGCTCGTCTTCGCATCTACACCAAGTTTTTCAGCATCTACCTTTATGCCGTGTTTCTCAAACATCGTAATTTCTTGAGCCAGAACCTCAGGGTTCAAGACAACCCCAGGCCCGATCAGAACTCTTGAATCAAGCAAAATACCTGAAGGAATCAGGTGCAATTTGTAAACCTCGTCTCCTACCCTGACTGTATGGCCTGCGTTGTTCCCTCCCTGGAAACGGGCAACAATGTCATAATCTTTTGCAAGAAGGTCAACAATTTTGCCTTTTCCCTCGTCACCGAACTGCGCGCCTGTGATTATCGTAAACATAAAGCCCTGATTCGGGCTTAACCATTAATAACTTTTTGTTTCGCTACCAGAATTTCGCTTCGGGAGCACGAAGCCCTTTTCGCTCTCTCCGCTTCGATCAAGAGGACTGAGTTATAATGAAGATGCTTACCTGAGTCGATCTAGCCGAATTATTGACATAAATTTTCCGTGTTTTCCGAGTTATATGATATAATGTGAGAGTTTCTTTGACGTCGGTTGTTTGTGAGGGCTGAGCGAATTAGGAACTTCTCGTCATTATATTAATATGAAGAAGTTAAGTGTAAGCGTTCAGTTGTAGACTATTACTAAAAATAGGTCGGGTTTTTTCAGTGGAAATCTGCTGAAAACGAATACTTTTCAAGCAGGTTTGAAGCAACTTTTTTCTGGGAACCGGCAGGAAAGATAGTAGCACGGTTTATAGGAATGAGACTTTGAAAATCAGCAGACTAAGGAGCATAAGTATTATTGCGAGGATTGCCGCAGTTTTCGCACTTTCTTTGTCGCTTCCGAAGATGATGGGAATCGGACCGAGCATGATTACTCCACCAGCTTTGGTTTCGGATTTTGCCTCTGTTATGGAGGGCTTTTCTTGGAGAGGAATCTTAGAATCAACAGTGCTTCCAAAATTGGTTTTTCTTCCGGATGCATCTGTCCTGTTTAAGTAAGCCTGAGTTGGTCTGGATTCCTGCTGGTATATGCTTCGAGCTATGCCTATCATAATTAATAGAAACCCGATGAGTATTGTGAGAAATCCAATAGCAAAAAGCATACTTCCATCAATCAATGTTTCGTTTTCCATAAGAATAGATAGAGAATTGATACTATTAATCCAAGTACCATCATATTTGTCGTGATTTCAGGAGAAGAGCCAAAGACTATAGGGATTGGGCCGATCATGATCAGCCCACCCATTTGGCTGCTTGCTGGATGCTGAATAACGGTGAGAATTGCTCCTAATAATAATATAATAAAGCCGATAAATGTAACTGTAGCGCCTACTCTCAGAAAATCCTGTGATGTACGCATATGGAATGGTATAATACTTTTAGTATTAAATATATCGTTCTAAATTATTATGCCAGTAGCTTGTTTTATCTTATAGTTAAGTAGGTCGTTTTTATATAACGTTTTATAAGGGGTTGCAAGAAAATGAGGCTGACGATTGCTTTTATGATGTACAAGCATACCTTTTCCCAAAAAGATTTCCTCTTAAGTTAAGGAAGAACTTATATTTTGTTATTTTTTCAGTCAGAGATAGATTTAATCTAGTCTCTTTTCCGAAATATCTGCCTACCAACTCTATGAGACAATACAAAGAGTCTTAGAATACGCTTTGTAGTAATACTTATCTAATCACCTCCAAAAAACTGAAATTAAACAAGTAGTAATGTACAAACGACTTGTTTCAAATTAATGGAGTTTGTTCATTTTCAGAGAATTTATCTAGAGCTGAGAATACGACATTATATAATATAGAAAAAAGAAAATATGAAACTGAAAGGAATATAATTATTAACAAATTTCAAGCGGATGTTTGGAAAAAATTTAATCGAAAAATTAAATAAATTTTTAGTCAGAATATAAAACTGGCTACAGGTGTCACAGTAATGTATATATATCCTTTTTATAATTATACATAAATTAAAAATTAGATCTCAGAATAGCATCTCATGTTAACAGATACTATGAAAAGATGAAAGGGTATCTTTTAAATGTAATTTTAACCTCTATGTGTATGACCATAATATAACGGGGGATTTTATGAGAAGGATTTTTTTCCTGGTTTCCCCGTTTCCAAAGCTTTACTTTATGTAAAAGCCAAGAGAGACTTAATTATCCGAGACTATTTATATAAGACAAATAACCTCTCCAGGAAGTGTAATGCTTAAAGCTTTATTACCTAATTGGCTAGGATTAAATTAACTCGATTGCAGATATGTGTGGCAAATCCACAAGCCAGTTGTCCTTCAAACCAATCTGTTCACAAATAAATATCCTTGAACAAACCAGTCTTTAACTATATATACTCAATTTCAGGCAATAAAAGGTGGTTTCAAATGTCAGAAGATAGTGCAATAAGATCTTCTCTGGAAGATATAAAAACGAGGGTAGAATTCCAGCTTGAGGGCGGGAAGATCAATCCTGAAGACGTAAAATCGCTCTTAACGGAAATAGAAATTATGAGGGTCCAGAATGAGAATATGAAAGCCCGACTCCTTGAAGCAAGCGTGGCTACAGGAAGACATCTTCAGGAAATCAATAAATTGAAAGCTCATCTGGAACAGCTTACCGAGCCCCCCCTCTTTATTGCAACCATTCTTGAGGTAAATGGAGAAATCGCACTTATAAGACAGCATGGTAATAATCAGGAAGTTCTTACCCAGATCCCCGAAGAGTGCATTGGAAAGATTGAACCCGGGATGAGAGTTGCAGTAAATGGGGCATACTCAATTATTTCCGTAGTCAGCAGGGCAGCCGATGTGCGGGCTCAGGTAATGGAACTCATTAATTCTCCTGGAGTAGACTACAGCATGATTGGTGGGCTGGATAATGTGCTTCAGGAAGTCCGGGAAAGTGTTGAATTACCACTTACTGAGCCTGAACTTTTCGAGGACATCGGAATCGAACCCCCTTCAGGTGTCCTGCTCCATGGGGCCCCAGGCACGGGCAAGACACTTATTGCAAAAGCTATAGCTTCTCATGCAAAAGCAACCTTTATCCGAATGTCGGGCTCTGACTTGGTCCAGAAATTCGTAGGTGAAGGCTCAAGACTTGTCAAAGATATTTTCCAACTTGCGCGGGATAAGTCCCCAAGCATTCTCTTTATAGATGAAATCGATGCTGTCGGCAGCATGAGAACCTATGACGGAACCAGCGGTTCTGCCGAGGTCAACAGGACAATGCTTCAACTTCTTGCAGAAATGGATGGTTTTGATCCTAAAGGCAATGTAAAAGTTGTTGCTGCAACCAATAGGATTGACCTGCTTGACCCTGCTCTCCTCAGGCCTGGGAGGTTTGACAGATCTATCGAGGTTCCTCTCCCTGACGAGAACGGAAGGACTGAAATCCTTAAAATTCACACTCGCAAGATGAATCTTGCAGGTGATGTGGATTTTGAGAAACTCGCAAAGGTCATGACTGGTATGAGTGGAGCAGAAATTAGCGTTATTGTTAAAGAAGCTGGAATTTTTGTGCTTCGCAGGCGCGGTAAACAGATCACTATGGCAGACTTCCTTAAAGCACACGAAAAAGTCGTAAACACCGAGGAACCCACAATTCCCCAGGCTATGTTCGTATAAATGACCTGATAGTTGAAACCAAAAAGTTGAAAGGATATCATGAGATATCCTTTAAGTTTAAGGAACGTTTTTCTCAAGCACGTCGGATGGGATAAAAGCTCTTCCAACAATTTATTTATTTTTAAACATTCGGACGAAAGGTTTATATTTTATAAATTACTTGAAGATATGCTGCCTGAAAGGCAAATATAATAATAAGAATAACAAGTTGCTCCGATAGTGTAGCTCGGCCAATCATTCAGGACTCTCACTCCTGCGACTGGGGTTCAAATCCCCATCGGAGCACTTTTCCTTTTTTACAATCTTTTTGACTTATGTAGGATTTATGTAGTTGAACTTAAAGATCTAATAATATTGACCTCTCAAAATTTAAACACACTATCTATTTTATTTGATCTTATACTTCAAGTGTGTGAGTTATAAAGAATATTTAATTTTGGCAGAAAACAGCATATGGGTAAATCATTAAGGGATTACTTAAGATAGGTAAAGTGAGGTTACTAATCATTAATTTTTATATACCTTCATAAAAATCGTCTTTTCAGAAATTGTGCTCTCAACTTTGACTCCATAAGTTTCAAGCGAGCCTTCAATCACCATCCTGTTTAGTTTAGAATTATTAAGTCCCAAACTATGAGTAATTAGCAGTGTATAATGATCGTCATCATCTGTATAATCTATCGTATCGAACCAATTTGACAGATCCCCCGTAATAACTACCCCATCGAGGAGTTCTTTTAGACTAATTTCCTTAAGAGGCTTCTGAAAGTAGTACTCCATCATGTATTCTAGGGGTTTATATTTGTTCAAGTACTCATTAAACATCTCAATATTAACAGTTTCCAATAGTATTTTTAAGCTATCTTTCAGGATAGAACATATCGTTTTCATTGATTTTTGAGTCAACCAAATTCGTTCTTCCTCAGTTAATGCTGGACTCTGTTTTGAGCTGTTTTCCAGGCTTTCCAGCGCGAGTTCTAAGACTTTTTGCTGTGTTCCTAATTCTTCTGTGTGTTTTTTCAACAATTCCCAGTGTTTCTGCGAGATAGTTGTAGAAATGCGATGCGTCTTCAAAGTACTACACCCATTTTTATACCTCTTCTTTAATTCAAAAGTTTTCCTATACGTATACAAACTGAATTATGCGCATACCAAGCGCATGCCATCTGGATTACCTATTTTTAAATGAGTATCCTATTTTAGCCTAGCTAACCGCAAAAAATTCCTATGGTATTTGTACAGTTGAACTGAAAAATCAATATCATTAACTTGCTACTACCTAAAATGTAAACTGAACTATAGTGTTTATTGTACTTGATTTTTATTCCTTTCTTGCAGTCTCTGCAATGATACTGAATCCCAAATTCAAGAAGCAGAGAGTGTAATTATAGTATGACTGCTACTAAAAAGAAGATAGTGTCTGAAAATTTTAAGATGATGGAGAAAAAATATGCCAGATAGTCAATATCCCCCAACAATAAAAACTGGGAAAATAGGTGTAGATTTTAGTACTCTTGGAAAAGTTGAGCATAGTGCAGAACTTCCAGAAGAGATTCAAGAACATATCGATGAATTTTTAGAAGATTCTCACCTTATGGCCGAAAGTGTAATTTTGAATGAAACAGATTTAACCAAGAAAATCGGTGTCGTCAGAGCTAGTCGTGTCAACTCTGGTATACAAACTTGGAATCGATTTGCAGCAATGTATACCATTGGATCAAATGACGGCAGTTGTGGCATTACATTTGAGACCCGAAAGAGTCCAGGCCCTATTGTAGAAAGAATGAGGATAGATGCTGCTGGCAATGTCGGCATCGGAATAAGTGACCCGAAAGCGAAGTTGCATGTGGAAGCAACAGATCGGCCAACAATTATGGCGCAGGGTAATTTCGGGGGATTAGTTTCAGGTTCAGCTGGCGGAAATGGCGTTTTTGGTACCAATATATATATGGATTTTAAGAATCAATTAAAAACTGCTGGTACACACGCTGCAAACTATGGATATGCTGGAATGCACGCTACTTGGGGCAACATCCATTTTTATGCAGCAAATGGCAATACAAATGAAAATAGCAGTATTAATCCCGAATCACGCTTGTTTATACGAGGTAGCGATGGAAGTATAGGTGTCGGTACGACAACACCACAAGCCAAATTAGAAGTGAATGGGGATCTAAAGGTTACCGGAGATGTAATTCTAACGGGCGGAGCCGATTGTGCAGAAGATTTCGAAATTTCGTCATTGGATCGTGTTGAGCCAGGCACTGTCATGACGCTCAACGATGACGGCAAATTGGTACAAAGTAAACAACCATATGATAAGAGAGTTGCAGGTGTCGTTTCTGGAGCTGGTGATCTGAAACCAGGCCTTATTTTAGGCAGACAACAAGGGCACTTAAATAGGGTTCCTCTTGCCTTAGTAGGAAGAGCTAACTGTAAAATAGACGCAGATTATGCATCAATTGAAGTTGGCGACCTGCTGACAACATCTCTAACCCCAGGGCATGCAATGAAGGCAGATAATCCAGTAAAAGCATTCGGTGCGGTTATTGGTAAGGCATTACGTTCACTAAAAACAGGACGGGAATTGATACCAATTTTAATAGCTCTACAGTGATGATATTTATGATTAGCCTTATGAATGTATTGGATAACCTAAATTCTATTTATCCTTCTGGAAAACCATATAGTGTACGCAAATTCGCTATTGAGATGGGAATGTCCGATCCTATCTCCGTAAGATATCTGATTATAGAATCTCAACGATTTTCCAAACCCAATCCATACAAAACATTTTTGGGGCCATATTTTAATGACGAAGCCCCCAACCGCACAATTTGGTATACCGGTCGTAGTTTTCTTTCACTGCCAGACTCTAAAATAGCAGAGATCACCAATGTTAAAAATGTATGCGATTACCTTATGAGACTGAGTATCTGTGATGCGAGGGGAGATATCTTGGCAGGCCCTGTATTGTTAGAACCCAATGAATCAACCGGTGAGTTTAATACGCACAATGCAGATGCGGACTGGGGAGCTTACGGGCCGGAATCAGGCACTTTTACGGGCAAATATCTAAAACTTAAGATTGAGATTTCCTGGAAGATAAGTGATTAAGGAATGATTCAAATATAATATCAAGGTTTTTTGTTACCAGGAATGATTATTTGAGGAAATGGAACTATAGATCAATTCCCAAACTGAAAATTTGAAGTTATATCTGTATCATTTCTAAGTATGTGATGTAATAAACCGGTTAAAGGTAAGAAATCTAACACAATTTTGAACTTATTTTGTAACTATTCAGCCTGGGCAAAACAATATCAATAGCCATCATTAGTAAGATATAACGAGCAAATATTGGCGAGTGAATTTTTTCAATTGTTGGCTATTGATTGCGTTTTCTTTATTTTGATCGATTATGACTCAAACTGATATGTTTCACCAAAATCAGTATCGATCAACTAATGTAGGTAGGCTGAATAGTTACCTTATTTAGCATGAAAGTACGGAACAAAAATGGTTCCCAATGTTCCTATTTAATTTCTGCTCTAATAAATATCTAAGCCTTCAACGACGATCCACTGATTAGTTTAACGATGGTTTGAAATACCATAGTTAAGACAACCTTACTATACCCAAGTTAATGACGAAATCGATAGCCAAAAGAGGGTAAGGTGAAAAGTACTTTCATTTCTTTGTGCCTGTTATTCGAAGAATACCATGTGCATTTAATTAAAATTGCTTGGCGCACCTAATTGAAAGTAATAGGTACGCTTGTGCAGTTTTGTTTTCAGGACTACGCAGTTGATTGATATCTTGGCCCTTACTGTGTAATAGGATGAACATAACCCGAAATTGCCAGAATTTTCCCAATGCCTTTTAGTTGCAGTGATTCTGTAGGTGCTCCTTTTTTATTTAGGTTGTATTAGATATCTGCCGTCCATCACTACCTGATTGCCGTCTTAATGACTAATTGAAGTATAAGGCATGCTTTCTTTTTCATTTGCCAAAAGGGGGCTTCTCTACCTTCACCAAGACACAAAACAAAAAAGCTGATCGGCAGCGCTTGTTTAATGTTTTGCCCTATTTATCTATACGCTATTCTTCTTTTTTATTCCATTCACATTGTTTATGTTCCCAGAATGAAAGTATCAACCTGAAAGGTTAATTGCTGAAAACCAGATAATGGTAGATATGCACTTTAAACTCGATAATCGAGAAAAAAAACTTCGTGGCTACCTCTTTGGCACTGCCTGCGCAGATGCCCTCGGGCGCCCGGTAGAACACCTCACTCTTGAGCAGATAAAGGAAAAATACGGAAAACGTGGGATTCTTGAACTCCCACCTGATTCTCCTTGGACCGATGATACCCAGTTGATGCTCGTTCTTGCCAGAGGGCTCCTTAATGGGGCAGAACTTGAACTTCCCTAGCTTATGGATAAGATTGCAGAGGAGCTTGTTTTGTGGCTGGATGAGCCCGACCTGGGTGCAGGAGCGACTACCAGAGGTGCATCTCTTAACCTTAAGGACGGGATTCCCTGGAGCAAATCCGGAATCCGTTCTAAAACCTGTGGAAGCCTTATGCGGGCTGGAATCATAGGTTTTGTTTACCAAAATGACCCTGAAAAACTGGTTAAAGTTGCCCAAATTTCAAGCCGAATTACTCACTCGCATCCAATTGCAGAAACTGCTTCCATTGCGGGGGCATATGCAGTAAAACTGGCTCTTGACGGGATGGAACCTGGGGAAATGTTTGAACCTCTTCTTGAGGTAACTCAGGGAATCTCTCAAGAATTTACTCAGGCACTGGAAAGTTCTTATAACACGGCTTATAGTGATATCGGAGACGAAGAGGGTTTGAAGAAACTCGGGCAGGGGTGGTATGCGGACGAAACTTTTGCCCTGGCATACTTCTGCATATTACGTTATCCGAATGATTATAAAAAAGCAGTACAGACCGCAGTGAATATTACCGGAGACTCAGACTCGGTTGCAAGTGTGGCAGGAAGTATTCTTGGAGCTAGGCTGGGAATTGAATCCATACCGGTTTCCTGGATTGAAGCGCTTAAAGAGAAAGAAAAACTGGAAGAAATGGTTGGGCCTCTGCTTGAAAAGTATTTTCAGCTTTCCGGAAGGAAATTAAAGTCTTGGGATAAAATCAAGGTCTAAAAATTAAAGAGGTCTTGAAATGGATTTTTCCGAAAAGTATGGTTATTCCGAGAAAAGCGTTTACTCTGAAATAAATGACTATTCTGAAAAAAATGTTTTTTCCGGAAAAGGCATCTACTGTTTAATATTTGAAAATCGAGCCTGCAAGATTGAGATAGGTAAAAAGGGTGAATTCTCTTTCAATCCTGGATTCCATATATATGTGGGATCGGCTCTGGGATCAGGTGGTCTGAAACGGGTGAAAAGACACATCAACCTTTCCAAAAACCGAGACCGAAATCCCAGATGGCATGTAGATTATCTTCATCTGAATCCTGCTTTCAGGTTGGTTTCAGTAGTTTACGCCTTTACTTCTGCCCGCCTTGAATGTACACTTGCCAGCAGGATTGGAGGAGACTTCATATCTGGCTTCGGGTGCACGGACTGTAAATGCAGCTCTCATCTATTTTATAGAACTAAATATCCTCTTTTAGAGATCAATGAAGTGTTTAAAGCTCTGGGACTTTATGCTCTCGCGATCGAACTTTAATCCTTAATCCTCTCTTATCTATACTGGCAGGAAAACTTAAGGTAAAAAAGGATTTATTAATTATCACAAAAAATAAGGTTGTTTAATAAGGGGATGTCCAATGGAACAATTCTCTTTTATTGCCTGCATGCCTGATATACCCGGGGCATTGCACAGGGCAGCTGAAATTATCACGCGGTATGAGGGAAATATTAATAGGATTCAGTACGACCGCAGAATAGACATACATACCGTTTTCTTTGAAGTTACTGCTGCTCCGCAGGCTTACGAAAAAATCCGTGAAGAACTGGAAAAAATAGGCTATCTCCAGACTTCTCTTCAGCCAGTAGCATTTCTGAAATTCCATGTTTATCTTCCGAACTGTCCCGGCGCGTTATTTGACTTTCTGAATTGTATCACTTCATCAAAATCAAATATTACTTTTCTTGATTTTGATGATCGGGGGCAGCATCCTGAAAGGCTTGTTGTAGGTCTTCACATTGATGACCCTAATATGATAGATGCTCTCCTGAATCAGCTTAAGTCCAGATACAGGCTAGATATTTTAGAATATGATACAACTGGGGAGAAACTTGACGATACGGTATTTTACCTCAGGCTGGCCCAGAAACTCAGGTTGTTTATCGGGAGTGCTGAAGATGCCTTTTTGATGCGATTCCTGCATGACATTAATCATATCACCCAGGAACTCTCAAACCTTCAGAAAGACCCTGTTGAGGTTTTTGAGAATATCCTGAAAGTCGGGGATTGCCTTAACCGGACATCAGGAGACAATTTTTATGCCGATATACAGAGGGTAAGAATAAAGGATGATACTGAACTTTTCTGTTTTCAACTTCCATGTGGGGGAAATATCTATCTTTTTGATATTCCTTCCGAAAGGATCATGATTGACACCGGTTATGGGATTTATTTTCAGGACATTGTGAATATGTTTCAGCACTATGGACTTGGAGATCTGAGCCAACTGAAAAGAATTTATATTACTCACGCTGATGCTGATCATTGTGGAGCTGCGGGTTATTTTCCCGCGCCATCCTATCTTAATCGCGAAACTTTACTGATCACACGAGAAACCAGCAGAGCTTATGGATCAAGCAGCCAAGGTTGCATCCTAGAAGAGGTTTATACGAAGATAATTAACCTTTTTTCAAAGTTTACCCCCCCCGCAAACACTGTTATCTTTCCCGAAATCGCTTTATCAGAGGAAAAAATAGAGAAAAGGGGCTCATTTCCTGTTATTGCTCGATTTCGCGTTGGCGATCTTGAATTTGAAGCTCTTGCGGGGATGGGAGGACATATGCATGGAGAAGTCTTTTATTTCTGCCCTGAAGAAGGACTGCTTTTTCCTGAAGATGCAGTGATCAATTTCAAAAGCTTGAGCCCTGATAGAACAGAATATAATGTCCTGGCTGATTATCTTATGACGTCAGTAAATGTTGATAGCAAACTTGCGCGAGAAGAAAGACAGGCCCTTCTTTCCCTTATTTCCGATACTGATAAAAAGCTTGCCGAGAAAAACAAGAAGTGCCTTGTCTGCTGCGGACATGGTTCAATATCTGTACTTGAAGATGGAAAACTTGCCGAATATAAAGGTTCAGAAAGATATATTGCAGGACAAAAGTGTATCTATGCTTCTCAAGAAAACTTGTGAATTTGTGAAATTAAATAGAAGATAATTGAGATAATGAAAGAATAGAAAGAATCAAAAATCCACAAAGCTCCGTTAATTTCTTTTTTGAGACATTCTCATTTTTCTGACTTTGAAGAATGGCCGTTATTATTGATCGAGGGTAAATCCGATCTTTTGTATAATCCGAGAATCATATAAAATTAATAACTATAGTAATGTAATTCAGAGGGAATTGGTTTACTCTCCTCCTCTCCCTCCGAAACCCTGGCTACTTCCTCCAGACGAGGGACCGCCTTCTCCAGTTTCACCAACTCCGGTTCCACCGAATGACTGGCTTTTTCCTCCTCCACCCCCACCGACTTTTTGGCTGGCTACATCTATCGCTTGCATAAGAGAGTCAGCTGATTTGTATTCCTCGTCGGGAATCATCTCTATCTGTTCAATTATATTTTTTGAAACATTTTGCTTTCTTGCATGCTCTAAAACTTGCTTTTTTCTAATCGGAAACTGTACATTCCTTAATATATCCTGCATACTGCTGGCACTTGATCTCATAGCTTTCACCCTCCCCATGTTTTATAGATTTACCCCCAAATTAAACAATTATATTAATCATATAAATAAATACTTAGTTATAAAACTTATCATCAGCTCTCTTGCTGCCGAAACATTCCCATGAAAGTGATATATTAATCTACAAAGTACTAGGAGTGCTATAAAAATCCAGTATGAAGAGTTTGAAAAATATTCTTTTAAAATGCGAGGGGTGCGATTCGAACGCACGAATTCCTACGAAAATGGGTCCTAAGCCCATCGCCTTTGACCTGGCTGGGCAACCCTCGCACTAATGTCCGATTTCATTTAATGTATTTTATTTGATATAAAATAGGAAAAAAGCAGTTTAGATTTTTATTAGAACAACATTAAATGCGCCGACCGGGATTTGAACCCGGGTTTTGGGCTTGGAAGGCCCAAGTCATAGCCACTAGACCATCAACGCAAACTGCAACACATCTAGAGGTATTTGTAATATATATTCTTTTCGCTTCCTGAGTCTCACAAGCTTATTTAAAAAAGGAGTGCCTGCAGACTTTTAAAAAATAATCAATATCTGAAGACCGCATGGTCACTTCTTTTTTAGACAGGTTTGATCGAAAACGATATTACCTGCGTGATAAACCGGCGCACCAGTTTTGACCAGACGAATTAATTTCAAATAGTCTTCGAAATTGTATGAAGAAAGGATAAAAACAGATATAAGGACATAATCTTCCGGTAGTATCTAAATATAGTATATAAATATGCATTTCTGCCACTCATTTAATTATATAAATTTTATAGATATAGTTTTATCTTATTGTCAACCTCTCTTTCAAATAAGACAGATTTTTTTAACACAATATTCAAAGTATATTTAAAAAATTAGTATCCCAATAATATTATTTTATTACCCTGTTAAAACCAATTTTTTCATGAAATTTCCTATTTTTTGTTAATTTTTCAATAGAAATACTTTTTTCCTGCACGTCTCTTCCAAAAGTAATAGTAGTTGATATTCGAGGAAATAAACATGTTAAGTGTATGAATAATTGTAGCTTCTTGGCTAAACAACAAGCTATAAATCTTTATAATCAAGTGGATGTAGATCTTATCTTTCTGTTTTCTGCAGAGAGTATTTTATGATATAAAATGAGTATATCCCAAAACTCAAAATTTGCTTCTTCGGTTCCCGCATTTTAAGTGACCAATTAAGCTTCAGAGCGTGAAAGCAATCCAGAGTAATTCTAATAGTTGAGAATAAAAATAAGTTTTGGGATAAACTCAATAAGCATTTCTTCTTCAGGACTGATCACAGATCTCAAAAAGCTTCTGTTTTTATGTTAGTCTGGCTTCGAAGCGTGATATAAAAATAAATATATGTTAGAAGGCAATTTACCAAGAGCTTTTCATTTTGAAACTTCCGATGAGCTACTATTAATAGTTTATAATCCATTTTTATAAATGACAAAATATTTAGGGTTTAACAAAAAGTTAATGTAATGATCGCGTTATACGAAGTTTTAGACGAACACAAAAGGAAAATACTGCTTGCACTTTACTGCTGGCTTTTTCTTGTGTATTCTTTATCATCGAGCTCATCCCAAAACCAGGTTTCTTCTTAAATCAATATAAATTGCAGAACTATATTACATGACAAGACCCCTGTTGAAGGAAAATAAGTGAGTATTAGTGAAAATATGTTTAGGAATCTAAGTTTGAGGCCAATAAAATCGTTACCGGGTGCCCGCCAGAGTACATGGAGTAATATTGATGAATATTGAAGAGTGGGAAGAATACAGATATGTTGAATTCGGAATAAATAATTTTATTGCCCAAATGAAGGACTCAAGCTTAAAAAAAATGGTAGAACATGTCTGTAATACAGGAGGAAAGCGAATCAGGCCAATTATCCTCCTTCTGTCCAGTGATATCTGTTTAGGTTCGTATCAACATAGCCTCGATGCAGCTCTTGCTATTGAAATGATGCATTCGGCTTCCCTCATCCACGATGACCTGCTGGACCAGGGACTTGTTCGAAGAAACCTACCGTCAGCTCCTGAAAAATTTGGTCCCTCTAAAGCGCTTCTTTGTGGTGACTACTTAATTGCAAAATGCTTTGAACTTATTTCTCAGTATGGGGAAAGAGTCGTTAGGGACTTTGGAAAAGTTGGAATGGACATGGCTGAAGGAGAAGTCCTTGATCTGAGACTCGATAAAGACAATATTGAGGAAGGAAACTATTTTGAGTGCATTTACAAAAAAACGGCCTCTCTATTTGCGATAAGTGCTTCCATAGGGGCATACATTGGGGGAGCTGATGAAGCCCTGGTAGATCGTTTTAATTTCTTTGGGAATTCCCTGGGAACTGCATACCAGATTGTTGACGATATTCTTGAGTTCCTAGAAGTGGTAGAAGGCAAACAATCAAAGTTTACATCTGAAACTCTGCCGCACGTATACATAAAGAATATGTCACAAGAAGAAGCAATACAAAAATCTATAGATGCCGTAAATATGCATGTTAATGCCGCAAAAGAGACTCTTCTTACATTCAAAGCATGCCCAACAAGGGACAAACTCTTTCAGATTACTGATTATATAACTGTCGATATGCTTGAGAATATCTAATTACTCAACTCCTCCTGAAAAAAGAATTGAAATTCTACCCCGAGTTCCTGTACATAAAATGGGAAAATATCAGTTAGTTTTTATCTATCTAACAAATCTTTCAATTTTGCCACTAACTTTACCAGGTGTACCCATGCGAGTATATGATAGTCCGGTGATTAAGGTAAACGCCAGTACAGAAAACGAAAAAATAGTGCTAGATGCAGAAGGTCCTCTTTCCCAGCTTGCAAAACCCTTCCTCAAGCGCATAAACAATATTTTTGCGGAAGAAAAACCCATCTCAGTAGATGAGAAAGAGATTATTTTCTCTACATGGATCCCATCTATTCCGGGACCTGTTTTTAACCGGATGATAAGTGCTGAGATTGCAGCCATTAGAAAGAAGAGAGTTCCGGATCAATTTTCAATAGGAATTACCGCTCGCTGTCCCAACCACTGCATCCACTGCGGAGCAGCTGATATCAAGCCAGAAAGAGAACTGACCCTTGATGAGATTTCCGGGGCTGTAAACCAAAGTCTAGATCTTGGTGCTTATATAGTTTGTTTCGATGGTGGAGAGACTATGCTCCGCAACGATCTCGTTGAGATGGTAGCTAGAGTAGACAAATCTAAAGCGATTGCCACATGTTTCACCTCAGGTTTCAGGCTTTCCGAAGAGAGAGCAAGGGAACTTAAAGCCACAGGTCTATACGCCGCAAGAATTAGTCTGGATAGCCCATATGAAGCCGAACATGATCGCATTCGCGGGCGAGAAGGGGCATACAAGGACGCATTAGATGGAATCAAGAATGCCAAAGCTGCCGAAATCCTTACTGATATGTTCGTGGTCGTTTCCCCTTACAATATCGACGACCTTGAGGAATTTTATAATCTTGCATTTAATCTTGGAATGCACGAACTCTCTATCTATGAAATAATTGCGGTCGGACGCTGGCTTGATCACGAGGATGAGGTAATAGGAGAAAAAGATATCTCAAAACTTGAGAAATTCCAGAAAGCGATGAATTCTAAGCCTGAAGGTCCCAGAGTCACAGCTTTGCCATATCTACTGGGGCCGAGTCTTTTTGGATGTTTTGCAGGCAGGCGCTGGATGCACGTTGCTTCGGACGGAGAAGTAATGCCGTGTGCCTATACCCCTCTCTCCTTTGGAAACATATGTGAAGACTCTCTGGAAACTATCTGGAAGCGTATGGGTAAACACAATGCTTACAAAAAAGATGCCGCTTATTGCATGATGCGCAACCCCGATTTTCGGAAGGAATACATTCACACAATTCCTCAGGGCGCAAGGATCCCTTATAGAATCAAATAACATTTTTTATGTTATTTTAAATTGTTTTTTTTTAATTGTCAGTCCAGAGAATAAATGTTTTTAGGGTTTTTTATCTGGAATGCTCCTTTTTTCACGGAAAATTAACTGATTTTATATTTTGAAAACTGAATACTGAAGTCTGCATACTGAACCTATATATCATTGGAGGTTGGACAGAGGTATATTTTAGAAAATTAGCTTTCAAAAGGTTTGATTTTCTTGAAATTTGCCTTAACTGAAAAAAATTGGGTACTGTTTTGACCAAATAAAGTAACGTCTGTTCGTTACACAAAGAGCCTTTTAAACACCTTTATTTGAGGCAAAAAAGGCTAAGATACTTTAGATAAAAAAATCTATTTATAATTTTTTATTTAAGTTTAATAGAGTTAGGAATTATACTCCTCAGATTTTAATCCTAATTATTTGGGTTACGCTTTACATTTTAGAGTTGAACATTCTATCTGGGAAAATTTTAGTACTTAATTATATTTCACTGTCGCGATTTAATTATTTTGTACTGTAATATTTTAATCTTTCTCATCTAAGCGGGATATTTTGCTATTTATATTATTCATTTTCTTAAAAATTTCTTATGTATTAGATATATAATGATTTTTCATGGTATTTATCCCCCTCTTTTTTGATAAAACCGAAGCTGTTATATAGTTCATTCGCTAAGGATTTGTTAACTACCTCCATTGGAGTAGGGATTTTTAATTATTAATATATATTAAATTTTGAGAGACGGAGATTCACATGGCTAAAAATGAAATCTTATCTGAGATCAAAAAAGCAGAAGAGAATGCAAAAAAAATGATTGATGAAGCCATTGAAGTAAAAAACAAACGTATCTCTGATGCTCGAACTGAAGCTAGAGAAATCCTGAAACAAGGTGAAATTGATTCACACAAAGCTGCACAGGATTCTTTCAAATCTGGTGAAGAAAAAATTTTGGTTGAGAAAGACAGGGTTCTTAAAGATGGTGAACAAGATGCTTTAGCCATGGCCCAAAAAGCTCAAGCTAACGTTGACAAAGCAGTAGATTACCTGTTAATAGAGTTTGAGAGGGCGGTCCATGAGTAGACCCAAAAGGATGACAAAAGCCATAATTGCTGGGCATAAAGGCGTTTTAAAAGAAACCATCGATGCACTGCATGATTCTAATCTCCTTCATATTGAAGATTTTATTGAAGATGAATCTGGTTTTAAGATCAGCAAGCCATTTAAAAACGCAGAAGAAGTATCTAAAAAGCTTGTGAAGATCCGCTCTATCTCCAATTTTCTGGAGATTGAACAAGCAAGGCCGGCAGTCCAGAAAGCTAATTCAGTTCTGCGTGAACTTGATACAAAGCTAAGTGCACTTGATAAGGCCATATCAGAAAAATCTGAAACGATCAGTAAATATGAGACTGAGTTAAAGGATCTGGAGAACCAAAAAAAGGATCTTATCCCATTCTTATCCATAAATCTGGACTTTGATTATTATCGAGGCTATGAAAACCTGAAGGTTTTTGCAGGCTCAATCAAAGGAGATTTGGAAGAAGGTCAAATCTCAAGCATCACAAAAGCCTACGAATTGTACTTTGATCCACAAGCAAAAACAGTAGTGCTGTTCGTAGATAAAAAAGACGCTGACAAAGTCCAAGAATTGCTTCAGAGTTTTGAATTTAGAGAGCTCAGAGTCCCAGAACGAGGTGGTATTCCAAGCGAGTTGTTAAGAGCAACAGAACAAAGAGAGGCTGAAGCCTCAAGGAAGGTCGAGTCGCTAAAAGGAGAAGTAGAATCTATAAAAGCACAATACACAGATTTCCTCCTTGCCAGTGATGAGGTCTTAAGCATAGAAAATCAGAAGGCAGAACTGCCCTTGAGAATCGCGACGTCTGAAAATGCCTTTATAATAGAAGGCTGGACTCCCAGCGAGAACTACGATACCTTGGTCAACACTGTTAATGATGCTACATCTGGCCGGGCATATGTTACCTCACTCAAAATAGACGAAGAAGAGGAGGAAGACGGACATATACCTGTCGAGTATAATAACTCGAAACTAGCACAACCAATGCAGGAGATCATGGAACTGTACTCTAGGCCCAAATACACCGAAATCGATCCCACTTCAATTATATTCATTGCGTTCCCCTTCATTTACGGGATGATCCTTGGTGATATTGGGTATGCAATTATTCTGGGAGCAATGGCGCTGGCGCTTAAATCACTTATAAAATCAGATGCAGTAAAGCCTTTGATGAATATTCTGATATACAGTGAGATATCAGCATTTATATTTGGCATTATTTATGGTGAGTTCCTAGGATTTCCGCTAGCGACTATGCATATGGAAGGCACAACCGTTCAAGGTTTAATACCCTTCTGGAACACAGTTGTCTTGTTCCCAGGTCTTTCCGGCGAGGAAATCACATTTCCGGTCCATAGGTCTCACATGGTAATGACCATGATTGCAGTATCTATCTTTGTAGGACTGATCCATCTAAATCTTGGGTATATTCTCGGTTTTATAAATGTTTCCAAGGAACATGGAACAAAGATGGCAGTTATGGAAAAAGGCAGTTGGATAATTATTGAGCTTGGTGTGCTTGTTGCAGCTATCGGCTATTTAGGTGGTATTTCTGGGCTGACTTATGTCGGTGCTATTATTCTTCTTCTCGGAGTAGTATTACTCGCTATGGGTGAAGGTATTGCTGGTATAGTCGAATTGCCATCTCTTATGGGTAACGCATTATCTTATGCCCGTATTATAGCAGTTGGTCTGTCTTCTATTTACATCGCATCAACGGTCAATGACATTGCTTTTAAAATGATCTGGGCTGACCATTCTAAGATAGGTATCGCAGCAATAGGTGCAATAATCGTGTTCATACTCGGGCATGCTCTTAACACTGCCTTGAGTATTATCGCTCCCGGTCTGCACGCACTCAGGTTGCAGTATGTAGAATTCTTTGGAAAATTCTATGAAGGCGGGG